>Ga0180432_10003898_pt1 | contig 20906 bp, 18 predicted proteins | sample SS_ome_10_FD_132414 | JGI IMG/M metagenome (GOLD analysis project Ga0180432, IMG submission 132414) | Hypersaline lake sediment archaeal communities from the Salton Sea, California, USA - SS_1_MS_2 metaG | ecosystem: Environmental > Aquatic > Non-marine Saline and Alkaline > Hypersaline >...
CTGCTGGCGCCCCCAGGTGACCAGCTCGTCGGCCAGATTGTCCAGTCCGCCGTCCATGACCCGGTCCAGGGTGAAGTTGCGGCCCAGCCGATGGTCGGTGACCCGGTTCTGCGGGAAGTTGTACGTGCGCACGCGCTGGGACCGGTCGCCGGACCCGGCCTGGGCGCGGCGCGCCTCGGCGCGCTCGGCGTCCCGCTCGGCCTTGACCCGGTCGTAGACGCGGCTGCGCACGATGCGCAGGGCCTTGGCCTTGTTCTTGTGCTGGCTCTTCTCGTCCTGCATGAACACGGTGATGCCCGTGGGCAGGTGCACGATGCGCACCGCGCTGTCGGTGGTGTTCACGCTCTGCCCGCCCGGGCCCTGGCTGCGACACACCTCGATGTGCAGCTCGTCCGGCTTGAGCTCCACCTCGTACGGCTCGGCCTCGGGCAGCACCGCCACGGTGGCCGCGCTCGTGTGGATGCGGCCCTGGCTTTCGGTCACGGGCACGCGCTGGACCCGGTGGCCGCCGCCCTCGTGGCGCAGCTGTTCGTACACGCCCTGGCCCTGGATGCCCAGGATGATCTCCTTGAACCCGCCCGCCTCGGACGGGTTGGCCGACACCACCTCCACGGTCCAGCCGCGCCTCTCGGCGTAGTGGCGGTACATGCGCACGAGGTCGGCCACGAACAGGGCCGCCTCCTCGCCGCCCGTGCCCGCGCGGATCTCCAGGATCACGTTCTTGCCCGCGTCCTTGCGGTCCGCGGCCAGGGCCTCGGTCACGCCGCGCTGTGCGGCCGCGATCTCGTCGGCCAGGCGCGCGAGCTCCTGCTCGGCCAGGTCCTTGAGCTCCGGGTCGGCGCGCGCCTCCTCGTGCTCGGCGCGCTCTCGCTCCAGGGCGCGCAGCCGCAGGTACGGCGCGAGCTCCTTGCCCAGGGTCCCGTGCTCGCGCAGGTAGTCCGCGTACTGGGGGTCCGTGCTGATCACCGCGGGATCGGCGATCTTGGCCTCCAGGTCCTCGTACCGGGCGCGCAGGGCTTCGAGGCGCTCACGCAGGCGTTCGTCCAGCATGGTCTCGGTCTCTCGTCCTCTTCGCTCTCGCCCGAAACGCAGCGGGGACGGGCCCCAGCCCGTCCCCGAAGCGCGCGGCGCGTGCGATTGCTACCCCTGGGCCGGGGTCTCGTCCTCGCCCCGGGCAGGCGCGGGCGACGCGGCCTCCTCGGACGGCTGCGCGGCCTGGGCCTGTGTCTGCGCGGGCTGGTCGGGGGCCTGTTGGGCTTCCTGGGCCTCGCCCGCCTCAAGGGCCGGGGCCTTGCCCTTGCCCTTGCCGGCCTGCTCGCCGCGCCGGCGAAGCGAGCTCTCGCCCTGGCGGATGCCGTAGCGCTTCTGGAACTTCTCGATCCGGCCGGCCGTGTCCACGAGCTTGGCCTTGCCGCTGTAGAACGGGTGGCACTTGCTGCAAATCTCGATGTTCATGTCCTTGCCCGTGCTGCGGGTATGGATCACCTCCCCGCATCCGCAGGTGATGGTCGTCTCCTGGTACTTGGGGTGGATCTTCTCTTTCATGGGTCGTCTCCTTGTCGCCCGAAGGCGCGCTACTCCTGTTCGGCCTCGGCCTTGAGCCGGGCGATCACGGTCTGGGCCACGTTCGAAGGCACGGGCTCGTAGTGCGAGAGCTCCATGCTGAAGAACCCCTCGCCCTGGGTGATGGCCTTCAGGGTCGAACCGTAGTCCGCGACCTCCGCGAGAGGCACCTCGGCGCGCAGGGTTTGCACGTCGCCGACCATCTCCATGCCCGTGGGCCGGCCCCGCCGGCTGGAGATGTCGCTGTTGATGTCCCCGGTGTACGCGGGCGGGAACACGATCTCGATGTTCACGATGGGCTCGAGCATCACGGGCTTGGCCTGGCGCATGGCCTCGTAGAACGCGTTGCGGCCCGCGGTCTGGAACGCGATGTCCTTGGAGTCGACCGGGTGCTCCTTGCCGTCGTAGACCTCCACGGCCACGTCCACGACCGGGAACCCGGCCAGCGGCCCCTTGTCCAGGGCCTGGCGCACGCCCTTCTCGGTGGAGCCCACGAACTGTTGGCTGATCGCCCCGCCCACGATGCTGTCCACGAACTGGAACCCCTCGCCCCGCTCGGTGGGCCACACTCGCAGAAAGACCTCGGCGAACTGGCCCGCGCCGCCGGTCTGCTTCTTGTGGCGGTAGTGGGCCTCCGCCTTGGCGGTCACGGTCTCCTGATACGGGATCTTCGGCGGCTTGGTGGTCACCTCCACGTTGAATCGGTCCTTCAGGCGGTTGAGCATCACCTCCAGGTGGAGCTGGCCCATGCCCCGGACCACGAGCTCGTGGGTCTGGGGGTCGCGCGCGGCCTCGATGGACGGGTCCTCGTCGCACAAGCGGTGGAGCGCGGTGCTGATCTTCTGCTCGTCGCCGCGCGACTTGGGGATGACGGCCAGGCCCACCATGGGCTTGGGGAAGGGCGGCGAAGGCAGCACCAGGTCGCTGCCCGGGGCGCGCAGGGTCTCGCCCGTTCCCAGGGCCTCCACCTTGCCCACGGTGACGATGTCCCCGCAAGCGCCGGCGGGAACCTCCTCGTGCTTCTCGCCCTGATGGCGGTAGAGCTGGGCCACCTTGTCCGTGTCCCCGGACGAGGCGAGTTCGAAGGTGCCCTTGCTCTCCAGGGCGCCGCTCCAAATGCGCACGAAGCAGAGCTTGCCCACGTGCGGGTCGCTCACGGTCTTGAAGACCTGCGCGAGCAGGGGCCCGTCCACGGAAGAGTCCACCGTCACCTCCTCGGCCTCTTCGCCCGCGCCCTTGCGCGCGGTCACGCGCATGTGCACGGGACTGGGCGCGCACGCGGCCACCCCGTCCATGAACTCGGCCACGCCCAGGTCCTTCTCCGCGGCCAGGACGAACACGGGCACCACCGTGCCCTGTAGCACGGCCGGGGTCAGCGCCGCGTAGAATTCGTCGCGGCTGATCTCGCCCTGTTCGAGGTACTTCTCCATGAGCGCGTCGTCGCTCTCGACCACGCACTCGGTGATCTCGCTGCGAAGCGACTCCGCCTGGTCGGCGAGCTCGTCCGGGACCTTGTCGGCGAACACGTCGGCCACGCCGCGAAAGTCCGTGCCCTCGCCCTGCGGGAGCACGAACGGCAGGCACTGCTTGCCCAGGGCCTTTTGCACGGACCCGAGCGCCTCGGAGAAGGACACGTTCTCCGAGTCCATGCGGGTGATGGCCACCATGCGGGGCCGGTGGAGCTCTCCGGCCAAGTCCCAGGCCTTGCGCGTGATGACCTCCACGCCCTTGGCCGCGTTCACGCACAGCACGGCCACGTCCGCGCCCGCGATGGCGCTCACCTGGCTGCCGAAAAAGTCCACGCCCCCCGGTGCGTCGAGCACGTTGAAGAGCTTGCCCGCGTGCGTGCAGTGCACGAGCGCGGTGTTGATCGAGTACTGGTGCTTCTTCTCCTCCGGGTCGTAGTCGCTGACCGTGGTCCCGTCGGCCACGGACCCGAGCCGGTTGATCTCGCCGGCCTTGTGCAGCATGGCCTCGGCGAGCATGGTCTTGCCCGCGCCCATCTGTCCGCACAAGGCGAGGTTGCGCACGTCCTGGGGGGTGTGCTTGGCCAACAGGGGTCTCCTTCGCGTACTCTGCGCGCAGCTCCATGCCGGTTCCGCGGCGCATACGTCCCCGTCCCCGTCGCGCGCCGCGCGCAAAAGGGGGGTGAGCACCGCGGCGAGGTCGCTTGGGCGCGAGGCGCCCGGGGCGCACTCACGCAAAGACCGTATGCTACACGAGATACGCAGCCCCGCAAGGGAAAAGTCCCTGCGCGGGACAGAAAAATGGGCGCACACCGGCGCAAGGCTTTTCGCTTGACCGGCTCGGGGCGCCTCTGCTATGGTCCGCTGCCCTGTGCGGGGCGCAAGCGCCTGCAACCAGAGGAGATGTGCACAACCATGGGCAAGAAGACCGCCGGCTCCGGCGCGCGCCGCCGGGGACGCAGCCGCACCGATTCGAACGTGGTCATCGTGGAGAGCCCGGCCAAGGCCCGCACGATCAAGAAGTTCCTGGGCCCGGGCTTTCGCATCGAGGCCAGCATGGGCCATGTGCGCGACCTGCCCACCCGGGGCCGGGGCCGCGCGGGCCTGGGCATCGACGTGGAGCACGGATACAAGCCCGAGTACCAGCCCATCAAGGGCCGCGAGAAGACCCTGTCCCGGCTGCGCTCGGCGGCCGAGTCCGCGCAGGCGGTGTATCTGGCCCCGGACCCGGACCGCGAGGGCGAGGCCATCGCCTGGCACGTGGCCGAGGCGCTGTCCCTGCCCGAGGACAAGACCCGCCGCATCACATTCAACGCGATCACCAAGCGCGAGGTGACCCGCGCCCTGGACCACCCGCGCGAGATCGACATGAACCTGGTGAACGCCCAGCAGGCCCGCCGCGTACTGGACCGGCTCGTGGGCTTCAAGCTGAGCCCCCTGTTGTGGAAAAAGGTCGCCAAGGGCCTGTCCGCCGGCCGGGTGCAGTCCGTGGCCGTGCGCATGGTCGCCGAGCGCGAGCGCGAGATCCAGGCCTTCCAGCCCGAGGAATACTGGCGCCTCACCGCCCTCTTGTCCGAGCCCGAGGCCCGGGACGAGGCCAACCGGTTCGAGGCGCGGCTCGTCTCGTGGCAAGGCCGCGAGCTCGCCTCCTCCGCGCTCCTGGACGCGAAGCAGGTGCGCGACTGGGCCGCGCTCGCACACTGGCTCGCGGGCGCGGACCCCGCGGCCCGGGCCCTGCGCGAGGCGGTGCCCGAGGACCTGCGCGAGCGCCTGTCCGGCGCGGATGCGCCAGCCGACGGTGAGGCCCGCAGCGCGTTTCTCCAGGCCCTCAATCGCGCCCTGGCCGCGGCCGAGCCACCGGCCCAGGCGCCCGGCGCGCACGAGCCGCGCGTGGCCGAGCTCTGTGCGCGCCAGGCCGACCCGCCCGAGGACGCGCCCGCGTCCGCGCGCATCGAGCGCAACCGCCTGGCCCTGGAGGCATGCCTCTCCCAGGCCGTCGGGCCGTGCGGCCTGCGCCTGAGCGCGCAATCGGACGTGGACGCTCTCATCGACACGCTGCGCGAGGCCGAGTTCCGGGTCGCGGACCTGGAGGAGAAGCCCGTCACCGCGCAGCCGAGCCCTCCGTTTATTACGAGCACGCTTCAGCAGGCCGCGAGCACCCAGCTTCGGTTCGGCACGAGCCGCACCATGCGCCTGGCCCAGCAGCTCTACGAGGGCATAGAGGTGGAGGGCGCGCCCGTGGGGCTCATTACCTACATGCGCACGGACTCGCCCCGGGTTGCGCCCGAGGCGATCCAGGGCGTGCGCGCGTACCTCGCCGACCGGTTCAGCCCCGAGTACCTTCCCGACAAGCCCAGGCACTACGCGTCCAAGAAGGGCGCCCAGGAGGCCCACGAGGCCGTGCGGCCCACCGACGTCACCTACACGCCCGAACGCGTGAAGTCGTCCCTGTCCGCGGACCAGTACAAGCTCTACGACCTCATCTGGCGCCGGTTCGTGGCCAGCCAAATGGCGCCCAGCCGACACCTGGTGACCACTGCGCGCATCCGCGCGGGCGAGGCCCTGTTCGAGGCCAAGGGCCGCAAGGTGGTCTTCGACGGGTACACCGCGGTATGGACCTTTGCGCGCAGGCGCCGCGGCGAGGACGAGGACCAGGCTCTGCCGCACATCGGCGAGGGCGACCTGCTGGACCTGCACAAGCTCACGCCCACCCGGCACCTGACCAAGCCGCCGCCGCGCTACTCCGAGGCCTCGCTCGTCCAGGCGCTCGAGCGCCAGGGCATCGGCCGTCCCAGCACCTACGCGCCCATCGTGAAGACGATCCAGGACCGCGGATACGTACACCTGGTCAGGCGCTACTTCCACGCCACGGAGCTGGGCATGGCGGTCACCGACCTGTTGGTGCGCGGGTTCCCGTCGATCATGGACTACCGGTTCACCGCGCAGATGGAGGCCGACCTCGACCACATCGAGGAGGGTCGCCGCGACTGGGTGCGCACGGTCGACGAGTACTACAAGCCCTTCGCCCGGCGCCTGGAGCAGGCCGACCAGGAGATCGAGCGCCTCAAGGGCCGTCCCGCCCCGGGCGGCGAGACCTGCCCGTTGTGCCAAAGCCCCATGGTCATCCGCTACTCGCGCCAGGGCGCGTTCCTCTCGTGCACCCGGTTCCCGGACTGCAAGGGCACCCGCCCCCTGGACGGGGAGGGCCCGGCCCAGGAGCCGGAGGCCGCGCCCGGGGTCGCCTGCCCCGAATGCGGCGCGCCCATGGTGCGCAAACAGGGCCGGCGGGGGCCGTTCCTGTCGTGCAGCCGGTACCCGGAGTGCAAGAAGGCCCTGCCCCTGGACCGGGAGGGCAACGTCGTGCGGCTTCCGGACGTGGAGCGCACCTGCGAGCTGTGCGGCAAATCCATGGTCCCGAAGATGGGCCGCCGGGGCCCGTTCCTGGCCTGCACCGGGTACCCGGAGTGCAAGAACACCAAGCCCCTGGACAAGCAGGGCAACGTGGTCGAGCTGCCGGAGGTGACCGCCACCTGCGAACAGTGCGGCGCGCCCATGGTCGTGCGCCAGAGCCGGCGCGGGCCGTTCCTGGGCTGCACGAAGTATCCGAAGTGCCGCAACACCAAGCCCCTGCCCAAGGACGCGACCAAGGGCAAGGGCAGCGCGAAGGACTGAGCGGACCCCGCCGCGAGCGGGCGTCTGTACGGGAGAAGACCGCCGGGCCCCGCACGCCAGGGCCGGGGCGGCGCAGCGCCACACACGCCGCTGTCCGAACCCGGGAGGACCTTTCCCATGAGCGACAAGATCCTTGCCGTGCACGCGGACATGAAGTGCGCCCAGTGGCGCATGGACTACGTGGTGCGCACAGCACACCTGGTGCAGGCCTGGGGCTACAAAACGATCGTGTGCGAGATCGAGGACCACTTCCCCTGGGAGAGCCACCCGGACCTCGCGCATCCGGACGCGCCGCCCAAGCAGGAGTTGCGCGACATGGTCCGCGACTGCCGGGCCGCGGGCGTGGACGTCATCCCGCTCATGCAGAGCCTCGGGCACCTGGAGTGCGTCGTGGGCAAACCGGCCTATGCCCACCTGCGCGAGGCCCCGGAACTCGCCACGCACGTCGATGCCACGAACGAGCAGTCCCGAACGCTCTTGTGCGACCTGTACGCGGAGATCATCGAGACGTTCACGCCGCGCACCTTCTTCCACCTCGGCGGCGACGAGACCTGGCACCTGGGCAAGAGCGAACGCGTGCGCCCGATAAGCGAGCGCATGGGCCCGGGCCGGCTGTACCTATCGCACATGCTGCCGCTCTTCGACTTCGTGCGCAGCAAAGGGCTGCGGCCCATGATCTGGCACGACATCTGCTTCTCCCATCCGCAGATCCTCTCGGACGTTCCCAAGGACGTGGCCATGGTGCACTGGGAGTACTCCGAGGGCGTGGGCCGACAGGAGCAGACCCGCATCTGGGGCGGCCACGACCCAGAGACGGGCGCGGCGCGCAACGTGCGCGTCGCCTGGGGCGAGGAATACGACCGGTACGCGGGCCCCGAGTTCCGCGAGCATCTGGAGCCCTACGCCGTGGACGAGGAGACGCACCGCTCGGGGACTTTTCGGCCGTTCTACTGCACGGACGTGCTCAAGGACCACGGCTTCCAGACCCTGACCGCCGGGGCCAACCGGTCCGGGGGCGACATGGTGGGCATCCCCCAGCACAGCGTCCATCTGCCCAACGCCTTCGGCGCGGCGCGTCACGGCACGACCCGCGGCGACGGGCACCTGGTCACGAGCTGGTCCGTGCGCCACTGCCATCCCGAGACCACGCACCCGGCGACCTTTGCCGCGAGCCTCGCCGTGCGCACGCGCGACCCGTGGGACCGCGAGGCCGCGCTGCGCGCCTTTGCCGAGGACTTCTTCGGCGCTCCCCTGCCCGAGCTTCCCGACGCCCTGGCCAAGGCCGAGGCGCGGCTCTCCGCAGGCCGCGCGACCACGCTGGCCGGGCGGGCGCAGCGCATGGCCGAACAGGGCATGAAGTTCCTGCCGCACGTGACCGAGGGCCTCGTCAAGGAACTGGGCGGACAGAAGCAGGCGCTCGCGCGCCTCACGGACCTGCGCCGGGAATACGCGCAAGCGCGCGACGCATTCGCGGCCATGCGGGCCAAGGCCCAGCGCAACGCCCACAATTTCGACTATTGGATCGAGGGTGTGCAGGTGCACGCGCTTCTCGTCGACTTTCTGGGCGCGGCGCTGCGGGGTCGGCTCGCCGAGGCGGGCCCGGCGCTCCTCGAACGCGTGGCCGCGGCGCGCGAAGAGACCCGCCGCCTGTTCGCCGAGACCTACGTGCAGGGACCGTCGCTTGATCGCGAGCTCACCGTGCGCTATGGTTTCCTGGAGACGGCCCTGAACCATGCGGCACCGGGCTCGTAGCACGGCCGCTCACTCGCCCAACGGGCCGATATTCGCACAGGAGGGACGCTCGTGAACGAGACGCTCATGGCCGTGGGCGCGCACGCGGACGACATCGAGTACAACGTGGGCGGGACGCTCCTCAAGTACCGAGCGCGCGGATACGAGGTCGTCTACGTCATGGCCACGAACAACATGGCCGGGGCGTGGAGCCACGTGGAGCCCATGGAGCGGCCCGGGCCCGTGCCCATGATGGAGCGGCGCAAGGCGGAGGCCGCGGCCGCCGCGGCGGAGCTCGGGACCGAGCCCGTGCACCTGGACCACCCCCAGCGCCACTACAACGGCCCCGACGGCCGGCTGCACACGGTCCGGTACGGCGCGCGGCTGCCCGAGGGCGTGGCCGAGGACGTGCCCACGATCCTGACCGCGCACGAGGACGCGTCCGCGCGCGAGCGCGTGAAGGCGCTCCTGTTCGAGCGCGACCCGGAGTACGTGCTCACCCACGGCCCGGTGCAGAAGGACATGGAGCACGCGGGCACGTGCGTGCTGGTGACCAAGGCCTTTTGGGAGGCGCGCGAGGCGGGCTACCAGGGCGGCCTCTTGTACTGGCTCCAGGGCCACACCCACATGGGCGCGTACAACGCCCGGTGGGACACGTTCATCGACTGCACCGACACCCTGGACGGCAAGATGCGGCTGGCCGGCCACCACGTGTGCCAGAATCCCCGGCCCCTGCGCGAAGACCACCCGCACCGGGTGCGCGCGCTCGACCTGGGCCGCGAGACCGGGTGCGGCGCCGCGGAGGGGTACGTGCTCGCGTGCCCGTGCGTGCGGCAGAAGCAGTACGCGCCCTTCGCGCTCGAGGTCCTGGCCCATACCCGCTGACCCTGGGATAGAGAAGGAGAGAGCTATGGCACCCGTGCTCATGGCCGTCGGCGCGCACGCGGACGACATCGAGTTCAATGTCGGCGGCACGCTTCTCAAGTACCGCGACGCGGGGTATGAGGTGGCCTACGTCATGGCCACGAACAACATGTCCGGCCGATGGAGCCACGTGGACCCGCCGCAGAGCCCACCGCCCCTGCCCATGATGGAGCGGCGCAAGGCCGAGGCCGCCGCCGGCGCGCGGGCCCTGGGCACCGAGCCCGTGCACCTGGACCACCCCCAGCGCCACTGGAACCGGCCCGAGGGCGGCGCGGCGGAGGTGCGCTACGGGTGCGACCGCCCGGAGGGCGTACCCGAAGGCGTGCACACAATCCTCACCGCGCACGAAGACCCGGACGCGGTCGCGCGCCTCGCGAACCTCATGCGCGAGCGCGACGCGGAGTGCGTGCTCGCCCACGGCCCGGTGCAAAAGGACCTGGAGCACGTGGGCGTGTGCCTGCTCGTGACCAAGGCCTATTGGCACGCGGTCGAACAGGGGTACGAAGGCGGCCTCTTGTACTGGCGCAGCGGACAGACCCAGGCGGGCGCGCATCACCTGAAGTGGACGACGCACATCGACATCTCCGGGTACTTGCCGGCCAAGATCGACCTGGGGGCCCTGCACAAGTGCCAGTGCCCGAACCCCTACCGGCCCGACTACCCGAACCGGCTGCGCGCCCTGGCCTGGGGCGCGGCCACGAACTGCCAGGCTGCCGAGGTGTTCGTGACCGTGCGCCTGCCCGAGGCGGACGCGCGGGGCGCGTTCACCGAGGAGCTCTTGGCCCACTGCCGCTGAGGCGCAGGAGCGCGGCCTCTACCCCACGCGCTCGCCCTCGACCTCGGGCAGGGGCTCCAGGGGATCGCACTTGGGGCAGCCGTGCTGTTCGATGCGCACCCCGGTGTGCGCCCAGCGCACCGCGTTCGCGAGGATCCGGCGGACCACCGGGTCGTGATAGGTTGGGTAGGTCTCGTGCCCGGGCTGGAAGTAGAAGACCCGTCCCTGCCCCCGGAAGAAGCAGCATCCGCTTCGGAACACGTCGCCGCCCTGGAACCAGCCCAGGAACACGAGCGCGTCGGGCGCGGGGATGTCGAAGCGCTCGCCGTACATCTCCTCGTGTGCGAGCTCGAAGTAGGGGTCCACGCCCTCGGCGATCGGATGCGTGCGCTCCACGACCCACACCCGCTCGCGCTCGCCCGCCTCGCGCCAGCGCAGCGAGCAGGTCGTGCCCATGAGCGCGCGGAACACCTTACTGTTGTGCCCGGAGTGGAGCACCACCAGGCCCATACCGTCGAGCACGCGGCGGTGCACGCGCTCGACCACCTCGTCGGAGACCTCGTGGTGCGCCTTGTGCCCCCACCAGGTGAGCACGTCAGTGTGGTCGAGCACGGACTCGGGCAGGCCGTGCTCGGGCTCGTCCAGGGTGGCGGTGCGCGTCTCGCACCCGGCCTCGTGCAGCGCCTCGGCCACCGCGACGTGGATGCCCTGGGGGTAGACCTTGCGCACGGCGTCCTTTTCCCGCTCGTGGCGGAACTCGTTCCACACGGTCACGCGGATGGGCTCGGCCATCGCCTCCCTCCTCTCGTCTTTTCAGCGTACACGACGGGGCCCGGGGGCGCCGCGCCGCGGATCAGTCTCCCGAGTCTCCCGCTGCCCCGCCCGCCGCGGGCGTGGGCCGGCCGAAGTGGTCGCGCCAGTGGACCGCGGTGTGCACGAGCACGGCCCCGGCGAGCCCGAGGAGCAACAGGTCGCTCACCACCAGCGGCCACTTGCCTTGCGGCCAGTACTGGGTGACCAGCAGCCACCCCAGCATGGCGAGCGTCGTGGCGAACATGAACACCACCGGCACCACCAGGAACTTGACCCCCACGCCCCGGCGCGCGAGCCACGCGGCGAACAACAAGAGCGCCAGCGCCGCGAGCAGCTGGTTCGCGCTGCCGAACACCGCCCAGATGGCCGCGGCGCTGTTGTTCCACCCGATGAGCAGCATCAGGCCGATGGCCAGCGCGCTGTTCACGGTCGGCCGCAATAGCGCCTGCGGCGGCGCGGTCCACAGCGCCCGCCACAGCTCCTCGAACAGATAGCGGTTGAGCCGCACCGCGGTGTCGAGCGTGGTGACGATGAACCCTTCGATCAGGAGCATCCCCAGCACCGTGCCGATGGCCACGGGCAGCAGCCCCCCGGTGGCGCGCGCGCCCACCGTGCCCACGGCCAAGCCGAACGCGGCGATGGGGTTGCCCGCGCCCTCGGCCGGGAACAGGCGCGCCAGGTACCCCTGGTGCGTGAACGCCGCGCCGATGACCGCGATCACGGCCACGGCCAGGCACGCCTCCAGGATCATGCCGAAGTACCCCACCCGCCGCGCGGCCGACTCCACGCGCGCCTGCTTGCTGGCGGTCCCGCTCGCGCACAGGCTGTGGAACCCACTGATCGCGCCGCAGGCCACGGTCACGAACAGGGCCGGCCACAACGGGCCCGGGCCCCGCTCGGGCGCGGCCACGAGCGGCGCGAGCTGGAGCTGCGCGCCCTGCATGCCCAGCACGGCCAGGAGGACCACCAAGCCGCCCAGGCCGATGTACAGGATGTGCACGTTGATGAAGTCCCGCGCCTGGAGCACCATCCACACCGGCAGCCACGAGGCGACCAGGCAGTAGCCGGCCAGGCACAGCATCCAGGCGTGGCCGCTGAGGCTCACGGGCCAGTGGAACCCGATCGCCACCCCGACCGCGCAGATGGCCACCGCCAGCAGGGAGCAGATCCACACCGGGGTCTTCCGCCGGATGTAGAGCCAGCCGATCAGCGGCGCGCACGCAGTAATTACGATCACGGACGTGGACGCGATCCCGCCCACGATGCCCATGCGCGTGCCGTCCGCGCCGGTCGCGGTGCGCAGCAGGGTCTGGTCGGGCTCCAGCCCCAGGCTCGCCAGCGGCACCATGCTCGTGAGCGCCCGGGCCGAGGCGCCCAGGAACGTGGCCGTCACCAGCACGATCATCACGATGGTGAAGCAGATCATCAGCCCGTAGGCGAAGTTCCCCAGCGTGCGCCGCGCCACGGCGATGATGCTCTCGCCGCCCTCGCGCACGCTCACGTGCATGGACAGGTAGTCATGCACCCCGCCGAAGAAGAGCGCCCCGAACAGCACCCAGGCCCACACCGGCCCCCAGCCGAAGGCCAGGGCCAGGATCGGCCCGATGATGGGCCCGGCCCCGGCGATGGAGGCGAAGTGGTGGCTGAACACCACCGGCGTGGGCGTGGGCACGTAGTCGCGCCCGTCCTCCCTGGTCGTGGCCGGGGTGGGGCGGTCGTCGGTCTCCCCGATGTGCCGGGCCACCCACCTCGAGTACAGGAATCCGCCCACGCCGAGCACCGCGAACGAGAGCAGGACAAAGACGAGGATGTTCATGCCGGTCCCCTTCCCATCGCCGCCGCGCCCGTGGGGGTTACTTCATGCACGCGGGCTTCTGGCCCCGGCTGCCGTGGTGCTGGATGCACTCGCAGCAGACCCCCCTTCGCGCGCAGGACTCGGACGTGCACGGGCACCCCTGGGCGTTGCGTTCCTTGTTCGGACAGTCCTTCATGTCGGCTCCTCCTTCCTTGGCGGGTTCGATCGCACGTGTGCGCCGGACGCCGCCTAGATCTTGACGGCCTTGCCGCCCTGCTTGGCGCTCTTGAGCTCCGCCTCCACGATGCGCAGGCTCAACAGCGAGCTCTGGGGCGTGACGATCTCGGGCTTGCGGCCCTTGGCGATGCAGCCCACGTAATAGGCCAGCTCCCGCGACCAGCCGTCCCCCTTGGCCACCTTCGGGGTGAGCACGCGCCCGGTGGTGGTGTGCACCTGGAAGGTGGGCTGCTTGGCCATGTCGAACACGAGCGTGGCCTTTTCCATGTGGATGCGGAAGTTCATGTTGAACGGGAACGTGCCCGGGTACATCCATCCGCCCTCCGCGGCCACGAGGAGGTTCTTGCGCCGCGCGTAATGGTAGGTGGCCACCACGTGGTCATAGGGCATGTTCGGGGACAACCCCACGGCGCCGGCGCTGACCGCGGTGGGCTTGCCGAACAGGTACTGCACGAAGTCCGCGTCGTGAATGTGCAGGTCCACGGCCGCGCCGCCGCTTCGCCGGTCGTCGGTTAGCCACCGATCCCAGGCATAGGTCGGCAGGGGCGAGAGCCGGACAAAGGTGGCCTGGAGCACCTTGCCGTGCCGGCCGCTGTCCACGATCTCCTTGGCCTTGGCGTACTCGGGCCAGAACCGCACGCAGTGCCCCAGGCACAGGGGCACGCGCGCCTTGCGCACCGCGTCGACCATCTTCTTGGCCTCCGCACTGGTGCGGGCCATGGGCTTCTCGCAGAAGGTGGGCTTGCCCGCCTTCAGCGCCTTCATGGCGTATCGGGCGTGCAGGTACGTGGGCAGGGTGATGTCCACGACCTCGACCTCCGGGTCGGCGATCAGGTCCTCGGCGCGTTCGTACATGGTCACGTTTCTGAGGTCCGGCCCGGAGCCCGGCCCGCCGATGTTGCCCTGGATTCCGGACCAGTCGCCCGCTCGTTTCTTGCGGTCGATGTCCGAGATGGCCACAACCTTGGCGTTCTTCAGACCCGCATAGATGTCGAAGTGCGTCCTGCCCATGAATCCGAGTCCGACGATCCCGATCCGTACCTGACGTGCCATGGCGTTCTCCTTGTCGGGCGGCGGGCCGTGCGTACTGCCGGCCCGCGCGCTAGTCCTCGTCCGATGCGTCCCCGTCCTGCAGCTCGGTCAGACCGGCCAGCGCCTCGCGCGCGGCGGCCTGCTCGGCCTCTTTCTTGCTCGCGCCCCGCCCCACCCCGCAGGTGTGCCCGTCGAGCACCGCCTCCACGCGGAACTCCTTGCGGTGGGCCGGTCCCTGTTCGTCCACGACCCGGTACACGGGCGGCGGCCGGCCCGCGCGCTGGAGCGCCTCCTGGAGCACGGACTTGTGGTTCGTGGCGCCGTCGTTGGCCGCGGCCTCGGCCACGTGCCCGGACAGCGCCCGGTCCACGAAGCCCCGGGCCGGTTCCGGTCCGCCGTCCAGGTACACCGCCGCGAGGACCGCCTCCAGGGTGTTCGCGAGCACCGAGTCGGGCACCGCGCCCTGGTCGGCCACGCCCCGGCCCGCGCGCAGGTAGTCGCCCAGCCCCAGGTCGCGCGCCGCGCGCGCCAGGGTCTCGCGGCGGACCACCGCGCTCTTGTATTCGGTCAGCATCCCCTCCGCCTCGGCCGGATAGGCCTCGTACAGGTGTTCGGACACGAGCAAGCCCAGCACCGCGTCGCCGAGGAACTCGAGCCGTTCGTTGCTGCGCTGCTTCTCCGACGCGGACGAGGCGTGCGTGAGGGCCTGTTCGAGCAGGCCCCGGTCGCGGAAGGCGTACCCCAGCCGGGCCTCGCATTCGGCCAGCGGTTCGTCGGGGTCCGGAACGTGCGGCTCGGACATGGTCCCCTCCGCGCGCGGCCTCTGCGGCGCAAGTGCGCCGGGAAGGCTGTGGCCGCGGCCCCATCTTAGGGTCCGTTCGCATATATGGCAAGGGATTCTGCGCCCCTGCGCACAGGGGCGCTGGGCGGGCCCCGCGGGGGGACGCAGGGCCCGCCGCGCGCTCGGGGGGTCGCGCCCTGCGCCGAAGCGCGAGGGCGCGGGGAGGGGCCGCGACTAGGCGACCTTGGCCGCCTGGTCGCTTGTCTCTTCGTCCGCCGCCTCGTCGGCCGGCGGGAACAGGATCGCGCGCACCTTTTCGTCGAGCTCGGCGCGCAGGTCCGGGTTGTCGCGCAGGAACTCGCAGGCCCGGTCGCGGCCCTGGCCCAGGCGGGTGTCCCCGTAGCTGAGCCAGGTGCCGGCCTTGTCCACCAGCTTGTGCTGCACGGCCAGGTCCAGGAGGTCGGCCTCGTAGTGGATGCCCCGGTCGAAAAGCAGGTCGAACCCGGCCAGGCGGAAGGGCGGGGCGACCTTGTTCTTGACGACCTTGACCCGCACCTGGCTGCCGATCGTCTCGTCGCCGCGCTTGACCGACCCGATGCGGCGCACGTCCAGGCGCACCGAGGCGTAGAACTTGAGCGCCCGCCCGCCGGGCGTGGTCTCCGGGCTGCCGAACATGACGCCGATCTTCATACGGATCTGGTTGATGAAGATGACGCAGGCGTTCGTCTTCTTCACCGCGCCCGAGAGCTTGCGCATGGCCTGGCTCATGAGCCGCGCCTGCAGGCCCACGTGCTGGTCGCCCATCTCGCCGTCGATCTCGCTCTTCGGCGTGAGGGCGGCCACGGAGTCGACCACCACCACGTCCACCGCGCCCGAGCGCACCAACAGCTCCGCGATCTCCAGGGCCTGCTCGCCGCAGTCGGGCTGGCTTACGAGCAGGCGGTCCAGGTCCACGCCCAGCCGGCGCGCGTACCCCGGGTCGAGCGCGTGCTCGGCGTCGATGAACGCGGCGGTGCCGCCCTCGCGCTGGGTGCTCGCGACCACGTGCAGGGCCAGGGTCGTCTTGCCCGAGCTCTCGGGCCCGTAGCACTCGGTCACCCGTCCGCGGGGCAGTCCGCCCGCGCCCAGGGCCCAGTCCAGGGACAGGCTGCCCGTGGAGATGGCCTCCACCGGCGCGACCGCGCGGTCGCCCAGGCGCATGATGCTCTCGGTCCCGTACCGCTTGCCGATCTCGTTCAGGGTCCGCTCCAGGGCCCCGGCCCGGCCGGCCTCGTTGTCCATGCCGACCACCTTGCTTTCCTTCTTGGCCACGGGTTCTCCTCCTGTGCCGGCCCGACCGGTCGCCTCAGCCGAGCACCCGATGCACGCCCACCACCCGTCCGCCGGTCCGAAAGCCGGTGGCGTCCGGGTCCACCTTCACGGGCTTGTAGGCGGGGTTCGCAGGCGCGAGCTCCACGTGATCCGCGCGGCGGCGGATGCGCTTGACCGTGGCCTCCTCGTCCACGATGGCCACGCCGATGGCCCCGTCGGGCACGGTCTCGGCCTGCTCGACGAGCACGTAATCCCCGTGCCAGATGCCCGCGTCGATCATGCTGTCGCCCTGCACGCGCAGGGCGTAGAGCCGCTCCGGATGGCGGAACAGGCTGTCGAACTCGAGGTATCCCTCCAGGTTCTCCACCGCGGTGATCGGGGTGCCCGCGGCCACGCGGCCCACCACGGGCACGCCCTCGCGCGCCTGGGCGAGCACCTCGTCGGAGAGCTGAATGCCGCGCGAGGCGCCCGCCCGCCGGGACAGCACGCCCTTGCGCTCCAGGGCCTCCAGATGCCCGCGCGCCGCGTTCGTGGAACGCATGCCGAAGTGGTCGGCGATCTCGCGCACCGTGGGGGTGTAGTGGTCCTCGCGCACGCAGCGAACCAGGAAGTCCAGGATTTCGCGCTGCCGGCCGGTGAGTGCTCGCACGGTCCGTCCTCCGATCGCTGGGCCAGAAGCTCGACGGCCTGACCCTGATATCGACAACTATACTGCTTATCTGAGCACATGTAAACAAAAAAGCAGTGGTTTTTTGGGCCCCCTGTTGTCCGCCAGAGGAAGAGCTCTTGTAACTCACGTTTTGAAAAATAGTTATGTAAGGAGGTCAGAGCGAGGAAATCTCTTCGGACGACCGGTTGGCCGGGCCTATTCTCCTCCGGCACGCTGTCCCGGCCGCCGCAACCGGCCGCGGCCGAGCGCACGGCAGGACCGCGCCGCACAACTCCAGCGCATCACCCATACGGTGACTTACGCAGACGGGGCCGGATGCATGGAAAGGAATCGGTCAGGCGCCGAAGCTGGCGATGGCCGCGGCGGCGTCCGGGTGCGACTGGAACACGTCGACCATGGCCAGGGCGAGCAGGATCTCGCGCAGCCGGGGGTTGAGCCCGGCCAGGCGCAGGTCGCCGCCCGCGTCGCGCAGCACCATCAGGTTGCGCATAAGCACGGCCACGCCCTGGCTGGAGAGGTGCGTCACGTCCGAGAAGTCCACCACCACGTTGCGCATCTCGCGCGCGCGCACGGCCTGCAGCTGTTCGTCGAGCTGCGGGGCGGTCTCCGCGTCCACGTACCCGTGCAGGCGCGCACACACCACCTCGCCTACCTCGTCGAGATCAATGGCGAGGCTCGGCTGCGCCGCGCGGGTCGGGTCCATGATCTCGGCCACGTACGCCTCCCAGGGGCCGATGCGGGCGCCCCGGTGATGGTTCGTCTATCCGCATAGCCGCCATCATTCAACCTACTCCCCGCCCCGCGGTTGTCAAACAGTTTTTGCTCGATTCGCCGCGGCCCCGCGCATCGGGCCTTGCCCCCTTGACCCGGACCGCCGGTCCGCGCTACGCTAGAGACCCGGACCCCTGTGGAGGCGTTGCCGTGCGCCCGCTCTCGGCCGTGTTCTTCGACGTGGACGACACCCTGTACTCGACCACCGAGTTCGCCGCCCGCGCGCGGCGCGCCGCGGTGCAGGCCATGATCGCCGCGGGCCTGCGCATGGAGGAAGAGGACTGCCTGCGCGAGCTCGAAGAGGTGATCCAGGAGTTCTCCAGCAACTACGAGCACCACTTCGACAAGCTCCTGCTGCGCCTGCCGCGCGAGACCCTGGGCGGGGTCTCGCCCTTGATCCTGGTGGCCGCGGGCATGGTGGGGTATCACGACACCAAGTTCCACAACCTCAGCCCCTACGAGGACGCCATCGAGGTGCTGCGCCAGCTCAAGGACCGGGGCATGCACCTGGGGATCATCAGCACGGGCATCGGCATCAAGCAGGCCGAGAAGGTGGTCCGCCTGGGGCTGAACCGGTTCATGGACACCCAGGCGATCTTCATCACCGACTCGATCGGCATCAGCAAGGCCAACCCCAAGATCTTCCTGCGCGCCTGCCAGGCGGTGGGCGCCCCGCCCGGCCAGGCCATGTACGTGGGCGACAACCCGGAGCACGACGTGGACGTGCCCCATGAGACGGGGCTGTTGACCGTGCTCCAGCGGCGCAGCGGCAAGCACGTGAACAAGCGCAGCCGCCACGAGCCCGACTACGTGATCCACAACTTCTGGGACCTGGTCGAGATCATCGACCGGGACTTCGAGGTCGCCACCTGAGGCGGAGAGCCGCGATGCCACAGCCCGCCCGGCCGCGCTGCCTGGGCGTGATCGGCGGCATGGGTCCGGCGGCCACCGCCGAGTTCTTCGCGCGCTTCGTGCGCGCCGTGCCCGCGCGCGCGGAGGCCGACCACCCGCGGGTCCTCATCGACTGCGACCCGGGCATCCCGGACCGCACCCGCGCGCTCACGGGCGCGGGCCCCTCGCCCGGCCCGCGGTTGGCCGCGGCCGCGCAGGGGCTCATGCGCGCGGGCGCCCAGGTCCTGGCCATGCCGTGCAACACGGCCCACCACTGGTTCCCCGAGATCGAGCAGGCCGCGGGCGTGCCGGTCCTGCATATGATCCGGCTCGCGGCCCGGGCCGCGCGCGAGCGCTGGGGCGCCCGCACGCGCGTGGGGGTGCTCGCCACCAAGGGCACGCTCGCCGCCGGGCTGTACGAGACTGCATTGCGCGACCAGGACATGGAGCCCGTGCCGCCCACGGACCGGGAGGTGGACGAGCTCCTCATGCCCGCGATCTACGGGGCGCAGGGGGTCAAGACCCGGGGCCCCTCGCCCGAGGCCCGAGCCCAGGTCACGGCGGCCGGCCGCGCCCTCGCGGGCCGCGGGGCCGGGGCGCTCCTCCTCGGGTGCACCGAGCTCTCGCTTCTCGTGGACCCCGGGTCGCCGTGCGCGGGCCTGCCCGTGCTCGACGCCCTCGAGGTCCTGGTCCAGGCCGCGGTCGCCCGCGTGTCCGATGCGCACGCGGACGAGTACGCCCCGCGCGGACACGCCGGAGGCCGCTGATGCGCCGGGTCCCGATCGGCGAGGTGCTCGTCACCCGGCTGGCGATCGGCGGCAACCCGTTCAGCGGATTCAGCCACCAGGGCGCGCTGCGCGACCGAGAGATGCGCGAGTTCTACACCCCCGCGCGCACCTGCGCGGCCCTGGCCCGGGCCGAGGCCGCGGGGCTCAACACCTTCTTCGGCCGCACGGACGAGAACATCCTGGGCATCGTGCGCGACTTCTGGCGCAGCGGCGGGACCCTGCAATGGTTCGCCCAGGTGTGCACCGAGCGCGCCCGTCCGGACGCGTGGCGCACCTGGCTCGAGCGCGCGGCGTCCACGGGCGCGTGCGCGGCGTACATCCACGGCGGGGTGGTGGACCGCTGGTTTCACGAGCGGCGCTTCGACTTGTTCGAGGAGGCCCTGGCCCGCATGCGCGACCGGCGCCTGGCCGCGGGGTTCGCCGGGCACAACCCCGAAGCGCACAAGTGGATCCGCGACCATCTGGACGTCGACTTCCAGATGTGCAGCCACTACAACCCCACGGACCGCTCGCGCGCGGCCGCGTACCGGACGGGCGCGGAGAAGTGGTCGGACGCCGACCGCGAGGCCATGCTCGCGGTCATCGCCACCATCCGCAGGCCCGTGGTGCACTACAAGGTGCTCGCGGGCGGCAACCGGCCCGTCGCGCCCGCGTTCGAGCGGCTCGGACAGGTGATGCGCGCCACGGACGTGGCCTGCCTGGGCATGTGCACGCGCGACAACCCGGACGTCATCGCCGAGGACGTGGCCCTGTTCGCCCGGCATGTGGACAGGGAGGCAGAGAACGCACCCGGGCCCGGCCGCCCGCGGCCGGACGGGCGGGGCTAAGAGCCGGGCCGGAAGAGCTCGCCGCGGCGCTTCTCTTTCATCGCCGTGCGGATGGACGCCTTCAAGCTGTCGCTGACCTGCATGCCGTTCTGTTCCAGGAACATGAGGTCTTCCCAGGCCCGGGCGTGGTTGCCCATCCGGTGGTTGGCGATGGCCCGTCCCACGCGGGCCTTGTAGTAGTCCGGGCTGCCGTCGAGCTCCAGGGTGCGGTTGAATCGCTCCGTGGCCAGGGCCCACTCGCCCTGCTCCAGGTACAGGTGCCCGAGCGCGTAGTGCGCCGGGGTCATGTCCGGCACGAGCTCCAGCGCGGTCTGGAAGCTGGTGATCGCCTCTTCGTACCGTTCGCAGTCCGCGTACAGGTTGCCCATGTACAGGTGGATCATGGCCTCCTGCGGCCGGTTGCCCGGCTGCAGCCGCCGGCTGAGCTCCAGGGACTGCTCGTAGCTTTTCAGCGCCGCGCCGTACTTGCGCAGGCGGTGGTAGGTCCGGCCCACGCCCACCATGGCGGGCAGGTAGTCATTGACCAGCACCAGCGCCCGCTCGAACCGTTCGGCCGCCTTGTGCAGCCGGTCCTGGCGCAGCTCTTCGTTGGCCATGTTGAAGTGCATCTGCGCGCCGGACAGGGCGTCCCGGTCCTGGGGCGTGAGTTCCTCCGGCGTGGTGAGCATCCGCTCGAACGCCCCGGGCAGCGCGGCCGTCGGGTCCTGGGCTTGCGCGGTCTGTTCGCCGTCCTGGCCTGGCCGCCCGTCCCCGTCCCCGCCCGGCAAGAGATCGCACCCGGTCAACACGAGCCCGAGCGCCGCGGCCGCGAGTATCGCACGCATAGGTTCGCTCCTTGTTCGCACCCAGACGCCGGATC
>Ga0180432_10003899_pt1 | contig 20905 bp, 9 predicted proteins | sample SS_ome_10_FD_132414 | JGI IMG/M metagenome (GOLD analysis project Ga0180432, IMG submission 132414) | Hypersaline lake sediment archaeal communities from the Salton Sea, California, USA - SS_1_MS_2 metaG | ecosystem: Environmental > Aquatic > Non-marine Saline and Alkaline > Hypersaline >...
GTTATCGGCCGCGACCGCGAAATCCGCCGCGTTATACAAGTTCTCTCGCGAAGAACGAAGAACAACCCCGTGTTGATCGGCGAGCCGGGCGTGGGCAAGACGGCCATCGCCGAGGGGCTGGCGCTGAGGATCGTCGACGGCGACGTGCCGGAAAGTCTTAAGAACAAGACCGTCATTGCCCTGGATATGGGCGCCCTGGTTGCCGGGACCAAGTTTCGCGGCGAGTTCGAGGAACGGCTCAAGGCCGTGCTTAAGGAAGTCCAGGACGCCGGCGGCGGCGTGGTGATGTTCATTGACGAGTTGCACACCGTCGTGGGCGCCGGAGCGGCCGAGGGCGGCAGCGACGCGGCCAACCTGCTCAAGCCGGCATTGGCACGGGGCGAGCTGCGCTGCATCGGCGCAACCACATTGGACGAATATCGCAAATACATCGAGAAGGACGCGGCCCTGGAGCGGCGGTTCCAGCCGGTTACCATCGGCGAGCCGACCGTCGAGGACACCGTTGCCATCCTGCGCGGACTTAAGGCCCGTTACGAAGCCCATCATGGCGTGAAGATCAAGGATTCGGCCCTGGTGGCGGCGGCCAATCTGTCGCACCGCTACATCGCCGACCGTTTCTTGCCCGACAAGGCCATCGACCTTGTCGACGAAGCGACCAGCCGTTTGGCGATGGAGCTGGAGAGCGTGCCGGAAGAGATCGACGCCGTTCAGCGTCGGCTTACGCAACTCGAGTTGGCCCATCGTCAGCTTGCTGAGGAAAGCGAAGAGGGCACGAAAGAGAAGATCGCCGACATCGAGAGCGAAATGGAAGAGCTCAAGCGGGAGTTGGCCAGTCTGCGCGAGCAATGGGAAGCCGAGAAGATGGGCATCGGCGACGTGCAGAAGGTTCGCCAAGAACTGGCCGCCGTCGAGCTTGAGTTTGAGCAACTCGACGCTTCGATCAAGCAAAAGCAGGCTTCCGGCATGCCTATTCCCGAGGGCGATTACCAGCGGCTTTACGAATTGGATGTCAAACGCAAGCAACTGGCCGGACAGATCGAGGCGGAAACGCCCGACAACGGTGCGGCGGAAGAAAGCGAAACGAAAGACGCCGACGACGAGGAAACTCCCGCCCGCCGTCGGCTATTGCGACAACAGGTCACCGAGGACGAAATCGCCGAGGTCGTCAGCGATTGGACGGGCATTCCCGTGGCGCGGATGGTCGAGACCGAACGGGCCAAGCTGCTGGTCATGGAAGATCGTATTCACCTGCGAATGATCGGCCAAGACGAAGCCGTCACGGCCGTTTCCGACGCCGTGCGACGCAACCGGTCTGGCCTACAGGACCCCAATCGACCGATCGGCTCGTTCATATTCCTCGGTCCCACCGGCGTGGGCAAGACCGAGCTGTGCAAGTCGTTGGCCGAGGTGATGTTCGACGACGAGAACGCCATGGTGCGACTCGACATGAGCGAGTTCATGGAGCGGCACACCGTCAGCCGCCTGATCGGTGCCCCTCCGGGCTACGTCGGTTACGAGGAGGGCGGCCGGTTGACCGAAGCCGTGCGCAGGCGTCCTTATTCGGTGATCCTTCTGGACGAAATCGAAAAGGCTCATCGCGACGTGTTCAACATCCTCTTGCAGGTCTTGGACGACGGCCGCCTGACGGACAACCAGGGCCACACGGTCGACTTCACCAATACGATCATCGTGATGACGAGCAACATCGGCAGCCAGTTGATCCAGGAGATTTCCCGCGAAGGCGGCAGCGAGGAGGAGATTCGCGAGGCGGTTGAAGAGTCGTTGCATTCGCGATTCCTGCCCGAGTTCCTCAACCGGATCGACGAGACGATGATCTTCCACCCGCTGTCGCGCGAGCAAATTCGCCGCATTGTCGAGCTACAGGTGGTGAAACTTCGCGAGCAACTTGAGCAGAAGGGTATCGGGCTTGAAGTAAGCGAAGCGGCCGTGGATCAAATTGCCGAGGAGGGTTACGACCCGAAGTTCGGTGCACGACCGCTTAAGCGGGTGATTCAGCAACGCATCCAGAACCCGTTGGCCGTGGAGTTGCTCAAGCGCGAGTTCGCCGAGGGCAGCCGTGTGAAGGTCGATTGCCAAGACGGCGAGTTCGCCTTCGAGAGATTCGACGCCACGGAGTAGGGGCGTAGTGGTTGTCTGTGACCGGGTAGCCTCGATTCTTCAGTCGAGGTGTGAAGCACCAGAGGCCTCGTGTGCGGTCTGTTCAACAGTATGGCATGGCTGTCAGGTTAGACAAAGCGGCGCTCGGGGCCTCTTGTGGCTGCGCCGCCGGTGTTCAAGAACCTGGGCCAACCCGTGCAATCTCGGTACGAACACCAGCAGCGTTCGGCGGCCCGGATAGCGATTACTATCCGGGCCGTCGCGAATCGCGCTGTTTCAAGTCGCTCGGCCGATGGCTCAGACCATGTCCTTGAGGTTCTTCAGCGGGCGAACCTTGATCTTGACCGAAGCCGGCTTGGCGGGCCGTTCTTGGATTTCCTTGGTGAACGGGTTCAGCCAGTTCTTTTGGGCCGGTCGGGCCGGGACCTTTTTCTTCTCGATCTTCAGCAGACCGGGAATCGAGAACATGCCGGCGCCTCGCGAGCTGAGAGCCTTCTGGATTTCGCCAGAGAGTGCCTCGAACACGGCGGCCACGTCCTTCTTCGGCAGGCCGGTGGTCTCGGAGATGGCGGTCATGATTTCGGTTTTTGTGGGCGGTTTCTTTTTCGCTTTTGCCATAATATCTATCCCTCCATGCGGGGTTCTAGGGGTGAGGACTTGTCCAGCGAAGTGTAGGTTGGACCCGCTGATTAAAGTCGTTTCGGCGGAAAATACAACCCGAATATCGTCCTAATTGCCGGAAAAACCGGGAAAAAGACCGCAAATCGCCAATTTTTCTCCGTTTTCCCCATCCCAACGGCCTGAAAGTACCGGAATTTACGCATTTTCAGGGCGTTTCGAGACCTTGGGGTAACAGGAACCGTCGAATCGTGGGATGCGCGGCAATCGGCCGGATTCCGCGTGCTGGCCGGCCGTTCATCGGCAGACATCATTGGACTCGGTTGCGCCGCAGTGCGCCCTGTGAGCCGTCGAGCAATGGGCGGATTTCGCGCCCGCCAAGGGAACAAAATCGTGCCGAGCTTCGTCCATAGTGATGTAGCGGGTGGTGTGATTGCGCGCGATCTGACGCCACCGTTTCACCGCCGCCGGGCTCTTGTCTCAGTGGCGGTTCGGGCACCCCCCAGGACCTCTCGGCAGAGCAATTCGGGGCGCAAACTGGCCGCCTCGGTGGCGTTTGCTTGTCTTGGGACCTATTCTTATGTAAGATATTGTTTGATAATGGTTTGCGCTATCGAGAGACCCTCTGCCCGGGGGTCGCGATCGGCCAATTTCCCCGGGGGCGGACGAAGCGCGAAGAAATTGGGCAAAGAACAAGAGAAGGATGCGTGTGATGGGCTCAGCCAAAGGGGCAACTATTCCGCTGGCATTGGCAGTCGCCGTTGCGTGCTCTGCCTGGATGGCCGCATGCCGACCGGCGGCCGCGCAATTGCTGATTCCCGGTGTGCCGGCCGGTCGCGGTGGCACCGCCGCCGACTCCGACGACCCGTCCGGCAACGTCTTCCTCCCAGCCGACCGCAACATTCTCAAGAGCATGTCGCGGGCCAAGGCCCTGCTGGAAGCCGGTCGACACGGTGAAGCCGTGGGGCTATTGGGCAATATCCTACGCGATGCCGAGGACGGCGGTTGCGTGGATTACTTCTTTCAGCCCGACAAGAACTCAAAGCGACAACCGAGCTTGAAGTCCGAGGCACAGCGGCTGATCGGCGGCATGCCTCGAGCCGCGCGCGAGTTGTACGAACTGCAATTCGGCACCGAGGCGCGGCAAACGCTCGACAGCGCGATTGCCACCGGCGACAACGAACTGCTGACCAAGGTCTCGCGCTGTTACTTCCACACCCGGGCCGGCGGCGATGCCACGTTTCTGCTGGGGCTTCACAACATGGATCGGGCGCATCAGCTCAGCGGTGCCCTGCTTCTGCAGCGTCTGCGAGACACCCACCACGACGCCAATCGATTCGAGCCCAACTTGTCCTTGACGTTGGCCACCGGTTGGCTTCAAGCAGGAATGCCGGAAAATGCTCGGCAGACTCTCTCGGCGCTAAAGCGAAGCCATCCCGACACGGAAGTCACCGTCGCCGGAAAGCAGGTTCCGCTGTTCAAGGTCGACGTGGAGGCCGCCGACTGGCTGGCCGGCCTGATCGGCCCGCAGCCCTCCGCGTCCGAGCGTTCTCGGCACATGGACGCTTGGCGAATGTTCCGCGGCAGCGCCGCGCGAAACGCGACCACGGATTCCAGCGCGCCGCTGCTTAACGTGAGATGGCACATACCATTGACCCACGAGTTGATGATCCGCGAGATGCTCAATCAGTTGAAGCGCGTGAATGACGAGCGCGGCATGGCCACCTTGAGCGGTTTGCATCCCCTGGCCGTCAACGACGTGGTGCTGATGCGAACGTGGAAGACCATCATGGCCATGGACTTCAAGACCGGCAAGCGGTTGTGGGACTACCCGGTGGACATGCCCTCGGCGAAACCGACGGGCAATTCCTCGGCCGACATGCGGGCAAAGACGAACCTGGCGGGCCAGTTGGGGCAGCGGATGTGGGACGATTCCGTATTCGGAAAACTCAGCAGCGACGGCGTCCGGGTGTTCAGTGTCGAAGGGCTCCCCTCGCAGCCGACTTCGAGGCATCCGAATATGATCGTCGCCGGCCCTCAAGGCACTCGGCAGGCCGCCCAACCGCACAATCTCCTGGTTGCCCACGATATTAAGACCGGAAAAGTGAAGTGGCATCTCGGCGGCGAAAATGGCGAGCGAGCGTACAAAGAGGCGGGCACCTTCTTCCTCGGTCCTCCGCTGCCGCTGCAGGGGAAGTTGTACGTATTGGGAGAGGTCGGCGACGAAATAAACTTGTTCGAACTTGAAGCGGCGACCGGCAAAGTGCTTCGCAGACAACCGTTGTCGATGGTCGAACGAAACATCTACGTCGATTCCCAACGCCGCTTGGCCGGCGCGATGCCCTCTTATGCCGACGGCGTTCTGGTTTGCCCCATCTCCAACGGCGCGGTTGTGGCGTTGGATTTGGCGACGCAGTCGTTGCTCTGGGGATACCGCTACGCGAAGGTAGATCCCTATCGCCGCTATACCATGCCCAACATGCGGCTGGCACAGCTTACCGGCACCGGGGAAACCAGCAGTTGGATCGATTTCACGGCGACCATCAGCGACGGTCGCGTGCTGATAACGCCGGTGGGTTCCAACTCGGTGCATTGTCTCGATCTGCTCGACGGCACGCTTCAGTGGAAAGCCGATCGGGGCGAGGACCTGTACGTCGGTTGCGTGCATGAGGGCAAGGTCGTGTTGGTCGGCCGCCGCCAGTTGCGAGCCCTGAAGATAAGCGACGGAGAACCGGCCTGGGACGGCCGCGCGGTGAAGCTGCCCGCCGGCGGAATGCCCTCGGGACGCGGATTCGCCGGCCAGAAGCGATACTTCGTGCCGCTGGATTCGGCGGAAGTGGCCGTCGTGAACTTGGAAGAGGGAAAGCTGGAAAGTGTCGCCAAGTCGCGCAAAGGGAACGTCCCGGGCAACATGATCTGCTATCAGGGGTGCGTGATTTCCCAAGGAACCGACGGACTCAGCTGCTTCTATCAACTGGACATGGCCGGCAAGAAGGTAAAAGAGACCCTGGCCGCCAATCCCGACGACCCGGCCGCGCTGGCCCTGCGGGGCGAGATACTGCTGGATCAAGCCGATAGCGAAAAGGGTATCATCAGCCTGTTCCGCTCGCTGGAACTCGAAGAAAGTCCCCGCACCAAGGAAACGCTCACCGACGCGCTGATCGCCGGTCTGGATAACGATTTCCCGACGCATCGCAAATACGCCGAGCGGCTCGAAAAGCTAATCGAAACCACCGGGCGAAAGGCGACCTACTTGCGGCTGATGGCCGCCGGCTTTCGGAAGACCAACCAATGGAAGTCGGCTCTAGAGAAATACGTTGAGTTGATCGACTTCGACGGCGATCCGCGCCTCGGCAGTCCTAACGAGGGCGAAAACATCGGGCCGGAACAAATGGCCAAGATGCTCGATTCCGGCGGCAGTCTTCGCGACGGAAACGACTTGAGTTTCGAGCAAATCAGCAAGGCTTATACGCTTCGCCGCGACCGTTGGGTCCGGGCCGATCTGCTCGCGCTGCGAAACGAAATGCCCGATAGCGAAAAGACCGAACTAGACTCGGTCGTCGGCAAACGCCGGGAAGAGGTTCTTCGCTCCAACGAACAATTGTTGTCGCGACACTTCCTCGATTACTTCGACGGCCAGCCGGGTAGCGACAGGGTACGCGACCAGTTGGTCGCCCTCTTGGACAAAGGCGGCGAACCGCTGGCCGCCGAACTGCTCTCCGGCCGACACAAGAAGGCCGAAACGGTGGTCGACGAGAAGGTCGTCTGGCCGCCGAAAGTCGTTGATTCGCAGCAGAAGACGTCCAACCGAAACGTCTCCGGCTTCCAAAGATGGATAATGGCATTTCGCGGGAATTCGGAACCGTTCTTCACCGACTCGTCTATCCGCTTCGACCGCGGCAGATCGCAAGTCTCCTGCGTCGACAGCTTGGGGAAGGATCGCTGGACCTTGGCGCTTCCGAGGACCAGCGGGCAGAACTACTATCCCTACATGTCGCCCAGCAGCGGCATTCGCGCAAACGGACACTTGTTGGTGATGAAGTTGGGTAACCAAGTGGTTGCCATCGACACCTTGGGCAAGGATGAAGACGGCCCCGGCGGCAAGGAGCCCGGGCCTCGACTTCTCTGGCAGGAAGATCTGGCCAAGTTGGAAACAAGTTCCGGCAATATGGGAGGGATGCTTCAGCAGGCGATCAGGTTGCCCTTCTTCCACACGCGGATGGCTTCCGCAAACACTTTCGACGGGCTGGGACCGGTAACCGACGCCTATACTTGTTTCCAACGGTACCGCAACCTCGTTGCCGTGGATACGGCGAGCGGGAAACAGATTTGGACCCGTCGCGACGTTCCCGCGGGTTGCGCGCTGTTCGGCGACGATGAGTACGTTTTCGCCCTTCCCCCGGGCGAGGAAGAAGCCGCGGTCTATCGGGCGTTGGACGGCGTTTTCCTTGGAACCCGGCCCGTTCGTTTGTTTATGTCACTCGACGACGGCACTAATCCCTTCGCCATCAATGCCGCGGCAGCCGGGGATGCCGGGAACCAGGACGCCGCGCCGGAGAAGAGTGACGAGACGGTGGACGTCGCGACGCCGCTGCCTTTCCATGCCACATGCAAGGCCACCATCGGGCGGAACCTGCTGAGTTGGTATCCCAGCGAGGACGGCAAGCATTATACCTTGGAGTTATTCGACCCCTGGGAGCAGAAGCTGGTTTGGAAATCGCGGCAATTCTCCTCCGACGCGAAGATATCCATTTCCGAAGACAGCGTGGCGGTCGTCGTCGAGCCCAACGGAAAGCTGGCGATGATAGCTCTGGAAGACGGTCGAATGATCGCCGAACATGAGTTGAAGATCGACAAGGAGCTCACCGGCTTGGCGTTCCTGCGATCCGGCGACCAATTCATCCTCATGTTGCGGGTCAAGGACGATCGTCCCAAGGGCGTGCAGGTGACGCCGCTTTCCGGCATGGGGCCGGCGGTCATCAGCAGCGGCGACGTGTACTTGATCGACTCCGATGGCCGCCTTGTGTGGGACAAGCCCGCCGTCATCGAGCACCAATCGCTGTTGTCGAACCAACCGTCGAACCTGCCGGTGATAACCTTCGCCTGCCGCGTTTACGACCAGACAAAGACTTCCAACAAACGGAACACGGTGTCCGTTTTGTGCTTGGACAGACGGACCGGCAAGGAAGCGTACAAGGGGAACGTGCCCTACTCGTACAACAGCATTGAAATATCCGGCGATGCCGAGGCCAAGACGGTCACGCTGAACATGCACCGGAGCAGCATCCTGCTGAAGTATTCGGACAATCCGGCCTCGCCGTCGAAGACGGACAAGGCGGATTTGAAAGCGAACGACCCGGTCCCCAATATCACCGCCACGGAAGCCTACCAATCGCGATTCATTCCACCGCGGAACGACCCGCCGCCAGCCGTGCCGGTGCCCGTGAAGAAGTGAGCCGTGCAGCCAGGCCGGTAGTCTTAGTGATACCGTGAACTACTACGGAAAAGGTATAGAGATGAAATTGAAACTTGCCGCATTGGCCGTCGTGGCGATTGCCGCGCTGCTGCCGGGCTCGGTCGCCTCGGGGGCCGACGATCCGCAAACGCGGAAGGCCATCTCGCGCGGACTCGACTGGCTGGCAAGCCGACAGACTCGCATGGGACGTTGGACAGGCAACGGCGGCCGTTATCCGACCGCCATGACCGCCATGGCCGGAATGGCTCTGTTGAGCGAAGGCTCCACGACCACGCAGGGTAAATACGCGCCAAACATCCAACGCGCTGTAAACGACCTGCTCGGCCGCGCCAGAAGCAACGGCTTGATCGGCGACCCTTCGTCGGACGACCGATACACCTACGGCCACGGGTTCGCCATGCTGTTCCTTTCGCAAGTGCTCGGCGAGGAAGAAGACGCCCAGCGGCGCGAGCGGATTATCGAAGTTTTGCAGAAAGCGGTCGTCTTCAGCGGTCGTGCCCAAACGCCGGCCGGCGGTTGGGGTTATGTCAGCGCGAAGGACGGCAACAATTTTGACGAAGGTTCGACCACCATCACTCAGGTGCAAGCCTTGCGAGGTTGTCGAAACGCCGGGATACCCGTCCCAAAGGAAATAATCGAAAAAGCAATTAAATATATTGAGAAATGCACGGGTCCTGACGGCGGTGTACAATATAACTCGCGAGGCGGCAGCGGTCGCCCGGCCATTACGGCCGCGTCGCTGGCATGCCTGTTCAACGCCGGCGAGTACGATAGCCAGTACTCGAAGAAGCTGATGAACTTCTGCGAGGACAAACTCGACAACATCTCCTCGCAAGGCTTCGGCCACTGGCACTATGCCCATTACTATTACGCCCAGGTGCAATACCGCCGCGGCGGGAAGAATTGGAAGACGTACAAGGAGAAGATCTACAAGCGAATCCTCTCCGAGGCGTCCGACGACGGCTCCTGGGCACAAGGGTACATCGGCCCCGTGTACACGACGTCGATCAACCTGACCATACTGCAACTGCCCGACGCGGCGTTGCCGATTTATCAGCGATGAGCTTTGAGCAGTGAGCTATGACAAACGCGACTTCCGCTTGCGCTTGGCTCATGGCTCACGGCTCAAAGCCCGTATGGTGCGTCGCGACGCACCATACAAACCGCGAACTGAAGACCAACCAAACACATAACGACCAAAGACACACTGAAGAGATACCATCGAGGAACGCAACATGACCGACCAAGCACCCGAGGATCGCAACGCGGTCGCTATCGACAAGCTGCGAGATGCTCAAGAGAAGATCATGGATCAACTCGGCCAGGTCATCGTGGGCCAGACCCAGGTGATCGAGGAGCTGTTGATCTCGCTGTTCAGCCGCGGCCACTGCATGCTCGAGGGCGTGCCGGGGTTGGCCAAGACGTTGATGATCAGCACGCTCAGCCGCACGCTCAACCTGGCATTCAGCCGCATCCAGTTCACTCCCGACCTGATGCCGGCCGACATCACCGGAACCGACGTGATCGAGGAAAACCGCACCACGGGCAACCGTGAGTTCCGCTTCCTCGAAGGTCCCTTGTTCGCCAACGTGATCCTCGCCGACGAGATCAACCGAACTCCGCCGAAGACGCAAGCCGCCTTGCTTGAGTCGATGCAGGAGCGCCAGGTCACGGTCGGCCGCGTGCGACATCAATTGCCCGAGCCGTTTTTCGTACTGGCCACGCAGAACCCCATCGAGCAGGAAGGCACGTATCCGCTTCCCGAGGCCCAGCAAGACCGCTTCATGTTCAAGGTCTTCGTCGAGTATCCCAACTTCGAGGAAGAGTTCGAGGTCGCCCGACGCACGACGACCACCATGGACGACAACATTGAGCCGGTGTTGACCGCCGAGGAGATCATCGACTTGCAGCGGATAGTCCGCGAGGTGCCCGTTTCGGACCACGTGATTCGTTACGCCCTGTCGCTGGTTCGTCAGACGCGTATTGCCCAGCCGGGCGTTCCCGATTTCGTCGAAGAGCAGATCGGTTGGGGAGCGGGGCCGCGAGCGGTGCAGTTCCTGATCATCGGCTCGAAGGCCCGGGCTTTGCTCAAGGGTCGCAGTCACGCGACATGCGAAGATATTCAGGCGTTGGCCAAACCCGTTCTGCGGCACCGTTTGGTCTTGAGTTTCACTGCCCAGAGCGAAGGCATAACGCCCGACTCGTTGATCGAGCGGATCATCTCTGTTACACCTACGAAGGAAGACGAATTAACCAGCGATGCCCGATTCCAAAAGATTTTTGCATCCTGACGCGATCAAGCGAATCGCGCGGCTCGACTTGCGTGCCCGGCATATCGTTGAAGGTTTCCTCTCGGGAATGCACCGCAGTCCGTACTTCGGCCAATCGGTCGAGTTCCTGCAGCATCGCGAGTACACCTTCGGCGACGATCCCAGGTTCGTCGATTGGAAGGTCTGGGCCAAGCAAGATCGCTATTACGTCAAGCAGTTCGAGGAGGACACCAACCTCCGATGCACGCTGCTTGTGGACGTATCCGCCAGCATGCGCTATGGAAACGGGCCGCTGAACAAATACGAATACGCCTGCACGGTCGCTTCCTGCCTGGGTTACTTGCTCTTGCGGCAACAGGATTCGGTCGGCTGCATATCGTTCGACGAAGCGCCGCGGGTCACCGTGCCCTCGCGAACGCGAAGAAACCACATCGACTCTATAATTCAGGCGCTCGACGTCAGCGACCCCAAGGACAAGACCGACATATACCAGATACTTCGCACGGCCACCGAGAGCGTGCCGCGACGGGGAATCGTTGCGATTGTTTCCGATTTGCTGGTTGATCGCGAGGAGTTGTTCCGCGGCCTGAAGCTGTTGCGCAGCCGAGGACACGAGGTCATGGTCTTCCACGTAATGGACGACGACGAGTTGGATTTTCCCTTCAAGGGCCCCACGCGGTTCGAGGGTTTGGAGATGCCCGAGCACCTTCGCTGCAACCCTCGTGCCTTGCGGGCGGGTTACCTCGAAGCATTGGGCGTTTACCTCGAAGAGGTCCGCCGCGGCTGCGTGAGCAACAAAGTCGACTACACGCTGCTTAGAACCAGCCAACCCCTGGACGCCGCCCTGGCCGCCTACTTGAGCAACCGCATGGGAGTGCAGCATAAGAGAGTGTGAGAGAAGATTGAGAGGACTCGGCAACCTGTTTGCGCCACAACACGTTGATGGAACAGGTTTTCCCCACCGGCCCCGTGCCGGTGGCTTGCTGGTTTGGGAACTACAGGTGATGCCGCCGTTTTTGTTGTCCCGTCATCTCCGCCGCCGTAGGCGGCGGAGATGACGGGACGAGGGGTGGATTGGGGCGACCCGTTTAGTTTCCAAACCTCTTAACCACCGGCACGGGGCCGGTGGGGAAGAAGCAGTGGCACAAACTGACCTTTCACGCGACACAGCGGCACCACAACACAACGACGTAACGACACCACGGAACACGCAAAACGATAGAAGAGACACATGCCCGCTTTTGTTCATCCAGCCTTGCTTGCGGGAATGGCGCTTGTCGGCATTCCGGTGTTGATCCATTTGATCAACATGCTGCGCCACCGTCGCGTGCAGTGGGCGGCCATGGAGTTCCTTCTGCAAAGTCAGAAGAAGAACCGCACCTGGATCATGATGAAGCAGCTTCTTCTGCTGCTTCTGCGGATGCTGGCCGTCGCGACGGTCGTCTTGATCGTTGCCCGACCCATGCTGCAAAACCGCTTCGGCGAGTTCTTCGGCGGATCGCAAACCCACCACATAATGTTGCTCGACGACAGTTTCTCGATGTCCGACCGCAGCAACGGTGGAAGCGCCTTCGACGACGGCGCTCGGGTGGTTCGCCAATTGGGCACCAAGCTTTCCCGCAACCGCCAGTTGCAGAAGTTCACGCTGGTTCGTTTCTCCCGTTGCGGTGCCGTCGCGGGCAAGCCGGCCGAGGCCGATCTGCAAAGCGAGCCGGTCGACACCGACTTCCCCACGCGGCTGGGTAAGGTTCTCGACGCCGACGATTTCACCGTTTCGCAAACGGCCGCCGGCCCGATCCCCGCCATCGAGAACATCGAACAACTGCTGGGCGACCCCGGCAGCGAGAACCGCATAGTCTACATATTGACCGATTTCCGCCGCCGCCAATGGGACGAGGCCGAGGACCTGCAAGCCAAGCTGGCCAAACTCGACGAGGCCGACGTGGAAATCCGGCTGATAAACTGCACCAATTCGATAAGCCCCAACTTGGCCATCACCTCGCTGGCTCCGGTCGAGGGCATCCGGGCCGCCGGCGTTCCCTTGCAGATGGAAGTCGCCGTGAAGAACTTCGGCACGGCCCCGGCACGCAACGTGTCGGTGCTTCTGCAGGAAGACGGCAAAGCCCGGCCGGCGGTTATGATTTCCGAGGTCGCGCCCGGCGAGGAGTTCTCGAAGCGATTCTCCGTCCGCTTTTCCACGCCCGGCAACCATCGGGTGACCGCTGCCCTGGAGGGCGACGCCATAGCGGCCGACAACAAGCGATTCTTCTCGATCGACCTGCCCCCGGTGGTTACCGCGTTGTTGATCGACGGCGACCCGCAACAAGAGGATGCCCGGCGGCTGAACATGGTTCTCTCGTCCGGCGGCACCGTTCGCACGGGCATTCAACCGCGGATCGAATCGCCCGTCTTCCTGGGGCTCAATCCATTGGACAATTATCAGGCGATATTCCTGCTCAACGTCGACCGGCTCGACCGCTTGGCGATCGAGGCCCTTGAGAAATACATCGCTGCCGGCGGCGGCGTGGGCGTGTTCCTTGGACCCCGCAGTCGCGGCAAGTTCATAACCGACGAGTGCTATCGCGAGGGAAAAGGTTTCTTTCCCGTCCCCTTGGCCGCGCCCGAGGAACTGCTGGTCGACCGCCTGCAGAAGGTGGCCGACATTGAAGTCGCCGACCATCCGATATTCCGTTACCTTTCAGGGCAGCGCAACAACTACCTATCCGAAATCAACGTACAGCAATATTTCGCCGTGGCCGACGACTGGCGTCCCTCGCCGGAGTCGAACGTCAGCGTGATCGCCAACCTTCGCAACGGGGCACCGCTGGCTTTGGAGAACAAGTTCGGCAAGGGCCGCGTGCTCACGTTCCTGACCACGGCCGCTCCGGCCTGGAACAACTGGTCGCGCGGCAACCCGAGTTTCCCGGTGGTCATCCTTGAGATGCAGACGTTCCTTGCCCAACGGCAAACCGAAGACGTTTCCCGCCAGGTAGGCCAGCCGCTGGAACTTCGCTTGGACCAGACGGTCTACGGTCCGCGGATCAATTTCAGCAAACCCAACGAGGCCGATTCGCCCACGGCGCCGGTCGACGCGGTTGCCGATGACCAGGGGATGTTGGAGTCCTCGCTGGTCGACACCGACCTAAGCGGAATGTACAGCGCCAAGTTGGCCTTGAGCGCCGGCGGCACGGAAACCCGTCATTATGCATTCAACGTCGACGCCGAAGAGGGTGACACGGCCGCTCTTGACGGCCCTAAGCTGGCCACCCGGCTTCGCGGGATCGACTACCAATACGAACAGGCGTCCGACTTCGTCTTCGACGAGAACGAGTTAGCCGGCTACGACCTGAGCGAGGCCCTCTTGTATCTGTTGATTATCATGCTCGTCGGCGAGCAGATTCTGGCCTATTCGGCCGGCTATCACCCGCCGTCGATTGTCGGTCGCCGGGCGAAAGGGGGTGTGCGATGACGTTCTCCTCCACCCTTTTGCTGGCCCAATCGACCACCCGCACGACGTTCGAGTTCATGCGGATCCAGGACAACACCGACTGGATCATTCCCGTCGCCGCTTGCCTGGGCATCATGCTCTTCGTCCGCTACATGTACATTCGCGACGCCAAGGAACTGCACCCGTTGGTCGGCTGGCTGCTGACTGCGCTTCGCACGGTGGTGTTCTTCGCGCTGTTGGTTTTGTACCTGCAGCCGCACTTGCGCGTCGAGCGCGAGGAGGTGCGAAACTCCCGCGTGGCCGTGCTGGCCGACACTAGTTTGAGCATGGGGTTGACCGATTCGGACAAGGATTCCTCTGCCGACGCCGGTTCGCCGACTTCGGCCGCAACACCCGCCAGGGCCTCGCAGGTGGCCGCCGCATTGTCCGATAGCACGCTATTGGATCAACTACGCGAAAACCACGACGTGGTCGTGTATCGCTTCGACGAAGGCCTTGCCCGGGTTGCCTCCTTTGGCAAACTTAGCGAAGAAGAACAAGCCGACAAAGAAGAAGACGCTTCGGAAGACGAAGCCAGTGAAGATGAAACCGACGAGACCGATTCGGCGAAAGAGAACGCCCCGGTCGACTGGCCGACCGTTCTCGCTCCCGGTGGGGCTGAAACCCGCATGGGCCAATCCCTGCGGCAGTTGATCCGCGACGAGCGAAGCACGCCATTCTCCGGCATAATTCTCTTTGGCGACGGTGGGCACAACGCCGGCGTCGGTGTCGACGCGGCAATCGAAGCCGCCGCCGAGGCCAAGGCCACCGTGGTTACCGTGGGAATCGGCTCCGACCGCCGACCGGTCAACGTCCGCGTCAGCGACTTGGTGGCCCCCGCCCGAGCATATCCCGGCGACCGCTATTCGGTGACCGGTTTTATCCAAGCCCAAGGCCTTTCGGGCAAGGTCGTCGACGTTCAGCTTCTCGCCCGGGAAGCATCCGACGGCGACAATTCCAAGACGGGCACTGGAAACATCCAACAGAGCCGACAAATCACCCTTGGCGCCGACGGCGAAGTGCTGCCGGTCAAGTTCGAGATTACTCCCGACGAGACGGGCCGCCGCACGCTGTGCTTCCGTTTGCAAGCTCCCGACGGCGACGGTAGCGCCGAAGACAACCTTCGCGAAGTCGACGTGGAAATCGTCGATCGCGAGAACCGCGTGTTGCTGTTCTCGGCCGGGCCAAATCGCGACTACCGCTTCCTTCGGCCCATGCTTTTCCGCGACCGCTCGACGACCGTCGACGTGTTGCTCCAAAGCGGGCTGCCCGGCATGTCGCAGGAAGCCGACACGATTCTCGACTCGTTCCCCAGCACGCCGGTCGAGTTGTTCGAGTACGATTGCATCGTGGCCATGGACCCCGACTGGCAAGCCTTGGACACCATGCAAATAGAACTGCTGGAACGTTGGGTGGCCGAGCAGGGTGGCGGCTTGATCGTCGTGCCCGGCCCCATCCACGCCGCCAACATTGATCCCGACCGCCGCGATTCCACCGGAAAGATCATCAGCAACTGGGTACAGGACCCGCGGATGAAACCGATCAGGGCTCTGTATCCGGTCGAGTTCGAGCGGCGCTTCGCCGATTATCGCGGCGGGATGTACGACTCGAAGGAACCATGGCCGCTGAAGTTCAGCCGCGAGGGCTTGGAGGCCGAGTACCTCTGGCTCGACGATACGGCCGCCGCCAGCCGCCAGGCGTGGGACGACTTCGCCGGCGTGTATAGCGTTTGCCCCACGCGGGGACCGAAGTCCGGTGCCACCGTGTTGGCTAGATACTCCGACCCTAGCGTCGGATCGAGCGGCGAAAACAACCGGCCGGTGTACTTCGCCGAGCAGTTCTACGGCTCGGGACGCGTGTTCTACGTCGGCAGCAGCGAGATGTGGCGTCTGCGTCGGGTCGACGAAGCCGCGTTCGAGAAGTTTTACACCAAGCTGATCCGCCACGTCTCGCAAGGACGGCTCTTAAGAGGTTCCAGCCGAGGCGTGCTGCTGGTCGGCCGCGATCGATACCTGTTGGGCGATACGGTCGAGGTTCGCGCTCAATTGACCGACGCGCGGCTCGATCCGCTTACGTCCCCCAGTGTTCAGCTTCAAGCCATCCGACCCGACGGCACGGTGCAGACGGTCGAGCTGCCGGCCGATCCCACCCGCCCGGGAACATTCGCGGGCCAGTTCACGGCGGTCGTGGAGGGTTCCTACCGTTTGGAACTTCCGGTGCCCGAGAGCGAGGACGAACGGCTGTCCCGCCGCATACAAGTCAAGATGCCCGACCTTGAACGGGAAAACCCCCGGCGAAACGACCCGTTGCTCAGACGAATCGCCGAAGGCACCGGCGGCGAACATTACGTCGGCACGTCGGCCATATTCGACGCCGAGGCATCGAAGGAGTTGGTCGCCCGCTTCAAGGACCGCACCAGAACGATAATTCGCCCCACCACACCAGACCCCCAATGGGAGCGGGATTGGATGCGTTGGGCCATGTGTATAATTGTGGGACTGCTTTGCATGGAATGGCTGATTAGGAGATTGTTGAAACTGGCGTAGGGCGGACATTCCTGTCTGCCTGACAAATTGTAGGGTGCTTCGCGACGCACCATGGATTTCGGGTGCCATGTCCCACGCTTGCGTGGGCATGCTCGAATCAAGGAGAAAACTGCCACTCATGCCCACGCAAGCGTGGAGCATGGCACCCATTGACGTTTTGGGAAGGCAGAAACTAACCAACGGAGTCGATTGTGTCGGAAAGTCGAACTAACCAACCAGAACTTGCCCCGCCGGTTCGTGCCGTGCTGGCCGACTTGCGGCGGCGGATTCGCCGCTATGTGTGGCTGGAAGGCGTGACCAGTGCCATGGCGTGGCTGGGCGTCGCTTTCTGGTTGAGTTTGGCACTGGATTGGTTCTTCGAGCCGTCGCCGATCTTTCGTGGTTTGACCCTCTTGGCCGTGGTCGGGGTGTTCGTGGCGGTGATCGTTCAATTGATCGTCCGCCGCGCGTTTGTGCCCATGACCGACGACAACATGGCAATGATCCTCGAGCGACGGTTCCCCGAGTTGGACGACAGCCTGCTCACGGCCGTCGAACTGCTCGAGCGAAACGATACGCAAGAAGCTTGCGACCTTCGACTTCTGGCCGACACCTGCGCGAAAGCCGAACGCGGTACGGCCAACCTGCAAGTCGGCAAAGTGTTCAACCCCAAGCCGCTGCGGCAGAGCGTTATCGCGGCCGTGTTGCTGGTCGTTTCGATAATCGCGTTCTCGGTGACCGCGCCCAGTGCCTTGGGCACCTGGACCCGTCGCGCGTTGTTAATGGGCGAGGAGCTCTGGCCGCGCCAGACGCGGCTCAGCGCGCCGGCCTTCGCCGACGGTCCCGCCAAGGTCGCCCGGGGTGATGATTTCGAGGTCGTCGTGCTTGCCGACACTAGGCCCACGCCCGACAGGCCGCGACCGCTGGTTCCGCAATCGGTCGAGATTCGCTATCGCACCGACGCCGGAGCCCGAAGCCGAGCCACGCTCAACCGCCTCGGCGACGCAAGGCAAGGCACGGACGACTTCCAAGAGTATTCCTACACGTTCCCCAGCGTGCTCTCGCCGGTCACTTTCGATCTGATCGGCGGCGACGACCGGCTATACGATCTTCGCATCGAGGTCGTCGACAGCCCGACGGTTGTGGACATGTCGCTGATCTGCGAATTCCCGAAATACATGTTCCCCAACCCGGAGGAACGTTTCCCGCGGACCGAGAAAGTCACCGGCCTGATGCAGCTTCCCCGCGGAACCAAGGTGACCGTGGTGGCAAAGGCCAACAAACCGTTGGTCAGTGCCCAGGTGGATCGCGCCGATAGCGAGCAGTCGCAACCGATGGACGTGATCGGGCGGGACGAGATGGCCGAGGACTACACCGAATTTCGCCACACGCTGGACAGTCTCGACGAGGACACCACGCTGGTGTTCACGCTCTTGGACACCGACGACATAAAAGGCCGCGAGCCGGTCCGCTTGGCGCTGTCGACGCTTGCCGACACCCCGCCCGAGCTAACGGCCCGGCTGGACGGCATCGGCCAGGCGATCACGGCCCAGGCCCGAATCCCCGCCGTGGGGCAGGTCAACGACGATTACGGCATCGCCCGGGTGTGGTTCGAGCACATTATCGACCAGTCCAAGCCGGATAGTTTGCCTATTTCCTCGACACCGGCGGCTCCGAACTCGATTAAGCTTGACAACGTACTCGAAGTGCGAGACCTTGGTGTAAAGCCGGGCCAGAAGATGCAGCTTTGCGTCAAGGCGGCCGACCTTTACGACCTGGAGCAGGAGCCCAACGTTGGCACCAGCGAGCGATGGCTCTTGGAGATCGTCACGCCCGAGCAGCTTAGGGCACGGTTGGAATCGCGCGAGTTGGTCCTGCGGCAGCGTTTCGAGGAGATCATTCGCGAAGTCGAGGAAACCCGCGACACGCTGATTCGCTTGGACTTCGCCATCGCCGAAGCTGAAACGGAAGCTGGTGACGAGGATGGCGAGGCGGCCGACGGCAGCGAGCCGGAAGACGCTTCGACCGAGCCGGGCGACGCGGTCACGAAGCGCGATCCGGCCATGCGGATGCTGCGAGTGCAGCATGCGATACAGAATTGTCGGAAGAACGCCCACGAGACGATGAGCGTTGCCGAGGCTTTCGAGAACATCCGCGGCCAGTTCATCAACAACCGCATCGACACCGAGGAGTTGAACATCCGCCTGCAGCGCGGCATTGCCGACCCGCTGCGAAAAATTGCCGACGACAAATTCACCGAGTTTCAGATTCGCCTCGAGCGGCTGTCCCAGTCGCTCGACGACGAAACGGCCGGCTTGGAGAACCGCAACCTGTCCCGGCAACAGGCCGACGTCATTCTCCGCGACATGCGGCGAGTGTTGGATCGGATGATCGAGTTGGAGGATTTCAACGAACAAATCGAACTGCTTCGCGCGATTATAAAGATGCAAGAAGAACTGGACGAGCAGGTCAAGCAGCGTCACAAACAGAAGATCCGTGAACTGCTGGAGGACTGAACCATGCGTAATACAAATTGGGCGATCGGTTCCCTGCGTATCTGCCTGACGGCGGCCATGTTGCTTTTCACGACCGCGGCTTGGGCCAACCAGGAAGCCGACGCCAAGGAAAAGGACAAGGCTCCCGCGGCGACCGACGTCGAGGAGCCGTCCGAAGAGGTTTCGCCCGCCGCGCGGCTGTCCATCGAACAGCAACGAATCGCCGACAAGTTCAAGCATCTCGAAGACGTCCTGTTGCGGATGGCCGAAATCAGTGCCGAAACCGACCCCCGCCGTGCCACCCTGTTGCGAAAGGCCATCCTGCAGAGCAAGGAGCGGCTGATCCGCCTTCAGTTCGATTCCATGGGTAAGCTTATCAGCAAGGATCAACTCTCCCGCGCGATCGAGAACCAGGAAGACCTCAACAAAGACCTTAAGAATCTCCTGGAACTGCTGCTTAGCGAGAACCGAGCCAAGCGAATCGAGGCCGAGAAGGCTCGGTTGCGCAAGTACCTCAAGGACGTCAACCGCTTCATCCGAGAGCAAAAAGGCATCCAAGGCCGAACCGCCGGCAGCGGCGAAGCCAAGCGACTCGCCGGCGAACAAGGCCGACTGGCCAAACAGGCTGGCGGCCTAGCCGAGGAAATCAAAGAAAACGAAGAACCCGCCGGCGGCCAAGGCAAGGGAGAAGGCAAGGGCGAGGGCGAAGGAAAAGGCGAAGGCGAGGGAGAAGGCAAGGGCGAAGGCGAAGGGAAAGGCGAAGGAGAGGGTGAAGGTAAGGGCGAAGGCGAAGGAAAAGGTGAAGGAGATGGTGAAGGTAAGGGCGAAGGTGAAGGAAAAGGTGAAGGCGAGGGGGAAGGTAAGGGCGAGGGCGAAGGAAAAGGTGAAGGAGAGGGTGAAGGCAAGGGAGAAGGTGAAGGCAAGGGTGAAGGCAAGGGCGAGGGTGAAGGAAAGGGTGAAGGCGAGGGAGAAGGTAAAGGCGAAGGCCAGGGTCAGGGGCAAGGCCAAGGTCAGGGCCAAAGTGGCGGCGAGGGCGGTGAGCAAGGCGAGCAGCAGCCGAAGCAGGACGAGAATCCCGTGCGGAAGCGTCTTGAAGCTGCCCAGAAGAAAATGGAAGACGCCAAGGAGAAGCTCGACAAGGCCAAACGCGACGGCGCCGTGAAGGATCAGGAAGAAGCCATCCGCGAGTTGGAGCAAGCCAAGGCCGAGCTCGAGGAAATCCTTCGGCAGCTTCGCGAGGAAGAGATCGAGCGGATGTTGGTCATGCTGGAAGCCCGCTTCCAAAAGATGCTCAAGATGGAGCGAGCCGTCCTCGACGGCACTATTCGGCTCGACGAAATACCCGTCGATCGCCGCACGCATACCCACGAAATCGAAGCCGGCCGCCTAAGCAGCAAGCAATCCGAGATCGTCGTTGAGGCCGACAAGGCCCTGCTGCTTCTGCAAGAAGACGGCACGGCCGTGGCTTTTCCCGAGGCCGTCTCGCAAATGCGGGATGACATGCAGCAGGTCGTAGAGCGGCTCGACCGGGCCAAGGTTGGCAAGATCACCCAAGCCATTGAGGAAGACATAATCGCTGCCTTGGAGGAGATGCTCGAAGCCCTGGAAAAGGCGCTCGAGGAGATGGAGGAGAAGAAGCAACAAGAGGCCCCGCCGCAGCCGCCGGGCCCTCAGCAAGACCCGCCCCTGATCGACGTCCTTGCCGAGTTGAAAATGATTCGCGCCCTGCAGATGCGAATCAACAAGCGTACCGAGCGATACTCGAAACTGATCGAAGGCGAGCAGGCCGAGGACCCCGATTTGCTCGAAGCACTCGAACGTCTGGCCGAACGCCAGCAACGAGTCTTCAAGGTTACCCGGGACCTGAGCTTGGGAGCGGAAGAATGAAATCAACAATAACAACCATCTTGAAGCGA
>Ga0180432_10003900_pt1 | contig 20900 bp, 18 predicted proteins | sample SS_ome_10_FD_132414 | JGI IMG/M metagenome (GOLD analysis project Ga0180432, IMG submission 132414) | Hypersaline lake sediment archaeal communities from the Salton Sea, California, USA - SS_1_MS_2 metaG | ecosystem: Environmental > Aquatic > Non-marine Saline and Alkaline > Hypersaline >...
CAACTAGTGTACAACGACTCAGCTCTTACAGGAGGTCCGGTAGCCAAAGACACGGTTGTTGTTCTTCAGTCTCAAGAATCTGCTACAGCCTTGTGTCCAAAGATCCTTATCAGTGATCCTACGGCCTCATTATTTTCGGGCGGTGTTGGATCCTTGGCTTTGGTTCTTGACAACCCTATCGCTGCTGACTCTTACGGCTACGTCACTGTCTTCGGTGTTCACCCCGACGTCGACACCAGTAGTTGGTTGGAGGGGAGTCCGCTACATTCAACGTCTGCGGGAGCCCTTACCGATACAGCTGTGTCAGAAGTGTCGTCCCAAGTCGGTCACGTTGTTTATAGCGATGCTTCTGTCGGCACGATCTTCGTCAACCCCGTGCCTTTGACGCATAAACTGGAATACTCCAGAACCGAGTTCATGGCTGCAGATGCTGCGCTTGAAGGCACGGGTGTCGTGGTCAACACCAACACCGGAGTGCCCGGAGCCCCACGACGGAATGTGGTCTTCCCGACAGGTGTCGATGGGTACGCCAGGTGGATCGTACCCATCCCGTCAAAGCTGCGTAAAGACATTGAGCGAGCATCGTCCTACGGGCTACCGAATGCAGACCAAGTAGACTTCATGATCTACTTCTATGTAGAGGTGCCCGTGGTTCCGGTCGCCGGTTCGGACACTTTACACCTGACAACCGGTTACAACCTGTACTCGGTCCCTCTGTACACAAACATCAACGCCCCGGCATGGAGTTCGGCCTTGGCTGGAAGTACTACGGGGGATAATGTGTTACCTGTGTATGCAAACACTCCTAACACGCTTGTCTACTTCACGTACCAGGGAACGGGTGTGGTGTTTCGGGACACCAACCTGATCGAGATCCACTTCGAGCGTGAAGGTACGCACGTCAACGACACGTACCCGAACGCGATTAACTTGATAGCAGGAGACGTGACGTTCTCCTACCCCTACTCAACTATTTGATGACTTCTTAGAGGAGATACTCATGGGCTTCAGTATAGATAGTATTACTACAGATCCCGATTCTGGTTTGGCTAACCTACGTTCAATTCTTACGGGCTTAGCTACACCGTGGGTAGAAAGTGCGTGGAGCGCCAATGCAGGAGGTACCCAAGCACGGGTAGTAGTTACAGTTGGAGGGGCTGGCACCATAACGTTCGACGTACCCAAACCCAATGGTGCGGGGATCACGCTTTCCGCGTCCACGTCAGCGGAACTTACGACACAAATCAACGAACACCAATATCTCAAGTGGTGGATGATAGCTACAGATAACACCGGGACTGTAGATGTTGTAGCTCGTTTTGGGGGTGCCGTTTATAACGGCACAGCAGGTTATCTACATGTTTCTGGCCGTACGGGTTCCATCACAGTACCAGCAGCTCCTGGTGATACATTTGCTGGGGGCGTTGATGGGACTGCATCCAACGAGTTCTTGTACATCAAAACTCCGGCTGCTGCTTCTGTGGAAACGTATATGCTTTTCATGTGCAACACCACAAATCTAGGGGATATTTTAGGTTGGAATAATGACCTTAAAGCTAGCGTAGATAACATGTTGTTGTGGGGCCTTCCAATCTTAGAGTATGATCCTGCACACAACGGCTTTACAAGCGGCGTAGGACCTATCTTGGACGAGGTTCAAGCAAACAATAGAATCACAGATCTAACCGGATCTCAATCGGAGTTTACGGGAGGTTTGGGAATTAATAACTTTGTAACTAACGACAGTTTTCCGAGGTCGCCCACTTATAAATACAACATTGGCCTCACCAAATCTCAGATAATTTACGGCGAAAGCGATGCTACCGAAGCGTTCTACTCATCCAAGATCGTAGTCATTACCACAGATGATCGTGTGATCATTAATACATTCCTGGATGAGATGCAGCACGAATGGTTGTACGTGGGCGCATATACGCCACACGCAGGAGCTGTGTACGACGACTACCCTGTCATTGCTTGTTGTTCTCGACGGTATACCGATGATTATATGTCGATGATCGGTTCGTTCTTCGAAATACCTTCAAGCGGTTCTTTTGACTTGCAGGCCCGTTTGTCTTTGTTGTATTTGTACAAACGGGGACCTGCACTGCAAATAGCTAGTACTGTAATGGGTCCAATGATGGCGACACATGAAGCTATTCCCATCACGCTCCTCTCCGAGAGTGTGGACAGGGAGTACCTCATCCCGGGGTGGAACACATACATCCCGCTTATTGGAGGTAGTCAGGATTTGTCTATGACAGGGGGGTCAACGACAGGTACCAGCACCTTTCTCTTTGATATGACCGTACTCACACATTCAGAGTCTATTGGGCTCATTGGTGTTGCCCGATGCTCCGAAGAGGCTCCTACACGAAGCGAAGTTACAGATGCAAGCGGCAATACCTATTGGGTAGCGTATCTGTCCGCGTTGTTCACTGTAGAAGGCATGCGACGTAAGGTCGCATTTCTTTACGACTGAGGTATAATACCGAATGGATATTCTTAATCCTGAAGTTGGTGCGGTCCTACAGTGTGATGTTGGCATAGACGCGGTTGTCGACGAAGATGTTGCCTCTGGGGCGTTAGTGACGTCTGGTATTTTTGCCGGACTATCACCTGTATTGTCTCCCGTCTCTGATATAGAGGCTGAGTTGACTGATCAAGGCGCTCAACTTCACGCAATTGCCGCGGCTACGGGTCTCGCTTTTCGTGTTGTGGGATTCGCTGTAGGTATCGATGGTTATTACACAACTCAGCCAGGTAAAGCAACCCCGGTAGATAAGACGGCTACTTCCTTGGGTAATCAGGTGTTCCCCACGATCGGGAATCCTCCGGAGCCCGTCGACAGGTATGAATACGCTTCGGCCTATGGTCGGTCCTTCCTCTGCCGTCTGGATGTGCTGGAAGCCTTGGATCCGATAGGTGAGTGGGGGCTCTTTGTCGAGGTCTTGACCGATCCCCTGGGGGATTGGGTGGCTGCCGGGGGCGCTGTCGGTGACATCGTGTTGTACGCGGTCAGTCACCAGCCCGTAAACTGCAAGACCCAACACCACGTGTACGTCAATCGTTTCGTCATAACCATTACCGGATCGTGAGGTGACGCATGTCCCTGAATCCTAATCACTACTGGCAGCGTGGCGGCTTGGTCCAAGAATACCACGAGGGCTACATCAAGGTCACGCCCAACGGGGACCAGTTGATTGCATACACTCCGTGTGGTCCAACATCTGCTTATGACTACGCCTACTTCACAACCGAACGCCTTTTCTCGTCCCGGCACGTGTGGGAGGCCTTGGTTTCGGCACACGCCAACGGCTACATCACTACCCTGGAGTACGGTTCCACGTCTGTGGCGGAGTTCGAGGTCACCATGGACCAACTCCTCACCATGAGGGGTCTGTACGATTCCGACGTCTGGTACCAAATCCAGAGACAGAACAAGGTGGAAGACGGATTCCTACTTGACGTAGATCGTCCAGGCACAGCCTTCGACTCTCCCGGGTTTGAGGGTAGCATCGCAACATCCTGTGTCATGTCCGTGACGCACGGCGTTATGTCGAGGGCCGAGACCAACCCGAATACGTTCCAGAGGGGATCTCGAACCGTTCACTACAGGCGTAACAAGGCGCTTCTGTACCAGTCACCGGCAACCGCGGCGGGTGACTGCATTCTCTACCAAGTCAATGGTGGTACGGGAGCAGTGACTCAGCTGACCGCGTTCAATGCTTCGGGACGGTATCTGATCTACTTCTTCTCCGGCATGCTGCGCAAGCTGTCCGACAACTCGCTCCAGCCTATCGAGGCGCCAACAGCCGTATATCAGGACACACCGAACACCATCGTTCCGTTCTTGGCCGTGGCCACGGTTCAAAGCACTCCCGTAGTTCCCCTGACCATGACCCAGCTCCAGCTCAGCATGGACCGTGTTGCGTTGGACGTGTGGGGTGGTGCCAATGGTGACGAGTACCAGCCCACCTACAACGTACCGTTGTTTGCCGCCTTCCTGGAGTTTGACGGTGGTGGGTCCATGATCGACTCGGACGCAAGTGGTAACACCCCTCAGTCCGTAGCCTGTCGCTCCAACGATCCGAAGAACGTCTACACCTACCTTCCGCCCTTCCCCTGATCTTTCCCCTCACGCGTCTTCAAACAGCCCTTATACTGTACTAGAACATAGTACGGTGTGGGGTACTTCATGCACGGTAGTGAGCAGTTTTCAGCCAGCCAGATGATGAAGGACGTGATCGCCGCGGATATGGATGTGTCCATCCTCGACGGTCTTGACGAACGGGATATCACGAGGTCGCCAAACGTCTATGAGTGGGTGACCAACCGAAGGTTCCTGAACGTGGACCCGTTTCCCCGCCAGGTGGAGATCCTGCTCAAGCTCTTTGAGGAGGTGTGTCCGAGCAAGCACTGCACGGACGTCGATTACTGGTTCCACAATGTGGACTCGGCAGACAACCCGATCCAGGTCGACACCCGCATCGACGACATGTTGGAACGTGTGACGTTGTTCAATCACGGTGTATGTCCGAAGTGTGGGCGTTCTGACCGCTTCTATTCTCGCGGCAAAAACCCCAGACGCATCAGGTCCTACGAAGAGATCAATGGCCTGGCCGGAATGCGTAGTTCCAAAACCGTCTTGGTCGGACGCTTCATTGCCACCTACCAACTTCACCGCTACCTGACTATACCCAACCCGTCCAAGTTCTACGGTCTGCTTCCCGACACCAACGTCTTCATCAGCTTCACAGCATCCTCGAAGAAGCAGGCACTCGACACGTTGTGGGATCACTTCTACTCGGCTTACCAAGGCTGCAAGTGGTTCCAGGAGTACAACAGCTTCCTGGACGTGGCAGGGGAGAAGCTGGGACGTGAGATGTACCAAGTGGCCCAAGAGTTCATCAAGTACAACCACAAGCGAATCGTGGCCCGGGCCGAAGCGCCCAACGTCAGGACGATCCGTGGCCTCACCCGATTCCTGGCCGCAATCGACGAGATCGGCTGGATGTCCACGCTCGAAGCCGAGGGCAAGACCAAGGTGATTGGAGACGCGGACGGCATCCACACGGCCCTGGAGAAAAGCCTCCGCACCATTCGTTCAGCGGCTGAAAACCTGCGTCGGCGCGGTGTGTCCAACGTTCCCACGGCTCTGATGTGTAACGTCAGTAGTCCGTCCGACATCCAGGACAAGATCGTGCGCCTCACCGAGTCGTCGAAGACCCGGCGTCTTCACTTCGCGTTCCATCTTCCTACATGGGAGATGAACCCGAACATCAAGGAGAACGATCCGTCGCTGCTTGAAGAAAGCGAAGACGAGCTGGAGTTCCTGCGCAACTACGCCGCAATTCCACCGCTAGCAGCGCGTCCGTTCTTCGGAAGTGCTATGGCCATCAAGGCCGTGGGTGAGTCGGTCGACAAAAACAGACGTCCGTTGTTCAGTTACGAGCCTGTAATCGAGAACGGGAGGGTGCATGTTGAGCTGAAGGACATCGTGACCGACCACAGAATCCCCAGAATCTTGGCACTGGACGCGGGCGAAAAGGACAACAGCTTCGCCCTGAGTCTGATGCACGTCGAGTTCCCGCAGACCGTCAACTCGAACGAGATGCCGAAGATCGTGATCGATCAACTGATTGAGATCATCCCCGACCCGGACGCCGGTCTGAGTGTGTCATTCGCCGCGATACAGGAACGGGTAATCGACGTGATTCTGAACCAGTTCCGTGTCATGTACGTGATCTTCGACCGGTGGCAGAGCAGTCACTCGAAGTCTTTGATCGAGAGCACGGACTACCAGAACAGCAAGAAGGTCAAGCCGGTTGTCGTGTCTCTGCGCTACGACGACTTGTCTCGGGTCCGAGCCTCGTACACAAACGGTCAGGTTCGGATCTATCAGGCTGAAGAAGAGGAGATGCACAATCTCATCCATGAGTACGCGGTTGGGACAGGTGACGTCAAGGGCCAGGCCATGCGCAAAATCGGGAACATGCTGAACGTGGTCAGTGGGCGGGGGTGTTACGATCACGTTGTGACCCGGTTCCTGATCCAACTCCTGCGTCTACGTGAGTCGAAGGGAGCCCACAAGAAGGTCTTGAAGCCAATGCGTGACACAGACGATCTGTGGCGGGCCGTCGCTCAAGGCGTGTCGTTCTTGATGCAGGAAGAGACGATGGTTCAGTTTGCTCGGTGGGACCGTACTTCTGCTAAGAAAGGCGGAAGGTATGGTGGTGTGTCTATACACAGAATGACCGACATCATGACCAACCCACACGTCTATGATTCGAGGTCTACTTCTCAATTAAGAGGGCAGGTTGGAGGCGGCGCCTCGCTTGTCCGTCGATCAAAACCATGGGGGTAATACAGGATGCAGGTTACCAAAATCATAGCCGACTTCCTTGCCACGCCAGACGGCAAGAACACAGGACTCTCTTCCACGAGCCTCAAACGACGCATGGCAGCTGCGGGCTTTGCGGAAACTGTTTCCGCCGCTGATGGCGAAGCCGTAAAGAGAAGCCTACGGCGTATAGCCGGTTATCGTGTGGCGTCTGCGTCAGGATCCAGGTCCGAGACCGTGGTCAAGACCGCGGCTTTCGGTCAAGACCGGAACCCGGAGATCTTGCACATTGCAAAGTGCCCATTGTGCCGCAGAGACGCAACACCCAACGTGAGGACAGCGGACGGGATGATCGTCGACTACTGTCAGCCTTGTCGCCTACCCATCCCCCGCGTCGTTCCTGAAAGGAAGTAGCAGTGAAAAACCTTCTGAAGACCCTTGCCACGCTACAGGTGCTTAGGAAGGTGTTCACCGACTCAACACTTCCGGACTTCGTGCGTCTCTTGGACCGAGGGGCTCTGGCCATCCTCTGTCAATCAGACACCAACCTACCAGACGAAGCAGAAACAGACCAAGATGACCCCCTGTTCAGGTCTTTGTGTCGAGACTGCGTGTCTCGACAAGGACCGGAGAGGAGTGAGGTGTGCGCCCGGGCTACACGTTATTGGCTGCAGAGGATACGTCCTGTACCTCGTACTAAGACCCCTACCGACGCCGCACTTACCTTTTCAAAGAATCCGGTTCTGGCCGGGCTGAACTCAATACAAAGACTCAATACACTACGGAGAGAAACCAATGACAGTTAGCTACGACGATGTTCTCGACAAGGTCATGCTTGCGGCCAGCGCCGCAGACGAAGCTGGGTTCAGCCAGATAGCTGCCGGTCTCAAGATGACCGAATTCAACATGAAGATGGACCAGCTGGAGGCTCTGTCCGAAGCCGCAGCCGAGCTGGAGCTGACCGCGGGCAACGACCCGCAGATGCGTCTGGTTTTGAGCGACATGCTCGAAGACCAGATCAATCTCGGCAAAGACGTCATGCACTTGGCTGAAGACCTCAACGAGCAGATTGTGAAAGAGGACGACGAGCTGTCCGAAGACGACATGGACTCGTTGGAGGAAGGCTGTACCAAGACCGCGGCCAAGGGCAAGAAGAAGCCAGGCAAGTCCGGGTGGAAGAAGATCTTCCGCAAGAAGACCGGTGGTAAAAAGAAGTACTTGTGCCACACCGGCATCAAGGAAGAGACCGTGGGCAAGACCCGGAAAAAGGCGTACACAGCCGTCGTGAAGTACAAGTCCAAGGGCAAGGTCAGGGCCATGAAGCGCGTCATCGGCTACAAGATCAAAGGCACCAAGAAGCCGACCTCCGTGACCATGGATGGCAAGCGCCTATCCAAGTGTAGCGGAGCCCTCGCGTAAGCAAAGGAGACCTGATGAAGTCCCATCCCCTGCTAGAATCGTACGGCAAGTGGATCACGTTCTGGATGGACAAGGTCAGTGGATCTGTCGAAGGCACGGCCGAGCAGTTCGTGGAGAACGTCCTGGAGACGTTTCCGGCTCCAGACCCGCAGAAGTTCGGGCGCAACCCTCAGCTGTTCGCCAAGACCCTGCGTAGCGCCCTGGCAAAGTCGCTGATCAAACGCTCGCCCATGCAACGCACCAACTTCTATTCGAAGTTCGAGAAGTCGGTCAAGCAGCTCTTGGGCCTCATGTCGTCTTTGGTTCAGGCCATGACGACCGTGGCCCATATGGGTGAGAAGTGGGAAGACGGTCGAGGCGTTCGCAAATTCATTCTGTCGTCGACACCCTCTCACGTCACGGTCCTGGAGAAGGGTCGTACCAAGGACTACGCGCCGAACGTCGTAGCCAAGTGGGAAAAGGTCGGGGACGCACCACGGGTTCGAGGTATCTGGACCAAGCAGTACCTCAAGCCCGTTCTTCGTCGGCTAGACGGTAGCACCCGCAAAGAGCTGATGCGTTCCGCCAAAGCCCTGTCCCTGGACCATGTAGTATCAGTTCTATCATCCGTATCAGACGAAGAGTTCAAAGCCCTCGTCGGGTAGATCGCGAATGGAGGGTTCCTTTGTTCAGTATCTCACGATCAACACCAGGTAGATCCCGTCTGCATACCGCAGGCTACCGTAAGATGTCAGAGATGAAGACGGCGGGCGTTGACTCCATCGCCGGAGCTTCGTCCAACGTACAGTACGGCATCGACATGTTCAACCCGGTCCGTGATCGGTTGGACGAAGGTACCGTCATCGAGAGATGGATTCCCAACGACATAGCAGGTATCAACCGTATGTGGCGGCTGATCTACACCCGTGACGACGTTGGGGGCCCAGCCGTTGACCTGTTCAAGGACCTTCCGTGGTCTGCATGGTCTCTAGCCGGAATAGACGATCCGAAGATCAAGAACCTGTACGAAGACGCTTTGGACGCTTTGGACATCGAGCAGTTCATGCGTGACTCGACAGGGGACTTCCTTATATACGGACGTCTTGCCGCCTCACTACTGTTCAACGAGCAGAAAGGCTATTGGGATGGGGCCATCGTACAGAACCCCGACTACATTGCCATTGCACCGATCCCGCTGTGGGGGTTCGACGCCAAGCTCGACCTACTCGTGAATCCAATGCTTCGTCAGTTCTTGGCCAGCAAGGACCCACGAGACACGTTTGCCCGACGCACGATTCCCCCACAGTTCATTCAGCAGCTTCTGACCACGGGCCGCGTTCCTCTAAGTCCGTTGAACACGGCCTTCCTTCCCCGGAAGACGGTGGCCGACGACTACGTGGGTACCTCGTACTTCACTCGTCTACTCACCTACTGGGCACTTGGAAAGCCGTTGATCAACGCCGCTGCCATCGGTCCCCGTAGGCGGGCCGGTGGTGTTCTCCACCTCACGGTAGGAACTGAGAACTGGGAACCCTCTGACGAAGAGCTGGACTACTACTCCAACGTCTTTATTCAGGCTGATGACGATCCTATTGGTGCCGTGGTCGCTACACGCCAAGGCGTTCAGATGGATCGGGGTGTCGACAGCAACCAGTACATCTGGAAGATCGGAGACGACTTCGGTTACCTGACCGACGCCAAGATGCACGCGCTGGGCATCAACGCCGCAATGTTGGAGGGAGACGCCAACTGGAACACGATGGACGCTTCCATGTCCGCGTTCTTGGAGCGGGTAAAGGTGCTGCGTGCCTACATGACGCAGAAGGTCATCACGGATACGATCTTCACGACACTGGCCCGGCTACATGGGTTTGTGCGTCGTACTCCTGCGGAACTGGCGCACAACATTCGTATCGGCTCTAGCCCACACACGCGTTTCGGAGCCCGCACGTCTCTAAGCAAAGCTCTAGAAATTCCCAAGTCGGAGTTGATACTTCCTACCGTCGTGTGGGAAAAACGGTTGAAGCCTGTAGCGGACGAAGGGTGGCTGAACATCTTGCGTATGGGCGAGGAGTTCGGGATCCCCGTTCTTCTATCCGATTTCGCCGAAGCCATGGGCAAGGACCTTCAGAAAACGGAGCGTGGACTCAAAGACGACTTGGCTCAAAGGGAACGCTTCCAAGAGTGGAAGGCCAAGAAAGCGTCAATGGGTGGAGGCGATGCTGGAGGTGGGGCCTTTGCCTCGGCTCAAGACGAGGCTTCGTACCGTAAAGCCTCCGTCGCCAAAACCGGAAAGGACTTCAAAGCCATGGCTGTGTGGCGTAACGGACGCTTCCTTACACTGGACCAAAAGACGTTCCTCAAAGCCGCGAAGAAAGTGGTCAAGGAAGGTCGTAGCTTCAACGAAGCGACCAAGGGCATGTCCGACACTCAACGTATGGCATCGGAGTACCTGCTGATGCGTGGTGGAGCGTTGCCCCTCCGCCCGTTCGAGCACCGCCCCGCCCGGCAGATTGCCCAGTGGGTTGGGGAGACGGCGTTACACGCCAAGGACGGGAACGCGGGTGAGCTGGCTAAGGAGCTGCACTTCGTGAACGTGTTGGCGAACTACGCCCAATGGAAAGAAGCGAGAAACGAACGGAGGAAGCCGCAGTCGTTCGACATCGATCTCCAGAGCCCAGGTCCGGCCCTAAAACGGCCTATGTCCGTCCGTGGACTCAAAGGCCAAGAAAAGGTCGTGGCCGACACGAGAAACGAGCGTATTGTTCCCAGCCCCATGCTTCTATCGGGTAGGGTCCCGACCAGAACGCTCAAAGACAGCAACCGGGAGTAATTGAGATGAACTTCATACAAGCGAATAACTACAGCACAGGTTCTACCTACATTCAGGGTTCTGCCGCTCCTGCCGCCCAGATATTCGAGGGCTACGGTCAGGACATAGAGACCTGTACCGACGTCTGCCGTGGGCACATGGTGCATGCGAGTCTCGACAACGGGAAGAAGATCGACGTCAGCTGGTTGCGTTCGGCTGCCGAGACCTACCATATCTCCCCCGATCTCCGAGACTACGTGATTGCCGAGATCCCCATCGTGACGGTGGACGTGCCTAACAGAAGGATGGACTGCTTTCCCTTTGCCGAGATTTCAAAGTTCCGCTTCCTCCACGGACGTACCGCGTACAAGACGTTCTTGGGCAAACCGACGTTCATCGACCATAACAACCAGATCAAGGAAGACGCGAAGGGCGTCCACTTCGATGCCTCTCTCCACCCGTGGCGAAAAACCGCTGATGGTCGTCAGATTTGGAAGGTTTCTGTATTGGCGGGGTTTGACCGGTCCAAAGACTCGGCATTGGCCACAGCCATCCTGAAGAAGCAGAGAACAGGCTACTCGATGGGCGCGCTCGTCGACTACACCACATGCAACGTATGTGGGGAGACGACATCGGGACGTATGCACTGCTCTCACCAACCTACGAAGTCGGCTAAAGGCACGATCATCACCGTGGGAGGTGTCCCGACACTGGTCTACGACATGTGCCACAACATCAACTTCATCGAGACGTCTTCTGTCGAAGAGCCCGCGGACTTCCTGGCTCGTACCACCACCTTCTGGAACTAAATTCCAGGCCCTTCATTTTTTCCTGTCGGTTCTTATCCCGCCTAATAGATCACCACACTTACCATACCTTTGACTGGTGATAATGCCATGTACCGTATCACACTGCACTACCTAATCACTAGGAGACGCTATGCGTTTGGAAGACATTTTTGACGTATCAGAAGTTTTGGCCGCTGATGAAGACGGTACAGAGCTGGCCGAAGAAGAGATGGATCTCGAAACCGGCAAAAAGATCGAGTCCGAGGACGAAGAGCCCGAAGAAGAGATCGTAGAAGAGGAAGAAGCCGGGTGCGAGGAGTGCGAGGAAGACGAGGGCATGACCGAAGAAGAGAAGCAGGCTTTCTTCAACTTCGTGTTCGCTTCCGACGACGAGGTCGACGACTACGAGATGGACGTCGAGGACTCCGACAGCCCGGTCGAAGGCGATGACGAGCTGGACCCCGAGGTCGACATGACAGTCGAAGAAGAGGACACGGCTCCCATCGAGGGTGACGAGGAGATGATCGAGGAGATCGACGATCTTGGTGATGACCTCGGTGACGACGATGACGAGGTGGAGGCGGCGGACATGAGTTCCTATACCCAGAGCCCCACAAGCATCGAGCCTGGCACCCCGATCCCGACATCATACTACGGACCCGGTCCCGACGCCGGTCTGAATATCGCGTCCTTCTACTGTCCCGAATGTGCGGACAGTGTGGACGTCGGTACCATCAATCCGATCACGGCAGAGACCGTTTTCTGCCCCGTGTGCGCCACGAACATGATCTACACGGCGGACGCCAACGAGGAACGGATTGCCAGTCTCTACGACGAGTACGACGACGGTACGTTGATCGCAGCCGGTATCTGTCCTCAGCACGGTGAGATCCTCACCGACACCATCGAGGCGGGGGCCGATTCCTACTGCCCGTTCTGCGGTCAGGTTTTGGTGGCCAACACCTCCGACGTCGTTCCCGATATCACGGCCAAGGTTCTGGCCGACCCCATGCAGTTCAAGGACCTCGTGCCTTCCGACGTCACTATGGCTTTGTCGGGAGCGCAGACCGAGAACCCGGTGTGGCACATCATCGTGAAGAACGAGCCCGTGGCCCAGATTCGCTACGCTTCCTTCCAGGAGGTATATGCGAGTGGTGAGGACACGGATCCTCTCGCGATCTTTGCCTCCAACGACTACCAGAAATCACTCACAGACGCCATTTGCCAAATGGGGCTCATGGACGTTCTCAAAACCCAAAGGGCTGAGCTTTACACGGCCGCCGTCGATGACAGCCTCAAGTTCGAGCAGTTCAAGACCGCAGCCGCCGTTGAAGCTCAGGCGCAATACAGAGAGAAAGTCGCATCAGTGGTCGACCGTTTCAGCCGTTGCTTCCAACTCACCACGGACGGTATGGAGAAAGGTGCCTACGACAGCACTCTCGGCAACCCGCTTGTCCGGGCCGTTGCCCAGAAATTGCAGGCGTGTGGCGTTCCCAACTACCAGGCGCATGCCCAGGCCGCAGTCAAGGCCGGTATGCCTTCACACATCGCCAACATGTTTGGTCAAACGTTGAAGTACCTGGAGATGGACGACGAGGCCCTTACCCACATAGCGTCCCATTTCGACAGCGTCAATTTCGCTTCCCCTGCCCTGGCAGGAACAGACGACTCACAAGCCTCCCTTCAGGATCATCTGGTCTCGACCAGCATGCCTCTCGTAGCAACGGACTCAATGGCGGTCCCAACTGCCGCCCTCCCCACAGCCGGTGGGGATCGTATGCGTGACAACTACAAGCAGATGCTTCGTCGCGCCCACAGCCGTAGGAGCGGTAGGTAAACCGGACACGGCAAGACACCCAAACTAGGAGATAAACTATGCTCGACATGAAACGCACCCAGTTCCTCCGAAACGAAGAAGCTGGCATCGCTTCCGGTGCCACCATCGCTTACGAAGGCCTTCCCCTCATCGGCCAGATCGAGTCCGGTGAACTCGTTGTCCAGACGGGTACGGGCGGCGCGGGTGAGAAGTTCTACGGCTTCTCGATCCGGGCCGACCAGGCTGTCGCCACTCAGCCCAAGGTAGAGAACGGCACGATCCCCGCGGCCCCCGGTCCTTACACCGTGTCCTTGACCCGCACCAACTTGGTCCACGCCTTCCCCGTGACCTCGGTCCGCGTCTACGACGTGGCTTTGGCTGCCGACTTCACGCTCGTGGCTGGCGCTCCCGCCGCCACCCAGTGTCAGGTGAACGGGACCACCGGTGTTTTGACCTTCAACAACGCCGATGCTGGCAAAGCCATCGTGGTGTACTACCGGTACAACCTGACCGTGGCCGAAGCCCAGCAGATGTTCCACGACCGCGCCATCAACAACCTCCAGCTCAACGAGTACATCACCTCGATGACCGTTGGAATCGGTCCTGGTAGGGTCTTCGTCGACCTCTTCCACAGTGAGGATACCTACGGCACTGCCGGTGACCCCATCACCGTGTACTTGCAGTCGGATGGTCTCCCCGGCACGACCGTCACAAACGTCACGTTGGGTTCGGTGATCCACGCACCCACCATCGACAACCCGTACCTCGGTATCTACATCGAGGCGCCCCAGCTCTAAGACCTAGGTCTTAGAGCTGAGTGGCTGCTAAGCGTGGACGCTATAAGCAGAACCAAATCTCAGGAGGATACAATGACCCTATTCAATCGCCCCGAAGAGAAAGTCTACCTCGACCGAAACGGCTCGTCCGTCAAGGGTTCGAGGGTTGTCAACGCGTACAAAACCGGTCTCGGTGGTCGGAACATGCAGAGCCAGGAGCCCCTCGTGGCTTCCAACGGCGACCTCAACGCCCATGACAAGGGTGAAGCTCTGGCCATGATCGGCAACCTCATCGAGCAGTACAAGCAGGGCAACATGCGCACTGCCACTGCTCACGACATCGACCCGGTTCAGGCCCGTCAGGCCAAGGCCGAAGAGCAGGCCATGATCGAGGCGGCCTTCGCCGATCCCAACGGCATGGAGTTCCTGCGTCTCGGTCAGGCAACCGGTGACGTGATCTGGGAGACCATGGGTCGCGAGGGCTTCTTGCGGCGCATTTTCCTGACCAAGACCCTTGGTCGCGGTGAGATCGGGCGTTTCCGCGTCCGGCGCAAGGACGTCTTGGCCCACCTGGTGTCCAGCGACGCCAACACCATCGAGTCCGTGATCCGGCAGAACTGGGTTTACCCCCAGGAGTACTACGTCAACGCCAACGTGCAGATCGAGGACCGCGAGATCGAGCAGTGTGACGGTGACATCTTGGACGAGAAGTATACCGATGGTCTGGAGGCCATGTTGGTGCAGGAGGACCGTCTCGCACGGCGTCTCCTCAACACCGGCTCCACAGCCTACAACACCATCACCTACTTCACGACCCTGACCCCGGCCATCTTCTCCAGTCTCCGGACCCAGGTCGGTAGCTGGGGCATCCCCGTCTCCACATGTCTCCTCTCGTGGGACCTCTGGGATGACATCATCTCCGATACGGACTTCGTGGGCTGGTTCGACGAGATCCACAAGCACGAGTTGATCCTCGAAGGTCGCTTGGGCTCCATGCTCGACGTCGACATCATCACCGACTACGTCCGGTACGAGACCCTCAAGGTCATGGAAGAGGGTGAGATCTTCATGCTCACGGCTCCCCAGAACCTCGGTGGCGTGACCCAAAGGAAGCCCACGACCGCGGCTCCCATCAACCTCTACCCCTTGGGCAAGCCGGTTCGCGGTTGGTTCATGGAGCAGATCCAGGGCACGGCTCTGGTCAACCCACGTGGTGTCGCCAAGGGCCAGCGCCTCTAAGCGAACACGTGTTCCCAGTTCGTACACGACGAAGGGGGGCTGGGCCATTGGCCTGGCTCCCCTTTCTTTTTGGGAGAGTTTCATGAGCCTGTTTGATTTCGTATCGGCTTCTGTCTGTCGTGCTGACATCGAATCCGCCCCGACCGAGGTCTCGGACTTCGTCTACAACTTCATCGCGGATCTCCGATCAGACCTCAATGACGAGATCGTGAACGCGTTGGAAGAGGTGGTCGAACGGTTCTTCGACCCGGCAAAAGAAGGCCTGCTTCAAGAAGTGCAGGATCGATACGGAGACCTAGGGGTCCTTCGTGTGAAGAAGGTGATCTTGCCCCGCCTCATAAAGCAGGTGTACATGTCGGCCATCGATCAGTTCGTGAACGACATGCACGACCGGGACGAGGAGGAGATTCTGGAGGACGACCATGTCACTCGCGCTTGAGGTCTCTGCTCAATACTACCAGGCAGGTGACTACGTGGCGGTAGCCGTGTATCTCGTGGACGGACAGATAACGTCCAGCGAGAACGTGGCTTCGGGCTCTGTGGAGTTGCGGTCAGAGGACACCAGACGTACGTTTTCGGATATCGACTTCGATGCCAGTCACCGAAACGATGACGATTACTTCACCGTTCTGTTCATCCACCCTCCTCAATTCATGGGCATCAAGATCCACGTCGAGGTCACGGACGTCAACGGGTTAAATTATACACGAGACGTACCGGTCGTGTTCGAGGCAGCGCCAGACACCGGGCTCGCAGACAGTCCTGCGTCACAGATCGAAGCCATCGGAACCATCGAGAGTGGGGTGTCCGATCAATTCGATATCTTTGACGCACGTCGTGCGGCCGCGCTTGACCTTGAGAGCTAAACCCTGCCCTCCTGTAGTTGGAGCCTTGTAATGAAAAAGTCCCTCATCTCCATCGTCACCAGTTCCATATTCCCGAAGTGGGTCCCCAGCTTCCTGGGAATCTTCCTCGTACGTAAGTTCCTCGACAAGCTGGCTGATATGAAACTCATGAATCAGTCTGTTTTTCGTCAGCTGTCCAGGGAGCTGAGCAAGAAAGTCGATCCCGGGACCGTGACCGAGGCCCACATTCCGCCATTCCTTCAGATGGACCTTATAGCCGCTGCACTACATTCTGACATGCCGGATCTGGCGGAGATGCTGCACGTCGACAGTGGGCAGGTCATGAAAGCGGCTTCGGTTTTGGAACACACCCCCCACCTGATGATGACGTCTCTGCGGTTAGGAGCTGCAGCCAAGGACCAGGAAGCTGCGCTGGCCGTGGTTGACGAAACAGGCAAAAAGATCGACACGGTTCTCAAGTCGGTCCTGGCCTTGCTCCGGGTGAAGCATCACATCAAGGAGAAGAGTAGAGAGCCAGCGGACGGAGTTGACTTCCAACCGGCCTCGCTTCAAAACAAGTCCCGACGTTGGGCCATGCGCTACCAGATCAACATGGACGTACGCAGGGCTCGGGGCTTTGGTGAGGAATACACGGTGGTTGATGCGTTGAAAGCGTTGTACGAACGCCCCAACAACACAGGAGGCACGTTCCGCGTGAAGCGCTCAGCCAGTGGGACGGTCCACATGTTCTACCTACCGATCAAGGGCCTTAGGTCCGGTGGCAACGTGATCCTGTGGGTCAAGGAGCCTGGACCCATGGCGTCTAAAGTCGGCAAGAAGCCCGGGGTCTACCCGATCAAGATCTACGTGGAGCAGCTCCTGCCGTCCGTAGGTTTTGTACCGGCGTTGTTCCCGACCTTCTACCGCAGCGTCAACGACGTGAAGCTGGCTCTCACGAAGATGATTCGCTCCTATCTCGACAACGGGTCTTGGGCCGTGCAGTCACTTCAAACCCAGTCCGACATGGACATACTCCAAGAAGGTATCAGGGCTTTGGCCAGTAGCTGGCATGCACGGACCGACAGGTCGGGGTCCCGTGCTCTCATCCTGGAGATGGATCTGTTGACGGCGGGCGGATTCACCTCGATCCCGAAACGGGTTCAGGTCGGTTGGCGTCTGGTAGACACGAACACCGGACACGTGCGCTACGTCAGTGATGATCTACTTGAAAAGATTCGAGACGATCAGGAAGCCGAAATCCTGAAGCAGGCTCATAAGATGTGGAAGGATCAGATGGAGACCTGGGAGTCCGGGGGTCAAGTCGGGAACAAGCCGGTGGAGCGGGAAATCGCCATGGAGCTGTTCGACGCCAACCCCTACGAGGCCGAGGCCAACTACGAGTGGGAGGTTCCAAATCCCGAGCTGGCGCTGAACAAGGTACGTAAGTCCTTTGAGTCGTTGTCCAGCTTCCACAAAGAGGTGTTGTCTCGCTTCGACGTCGCGATCAGGGTCCGGGACTACAGCCCGACCGAGGTGCAACGCGAAAACGCGACCCTGGCCTACATTCTGTTCGTGCCGAATGAAGTCGGCTTTACAGGTCTGTCCCCAGCTCAAGAGAAGCAGATCTCTGGCGACAAAACCAAACGCAAGAAGCTGGAGTCGGGAGCCCGACGAAAGCGCGTGACAAAGAAGAAGGTGAAAGATGGTGGAAAGAAGCCAAAGGCTAAGCGAGGCCGTCCACGCCGCGTTGGATGACAACGAAGAAGGTAGTGATCAGCTGAAGACCCAGATGCTGGAAGAGGCCGTGTCCAAGGCCAAGGACGGACATCAGGGTAAGATGACGCGCAAGGGTCTTGGGAGTAAGGGTAAGGGCGAGCACTTCGAGCACAGACCGGACAACCCTCACGAGGCCCAGGCCCCGGTCCAGACCTCAGACCCTGGTGTCTTCTGCGCACTGCCCGAGATCGTGGAAGAGCTTGTGTCCGTGGGTGCCTACCGCATTGCGGGGATCTTGACCGAGGGCATTGACCACACTCCGTGGGCGGTTACCGAGACCGAGGTCGAGACCATCATCGCTCAGCACTACCTGTTTGCAGCAGCCTTGGACCCGAGCCCCACGTTGTTGCCGCAGAACATCAACCCTGGGGCCCAAAAGCTGTGGCGTGAGGTCTTCCAGTTCTACGGGGATCTGCTTGAGGTCCCCAAGTCCTACGCCAGAAGATGGGCCGTGGCCATCGCCGTGTTTATCCGACGTTGTGCCCGGAAGGGCATAGCGCCCTTCCTCGAACCGGAAACCGAGGACCAGGATCAGACGAACGTCGGTGACGAGCGCGTTAATACCGCTCTAACCGACTACGGGCCTGAAGCCTTGGACGAGATCACGAGCGTGGCCGAAGACCAGGATCTGATATCCGGGTCCAAACAACCCCAGTTCGCCGGGGCCCGGGAGGAAGGTGGGTGGTTGTTCAGCATTCCGGTCCTGGGTAAGGGTAACGAGGGCGTGTACGACGTGTACGTGGAGTGGACTTACCCCTTCAGTCCTGGATCCGCGTTGACTGCAGGGGACTTGGACCGGTCGGCCGTCGACAGATTTCTGGCTGACGTCGACTATCCTCTGCACGCGGAGCCCGTGTCCGGTGATCAACTGAACCTGGTCGGTCCGGTGGTGGACGGCTTCCAGACGACCGTGCATCTGCGCGCTGGATCCAGGCCCGGGTTCCTGGTTTCGTGCCGGGTCTGGTTGACGCAAGATGAAGCGGCCAAAATGACACCGATCAAGGACAACCCGAACTTCCGGTAAAGTCCTATCAGAAACATTAAAACAGACGAGGAACCGTATCTGATGGGCAGGTCCATTAAAAACAATGACACCCTTTTCCCCTATCCCGGAGGTAAGTCTGGTGTTGCTGATCAGGTGTGGTCGGCTTTAGGCCATGTCAAACACTACATAGAGCCGTTTTGCGGGTCCGCAGCCGTTCTCTTCAAGAATCCGCATGAAACGCAGCTAGAAGTCATCAACGATATCAACTTCTACGTTGCAAACTTCTGGCGGGCCTTAAAACACCAACCGGAAGCATTGTACAGAGAACAGGACTACCCTATTAGCCAGATTGATATGGATGCTCGGCATAGACACCTAACAGAGTCAAAAATAGTAGAAAAGCTGCGGGCAGACCTATTGGATCCTTTGTGGCCTGGTAATGCTAAGCTAGCAGGTTGGTGGGTCTGGGGTCAGTGTGCTGCCATAAACCGGTGGTGTAAAACCGAAGGCCCGTACGGTTCGATACCATCTCTAGGGAACGGGGGACGGGGGATGTGGAGGCTCTCTTGGAGAAAGAAGGACGTCAAAAAGCACATCCTGAACGTAGCCCGAAGACTCCGCAACGTGAGGATACTGCACGGTAATTGGGCGAGGTGTTTGAATCTTAACTACGGCACAAACGACGAGGGTAGTGTTGGGGTGTTTCTAGATCCACCGTACAAAGGATTTGAGTTTATGTACTCTGAAATCGAGTACGTTGCGTCAGAAGTAGAAGCCTGGTGTCGTAGTGTTGAAGACAACCCACAGGTACGTATCGTTCTTTGTGGGCATGTAGGTGACTACGAGCTTCCAGGTTGGTCGACTAAGAGGTGGAAGCGTAACTCCTCGACGTTTGCTGGAAGCACAAAAACGCAGGACCGAGAGTGTCTGTGGTTTAGCCCTCATTGTCTAAAGCCCAAGACCTTGAAAAGCCCATGGGCAGGACGGCAACGACAAAAACGCAAGACCAAGTAAAAAGGAGCCGATATGCTGGTACCTATTCTGCAACATGTGGCCCTGACCTTGGGCCCGGGCGTCACCCGGACCCTGGTCCTCGAAGCCGACATCCCCAACGACTATGTTCTGGATCCGGTTGTCAGTTTTTGGAACACGGGACCGGTAGCAGTGGACATGGGCTACAGTTTCGTGCTGGACTTCGGAACCGGTTCCGATCCCCTGGAGTCCGGTACCTTCACGACAGTCGTCAGGACCGCGGCGTCCGTGGCGTCTGGTGACGTGGTTCCGTGCTCGCTGTACACCCGGCACCTGATCAAGGACGTGTCCAGGTACCCCTTCACCAGCCACACATTCACCGTGACCAACAACGACGCGGTTCAAGACGCCACAGTCAGGTGGTTGGTCAGTGGTATGTTCGATGAGCAGCTGGCCTTCAATATTAACCGGTTCGTGACGTCCCGCGTCTAAGCTCGTTTCCGTGTAAAACCCCTCCCTAGACCCCAAAAACAACTATTTTCGTGTTTTGTGCTTGACGGGCTTTTGGCTTTCGTTCATTGTGGACGTTAGAGTTCAATAGGAGAAGCCCGTTATGCCCGAATCCACAGCCGAGTCCTACGAACGGACGAAGGCCGAACTCCTCAAAGATCCTGAGGTAAGAGCCTCGTACCACACGGCAAATATCTATCGTAAACTGGGATCAGCCATAGCCAACGCCAGGCAAGATCAAAACATGTCGGTTGAAGAACTGTGTCGATTGTCCCGGGTATATAACCCCGTCGTGTTTGAAGTGACCAACGGCGGTATAACCATGTCCGGTCAGCTGAAAGACTACGTGGGTATGTTGGATGCACTGGGTCTGGAGATCGTGGTCGAAGTCCGGGCCAAGGAAATATCTGAAAACGGAGACGTATCATGACACTGTTCAAGATCGATGACCTGGTTGACCTGTACCTTGTGGACCTTGGGGCCGAGTACGCGGAATTCGAGGGCGTGGTTCGTGTTCTGGACGTGATCGACACCGATATGGGAACGACGCTTGCGTACAGAGGCGTGAAGCAGGCCTGTGACGACCACAGTCATCGCACGATCACGGTACAGGGCCGAACATGGGACGGTATTGAATTGG
>Ga0180432_10003901_pt1 | contig 20899 bp, 15 predicted proteins | sample SS_ome_10_FD_132414 | JGI IMG/M metagenome (GOLD analysis project Ga0180432, IMG submission 132414) | Hypersaline lake sediment archaeal communities from the Salton Sea, California, USA - SS_1_MS_2 metaG | ecosystem: Environmental > Aquatic > Non-marine Saline and Alkaline > Hypersaline >...
GGATTTTTTGCTTGACAAGCGGGAAAAGTTCTATACAATGGAATTGGCTCTCTTGTGCCGGCTGGAGAGAGCTCCTACCTTTTTGGTTCCCATCAACCCCCCTTTTGCTGACTACAGCCGGCATCTTTATTAACCATCAATGCAGTTGTAGTCCGCAGGGCAAGCCATCGAAACCCATTCTTATAAAATATAAGTTCAAGCGGGTCAAAGCGCAACGGGGGAATAATGGGTACTAAATGGGTATATTAAGTGCCTGTTATAGGGGTGCTTTCGTTTCTTTATTACAATTGCCGCAGGTAGCGCGTCAGGTTAACTCGCCTGTTGGCAATGCCAAGCTTGTGGCGTATGTTTTTCCTGTGACGCTCCACTGTCTGGGGCGAGATGTTCAACAACTTCGAAATGTCCTTGCTGGTCATCCCCCCTTTGATCATGTTACAAATTTCGATCTCCCTTGGAGTAAGGTTGAGGGTCTTATCCATAATCTTGCTGCCAAAGGAGGAGGTCAAACTCTTTAGATGATGCTGAAGGAGGTTGATGTATTCAAAATCGCACTGTTTTTCCTTGAGCCTGTCCAGAATGGGTGAAAACACCAGCTCCACGTTAATGATGACGTCCTCTTCGATCTTTCTTTTTTCTATCTCGATCTGGGCTATGATTTCCCGGAGGGCGATATTCTTTTCTTCGAGAGCCAGTTTCTGCTTCCGGAGTTCGGCTTCGGATTTTTTCAGGGCCTGTTCGGCTCTTTTTCGGGCGCTGATATCCTTGGTCACAGCCACAAAGCCGGCCGCTTTTCCCGAAGCATCATGGACGACCGAGGCTGACATTTCGCAAGGAAACTCTGTTCGGTCTTTTTTCACATGCGTGTACTCGATGTTCTTCACCGCCCCTTTGGCCAGGGTCTGTTGGAGATTCTTCAGAGCCAGCGACTGCTCTTTTTTGACTATCAAGTCAAAGGCGCTTTTCCCCATGAGTTCCTCTTTACTGTCATAACCCAGCATGTCTATGCAGGATTGGTTGCACTCCATGATTGTTCCGCTGCCGTCGGTCATGGTGATGGCATCCGGCGAGGAGTCGAGGATGATCCGCTGCATTCTTTCTCTTTCCTCGAGAGTTCTTTCAGCCTGCTTCCTCTCTTCGATTTCCTGTTTCATGCGCAAATTTGCGGCCATGAGTTCGTTCGTGCGTTCTTTGACTCTCTGTTCCAGAACATCATGATCTTTCCGGAGGGCCGATTCAGCTCTTTTTCTCTCTGTGATATCGGTGATCACTCCGAGTGTGGCTGTCTCACCCCCGTACTGTATCTGCCTGCTGGTGATGATGGCTTCGATCCGGTCTCCGTTTTTGGTGCGTAACGAGTATTCGTAGGAGGGAATTTCTTGGCCCGTAAGGTGTTTCTCATAGCTTTTTTTCGCCTTTTCGAAGGAATCGGGCGCTATACTCTGGAACAGGTTGACTTTTCCGGAATAATAGTCCTCTTTCGTAAACCCCATGACTTCCTCGCATTTTTTATTGATGTAGACGATACGATCCCCGGCGATGATAAAGATCATGTTGGGCGATTGCTCGGCCAGGGTTCGGAATTTGGCTTCGCTTTCCTTGAGGGCCGCTTCGGCCTCCTTTTGTTCGGTGATATTTGCGGCGATGATAAGGATCTCGGAAACTTGACCGTCTTTTTTAATGGGCGAGGCGGTGCAGTCAAAAAAGAGCTTTTTTCCGTCCGGGTCAATAAAATGCGCCTCATAAGATTTCTTTTTTCCCGACTGAGTCACCGAATCCATGATCTGCTTAATCTTTTTTCTTTCCTCGGGTATGATGAATTGATTGATGTGCTTGCCGATGATGTCTTTGACATTCCGTGTTGAGGCATAGTTCATGTAGAGTATTCGACCCTTTAGATCGGTGTTGATGATTCTCTCCGGCGCCGTCTTGAACAGAAGCCGCAGTTTCGCATCCGAGTTCTCGAGCTCTTTGTGGGTCTTTCGACAAATCCTGAGCGACTCTTTCAATCGAACGATTTGCTTTTCAAGACTGCGGATTTTTGTCTCGAGGCCTCGGAGTGTTGTCCCGGGTTTGTTTTTTTTGTCATGCATCATTTTTGCCCCAAAATAGAGATAGCGATCTTTGTCCTAGATAGATTTAATCGCCAATATTCTCTGGCTCATACCCAGAATTTGCGAAAAACCTGTTACACCATGTATGCAAACAAATCCTTTTATTCATGGATATGCGCTTATTTCCCTATGAATCCCATTTCTAAGACACACTATCGCTACTTATTATATCCAACTTTGTGTAGATAACAAATTTGTGTGGATAACACAAAGGAACACGTTTATCTCCGTTGACTTGAAGATAGGGGTATTGTATGATGACTAAACGGTTGAAGTCAGTATAAATGCTTGCTTCACAGTGTTTTACGAAAGAAACAGAGCGCAGTTTTTTGTGTGGAATGAAAATCGAATAAAAAAGCGAAACGAGCGGAAAAAATGGCGAAAGACATACCCAAACATTTTGATTTTGCTGCTTTTGAAAAACAGGTCTACGAGCGGTGGCTTGACGCGGATGCCTTTGCGGCTGTGCCGGACGAGCGGACAAATCCCTATGTCATCATGATGCCCCTGCCCAACGTGACGGGGGCCCTTCACATGGGCCATGCCATGGACAATGTGATGCAGGACATGCTGATACGGTGGCACAGGATGATGGGGGACAACACACTCTGGATGCCGGGCACGGATCATGCCGGCATCGCCACCCAGGCCGTTGTCGAGAAACGGCTCTTCGAGCTGGAGGGAAAAACCCGGCACGATGTCGGGAGGGATGCCCTGGTGGCCAAAATCTGGGCCTGGAAGGACGAGTACCAGCAGCGCATTATCAAGCAACTCCAGAGCATGGGATGTTCGTGTGATTGGGAGCGGATCCGGTTCACCATGGATCGCGTCTGCGCCCGGGCGGTGCGCGAGGCTGTCTTTCGTCTCTTCCGGGGAAGGCTCATCTACCGCGGCTACCGTTTGGTCAACTGGGACGCCCAGCTCCAGACCGCTGTCTCTGACGACGAGATCGTCTACGAGAAAATCCAGGGCCATTTCTGGCACATCCGCTATCCGATCATAGATCCCCGGCCGGGCGAGCCGGATTGTGTGACTGTGGCCACGACCAGGCCGGAGACCATGCTGGGGGATACGGCCGTTGCCATTCACCCCGATCCGGCCGGCGAACTGGAGAGGCTGAGCCAAGTTTTGCCCGAGCGGATCAAAAGCGCACCCAAGAGAGACCGGCATGTGCTGGATGATGCCCTCCGGGAGGTCGAGGCGCGGAAAAAGAGCCTTCTGCCGCGGCTCCTCAAGCTGAAACACATGGCCGAGCAGGGAAGGACGGTCATGCTGCCACTCCTGGAGAGGGAGATGCCGCTTATTCTGGATGAATGGGCCAAACCAGAGCTGGGGTCGGGATGCGTCAAGATCACGCCTGCGCACGATCCCAACGACTACGATGTCTGGACCAGGCACCGCAATGAGATCGACCTCATCAACATTCTGAATCCGGATGGGACTCTCAACGAGAATGCCGGTCCGTACGCCGGCTTGGATCGTCTGGAAGCCCGGACAAAGGTGGTGGCCGATCTGGAATCGCAGGGTTTGATGGAAGAGATCGAAGACCGGGAGATCGAGATCGGGCATTCGGACCGCTCCAAGACGCCCATTGAGCCCTATCTCTCCAAACAGTGGTTTATCAACATGAGCGATATCGATAGTGGTATCCTCTGCGGACGCGGCACGGAAAAGGAATTTCGGGCGCCGGGACTGGCCCAGGCGGCCATCGATGCCGTAGACAGGGATTGGGCCTCGCCGACCGGTTTGAATTTGACCTTTTACCCAGACCATGTTCGCTATGGGGGAACTTACCGCCATTGGTTAGGCGAGAAGAGGGATTGGTGCATCAGCCGCCAGCTCTGGTGGGGGCACCGCATTCCGATCTGGCACGGCAATTTCGAGAAGGAGGCATTGGGACGAATCGTGGGAGCCTTGCCTGAGCCGGATGAACAGAGCTTCTGGGTGTGGATCGCCGATGCCGAGGGAAAGCTCGTAGCCCTCGATGAATTGAGCCGGCTAAAGGAGGGAGATAGATTCGATCTTCTGGTCTGTCTCCGCAATGAGGAGGCCGAAGAGAAATATGCCGGGGCAATCGAAAACCTGGGACTGGATCATGATCCCGATGTGCTGGACACCTGGTTCAGCTCCTCGCTGTGGCCCTTCAGCACGCTCGGCTGGCCTGACCCGGAGAGCGCCGAGGTCGATGAAGGCCAGAGACCGCTGGCGTCCACGGATGTCCGACGAGATTGCCTCAGCTATTACTATCCGGGTTCTTGTCTGATAACCGGGCGGGACATCATCACTCTCTGGGTGGCCCGGATGGTGGTTGTGGGTCTTTATCTTTTAGGGGATGTGCCTTTTACGGCCTCCTTCATCCACGCCAACATCCAGGACGGAAAAGGCGAGCGCATGAGCAAGAGCAAAGGGAATGGGATCGACCCCGAAGACATCATCAAGAAGTACGGAGCCGATGCCATGAGATATGTGCTCTGCGATATGCAGACCGGAACCCAGGACATCCGGCTGCCCGTACAGGCCATTTCGCCCTACTCCGGAGAGTTGGTGGATCTGGCGCGGGCCAAACACGGGCGGACCATCTTCACCTACATCGATCCGAGCACGGGGAAGGAATTCGATGTGCTGGGCACGATGCCCGATATCCCCATGGCCAAGATCATCAGTGAGCGCTTCGATATCGGCCGCGCCTTTTGCACCAAGCTGTGGAATGCGGCCCGGTTTGCGCTCATCAATTTGGCAGAGCACGATTTTGTGCCGCTATCACGGGAGCGGGTGGAGCCCGAGGATCGCTGGATTTTATCCCGGCTCTCTAAAGTTACAGCCAAGGTAACAGAACATCTCTATGCTTACAATCCTTCGGCAGCCATCGGCGCGGCCAGGGAGTTTTTCTGGTCGGAGCTGTGCGATTGGTATCTGGAATTCATCAAACCGCGCTTCAAGGATGAGGCGTCAGCACCTGTGGCCCGGACTGTTCTGTCCTATGCCATCGATCAGATGCTGCGTGTTTTCCATCCCTTTGTTCCTTTCATCACCGAGGTGCTCTGGGAAAACCTGGGCAGGCAGTGTCCGGTTCGCGGTTTGGCGAGCGCGCTTCCTTCGTCCGAGCTCGTAATTCTGGCGGAATGGCCCCGATCCATTCCGGAGTGGGAGGACGACCGGATCGAGTCTGACTTTGTTCTTGTTCAGGATGTGATCCGCTCGGTCCGCGATCTGCGCGCCCGGTACAACATTTCCCCGGGTAAGGCGATTGAAGTCCTGATCAAGGCAGACGGAGAGGCGGCGGCGACGCTCGCCCGGTTGGAAGACCTGGTTGTTCACCTGGGGAGGATATCTCCGTTCCGGGTGGGCCCGGATGTGGAACGTCCGGCTTCGGCGGTGACCCATGTTATGGGAGACCTTGAGATTTATCTGCCGGGCTTGATCGATCCGGAGAAAGAGCGGGAGCGGCTGATTCGGCAGCGCGAAAAGCTGGATAAGGAGGAGCAGAAATCGCGGGCGCGGCTTGACAACGAGCAGTTCCTGACGCGTGCTCCGGCCGAGGTTGTCGAGGCCGAAAAAAAGAAACTCAGCGACATTCGTGCTCAGTTGGAACTAATCACCAAAAACCTCCAAGCCCTCTAGTCTGAATTATTCATAAAAGCTGTTGCCACATTTTAACTTTGAAGACATTCATTAACTTATTGGCAACATCTTTTCCCCTCCGGGCGGACCGATCTCACTACAAAGCCTTCTTTGTGGCCTTCTCGCGGTAGTTCACTACAGCTTCGAAGGCCCCTGCCTCGCCTTTGCAGCGACCTCGGCCCGTGAATAATCCATTTTTCCTGAATTATTCATAAAAGCTGTTGCCACATTTTAACTTTGAAGACATTCATTAACTTATTGGTAGCATTGGCAAAATTCACCCCCGGAATCATCGAAAGTGGTGATTTACAGATGAGAACGCTTTCTGTCAAGATGAGAATGCCTTGTTTCGCTGGCTGGGCAGGGCGCCAGCAGAAAGAACAGGATCTTGCATCTCGGCTTATGTGGGATTCCTCAACAGCCAGCATTTTTTTTGCATCAAAACTCCCATTTATTATTCCATTTTGAGTGCTCATATGCGACTAAATAGATGACCCTACTGTGCTGGCTGAGTAGGGTTCCTCCTGAGCAACCAAACCCTGGCTTAATCCTCACAGCCAGCTCCCTATCTTCCAAACACGCTCACAACCATCGGTGTCTTGTCAACGGTCAGTTCTTAAGGCATGGGCCGGACATCTTTTTATCACAGGGAAAAAATGTGCCCGTCCAATTTTTATAATGCGATGGAGTGCTGGCTGTAGGGGGAAAATAAGCAAAAGGGGTTATGGTGTGGGTGAGGCTTGCCCAGCCAGCCCAGCAAGCACTTCCAACATCGCACAGATTTAGCATAAAAACAATCACCTTTAGGGGGGATATTCGGGGTGATTTTAAAGATTTATAAAAATGTGAAAGCTGACCGGGGATTTGGTATAATCATAAGCTGCGAACCTATCGCCGAGGAGTAGTGCCATGAAAAGGACAACGAGAAAACACCTCAAAGAGGATAAATTCCAGAAAATAGTAACTCAGTCCGTCGAGTTTCTCAAAAGTCACACAAAGGAGCTTTCTCTGGCTGGCGCTGGCGTGGTCGTCGTTGCTCTTATCTTTGTCGTCATCCAAGTGATCCAAGCCCAAACTCTGAGGAAGCAGAACAGGATTCTCGACCAGATCCGGACCTTGAGCTCAGAACTGGCCGATAAACCGGAAAATTTGCAGGAACTGGAGAAACTGGCGGGCAACGGCAAGTTTGCGCGGATAGCCTATCTCGAGCTGGCCAAGTATTGGTTCGAAAGAGAAGACATGGCCAAGGCACAATCCCAACTGGCAAACATCAAAGGAAAGAAAGACCTGTTCTATTATCAAGCACAGGACCTTCTTGCCCAGACATTCATCCATCAGAATGACTTGGACAGGGCCATAGAGATTTACAAAACCATCGAAAAGGAGAATCCCAAAAACTATGTTCTCGATGCCGTGCTGTTCCACCGGGCCGAAGCCCACGAGAAAAAGGGTGAGATCGATGAAGCCCTCGAACTCTTCAAGCGGGTCAAGGAGGAATTCCCCCAAACGTACTATGGGTACGACGCCACTGCCAAGGTCACCGAACTCGAGCAAAAAAAATAAATGTTTTGTTGTAAAATTTTAAAAAAACAATATAATAAATTGTTATTATTTTGAGGAGGTCTTAAATGGCTTTTATGATTAATGATGAGTGTATCAATTGCGGTGCGTGCGAGCCGGAATGCCCGAATCAGGCGATTGAAGCTGGCGAAGAGATTTATGAAATCGACCCGGACAAATGCACGGAATGCGTCGGACATTTTGATGAGCAACAGTGCGCCGCAGTTTGCCCCGTCGATGCCTGTGTTCCCGACCCCGACCACAAAGAAACCAGGGAGGAACTGGAGGCCAAAGCGAGGAAACTCGGATAATAGTGCTTTAATCGTATTTGATTTATTCGGAAGTAGGAGTGAAAACATTCACTCCTATTTTTTTATAGAGCATACACAAGGTCATGACCTTTTGAGATATGACAGACGATAGGAAGCCGGATCCAAACAGATTGGCGGAGATAGAGCCTCCCGTCATGGAAGAGTTCCGGGATCGTCCCTCTTTCCGTGAGCCCAAAGCCCTGTCTTTTTTCGGCAAGAAAAGGCTGTGGCTGAATGGACTCCTTTTCGTGGTCACGATCGTATCCTGTTTCGTTGTGGGCATCAGCTGGAGTGTGAACTACGTCTATGCCGATATGTTCGGGGAGGATTTCGGATCTTCGCTCGGTTTGGAATTTCTCCGAAATCCGGAAGTCATCAAGCTGAGTATTATTTATGCTGTGGTGCTCATCGCCATTCTTATGGCCCACGAGATGGGGCACTACCTAACCTGCCAATACTACCGGATCGATGCCACGCTGCCGTATTTTATTCCGGCGCCGACGCTGATCGGGACCTTAGGGGCATTCATAAAAATCCGCTCGCCGATCACGCGAAAGCACCAGCTTTTTGATGTGGGTGTTGCGGGCCCTCTGGCCGGCTTTGTGCTGGCCGTTCCGGCGGTGATATACGGCCTGTCCATGTCGAAGGCTGTGGCGCCCATGCCGCGTGACGGCAGCCTCATTTTTGGTGAACCGTTGCTGTTCAAAATACTGGGCGAGATCATGTTCAAGGGCCTTCCGGAGAACTTCGACATGATTCTGCATCCGGTTGCATTTGCGGGGTGGGTGGGGATGCTGGTGACCGCTCTCAACCTCTTTCCGGTTGGGCAGCTGGACGGGGGGCACATTGTCTATGCTGTTTTCGGGAAAAAATCAAAGGTCTTGGGACGGCCCATCTTAGTGGCTTTTATAATCATGGGCGTGTTTTTTTGGCTTGGGTGGTTTGTGTGGGCCGTGCTTATCGGTTTTATCGGCCTCAAACATCCCCGCATCCTTGATGAAGATATCCCGATTTCACCGGGACGGCGATGGATAGCTCTGGCCCTGATTGTCATATTCATCCTTTCTTTTGTTCCGGACCCGGTTCAAAGCTTTACCCTCCTCGATTTGCTGCGGGGAAAGCCCTTTTAAAGAGGCTTTGCAGGGGAAAAACAGGGCACGGAAGTTTTTCACAGAATCTGTGGAAAACGTGTGAAAAAAAGCCACGATTCGGCACCCATAATTCTTATTTTTCTGGCACATATGACAAATTGCACAAATTTTGGGCGCATCATGTAAATCGTTTAATATGTGCTATTTACAAAATGTGTTGAAAATAAATACTTTACGCGAAATGATCTTTGGAGATCCAAAATCTTTATTAAATTAGTGGACACTTTAATAAAAAAAAACTTTTAAAATTATATAAAATTGCGCAAAAAAAAGAGGTCTGTCCTCTTTTTTAATCATCTGGACTCATTCAAATGAATTCAATATAATAGACCGAAAAATGGACAAGAGTTTCAGAGATATCGAGCGCGAATTCACCCAGCTCAGCCATAAATTCCAACAGAAAGTTATATCCGAGCAGGAATACAAAGACCAGCTCCGGAAGCTACGGCTGGAGGACACAGACGGCAGGTGTTGGACCATCGGGGCCCGAAGCGGCAAATGGTATGTTTTCGACGGCAAAGAGTGGAAAGAAGCCACTCCGCCCTCCATCCAAGAGGGCAAAGCTATCTGCATTTACTGCGGATACGAGAACGATCTAGAGTCTATGTATTGCGTCCATTGCGGCGGAAACATGGACGAGGAAAAGCCCATTCATGCCTGTCCTCAATGCGGCACAATTCTTGATGAGGCGGGACAGGAATGTCCACAATGCGCCGGCAAAAAAAAGACGTTCTCTTCAACCAAAGAATTCCAGGGGAAAGAGACCAGGGCAGAAGAATATTTATCAGGGGAGGCGAGGGCTCCAAACTTCATCCTAAGATCGGTGAGTCCGGTATCCCTGCTTCTTTTGCTGGGTTTTTTTGGCCTGTTTTCGGGATTGATTTTTGGCGTCTTTGTTGGCACATCTCCTTTTTTCTCAGAGTTGGTCAGCCTATTTCCCCTTTTTCTCCAAGATTTACAGGGTAAATTGCTCGGCGGCGTTGTGTTCGGGCTGTTGGGCGGTGTGTTTGGATTCGCGGCATTGGGAGCCTGCGGCTTCCTTTTAGCGTTGATCATCAACGGGATTCTCCTTTTCTTCGGCGGATTAAAAATCCACCTCGGTCAAGTGGACTGAAAAGGTGCCTGGCACCATTATTTTTTCCTCTGTAAAAAGGTGCCTGGCACCTTTTTGTGTTCAAGGACGTGGAGGGCGTGGGCGATTTGGCCGAGGGAGATGGATTCGTCGTTGGGCGAATATTGGAGGGGGCGCAGTACTGTAAAACCTTTTTTTTCAAGCAGATGTGAGGTGTTTACCAGAAGCCTCCTGTTAAGGAAAACGCCTCCGACCAGGACGACTGTGTCCATCCCGAACTCCCGCTGTGCTTTCTTGGCAATGGCCAGGATCGCCCGAGCCAGGGTGTTGTGAAATTTGGCTGAGATCACGGAGGCAGGTTTGCCTTGCCCGAGGTCTCTGAGGATGTCTTTGATCATTTTTTCGAAGGAAATCTGTGCCGGGGCCTGAGGGTTGTCGGCCGCAAGGATCGAAAATCTGTAGCTTCCCTGGTTGGCCCTGTCTTCCCCTTGACGAAACTTGTTTCGTATTCCGATTCCCGGCTCTCCAGCCGCGACAGCCTCCAACCGCATGGGCGCTTCAGCTTCGAATTCCATCTCCACAGGAGCCACTCCTGTCAAAAAGGACACCGCATCGAACAGCCTCCCGCAGCTCGAAACAGGCGGACTGTTCGTGTCCAGACGAATCATTTCTGAGACACCCCGAATCTTTCTCCGTCCCACGGCCTTCCAGGGCTTGAGGTTGGGATCTATGGGCATATTCTCTCCGTAGGCGTCGATCAAATAGGAGAGGGCCATCCGCCATGGCTGTTTCGCCGCCGCATCACCGCCGGGAAGGGGCACAGCCTTGAACTGGGCTATCCGTTCATAGCCCCCGTAGTCTGCCCAAAGAAACTCCGCTCCCCATGCGGATCCGTCCTCCCCGTAGCCATAGCCGTCCAGAGCCACTCCCAGCACTTTTTTTCCCGGCGGGACGCCGTGCTCAAGCAGGGGCGCCAGCACATGGGCAAAGTGGTGTTGAATCCGGATGTGCGGCAGCTTCAGCTTCTCCGCATACCGGGTCGTGTGAAAATCGGGATGCAGATCGGTCACAACCGCCTTCGGCTTCAAACGAAATAGCCGCACAAAATGTGATAGCGTCTGCTCAAAATAGCGGTAATTTTCATATTCATCCAGATCCCCCAAAAACTGGCTCGTGACGACGTATCCATTCTTGTACACCGAGATGGTATCTTTGAGTTCGGCCCCCAAGGCCATGATGTGATGGGCCGATGCCAATTCCTTCGGCACAGGCTGAGGGTAGGGGACATAACCCCGTGCCCGCCGTACAAACAGGGGCTTCCCATCCGCCACCTTCATGACTGAATCATCGGCACGCATTTCGATTGGCCGGTCATGAGTCAGGATGTAATCGCAGAGCTGCTCGATGCCCTCATCGTCATCCTTCATGATGGGCGAATCTTTTTTGTTCGAACTTGTGGCCACGATCAGCGGGATCTTCTCCAGCAGCAGATAATGAAGGGGGGTGTAGGGCAGCATGACGCCGATCTCATCGAGGTGCGGGGCTATTCCCCGGATATCCCTTTTCTTGCGGAGGAGCACGATGGGGCGCCTCACCGACACAAGAAGCTTTTCTTCAGCCGGGCTGACTTCGGCGAATTTTTTGATAATGCCGAGTTCACGCGCCATCAGGGCCAGGGGTTTTGTTTTCCGTTCTTTGATTCGGCGCAAACGGTTCACGGCCTCAGGAGCGAAAGGATCGCAAACTAGATGAAAGCCCCCCAAGCCCTTGACCGAGAGGATTTTTCCTCTTTTGAGCAGGGAGGCCGCTTTGGCGATGCCTCCTTTGATCGCTCGTCCTGACCTGGCGTTGATGAGGCGTATGGACGGTCCGCAAACCGGACATGCAATGGGCTGTGCATGATACCTGCGATCGAGCGGATTCTCATACTCGCGGCGGCAGTCCGGGCACATGGTGAAGGCCTCCATGGTGGTTGTCGGCCTGTCATAGGGAAGCCCCCGCACGATCGTGTAGCGCGGACCGCAATCTGTGCAGTTGATGAAGGGATAGTGGAATCTCCGGTCTCCGGCAGTCATCATTTCCTTGCGGCAGCGATCACAGACAGAGATATCCGGCGATATGAACACAAAGCTATCTCCGCCCTTTGATTTTTTTATCAGAAAATCCCTGCAACCGAGGAAGTCAGCGGGAGCAATCGTGATGTCTTCGATTTGGGCGAGAGGAGGCTTGTGTTCGTCAAAGGCCCCCCAAAAATCCGCAAAATCCTGCCGAGTCGTTGTTTCCAGGTGGATTTCGACTCCGAATCCTATGTTTTTGACCCAGCCGGTGTAACCGAGATCTGTGGCCACGCGGTAGACAAAGGGCCGGAATCCGACACCCTGGACCACGCCGAATACGACGGCATCGATGGCCTGGCCGTGGTCTTTGTTCCTGGTGAGAATATCCTTTTGACTCATCTCTGTGCCGGCCATGTCATGGGTGTTGACCCACTCAATTTTTCATCGGGCGCATGGAGTACACGCATCCGCAATAATTCTGACGATAGAGACCGTGCTGCTTGCTCAGTTCGACACTTTTCTTGAAGCCGTCCTTTTTTTTGAAGTCAGCCTCCAAAAAGTCAATTTTGTATCTCCGGGCAAACATACGGCCCATTTTGTTCAAGACATTCGCCTTTTTCAACGGGCTCAGGCTCATGACCGTCGTGAACGCGTCAAAGCCGAGCTCCGAGGCCCTCCTGGCTGTTTTGGCCAGCCGAATGGCGTAGCAGATGTCGCAGCGGCGGCCTCTTTCAGGTTCTTCCTTGAATTTCTGTGTGAGGGACAGCCAGTTTGTTTTATCGTATTCGGCCTCGATGAGCGCGAATCCTGAAATATCGGCCACACGGCGGGTTTCCTCGAACCGCAAGACATATTCCTTTTCGGGGTGGATATTCGGATTGTAAAAATACCCTGACACATCATAATCCTGCTTGAGGAGGTTCATGACATAGAGCGCATCCGGCGCACAACAGATATGAACCAGCACCTTCCTCTTCGTCATGACCATTCATTGTACCTAAAAAAGGTGCCAGGCACCATTTTTCTGCTGCTCTTGACAAAAGTTGCGGAAACGATGAGAATATTTGAAACTCACATCGCTATCATGAAAGAACTCATCGACAGTATTTTCTCCGCGAAGGCTGCTGCCCAAACCCCGGGTGAAGGTCTCCCATACTGGCTCTTTTGGCTGCTGCTCAGCGCGATTCTCCTTCTTATTATTTTCATTTTTCTCAGGGATAAAGAACTCCGCAGAAAGATGGACCATTTCTTCTTCCGTACCAAAAAGAAACTGATCAGGATCAGACATCAAAGACGGCTGGCCAAAGAGCAGAGAAAGAAAGAGCAGCTTATCAAGGATCTCGGCCGAAAGGCCTGGGAAGAAAGAGTCGATGTGGGCGAGGGGAAAAAAACCTTCGACAATCTTATTGACCTGGAGGACAACCAAAAAAACCTTGAGAGTGAATTGATTAACACTGAGTCCAAATTGACGACGCTGAAGACCAATCTTGCGGAGCGGACAAAAAAACTTGATGATAGCCTGAACGAAAAAGAAAAGGAAATGAATCCGAGTGTGGAGAAGCTTCTGGGAATAAAGGACCGCGAAAAGGAAATCGGCAAACAGGTTATTCAAAAACAGTCCGAGTTGGAGGATGTCGTCAAAAGCCTCAATTCTGTTAACAATGAACTGAAGGACATGAAAGATGGGGATGTTCCTCCCGGAGAAGTGAGCCGGATCAAAACAGAAAAAAATAACCAGAAGAAGAACGAGCTGACGAAAAAGAAAGGGGATATTGACCAAGAAATCAAGAGCCTTGTCGATGAGAAAGAGATCCTCGAAAAACAAAAAAAGCAGCATCAGAAAACCATTGATGAGTTTGAAAAGGAAATTCTCAAACTAGAGAGCGAGAAAAAACAGCAAACCAAAGAAATTCATAAAGAAATCAAAGAATGGGAAAAAAACAAAAGCAAGCTTGATGAAAAAATCAAGAAAATAGAGAGGGAGAAAGAACCCCTCTTCAATGATTATGGTGTTTTAGCCGAACAGGGCCGGGTAGAGCATCATGTGCTGGAGACTCTCTATTCCCAGATTGACAGGTCCAAGGCCCGCATCGAAGAAATCCAGAACCAGATTAAAGCCCTCGATTGAATCCACGACGAACACCGAGCCAGGGTTTTTAAGGAGTAGAGCTGTCTGTGTTTCAAGAAGGGCCTGATTCTCGTGGAATTGACCCCCCTTTGTGATTTCCCGCTACCGGTTTTGCTGCACAGCCCATTCGATGATGTAGAGCATGGCCGGAATGTTTTCCTTCACGATGGGTGTGATGGCCTCATCGGCCGTAATAAAGGCGCCGAGCTGAACATCCGCGGGCGGAAGCTCTATGGTGAAAGCGGGTATGCCTTTCTCTCCGTAGGCCCAGTCCACGGTGTCGCCGTTGGTTAGGTAGAGTTCTCCGCCTCCCTGGCCATAGCCATAGATGCGGCCGTTAACGGCCTGCATCCGCCACGACATCTCGCGGGCCATTGTTTCCAGGACTTCATCCATCTCTGTCGGCTGGTTGGTGTATCCCCACGGGTAGAGAATGACTTGAGAGTAATTGTGATAGCTGATCAGGACCTGAAAGCTTCTCTGGTTCACCAAATCACGGATGGCCTGGGTCTCGGGCTCGGAAAAGGGGCCCGGTCCCCTGTAGACATAGGAAGATGAATCAGGACTGGATCCCAAGTTGTCATAGCCCCATTGGTAACCGTAGTTTCGGTTCGGGTCCACACCGAATGTGCCGTTTTGGTTATCGCGCATGTTTTTGCGCCAGTAGCGGTAAAAGTGGATGGAGTATTCGAGGCCGTCGGGATTCACAAGGGGCACAATCCAAACCTCGCTCTGGTTGACGAGGTTTCTGATGTGGGCGTCAGTGGCATAACTGTCGAGGAGGTGTTGAGCCACATAAAAGGGAACCTCTACGGATATCCATTCCCGTGCATGATGGCATCCGGTGATGCACACTTCCGCCTCGCTCTCCTCCTCTAGCTGGACATTGTCAGAAATTTTTATGGCGTAGATGTTTCTCATTTCGTGGCTGTCGCCGATGTCGTAGACTTTGGCCAGGTTGGGGTAGGCTTGTTCGAGAGCAAACAGGTCGCGCTCGAGCTCGGCATAGGAGTGATACGGACCATTTCTGGAAGTCAAAGCGAAAACATCTCTTTTATCACTGGCGGGGTCGGGGAAATGACTCGTTTCATCGAAGAAGGTGATGTTCGCCTCCTGCAGTTTAAAAAGATCCTCTGCGGAGGCGGTGAGGTAGATTTTTCCTTCCCAGACCATGAGGATATCGAGTATGAGCGGCCGGAGCTTGGCCACGTTTTCGGGCGTCCGGGTGAGGCTGACGATAGAACGACTGCAAGGGGACTCGAGAGAACTGCTCAAAGAGGGAACGAGTGCGGTCATGACCAAGACTGCGCAAAACAGAGTCAGGACAGTTTTAAATGTGTTCATTGTCGTATCCTCAAAAAGGTGCCAGGCACCTTTTTTTTATATGGGGTAGAAAAGGTGCCTGACACCTTTTCTACCCCTATTAAGCTAGTGCTGATAACTGATGGTCAGGACGATTTTGTGAGCGCTGAGATTGTCTCCAGAGCCGTATTCTTTGCCAAGCATAGCGCCCAGGTCCACGGCAAATCGCCCGGCGTGAAGTCCGGTCCCGAAGGTGAGGTAAAGATAGTGCACACTCGGGTCCCTGACGGGTTGCGGATCAAAGGTGAAACCAATCCTCAGGGGTGCGCTGACACGTTTTCCGAATAGCCGGAATGAGCCCCAGTATTCGCTCCCCACCCCGAACTTCAAAATGTTCTTGAAATCCCTCTCCAGCTCTTCACCGAAAGAGACGGCTTCATAGCTCGACCAGTTGAAAAATGTCAGATCCGCGGCTGTGCGGAAATTTTCAGTCCATGCATAACTCAGCCCCATCCCAATAACCAGCGGCTGCTCTGACGTATTTTTGGCGTTTGCATCGGATGGGATCGACACGGCCGAGGACTGAAACAAGCGGCGGCTTTCGCTATCTGATTTTTTTGTGTAGGGCATCCGGAACATAGCCCCCAGAGTCAGCTTGTCCGTTGCATCATAGGCCATCCCACCGTTCACATAAAATCCGGTGAAGTCATGTTTCACCGCATCCTTGAGCAGGAAATCGTCGAGGACGAATTGTTCATCGACAGTTTTTTCCAACCACCCTCTGACAAAATTGATGCCCAGGCCGAGGGAGATTTTGTCGCCGATTTTTCTGGCCAGCGAAAAATTGACGACTGACAGCGCTCCGTCCTGATTGAAATCGAGGGTGTGGTAGGTCTGTCCTTCATATTTTGATTCCAGGCGGACGCCAGGTCTGTAGTAGTATTCGAGGATGGCAAAATTCAGGGCTATCGTCCATCCTTTGAAAGAATAGGATGCCCCCAGGTAATCCAATGCAAGGATATATAGAGAGATATTTTCCTGAGAGGTGAGAGCCCCCGTGTTCACCAAAGAATAGCGGAAAAAGGACGCCCCTGTTACGGCGCCGTTGACGGCGATGGTGAATTTAGGGAGCCGGGAAAGGAGTGCCGGATTGGTGAGCCCCACAGAGCAATCCCGGGCCAGGGTGAATTGCGTCTCGCCCATGGACACAGCCGGGGTGGTGAGAACTCCGATGTTGTTCCATGTCCTCATCGGTGCTTCGTCCTCGTACTGACCCACAACAAGCTGCGGCCATGCCGCATTCGGGAGAAGGAAGAACAGAACCGCGCCGAGAATTGCAAAGGCCAGCACAGGCCTGGAATGTGTCGAAGCCATGTCTATTTCCTTGGTTTGCTTTTCTCCAATCGATCGGCACGCCATTGCGAAGTCTGTGGGTATTCTGTCATTGTCTGGTGGTGTGTTGTCTTGATGCCTTCACTGCCCTCGCCAACGTTTTTTGCGCTCGTGCTTCTGGATTGAATTCGCAACACTCAATTCTAGCGTGGACACATGATTTGCGCAACACCTGAACACCGGCGCCATGCATTTAAGAGACGGTGATGATACTGGGACCAGCCTTTGGCGATTGAGAGATCTGATTGTTCCTAGGAACTTTCATCACGGATTTGGGAATGTTATATCAGGGAGAACCGATCGAGGCGATAAGTTTGCAAATTCAAGTTAAGTATGCTATTTAGTAGTTCTTTTGGAGCGATTATGGCAGATGACACCAAGCGAAAAATAAAGATTGTTGGTTCAGGATTTTATGTTCCCGACAGAGTGTTGACGAACGCCGACCTGGAAAAACTGGTCGACACATCCGATGAGTGGATCATCACCCGGACAGGGATCAAGGAAAGACGGGTCGCTGCGGATAGCCAGGCTTCCTCAGATCTGGGCCTCGAAGCAGCGAAAAGGGCCCTGAAGACAGCTGGATTGAAGGCCAAAGATATCGATTTGATACTGGTGGGCACCTCCACCCCGGATACGGTGTTTCCGAGCACGGCCTGCTGGGTACAGAGCGGATTGGGCGCCGATCATATTCCCGCCTTTGATGTGAGTGCTGGATGCACCGGATTCATCTACGGGATGATTGTTTCCGAGGGTTTGATCCTGTCTGGAACTGTCAAGCGGATTCTCCTGATCGGGGTGGAAACGCTGACACGCGTGACAAACTGGAAAGACAGGGGCACTTGTGTGCTGTTCGGGGATGCGGCGGGTGCCGTGGTTTTGGAAGAGAGCACGAACGCATCGGGGATGCTCTCCTCGTATTGGAAAGCGGATGGAGATTTGGGCGATCTTCTCAGTCAGCCGGGCGGGGGGAGCCGAATTCCCGCCACCCATGATTCGATCGATGCCGATCTCCATTACCTCCAGATGAAGGGCAATGAAGTGTTCAAGCACGCCGTGAAGAGGATGGGGGAGGCGGCCCTCGAAGCTCTGGACAGAGCCGGGTTGGAGAGGGAAGATGTGGACTATCTGATTCCGCATCAAGCTAACATCCGTATCATCAAAGCTACCGGCGAAAGACTGAAGCTTCCGCCCGAAAAGGTGTTCGTCAATATTCATAAATACGGTAATGTGTCGGTAGCCACGATTCCGATAGGGCTGCACGAGTTGTATGCAGAAGGCAAACTTAAGGAGGGCACGATCATCGTCATGGATGCATTTGGTGCCGGTTTTACCTGGGGCGCCCTCGTTTATCGCTGGTAAAAAAGGTGCCTGGCACCATTATTTTCTTGAACTCAAGAGGAAAAAACACTATAATTACGATATAGATAGTAATTAATAGATGCAGGAGATGAGCATGAGGAAGTCAGTATCGGCGACCGTTTTGGCAGCACTTGTTCTCTTGGTGAGTCTGGCAACCTTTGCCGCGAAAGAACAATCGGCCCCGGATTTTGCGTTGATCGATCTCTTAGGAAATGAAATCACTTTGGCCGACCTCAAAGGCAAAGTTATTTTCTTGAATTTTTGGGCTACCTGGTGTGGCCCATGTCGCCACGAAATTCCTGATTTCGTCGAGTTTTATTCCCAATACAAAGACAAGGGCTTGGAAATCATCGGCATCTCTGTCGATCGGAGCGAGAGGAAGGTCAAAGATTTCATGGATCAGTACAAAATCAACTATCCTATAGTCATGGCCACCAATGAAATCATGGGGGATTACAAGCCCGGCAGGTACATCCCGACCACTATCGTCATCAACCCGAAGGGACATATCGTGGATAAGAAAGTCGGTCTCATGAATATGGCGGCATTGGAGATGTTTTTCAAGGAGCATTCAGAATAAATTGAAATGCCAGGAACCGAAAACATCTCGCTGCTCGTCGCCTTCACCGCAGGGCTGATCTCGTTCTTATCGCCGTGTGTTCTCCCTCTTATTCCCTCTTATATGGCGTTTATCACAGGCATATCGCTCGAGGAGCTCTCTGTACACGAGAACCTGAAAAAAATACGGCTGACCGTGGTCTGGAACTCGCTGCTTTTTATCGGCGGCTTTTCCAGTATTTTTATCGCCATGGGCGCTTCGGCGACCTTTCTCGGGACTTTTCTGCAGGAAAACATCCGCTGGTTTGAGATCATCGGAGGGAGCGTCGTCATCATTCTCGGGCTGCATTTTGCCGGGCTGTTCAAGCTTAAATTTCTCGAGAGAGAGCGCAAGTTCCACCTCAAAAACAAGCCGCTCGGTTTCCTGGGCACATTTGTAGTGGGCATGGCCTTCGGCGCCGGATGGACACCGTGTGTGGGCCCGATCCTGGGATCTATCTTGACCCTGGCTGCCACAACCCAGGATGTCGCCAAAGGCATTGTCCTGCTCTTGTTTTACTCCCTGGGATTGGGCATCCCCTTTTTCCTGGCTGGAATTCTCCTCCATAAATTCTTCGAATACTTCAAAACCATTCGCAAGTACTTCAGGATCATCACCGCGGTCGGAGGCATCCTGCTGATCATCGTCGGTGTTCTCCTCATTTCGGGCTATTTCACAGCGATGTTTTCCTACCTCAGCTATTGAATACAATTATTTCAATTTGATCACTCGATTCCGCAGGCCTAGTCCTCGCGTCATTAAAGAGGAAATGCATACAAATGAATGAGAGCGTTTGACACGACTGCAATTATTGGCTACCGTGTCTCTCTGTAGCCTGAAACTCCCAGAGGAGGATCGGGCACATGACTAAAGATTCGCCCGTCACGTGGCGGCCTTTTTTAAGCTTGCGGAGGACCACATGAGCAAAAAATTTCTCCTGGTTTTCATCACGCTGATCTGTCTGGCAGGTTTGTATCTTTTTCCCTGCACGATTTTCAATGCCTCCAAAGGCGGCAGAGTCCTGGCCGGAAACAACGAGGACCTGAACACGACGGATTCCAGAATCTGGTTTTATCCTCCTTCAGGAGGAAAGTACGGCTACGTTTACGTGGGTTTCGATTCCTTCAGTATCCAGGGCGGAATGAATGATCAGGGATTGTTCTTCGACTACAACGCCCTCAAGTTTGCCAAGATGATGCCGAGCCCTGAAAAACGCCCCATCAAAGGCTGGCGGTGGCTGATGAACAAAATCATGGGGGAATGCGCTACCGTGGACGATGTCGTTTCCCTCCTCGAGGAATACAACCTGGGCTGGTGGGGTCCCAATCAAGTCATGTATGCCGACGCCACCGGCGCCTCGGCTGTCATCGGCGCCGATAAAGAGGGCGGTCTGTCCATCGTCCGCAAACAAGGGGATTTTCAGGTCTCCACCAATTTCAGCCTGGCCAACCCAGAATTCGGGGCTTTCTCCTACCCTTGCACCCGTTATGATATCGCCAACGCTATGCTGGATGATATGGATGAGCTGACAGTGGAGTATTTCCGCAAAATTTTAGCGGCGACTCATCAGGAGGGAAACAACCCGACGGTCTATTCCAACATCTGCGATTTAACCAACAAGGAGATCTACATCTACAATTTCCACAATTTCGAGGAAGTGGCCAAGTTCAACCTGGCTGAGGAATTCAAAAAAGGCGAGCACTCCTACGAAATCGTGTCCCTTTTTTCCCGGAAAACCCATGCCCAGATAAGATTCGAGGCTGCCCAGGCGAGAAAGCTTTCCAATGTCCTTCTCCAGACGATTTTGAGTGACGGCATGGATGCGGCCACCCGCCAATTCCATGAGATCAAAGACGACTATTCCCTCGTGGCCGGGGAGCTGCAGAGCCTGATTTTTTCGTTGAGGCTCAAGGGCCGAATCAGGGATATGATCGCTGTCGCCAAACTCTACACCCAGGAATTTCCAGAGTCTGCCGCCGGCCATAAAAAACTCGGTGACCTCTACCTCAGGACGGGCAACGAGAAACAGGCCGTGCAGAGCTACCAGAGAGTGCTCGAGCTCAACCCCGAAAACCCCGAAGTCACCGCAATCCTGAAAAAGATTAAAAATTAAATGGGGTCAGGTAACATGATGATTTGATGCACCTCCGCTGGGATTCTATTTTGTGATAGATTACCCAGTGTGCAAATTCCAAAAAAGGAGGTGCCCAGATGAATTATATGGGTATTGATCATCA
>Ga0180432_10003904_pt1 | contig 20887 bp, 21 predicted proteins | sample SS_ome_10_FD_132414 | JGI IMG/M metagenome (GOLD analysis project Ga0180432, IMG submission 132414) | Hypersaline lake sediment archaeal communities from the Salton Sea, California, USA - SS_1_MS_2 metaG | ecosystem: Environmental > Aquatic > Non-marine Saline and Alkaline > Hypersaline >...
CTCCGGCTTCTCCTCGACGACCGCCCGGTGCGCCGGGGTCAGCCGGATCACCTTGCCGAGGAACTGCTCGTAGATGTGGCCGAGGATGTCGGCCGGGAGGACGGAGAACTCGTACGGGCTGTCGGGGTAGTAGAGGTCCTTGAACACGTCCTTCAGCACCTTGTCGTCGATCCGAAGGCCGAGCGTGAGCTCGTCGGGAGCCTCGCCGCGGCCCTTCTCCTTCCGGAAGTGGAACAGCCCGGAGTTGTACCGGTCGTCGGCGTTCCGGAAGACCTCGCACAGCCTTCGGTACACGTCGTGGCCGTTGCGGAGCGCCATCAGCTGGCCGTATGCCTCGATCCCCCGGTCCTCGCAGATCCGCAGGAAGATGATCCGGTCGATCGTCCGCTGCACGGCGAAGTTGACTTCGCGGTTGGAGAGCCCGGTGTTGCGGAGGGCGATGTTGCGGGCGAGGACGTCGCGCCAGCCCTCGATCTCCTTCAGGAACGCGTCGTCGACCTCGGCGGTCCCACGCTTCCTCTTCGCCTCGACGTACCTGTCGAACGAGCCTTTGAGGATCGCGTCGCGGGCGAAGATCCCGGCGATCTCGTCCCACTTGGCTTCGTACTCGTCGTAGGTGAAGTAGAGGGTGCGGGCGGTCGACGCCTTGTCGTCCTTGTTCGGACGGACCCGGCAGTCATAGACGGCGAACTCCTCGAAGTCGGTCAGGATCGAGAGCGGGAGCTTCGCCGACCACGCGTAGCGGCGGAGCTGGTACGCGGCGTCTGGATCGTCCTTGATTCCGACCGACGGGCGCTTCGCCTCGACGAAGAACTTGCGCGTCCCGCCGATCCGGAACGCGTAGTCCGGCGCCTTGGTCGCGCCGCCGACCTTGATCGCGTCCTCGTGGACGACGTCCTTGTACGCCTCGGCGTAGCCCTGCTCGTTGTCGACGTCCCAGCCGAGCGCCTTGAAGAACGGATCGAGGAACTCGCGGCGGAGCTGCGTCTCGTTGTACGCGCTCGACAGGTAAGCGTCGCGGTTCTCGCGAAACCGCTCGACGAGCCGCTTGACTTCCTTCGGTGCTGTCATCGCGCCCTTCCGAGGTCGTTACCGATTCTGTTGTCCTGGTCGAACCTCTTCAACGCCAGTCTAACAGGCGGGCGAAGAGGCAACAACGAAGGCTGGCTGCCGTCGGAAGAGGTCATCATCGGACTTCTCTCATCGAAGCGACGGGCATCGAGCAGCCTGACGAACTCCATTCCAGCCGCAGTAGAAGAGAGCCTTCGACTCGTCAGCCCGGCTGTAGGACGAGCCGCGCGACGTTCTTCACCCAGTAGCTCCCGGCCGATTCGACGCCGTAGTCGTCGTTGCTCACGCCGCCGTCCTCGGGGAGGACGGCGATCCGGTACCCGTCCGGCCAGTCCGGGACTTCGAAACCATCAAAGGAGTAGGCGAGGACGACCGGGTACGCCGGGTCGTCGATCCGCCACCGTTCGATCTCGATCCGGTACCCGTCCTCGGCCACGACGCTCACCGATTCGTAGGGGACTTCATCGCCGATCAGCTCGGCGAGAAGAACTCCGCAGTACTCGCCCTCGTCCCGCCAGTTGCCGAACTGGTTCTGGTACGATCCGTGGCGGCAGAGCCGGGGGAGCCGTTCGATCTCCTTCTGGGGAACGGTCCTCACTCGACCGTCCGCGTCCACGATCTCGATCGACGGCCCGCTCGGTGCGATCGCCCACCGGACCACGATCGGCGAGGCAACGGCAACGACGAGGGCGAGGAAGCCGACCAGGTACGCCGTGCGGATCCCGCGCTTCACGTCCACCCTCCACGCGCCGCGAGGACGGCCAGCGCTACGAGAAGCGCGACGAAGCCGAGCGCGATCCCGTCGGCCGCACGGAGTCGCTCCGGACGCGGAGCGGTCCGACGCCGGTACAGCCCGAAGCACCGCCCCTTCATCGAGAGGGCGATGGAGTCGACCCGCATCAGGCCGGAGACGAGGACCGGGACGAACGTGTACCGGATCGCACGTCGGATCCCCTTCAGGCTACGGACCGACGGCCGTAGCCCGCGCACCCGTTGGGCCTCCCGCACGATCCGCAGCTCCCGGCGGAAGAACGGCACGAAGCGGAGCGACAGGATCAGCAGGTAGCCGTATCGATACGGGATCCCCCAGCGAATCAACGCGCCGGCCAAACGGTCGGGGTCCACGACCGAAACGAACAGAAAGCTCGACGCGAGGATTACGAGGAAGCGGAGTGCCATCCCGGCCCCGGCCAGGAGTCCGACGTCGGTGATCCGGGGGAACCCCTCGATCAGCGGCTTCCCCTCCTGGATCGACAGCGCCTGAGCGACGAGCAGGACCGCCGCGAAGACGAGCACGAACCGGAGGCTGCGCAGGAACGTTCGGATCGGAACGCCCGACCACCCCGCGAGAAGCAGAACGACCCCAAGCGCTCCGGCGCGAACGGCGAGGCTCCCCGAAGACAACACGACGCCGACCAGGACGCCCAACAGCAGGAGGTTCGCCGCCGGTGTCGCCCCGCGAAGCCCGGCGTACGCCCTTCCGACATGCCCGATCATTCCGCGTCCCCCCAGAAGTCGGGCAGAAACGCCGTCCGGCCCTCGTCGCGGAGCCGCCCGAAAACGTCGACCGCTTTCCCGAACCGGGGTTCCTCGCCAAGGTACAGGACCCGATCCGCCAACGCCTCGACAAGCGCGACGTCGTGGGACACCAAGACGACGCCACCCCCTCCGGCGCAATGAGCCCGAATCGTCGAGACGATCCACTCGACGTTTCGTCGATCCTGCCCGATAAACGGTTCGTCGAGAAGGAGGAGCACTGGGCGGCGGCGCAACGCCGTGAGCAGCGTCAGCCGCCGCTGCTCGCCGAGGCTGAGCGACAGGGGCGGGACCCCGCCGAGTCCGTTCAACCTCCCCGCTGCGAGCCACCGCTCGAATTCGCCGGGGGACGTCTCAGGACTGTCGATCCGGAGCTCGCCCGTGACCGTCCTCTCGAAGATTTGATGGTGCGGATGCTGGAACACGAAACCGATGCCTCCCGCCGCCGGTCGCTCGATCCGGCCGGCGTCCGGCGTCTCGAGGCCGGCGATCAGCCGGAGCAGCGTCGTCTTGCCGCCGCCGTTCGGGCCAATGACGCCGAGGATCTCCTCTCGGCAGAGGTCGAGCGTCAGATCCTGGAACAGCGGTTCGCCGTACCCGAACGCGAGTCGCTCGATCCTCACGAGCCTTTCCCCCGTCGGTCGTCGCGTCTCGTCATCGATACGCATTCCCAGGTCCCGCGCATCGATCCGCTCCCGCGCGTGCCGTCGGACGAGCCGCCCCCGATCAAGGACGAGAACGCGAGGCTCCATTTCCAACAGCGGACGAATTCGGTGCTCAACGACCACGAGCGTCACTCCGCGCTCCTCCCGCAGCCGCCGAAGCAGCTCGAACAACGACCGAGCCCCGTCCGGATCCAGGTTCGCCGTCGGCTCGTCGAGGAGAAGGACCTTCGGCTGCATCGCGAGGATCGAGGCGATCGCCAGCCGCTGCTTCTCGCCTCCCGACAGGTCGGTCGTCTCGCGCTCCCTGAGGTGCTCGATCCCGACCGCGGACAGGCACTCGTCGACCCGCGCGCGGACCTCTTCGATCGGCAGACAGAGGTTCTCCGGCCCGAATGCGATTTCCCGCTCGACGCGCAGCGTGCAGATCTGCGCGTCCGGATCCTGCTGGATATAGCCGACCTGCTGAGCGATTTGTGCCGAATCGGTCTCTCGCACGGAGCACCCACCGACGCGGATCTCGCCCTCGATCGAAGCAGGGATCATCTCGGGGATGAATCCACCGATCGCGCGGCAGAGGGTCGACTTCCCGCAGCCGGACGGACCGGTGATCACCACCGTCTCCCGTCGGGCGATCTCCTCGGTCAGCCCGTCGATCGCCGGCCCACCGCGATCGGGATACTGGATCCGTAGATCCCGGATGGCGATGGCCTTTGAGCTACTCGACGACAAGACGCGTCACCCGTCGGACCCAATACGAGCCGTCGTAGCCCGGAGCGATCAGCCGCAGGCGCTCGTCGTCAACAGCCAGCAGGACGTCGGGGGCGGCCCGAATCGCCTCCCACTCGAACGACGCCTCGTAGCCGTCGTCGGCAATCACGCGCACCGTCTTGGCCTCGGATCGGGGGGCGGCTGCCTCGAGGACCTCGACCAGCGGCACGCCGACGTAATCACGAGGGGGGACGTACGTCGAACTGCCTCGCAGCTCCGCACGGATTGTCGTCTCCTGTCCTTCCCACTCGCCGTATCGGAAGGTGTACGGCGCATCGAGTGCGCCTTCGACGCGCGCTTCGTCCGGAGCGGCGAACGGGTCGTAGACGTTCACATAATAGGAGACGCCGCCCCCGAGGAGGGCGAGAGTCAGAACGAGCGTTCCCGCATTCCGGACCCAGTTCTTCGCTCCAGCCGGGACCGCACGAACCGCCCGGCGGACGATGCGCGATGCGACGAGCAGCCGCTCCACGTCCCACGCGAGGTAGCCGCCGAAGACGGCACCAGAGACGAGCGCCAGGCCGGCCATCACCAAGATGAAGTGGACCGAGACACCCGAGAAGTAGATCGCTTGGAAGACGAACACGTTCGACGCCGACGCGACGGCGCCGGCCAACATCGTGACCGCGAGTGACCGGCGGCGGAGGATCCCAATCCCTAGATCGATCAGCAGCCCCTCGATGAGAGAGACGAGGACGACGACGACCCCGTGCGTCCCGCCGGAGAGAAACTCGACCGCGCCCTTGAGGAGCCCGGTGAGCGTTCCCGAGCCGAACCGGCCGATCAGGAGTCGAGCAAGGAGCGACCAGACGACGTGAAGGCCTGCGATCAGCTGTCCCGCTCCGAACGGGACCCCGAACAGCCGGTTGATCAGGTTCCCGAGGTATCCGATGTAGGTCGAAAGGACGCCGCCCGCTGCGGCGAGGAGGGCGATGAGGACGAGGTCGCGAACGCCGAATCGCTCCTCCCTCGCCCCATCGTCCATGAGCGTGCCTTCTTACAGATCGAGCGTGATCGCCGTGAGGAACTTCACCGACTTGAGCGATACGCCCTCGGGAAGCTCGACGGAGTCATCGTAGACGAACCGCATGTACCCATCCGACTCGGGATCGAGGAAGATGCCGTCCATCTTGAACGCGACGATGAACCGATCGTCGCGCGCGATCAGATCCGCCGTGACGCTCTGCGCATAGCCGTCCGATGCCGTGAGAACGATCGCGTAGGCCGTGGCCGCGAGCGCGTCGTTGAAGTCCTCCTCATCGTAGTGGATCCCTTCTTCCGTCTCCGGGAAGACGTCGTCGTCGACGTAGGCGATCAGGCGCCATAGCGGAAGACCTGTGTAGGTGTGCGTCTCGCCCTTCTTCGTCACGGTCACCGTCGATGTGTGACAAGGGCAACCGATCCCTGCCTCGAGCTCGCCCCGAGCGAACGACCGTTCAACGGCTCCGGTCACCCGCAACGTGTACTCCTCGTAGGTCCCGAGAACCTCAATCGTCGTCACCATTCGAGCCGAAAGCGAGCTGGTGAAGTGCGGGTTCTCTTCACCGACTTGAACGACCCGGAAATAGCCCGGATCGAGCGGCATGTACTCCCCGTTCTCCATGTAGGCGAGAATCCACATTCCCTCGCTTCGATCGAGGAGCATGCCCGCTTCGTAGTTCATCGAGTATCCGTCCGACGCGGTGACAAGGATCGTCGTGTCATCCGGGACATTTCCAATCAACGTGGACATGGGAATCCCGGTGTACGTGGCCGTGTACTCGGTCCCGGTGCTTCTCGTGAACGTCCCCTCGCCGGTCACGACGTCCATCTCCTCGAGATCGGCGATCGTGTACGTCCACGTTTCGTCCCCCCTCACGACCGTGAGGATCGCCTCGTCCTGTGCCCAACCGTTGACCGCCAGCAGACTGATACAGATCGCCGCCGCGATCAGCCACGCGTTTCTCCTTTGCATCGAGAGCTCTCCTTTCGATCTCTGTCCTGAGGGAACGGCCACTCCGGCTTCCCTCCCGCTCGTCAGAGGTCCGCCAGCGTCGGCAACGGCCCCCCGTCGTAGTTGACCACCAAAAAGGCGACGCCCTTCACCATCAAGCCGGTCGCCGAAGGCAGGTCCCCGTAGCAGTGGGCATCGTCGGGGCCGAGCGCATCGAGCATGTCGCGAACGCTGAACCGCTCGTCCTCCGGAAGGAAGACGAGCATCGGCGCGTCGTCCCATTCCGCGGACGGTTCCCCGTCGACGGAGAGGGCGAGGATCGCGGTCCCCGCAGGTGTCGTACCGTCGAGAACGGGGCGGGGTAGCGTCTTGTGCCATCCGTCGAGCGCCACCAGGGTCGCCGTCTCGACCGCGTCGAGGCCGACCGCCTGCTCGAGCAGACCTGCGAGATCGACGCCGCGGTACGCGTGGGCCGCTTTCCAGTTTTCCACACCTTCGGTGAGTTTGGTCCCCTCGTACGCGACCCGCCCGCCGACCGCCGGCTGCTCCGTCAACTCCACGTCGACTGTCCGATCGCCGTAGATCACGCGAACGGAGACCCGAAGCTCGGGGTCCCATCCGTCGGGCGCCTCGTCCGCACCACGACGGAGCAGGACAATCGACAGCGAGATGGCCGTCGCAACGGCCAAGACGAGGACAACAACCAAGCAACGCCGCCGGCTCATGCGAACTCCTCGACGGGAGACGTCCGGATTGCGGCCGCCGGGACCAGCGCTTCGACGCGATCCCCGATCGACAGATCGAGCGCCTCGGCGGCCTTCCGCGTGGGCAACGCGTTCAGTTCGAACCCGTTCCCGGACAGGACGAGGTTTGTCACTTGGCCGAGCCGGCGGATCTTCTTCACGCGGACCGGGAGGACGTTGTCCACGGCGCACCGGCTCGCGTTCACGGAACTTGCGAAAACGACGACCATCTCCGGCGGCACGACCATCGTGATCTCACTCGATCGGCCGAAGTGGAGCGTCTCGATCTCCCGACCGCCCAACCGGACGGTACACATGGCTCCGTCTCTTCGCACGATCGGCACACGATAGGTGTTCTTTCGCAGAAGGCGGGACCACTCGGGAAGCCCGGCCACCCGCTGTCGCACCGTGCCGTTCGCGCGGAGCCGCTGTGACCATAGGAGATGCTCCATGACCTCCCGTGGGGTCCCGGAGGAGACGAGAAGATCCGACATCTCCACGTCAAGCGAATCAGCCAGGATGCGGATCTCCGCCAGCCCGGGAGCCGGCCGTGTGCCGTGCTCGATCCGCGACAGGCGACTGTAGTTCATCCCCGTTCGCTCGGCGAGGTCGCGAAGGGAGTAGCCCTTCCGCCGTCGCGCCGTGTGCAGGAGGTCGCCGAACTTCGCTTTGCGCATCAACGGGAGTCTATCGCGGTTGTTGCCAAACGTCAACAAGCCGCATCCCGAGGTGAGACGGACGCGCCGCGCCCGATGGCATACAATGCGCGCCATGCTCGGCCGACGACGCCAACGAACGGTCCCGCTGACCGACGGTCCGATCACCCGCTCCCTGCTTCGGCTGGCGTGGCCGGTGATGCTCTCCAACCTCTTCCAGACGTTGTACAACTTCGTCGACCGCTTCTGGCTCGCCCGGCTCGGGGCGGTCGAGATCGCGGCGCTCGCGCTGTCGTGGCCGCTCATCTTCCTCGTCCTCTCGATCGGGAGCGGCGTCACCATCGCCGGTACCGCCCTCGTCGCCCAGTACACCGGGGCGCGGCGTCCCGAGGAGGCCAACTTCGCCGCCGGTCAGGTCGTCGGCTTTACCACGCTCCTCGCGCTCCTGCTCGCCTCGGCCGGCTTCTTCGCCGCCCGGCCGGTTCTGACCCTGATGGGAGGGGAGAGCGACCTGATCACCGCCGCGGCGAGCTACTTGAGGATCATCTACGCCGGGATCCCGTTGATGTTCGGGACGTTCGTCGTGACGGCCCTCCTCAACGGCGTCGGCGATACGGTGACACCGATGATCCTGATGGGCGTCTCGGTCGGTCTCAATCTCGTCCTCGATCCGTTCCTGATCTTCGGCTGGGGGCCGTTTCCGGCGTGGGGCATCGCCGGAGCCGCCGCGGCGACCGTCTTCTCCCGCGGGCTGCTGGCGCTGGCCGGGGTGTTGTGGCTGTTCTCCGGACGCCTCGGGATCCACATCCGCCCGCGCCATCTGAGGCTCCGCTGGGGGCTGATCCGCCGGATCGTCTCGATCGGCGGGCTCGCTTCGATCGGGCAGACGGGAACCGCCCTCGGCTTCTCCATCATGAACGGCGCGCTGGCGCGGATCGGGACCGTCGTCCTGAGCGCGTTCGGCATCGGCAACGCGTTCGTCTCGATCGTCCTGATGCCCGCGATGGGCCTCGGTCAAGCGACGGCGACAATGGTCGGGCAGAACCTCGGCGCCGAGCGGCCGGACCGGGCGAGCCGGTCCGTCTGGGCCGGGATCGGGATCTCCAGCGCGATCCTCGTGGTCGCGGCGGTCTTCGTGCTCACCTTGCGCCGGCACCTGATCGGGTTCTTCCTCTCCGATCCCGAGGTCCTCGCCGTCGGCGACGAGATGCTGTTCCTCCTCGCGCTCACGTTCCCGTTCATGGGGATCATCCAGGTGATCATGGGCACGTATCAAGGGGCCGGGCACACGTTCTACTCGATGTTCTTCGGGCTGTTCCGCCTCTGGGCGCTTCGCGTCCCGCTCGTGTTCGTGCTCGGGTTCGCGTTCCACATGGGCGCGAGCGGCGTTTGGTGGGCGATGCTCGCGTCGAACTTCGCCACGGCCGGCGTCTCACTCGGCTTCTTCCTCACCGGCAACTGGAAGCACAGGGTCATCCACGAGTCGCCGGACTTACCCGACACCGCGGGCTAGCCTTGCGCCCGGCGACGGCTCCTCCTACCCTCTGACGATCCCCCGGCGGAGGACTCGGTATGGCGACGATCAGGATCACGGATGCAACGGCTCACGTTGGCGAAGCCGTCACGTTCCAGGGCTGGCTGTACAACAAGCGTTCGAGCGGGAAGATCCTCTTCCTGCAGATTCGCGACGGGACCGGCGTGATTCAGGCCGTCCTTTCTGAATCCGACTCCGCGGAGCTCTTCGCGACCGCCGACCGCCTCCCACGCGAGACGTCGATCGTCGTCTCGGGAACCCTGCGCGAGGACCGACGCGCGCCGACCGGTTGCGAACTTCAGCTCACCGACCTGCGGGTCGTGCACGAACCGACGAAGCCGTTCCCGATCGAGCTGACCGAGCATACGTCCAGCTTCCTGATGGACCATCGCCACCTGTGGATCCGCACCGGGCGGCAGGTCCCCCTCCTGCGGATCCGGGACGCGACGTTCCGGGCGTTCCGCGAGTTCTTCCATCGGCGGGGGTTCGTCGCCACCGAGGCACCGATCCTGACCGGCACGTCGGTCGAGGGAACGACGACGCTGTTCGAAATCGACTACTTCGGAGACAAGGCCTATCTCAGCCAAAGCGGCCAGCTCTACCTCGAGGCGACTGCGATGGCCCTCGGGAACGTGTACTGGATCGGTCCGGCGTTCCGGGCCGAGAAGTCGAAGACGCGAAAGCACGTCACCGAGTTCTGGATCGCTGAGGCGGAGATGGCCTACGTCGACCACGAAGGGAACCTCGCGCTGCAGGAGGACCTCGTCCGGTTCATCGTCGAATCGGTAGTCGAGGAGCGGAAGGCCGAGCTCGAGCAGGTCGAGCGGGACACCGATCTCCTCCTCGAGGAGGTCCGCGAGCCGTTCGCGCGCGTCGACTACGCCGAGGCCGTGAAGCTCCTTCAGGAGAGCGGACACGAGCTGTCCTTCGGGGACGACTTCGGCGCGCCCGAGGAAGCCTCGCTCGGCGAGCATTTCGGCCGGCCGGTGTTCGTCGAGCGGTTCCCGGTTCGGATGAAGCCGTTCTACATGAAGCGCGATCCCCTCGATCCCAGACGGGTCCTCGCCGCCGACCTGATCGCTCCGGAGGGATACGGCGAGATCATCGGAGGTAGCCAGCGCGTCGACACCGAGGACGAGCTGGTCTCCCAGCTGGTGGAATTCGGGCTTCCGATCGAGCCGTACCGGTGGTACATCGATCTGCGGAGTTACGGCTCGGTCCCGCACTCCGGGTTCGGAATGGGTTTGGCGCGGGTGGTCGCCTGGATCGCCGGCGTCGCGCACATCCGAGAGGTCATCCCGTTCGCGCGGCAGATCAACCGGCTCTACCCGTAGCACCCGGGCTTACGTTTCGTTCAATCGGATCAGCAGGTCGACCGCGACAGCGTCCCGTTCGTCCGCGATCACCGGATTCAGATCGATCTCGGCGATCTGGGGGAAGTCGAGGCCCATTCGGCCGAGCGCCGTGATGATCCGAACGAGAGGAGGGAGCGCGACGGCCGGCTGCCCCCGGAACGCCTCGAGCAGAGGGAAGGCGCGGATCGAGCGGATCATTCGCTCGCCCTGAACCGTAGAGATCGGCGCCACGCCGAACGACACGTCCTTCAGCGCCTCGACCAGCGTCCCCCCGATCCCGAACATCACCGCCGGTCCGAAGGCGGGGTCCTGTTCGAGACCGAAGATTAGCTCCCGGCCGGCGACCGACTTCTGCGCCAGGACGCGTGCCCCTTCGAGGTCGAGCGAGGCGATCACGGCGTGCAGGTCCTCGAAGGCCTCACGCACGCCACGCTCGGTCTCGATCCCGGTGATCACCGCGTTCATCTCGAAGCGGTGCGCGAGGCCGGGGGCGTCGACCTTCAACACCAACGGCGGTCCGACCTCCTCCAGGAATCGCGTCCCCTCGTCGGCGTCGATGAGGTACGTGTACGGGCAAACGGAGATCCCGTATGCAGCGAGGAACTCGGCGCCCTCGTCGAAGAAGAAGCCGGTCCGTTCTTCCTCCCGGACCCGGTCGAGGATCGCGGCCGCCGCCTCGCGACCGTCGGGAACCTCGGCCGCGTCCGCTGCGTCGCTTCGCCGGACGTCTCTGGCGCGACGGAGGATCGAGAGGGCGGCAACGGCCGTCTCGGGCATCGCGTAGGCCGGGATCTCGGCCGCCCGAAGCCGGACGACCAGCGGCTCGACCGTCTCGCCGTGACTCAGGGTGCAGACGAGAATCGGCTTGTCCGGCCGCTTCTCGGCCACTCGGAGGATCCCTCCGGCGACCGCCTCAACGGGTTCGTGAAAGACGAGCGGCGGCCGGAAGATGACGATCGCCGCGTCCGTCTCCTCCAGCAGCAGCTCCAGCCCCTTCTCGTACTGCTCGCTGCTCGCCGTCGCGATCATGTCGACCGGATTGCCGAGCCCGGCCTCGGGCGGGAGGAACTCGGCCAGCCTCTTCCGCAACCGGTCCGACAGCTGCGGAACCTCCAGCCCGTCGCGGACGCACGCGTCGGCAGCGATGATCCCCGCTCCGCCGGCGTTGGTCAGAATCGCGACCCGATCTCCTCTCGGGAGGACGCCCCGCTCGAGCGCCCGGAGGGAGGTGATCGTCTCCTCGATCGTGGCCACGCGCAGCACGCCGCACTGGCGAAGGAACGCGTCGACGATCGCGTCCGGGCTCGCCAGCGACCCGGTGTGCGAAGCGACGGCGGCCGCACCGGCTTCGGTCCGGCCGGCCTTGAGAACGACCACCGGCTTCGTCTTTCCGATCCGGGCGACGAGACGTCGAAACTCGCGGGGGGCCGCGAAACTCTCGAGGTAGAGAAAGATCGCACCGCATGGATCGTCTCCGGCGAGGTAGGCGAGGAAGTCGTTCTCGGTCAGACCGGCTCGATTCCCGAGGTTGACGAACCGGGAGACGCCGAGGCCGGCGTCCTCGAAGCACTCGAGGAGCGTCTCTCCCAGGGACCCGCTCTGCGAGACGAACGCGATCTCCCCGCCCGGGGGGAACCAGCGGGAGAAGGAGGCGTTCAGCTTCATGCGCTCGGAGCTGTTGATGACCCCCATGCAGTTCGGGCCGACGACCTTCAGGTCGTAGCGGTCGATCAGCGCACGGAGCTCCTCTTCGAGCCTCGTCCCTTCTCCACCGCTCTCCTTGAACCCCGCCGTGATGATGACAAGATGGACGATTCCCTTCCGGCCGCACTCCTCGACCGCGCCCAGGACGACGTTCCGGTTGATCGCGAGAATCGCCAAGTCGACGTCCGGCGGCAGCTCGCCGATTCCCGGGACACACGGGAGGCCGAGCACCTCGGTGTGCTTCGGGTTGACCGGATGGAGGCTTCCGCGATAGCCGCAGTCCTGCAGGTTCTTGAGAATCGTCCCCGCAACCGATCCGGGTTTCGAGCTCGCGCCGACAACGGCGACCGCTCGCGGTTCGAGGAGCCCCTTCAAACCCTCAGTCATCCGTCACCATCCCCCGCGCGAGCAGCCAGGCGAGCCCCACCATGATCAACACGTCACCGATGCTGAACGCCGTCGAGAACGGGATCCACTCCGGCAAGTAGAACCAGTCTCCGAGGGCGTTCGCCTTCGTCGCCGGGGACATCAGGATCACGTTGGCGACGGCCTGGCCGTCGACCAGCTGCTCCGCCAAGCCTCCGAGTCCGGCGCGTTCGAGCGCGGTGGCCGACGCCGGCATGTACCCGCCGTTCGATGACACGGCGACGAGATTGCAGGCCGCTCCAAGGAGGAGAACGCCAACCGGGAGGAGGCGGAGATTCCCCGCCAACCAGACGATCAGGATGCCGTACGAGACGAGGTGCAGCGGCGCCGTCGCGTACAGGAGGAGCGGCGCTCCGGAGAAGAGCGGGAAAATCAGCAGTTGGATCACCAACGCGACGAGAACGACCCAAAGCCATCGAAGGCGAAGCCGCGTCAGATGAGAGAGCCGCCCGCCGCGAAGGAAGCCGATCAGCAGTCCGATCAGAAGGGCGACCAAATACAGCATTACGACGCCTTCAGACTTCCGGAGCCGGTGATGGGATCTCCTCCAGAGCCGGCGCTTCGGCCGACGCGACGCCAATCACCCGCAGGAGAGCGTCGGCAACCTGCGGATCGAGATCGGTTCCGCGTATCCCCTCGAGTATCGCGACCGTCTTTTCCGCGCTGAATGCCTTCCGGTACGGCCGATCGGTGGTGAGGGCGTTGTAGATGTCCGCCGCGGCAATGATGCGGGCAAGCAGCGGGATCTCCTCCCCTTTCAGGCCGTCGGGGTACCCGCTTCCGTCCCAACGTTCGTGCTCGTGGAGGACCGCGTCGACCACCGGCCCGTAGATCTCCAGACCCTCGATCAGCTCCGCGCTGATCACCGGATGCCGCTTCATGATCGCCCACTCCTCTTCGCTCAGTGGGCCCGGCTTGAGGAGGATCGAGTCGGGGATCGCGACCTTTCCGATGTCGTGGACGCGGGCCGCGATGTCGGCCTTCTCGATCTCCCTCTGCGAGAGTCCCATTTCCATCGCGATCTCCACTGCGAGCTCGGCGACCTGCTGAGAGTGCACGGCGGTGTAGTGGTCCCGTTCGTCAAGGAGGCGCGAGATTTGCTCGAACGTCTTCCTCGCTTCGGTCTGCAGCCTGACGTATCCGCGGAACGAAACGTGGACGAGCGTCAGCGGAAAAAGCGCGAGAAGGACATGCCAAAGGGAAAGCGAGTAGAGCGCAGTGAGGAGGAGGGCCGAGACGCAAAGCACCAGATACTGTACAAAGAACTGTCGAATGCTCTCGGCAAGAGTATGTAAGAACGACTTCCTCTTCTCAGTCAAGGCAACGATCCCAATGACGAATGAGAGGTTGAGGATGAAGTACACGCCAAACGAGGCTATGGCTAAGAGGAAATCCGATAACCCTATCAGCTGCAGCGGTTGCTTGTGAAGGGCTTGAAGCAGGAAGCCGGCCGCCGTCACAGTGACCACAAGTTGGCTTACGTTGAAAGCAATCGGGATGATGCTGGAGGTCCTGTCGGACTCATCTGAGTTCCACCTCAGAAAGAGTTCAGAGAGAAGCGACGCAGCGAAGACGAGAAGCACGCCAAGGCTGGGCCCCAGTATAAACAGGCCGGCAAGATAGATTGCAATTGAACTGGAGATTTCCCAATTATAGGCAGGAACCCAAGTGGCATAGATTTCCGCTAGTAGTGCGAGAATGACAAAAACGACGAATAGAATGACAGTATCAGCGCTGGCAAAAGAGCTACGAGTCGCTGCAAAAACCACCGAAGCCAGAGCAAGAAGTACGAGTAGAACAACAAAGAAGCCAGCACGATACGGGAGTCTCATTATCCGTTTACCTGCCGTGCAGACATTACGAGATTTATGCTGGCCTAGCCAATCACCTCAGAGCAGCGGTGAGACGACAGACCACACCACATCCGTCCGGAAAGTCAGTCTCAACTATCCCCCCCTCGCCTGGCTAGCTCCCCTATGCGAAACGCCGCCAGTTGGCTTCAGCCTCTACACCCCCTGTGCACAGCTGGCCTCCATTTCAGGTGCTCCCCAGTACACGCACATCCATTCCCTTAGGGACCAGTTTTCGGATGCCACTTGAAGCTCTCCCCCAGCAGCAGCGCCAGCGCCGCAAACGTCAACAGGTAGTACGCCGTTTTCCCGCTGAACAACCTCTTCACCCGCTCTTCGCCTTTCCTGTTGTATCCGCCCCACTTCATGACAAAATCCTCCTTTACCCGCGACCTTCGGGGTGCCACTTGAAGCTCTCCGCCAGCAGCAGCGCCAGCGCCGTCAACGTCAACAGGTAGTACGCCGTTTTTCCGCTGAACAGCCGCTTCATCCGCTCTTCTCCGTTTCGGTTGTATCCGCCCCACTTCATGACAAAATCCTCCTTTACCCGCGACCGCCCGGTCGCCACTTGAAGCTTTCCGCCAGCAGCAACGCCAGCGCCGTCAACGTCAACAGGTAGTACGTCCCTCTCGTGCCGAGCAACCTCTTGAACACCTTACCCATTCGTTCCTCTCCTTTCCGGTTGTATCCGCCCCACTTCATCACACGACCTCCTCCTCGATGGGAAAAGGACAAACCGCCTCGATCCAGCGAAACCGCAGTCTGCACTCCTTTCCCTTTGTGGCAGTTTGGATATCTCTATGTATAGGTGAAACGGCGCGCTCGGTCAAGTTTCTTGGATGTAATTTCCATCACATTTCAAGAGAACAATATTTTATATCTATTTACCTTTTCGCGGTCTGAAGAAACCCGGTCGTTCACCTCGGGAAACGGGCGATGGGGTGGATCCCGCTCGGTCGGACACCACACGACATCACACCACCGAGAGGTGGAAAGCACTTGAAGAACCCGCTCGGCTTCCCGTTGGGAATCAAGACTCCAACCCGTTTGACTTCCCTTCCGGCCAACGATACAGTTACGCCCAGATCGACGGAGAGGGGCTAGCGTTGAGAGAATACGAGATCGTGTATGTGATACGTCCCGACCTATCGGACAAGGATCGTTCGACGAAGGTCGAGAAGATTCACTCCCTGATCACCGAGAACGGTGGAGAACTCGGAAAGGTCGAGGACTGGGGAAAGCGGGTCCTCGCCTACGAGATAAAGCACAACAGCGAAGGGTACTACGGCCTGGCGGAGTTCCGGCTTCCGCCAAGCTCCGTAAAAACGGTGGAGGATCGTCTCAACATCGACGAGGAGATCCTTCGCTATCAGATCGTCTCCCGTCCGTAGGGGAGGTCTCATGGCAGCGAGTCTGAACAAGGTCATTCTGATCGGGAACCTGGCGTCCGACCCGGAATTGCAGTACACGTCATCCGGAAGAGCTCGGACCAAGTTCCGCATCGCTGTCAGCCGCCAATATAAGGACAGCTCTGGGCAGCTCCAGGAGGAGACGGCCTTCGTCCCGATCGTCACGTGGGGTAACCAAGCCGAGAACTGCGCGCAGTACTTGAGCAAGGGGCGCTCGGCAGCCGTCGAGGGACGGCTCCGCATCTATTCCTTCACCGACGAGGAAGGCAAGGAAGTGCGGTGGTTCGAGGTCGTAGCGCAGAACGTCCAATTCCTCGGAGGCCCCCCCCGGCAGGCCGATTCGGCTCCGTCCCAACCGTCGACCGTCTCCGAGCCCGCCCCCCAGAACGACGAGGAGGTTCCGTTCTAGGTCATGTTCAACAAGCGAAGACGCAAGTGCCGAGTGTGTGAGGGAAAAGCGACCCTGGACTACAAGAAGCCCCAGGAGCTCAAGCAGTTCATGAATCGTCTCGGGAAGATCCTTCCCAAGAGAGCGACCCGCCTCTGCGCCAAGCACCAGCGGCAGCTGGCGCTCCAGATCAATCGTGCCCGAAAGCTCGCCCTTCTGCCGTACGTCGGAGAGCGCGAGCCGATGAAGATGCGCCGGTAGCAAACGCTCCCCGGCCTCCCGCCAGTGATGTCCAAGATCGACAGAACCGTGAGGCGGCTGGCCGATAAGGCTCGAACCGTTATCCCCTCCGAGTACGCGCCGTCCGTTCTCGAAACGGAAGCGCTTTCCTTGGAGAACGCGTTCCCGGAGGCGACGGCGGATCCTTCCGGCTGTCTGACGCTCGACCACCGTCCACCCTTGTCGCCGCTCGATGTGGACCGTGATGCGACGACCCGGGCGCTCCTCGCCGAACTTCGCCTCGTCTACGGCATCGGTGATCGATACACGGCGACGCTCCGAGAAGACGGCTACCGGTCGATCCCGGAACTGTCCGCGCATCCCCGGTGGCGTGAGGCGTCGAGCGCGTTGCTGACGGACTGGGGAACTCCACCCGACCCCGGTTCGGTCTACCGGTCGCTCGACCGGTGGTTGCCGAGCGCCGATCCGCTGCATCTGCGAGCACTCGGGCTCCTCCCGGTCGAGGGGCTCCTCTTCTTCGATCTGGAGACGCTCGGCCTCGGCGGCTCACCGGTCTTCCTCGCCGCCGTCGGCCGGTTCGTCGACGACGGCTTCCTGATCCGCCAGTACCTGGCGCCGTCCCTGGACGCGGAGGAGGCGCTCCTCGAACGGACGGAGGCCGAGCTTCGCGGTGCGGCCGCCCTTCTCTCCTACAACGGGAAGAGCTTCGATTGGACGATCCTGCGGGAGCGGTTCGCCTACTACGGTCTGCCCTCTCCCGACGCCCCGATCCACGTCGATCTGCTCCACCACGCGCGCCGCGCGCTCGGCGGCGGGGTCCCGGACTGCCACTTGGGCACGCTCGAAGAGCACGTGCTCGGCATCGGACGGACGAACGATCTCCCGAGCGCCGAGGTTCCTACCTATTACACGAATTACCTAGAGACCAAAGACGCCTCCCACCTCGTGCCGATCGTCAACCACAGTCGGCAGGACCTCGCCAGCCTTGTCGTCCTCCTCAAGTACCTGCTGTGGACGGCCGGCGATGCTTGACCGGCTCGTCGTCGACGAAATCGAGCGCTCGCCCTGGTACCGAGGGCAGATCGCCCACACCGCCGTCCGTCCGGGCTCCACTCCGAAGCGTTCGACCGTCCCGCTCCCCGCGGCGTTCGGCGACTACCTCGAGGCCCGCGGGATCGCCCTGTATCGACATCAGGTCGAGGTCATCGAGGCGTTCCGCAGCGGCGAGGACGTCATCATCACGACCCCCACGGCCTCCGGCAAGACGCTCGCGTTCAACCTCCCGGTCCTCGAGGCGCTGATCGACGATCCGAACGGCTGTGCTCTTTACCTCTACCCGCTCAAGGCCCTCGCCAACGACCAACTGCAAAAACTCCACGACATCGAGTCCGCCTGCGGCCTGGACGTTCACGCGGCGACGTACGACGGGGACACGCCGACGTCGAGCCGGAACCGAATCAAGCGCACGTCGCGGATCGTCCTCACGAATCCCCACGCGCTTCACCAGTACCTTCCCTGGCACCATCAGTGGGCGCGGATCTTCGCCAACCTGCGGGCCCTGGTGATCGACGAAACGCACCGCTACCGCGGCGTTTACGGGAGCAACGTGGCGTTCCTCCTCCGGCGGCTCCTTCGGATCGTCGCCCATTACGGGGGGGCACCTCGAATCGTCCTCTCGTCCGCGTCGGTCGCCAATCCGGAGGAGTTCGCCCGTGCGCTGACCGGGCGCGACGCGGTCTCCGTCCGCGAGGACGGGTCGGGCCGCGGGGAGAAGCACGTCCTGTTCTGGGATCCGCTGACCGATCCGTCCCGCTCCGTCACGGCCCAAGTCGCCAGACTCCTCGCGTTCCTCACCGACCGCGGCGTCCAGACGATCTGCTTCACCCGAACCCGCGCAGCCGCCGAGGGGATCGCGCAGCGCGCGACCCACGACGGAGCGGAGGGGATCGCCTCCTACCGGGCCGGGTATCTCCCGCAGGAGCGCAGAGAGCTCGAGAAGGGTTTGAGGGACGGGACGGTCCGCGGCGTCGTGTCGACCACCGCCCTCGAGGTGGGGATCGACATCGGCGGACTCGACGCGGCGATCCTCGTCGGTTTCCCCGGGAGCCTGCTCTCCGCGTGGCAGCAGGCAGGAAGGGCCGGCCGGGGCTCGGAGCCGTCCCTTCTTGTCTTCGTCCCGTTCGAAAACCCGCTCGACCGGTACTTCCTGTCGCACCCCGCGGAGTTCCTCGGCGAGACGCGCGAGCGGCTCGTCGTCCCGCTGGGCAACCTCCACCAACGGGCCGGGCACCTCGCCTGCGCCGCCGCCGAGCTCCCGCTGCCGGAGGCCGACCTGACGGCCGCGGAGACGGAACTGGCCGCAGGCCTGTGCGAACAGGGGCTCCTCGCACCGACGACCCGCGGCTACGTCTATCGCGGTCTCCGCCGCGCCCACGAGATCGTCTCCCTCGATGACTCGAGCGGCGAGAAAATGCGGTTGACGTGCGACGATCGGCTACTCGAGACGATGGACCCGGTCCGCGCTCGGCGCGACGCGTTTCCCGGCGCGGTCTACCTTCACCGAAGCGAGACGTACGTCGTCGACCGCCTCGACCTCGAACAAGGCGTCGTCGAGGTCCGCAGAGAGGACGTCGACTACCATACGCACAGTCTCCGCACCTCCGAAGTCAAGATCCTCTCCTCCGCGGAGACCGACGCCCGCGCGAACCATGAACTGAGCATCGGCCGGGTCCGCGTGACGGAATCGTTCCTCGGGTACAAGACGATCCACGCCGATCGAACCGTGTCGGTCCATCCGCTCGACCTCCCTTCACACGTCTACGAGACCGACGCGATGTGGATCGCCTTCCGGACGGAGGTCAGCGACCTCTCCCCCGAGCACCTCCTCGGTTCGCTGCACGGAGCCGAACACGCGCTGATCGCCATGGCGCCGCTCCTCGTTCTGTGCGACGCGACCGACGTCGGCGGCGTCTCCGCGCCGATCCACGCGCAGACCCAAGCGCCGACGATCGTGCTTTTCGACGGCGTCACCGACGGGGCGGGGATCGCGCACGCTTTGTACGACGCGTTCGACCGACTCGCCGAGCGTGCCCACGCACTCGTCCGCGACTGCGCCTGCGACGCGGGATGCCCGTCTTGCCTCCTTTCACCCCGCTGCGGAAGCCAGAACGAGCCGCTATTCAAGCCAGGAACGATCCGTATACTCGAGCTCCTGTCCCAGGGGACGCATTCGGAGGTCGACGAATGAAGCGAACCGTTGCCGCGATCTTTCACCCCCCGATCGGGACGACGGAACCGGAGCGGTTCGTCGCGACCGGCAGGATCGCGTCCTCCGAGGATCTGATCCGCGCCCTTCGGCCCCACGTCGACGAGGTCGTCTTCGTGACAGGCGGAGACACCGGCGAGCACTTCGTCAAACTCGACGTGGAAGTCGTCCGACCGGATCCCGAGGGGCCGTTCGACTTCGGCGCGACCCTCAAACGGCTCGTCCGCGAGCGAAGCATCGACGCGCTTCTCTATTTCGGGAGCGGGAGCGGCGGGCTCCTGAGCGACGACTCGATCGAGACCTTGATCGCGTTCGCCGATCGGGACGAGCCGGGCGCCCTGTTCAACAACTTTTACTCGTGCGACTTCGCCGTCTTCGCGTCCGCGCCGTTTCTCCTCGAGATCGAACTCCCGGAGAATGACAACGGCCTCGGTTTCGCCCTCTCCGACGCGGGGATCCGGTGTTTCCCGCTTTTCCGTTCGGTCGAGACCGAGTTCGACATCGACACGCCGACCGATCTCCTCGTCCTCCGCGCCTCGGGGCACGCCGGCGACGCAACGCGACGGCTCCTGACGGGAAGCGAACTCGAGCATCCGACGCTCTCCGCCGTCTGCGACTGTCTGGCCGACCGCGCTTCCTTCGTCCATCTCTCCGGGAGAATCAACCCGACGACCTGGGGAACGTTCGAACGACAGGTCGCCTGTCGCACCACCGGCGTCATCGAGGGGCGCGGGATGCGGGCCTACGGCGGCGGCACGCGACCGCTTTTCATGCAACGAATCCTGCGGGAGGACGGCCCCACCGCTTTCTTCGATCGATTGGCGCAGGTCGCGAACGCGGCCGTCCTCGACACGCGGCCGCTCCTCGCCGTCGACGGTCGACTCCCGGCCGTTGCCGACCGATTCGCAAGCGACCTGTTCCTCGCCGACGAGATCGAGGACCCGAGATGGCGCGCGTTCACGGAGGCCGCCGCGGACGCCCCGATCCCTGTCCTACTCGGAGGGCACTCGCTCGTCTCCGGCGGGCTGTACCTACTCGCCGAGGCCTGCTGGAAAGAGCAAGACCTTGTTCGTAGACTTCATCCCGAGCCGTACACGGGGAGGAACAAGCGAACATGAGCGATACACACCCGCTCCGTCTGATCGACGTCGACCCCCAGACGGCCGCGCTGATCGCCGCAGAGGAGCGCCGTCAGCGGGAGAAGATCATCCTGATCCCGTCCGAGAGCCTGACCCCGGCGCCGATCCGCGAGGCGCTCGGGTCGGTCTTTTCGAGCCTCTACGCCGAGGGGTACCCGCGGAAGGCGATGATGCGCACGCCCTCCGACCGCCTGGGCGAGATCGA
>Ga0180432_10003905_pt1 | contig 20885 bp, 16 predicted proteins | sample SS_ome_10_FD_132414 | JGI IMG/M metagenome (GOLD analysis project Ga0180432, IMG submission 132414) | Hypersaline lake sediment archaeal communities from the Salton Sea, California, USA - SS_1_MS_2 metaG | ecosystem: Environmental > Aquatic > Non-marine Saline and Alkaline > Hypersaline >...
CCTGTGTGGCGAGAAACTCGCGGGGCCCCGCACTGAACGTTTGACGGGCCTGCTCGTCGACATCGAGTATTCCCATCAACTCGACGAGTGCGGGCAGATACTCGTCGGGAAGTGTAATAAGGGTTCCCAGTACCCTCTCAATGAATGGCTCCTCTTGGCCAAACGAGAATGTCGACGTGCCGACCACGATCATCATTGCCAAACCGAGCACCAACAAGCGACGGAACGATGGACGGCATGAACAGACCCCGCGTGCGTGCGTCATACGCATGACCTCCTTCACGCTACTATAGTCCGATCGACCTGCAGTGTAAACCCTGTGTTCATTCCCTTTCTTCTCCGACATCGTACCCTCCTTCTTCGTGTCGTCTGGCACGACCGCGCAGCCGCGCCCGTACATTCAACGTACACGCCAGCCCGTCCGCGGTTCCGCGCTGACGAACCCGAGGATCATCGCCTACACTGCATGACATCGCCTCGCACGTCGACTAGAATCCTCTTCGGCCGGTGCATCAGCCGGCAAGACTCAGAAGGCTGGGCAAAGATGAACACGAACTCACTAGAAGACGCTGGCAAGAAGGGACTTGACTTCATCCGCAGGATTGTCACCGAGGATGTCGCAGCCGGAAAGAACGGCGGCACAGTCCACACGCGATGGCCGCCGGAGCCGAACGGCTATATCCACATCGGCCATGGCATGAGCATCCTGCTCAACTACTGGGTGGCACAGGAGTTCGGCGGTCTGTTCAACCTGCGCTTTGATGACACGAACCCAACCAAGGAAGAGACCGAGTTCGTCGAGGCCATCCAGCACGATGTTCGTTGGTTCGGGGCAGACTGGGGCGACCGCCTGTTCTTCGCATCGGACTACTTCGAGACGCTATATGCGTGGGCCGAGGCCCTGATTCAGAGCGGCAAAGCCTACGTGTGCGATCTTTCCGCAGCCGAGATCAGCGAGTACCGCGGAACAGCCATCCGAGAGAAGAATCGGACGGCTACCCCTCCAGGGCGGAACAGCCCGTACCGCGATCGGTCGATTGCGGAGAATCTTGACCTGTTCCGGCGGATGCGGGCTGGCGAGTTTCCTGATGGATCCAAGACACTGCGAGCCAAGATCGACATGTCGCATCCAAACCTGAACATGAGGGATCCCGTGCTATACCGGATTCTCCACGCGGAGCATCACCGCGTGGGAAACGCCTGGTGCATCTACCCAACCTACGATTGGACTCACGGGCAGTCCGACGCGATTGAAGGGATCACCCACTCTCTGTGCACGCTCGAGTTCGAGAACCATCGCCCCCTCTATGACTGGTTCCTCGAGCATCTGCCCGTGCCCCATCGACCACGCCAGATCGAGTTTGGGGCCGTAGGGATTACACACACGGTGCTCAGCAAACGATATCTCCGCCAGTTGGTGGAAGAAGGGCATGTTGCCGGTTGGGACGACCCGCGGATGCCGACCGCCGCCGGTATGCGGCGGCGAGGCATCACGCCACAGGCAATCCAGGAGTTCGTACGCGGCGTTGGCGTAACCAAGTCTGAAGGATTGGTGGAGATGGCGTTTCTCGAGTATTGCATTCGACAAGATCTCAACAAGCATGCGCTACGCGTGATGGGTGTCCTGGATCCGCTGAAGCTTGTGATTACCAACTACCCCGAAGGCGAAACCGAGCAACTCGATGCGATCAACAACCCTGAAGACCCCTCCGCCGGGGCACGGAAAGTGCCATTCTCACGCGAGCTGTATATCGAGCAAGACGACTTCATGGAGGATCCTCCAAAGAAGTTCTACCGCCTAGCCCCGGGACGCGAGGTCCGACTTCGCTATGCATACTTCGTCCGCTGCGAGGAAGTGATCAAGGATGCGAACGGACGGGTCACCGAGCTTCGCTGTACGTATGATCCGCAGACGCGCGGTGGGAACGCGCCGGACGGACGCAAGGTCAAGGCAACGCTCCACTGGGTGTCTGCTGCGCATGCCGTCGACAGCGAGGTTCGCCTCTACGATCATCTGTTCACAGCCGAGGACCCGAACGACGTACCCAATGGCGAGACATGGCTCGACAATCTGAATCCGGAGTCACTGACCGTTCTGCCTCACTGCAAACTGGAACCCAGCATCCGCGGCCGCGCAGCGGGTTTGCACTTCCAGTTCGAGCGGAAGGGATACTTCTGTGTCGATCCCGATTCGACGAAAGACCGACCAGTATTCAATCGAACGGTGACGCTTCGCGACACGTGGGCGAAGATGCGGAATCGTCAGACGAAAACCACTTGATTGCACGTCGGGCTTCCGTGTAGAATCTCCTCCCGATGACCAAGGCAGGATGAGGGGGCGTCGGGTGAGTAGAGGAGTACGACAACAGGATACTGCGACCCAGAACGGGTCGCGTTTTTTTTGGGTTGGGACCGTGTTGCGCCATCGGCAGGTGTCCGCTCGGTACGCCCGCGTTCTCCTCGAGGGGCCCGAACTTCCCACGAAGATCGCTGCGGGGCAGTTCGTACTTCTTCGGGCGCAGGAGGATCCGTGCCTGCCGCGCGCGTTCTCCATTCTGTCCACAAGCGTCTATGGTATCGAGCTATTCGTGAAGTCCGAAGGGCGAGTTCGAAAGAAGCTCTCCCACAGCCCATTTGACACGGTATTCGAGGTTCGCGGACCGTACGGTACGCCCTACGCTTCCAAGATCAACCTCAATCGTCCGTACATCCTTGTCGGCGGTGGCAGTGGGGGTGCGCCGCTGATGCACTTCCAGCAGCAGTATCCTGAACTCGTCGCCGGCACTGCCTACGGCTTCCGGACGCCGGATGCACAGGAACTCCTCCCGGAGGTCCCGATCCTTGTCGAATCGGAAGACGGCAAGAGCGCCGCATTGCACGCAGAGGAAATATGGCAGCCGGGGCAAGGGATCCTCGCATGTGGTCCCGAGCCCATGCTGCGACTGCTGGCACAACGGTACCGTGGGCAACCCGACGTGTATGTTTCTCTGGAAGCGCGGATCGGTTGTGGCATAGGAACATGTCTCGGCTGCAGTATTCCAACAACCCTGGGGCCTCAGCGGATCTGCCGCGAGGGGCCGTTGTTCTCACTTGACGAGTTGCCATGGCTGACGTAGCGGTTACTGCGCTTGGGCAAAGTTTTGCCAACCCCGTTGTGCTGGCATCCGGTCCAGCTGGCTTCGGACTCGAACTCGAAGGCGAACTCGACCTCTCGGTTGTCGGTGCGCTGACCACGAAGACGGTGACGCCGACCTCGCGTGTCGGAAATCCCCAACCGCGGTTGGTGGACTGCCCGTGCGGTGCCCTCAACTCGATAGGTCTCGAGAACCCGGGCATCGAATCCTTCATCAGTCTTGCGCTACCGCAAATCGTGGAGCTGCCGACCCGGATCATCGTCAGTATCGCGGCTGGAGCACCGAACGAGATTGGCGGGATGGTCGAGCAACTCGCGAGCACCGATGGGATCGATGCCATCGAGTTAAACCTATCCTGCCCGAACGTTCGGGGCGGTGTGACCGGGGGCAATCCAGATGCAGTTCGAGCGTTCACTGAGGCCGCACGTGCCAAGACTCGGTGGCCGTTGCTCGTCAAACTGCCCGGGGATGCCGGCAGATCTCACGAGTCGGCCGAAGCAGCCCTGTCGGCCGGTGCCGACGGCCTGACCCTGATCAACACGCTTCGTGGGCTACGGATCGATCGATCCGTCGGGCGTCCGTTCCTTCACCGCGAGATCGGCGGACTCAGCGGGCCTGCGATTCTCCCCGTGGCGCTAGCGCGCGTATTTGAGACACGAAAAGCATTTCCGGATGCAGTCATTGTTGGGACCGGCGGTGTGTGTGATGTTGGAGGGCTGCTAGAGATGCTCCTCGCCGGTGCGAATCTCGTCGGTGTAGGTTTCGGTGTGATGGCCGACCCGGAGCTCCCCCAACGGTTGCACGCCGAGCTGATGGAGTGGCTCGATCAACGCGGGATCGATTCAGTCGATCAGGTTGTCGGCACAGCTCACAGAGGAGGATTCGATGTTCATTGAGAAATACGAGCAGGCCTGTCACACAACGGGCGGTTCGGTGTGCGTTGGATTGGATCCACACAGGGATCGGATCCCGGAGACGTTTGGGTCGACACCGGAGGGCGTGCGGAACTTCCTGGAATCGGTGATCGAGCAAACACTAGATCATGCGAGTGCCTACAAGCCGAACACCGCGTTCTACGAAGCGCTTGGCTCTCGAGGATTGGATGTGCTTACAGACACCATTCGGCAGATACGGCAGGCTGGCCGGCCGGTGATTCTGGATGCCAAACGCGGCGACATCTCATCGACTGCGGCCGCCTATGCAGATGCCGCATTTCAGGTGCTCGGAGCCGATGCGATTACGTTGATGCCGTACATGGGAGCCGATGCGGTCACTCCGTTCCTCAAACAAGGCGGGTTCGCGTTCCTCCTCGCGCTTCCGTCGAACCCATCCTCGAGAACGATCGTCGACCACGGGAGCCCCCCCCTCTACCAGCGGATTGCCGAACTCGCGCTGGAGCTCGATGCGGCATATCCAGGACAGCTTGGATTGGTGGTTAGTGCGACTCGCCCGCGAGCGGCAGCTGCACTCCATCGCCTTGCTCCCGAACTCCCGTGGTTGGTCCCGGGAGTCGGAGCACAGGGCGCAGACACGAAGGAGTTTTTCGCCAGCGTCGGGAAACACAAGACGATGGTGGTCAATGCGTCGCGATCGATTCTGTTCGCAGAGGATCCGAAGCAGGCGGCCGAGAACCTTAAAGGGATGATCGAGGAGTCGAAGCATGCAGAGTGAGTGGATTGAGCTGTTGACGGAGAGCGGAGCAATGCAGCAGGGGCACTTCCTCCTCTCATCGGGGCGCCATTCGGGGCAGTATGTGCAGTGCGCCCTGGCGTTGGAGCACCCCACACGGGCCAAGCGCTTGGGAGCAGCCCTGGCCGAAGCGCTCGAGCAAGAGATCAAAGCCGGGATCGATTGCGTCGTCGCACCACCGCTTGGCGGAATCCTCATTGGATACGAGCTGGCACGGCAATTGGATCGACCGTTCCTCTTCCCTGAGCGGCTCGACAATGGGCAGCTCGCGTTGCGCCGAGGATTCTCCCTCGCCCCCGGCACGCGTGTCTGCATTGTTGAGGATGTGATCACGACCGGGCGGACGCCACGCGAGGTCATCAGATTGGTGCGCGATGCGGGCGCTACACCGGTCGGGCTTGCAGCAATCATCGATCGATCGGACGATCATGAGATCGATGGCCTTTCAATCTCATCGGTTCTCCAGCTTGAGATTCCGACGTATGCCGCGGAGGCATGCCCTCTATGCGCTGAGGGCTTGCCAATCGTCAAACCCGGCAGCCGACGCGAAGCAAAGGAGGTTTGCCGATGAAGATCCAGATCCTCGAGGAGCACGGTCATGAATCCGCGTTGGTCGGCCTATCGCTCTCCTATGATCAGAACCCTGCAAAAATGCCGAAGGTTGCCCGTCGGCTTTGTCACCTCAGTGAGGGGCACAATAAGTTTCTCGAATCGATCGTCCTCTGGCTCGACATCCGCGCCCCTCGGTACTTCTGGCAGCAGTTCGATACATACCGTGTCGGCGTCACCAAGCAGAGTCAGTCGACAATGCACACGATGACCGTCCGCCCGCTCGAACAGGGCGATTTCGCCCATCCGATCCCTGAACCGCATCTTCGCCATCTGAATCGCCTGATCGAAGCCGGCGATTGGGAAGCTGTGAAACATGATCTCCCCGAGTCATTCGAGCAGCGTCGTGTCGTCTGCATGAACTACATGGCGCTTCAGCGGATGATCCGTCAACGTGAAACCCATCGCATGGCCGAGTGGCGCGAGTTCATCGACGCCGTCGTCGCCCAAGCCGCGCACCCCGAGTTCCTCAAGGAGGATGACGTCGCATGACCCATGGCATTCTGTCCGATCACGAGATTACCGCGTTGTGCACTGGAGATCGCCCGATGCTCGATCCGTTCGTCCCACGCCAGGACGGCAAGCCATCCTACGGGCTTGGAAGCTGCGGCTACGATCTTCGGCTCGGCAGCAGATTCCTCGTTCCGCTGGGGGGGATGAACACCGTGCTCGATCCGATCGATTTCCCGGAGGATCACTTCCGCACAATGGAGGCCGAGGGAACGTTCGAGCTGTCCCCGAATTCGCAGGTCCTGGCCGAATCGATCGAACGGTTCACCATGCCGGACGACGTCTGTGCCGTCTGCTGGGGCAAGAGTTCATACGCTCGATGCGGGCTATTGGTGAACGTGACCCCGCTTGAGCCCGGATGGCGCGGCATCCTGACGATCGAACTGGCCAATGTCTCGCCGCTTCCAATCCGCCTTCATGTGGGACAGGGAATCGCACAGGTCGTGTTTTTTCGTGGGTCGCGCCCGCTTCGGACCTACAGCGAAAAGGAAGCTGGCGGGGAATACCAGGACCAAACCGGTGTGACCCTTCCGCGATAGAATCCGCCTGCTTCTGCATGCTTACAGTTCCCGGACACGCAATGGCCGGAGCAGGCTTTGGCTGCGCGATCTCGAACCATGGAAGCGGGTGGGCTGCGCCGATGGATAGGTACAGCCTCACCATCCCACTATAATCGGACGATACGCTGGATCAGGACCCAAAGGGGGATCGATGAACAGGATCGTCTTTCTTGCTGTCTTACTATGCACGCTGTTTTCAATCGTTGGCCAAGCCGTGTCGGGAGAACTGCTTGCGGTGGAGATCGAGGTATTCCAGCCGTGGGGAATCCTCCGTTGGGGGAGTTGGGAACCACTCGAAACTCGGTTCATCACGTCGCGAATTTCACCCCTCACCACTGCAGATACGGAGATCGTGGCAGACCTCCTGTCGCTTTGCGACGGTGCCACCATGGACATCGACAGGACCGCCTGCGGTCTTCTGGCAGAGCTGGAGCACGTTCTAACGCAGGCACACGCGTTCAGTGCCGATCTTGGGAAGGACTACCGCGTGGTGTTGCACAATCTGACCGATGTCTCCCTGGGCGTCGTCTTGGCCGTGGATGGCTTGAACAGTAACGGCAATCAGCTCATCGAAGGAGATCAAACCGATCGGAAATGGGTACTGCTGCCGGGGCAGACCGTCCGGATCGCGGGATGGCAGATCTCAGGTGATGAAGCACTTCAGTTCCGCTTCTCTACGCCAAGCAAGACCCATTCGCCGATCAGCGAAGATCATGGCGCCATCGCGGTCTACGCCTATCTGCCGAGTCCGCTCGCTGCCGACCATATCAAAGGAACCGAGGCGGGGGCGGTTATCGGACAGCCAACCGTTCGCATTCCATTCGCCTCGGCGATAGATGCCCCGGCTGAAACGATCACGCTTGACTACTCAAGCGATTCGATTCGATTGGGAATCCTATGCACGGAGACCGAGGGGCCGGGGATCCGGATCGTCGGCGTTGCAGAGGGAACGATCGCTGCGCTCAAAGGGCTGCGCGCGGGAGATGTGATCACCTATGCAGATGCTCGCCCTATCGCTTCGTGTCAGGAGCTAGGTGACCTACTGGCGACCAAGGCACCGGGAGATCGGATAGTCCTGAAGGTTCATCGTGCAGAGCGCGTCTTCTTGCTCACACTCGAACTCGGGTCGTAGCTCGGATCAGCGAGTTGGGGAGCACGGATCGGCGCTTATTGGCACGAGGGTTCCGTCGAGAAGCGACTCATCTGCTCCATCTAGAATTCGGCACGCTGCACGATCCTCGCCGACCAGCTCGATCACTTCGAGCACCGACTGGTGAGGCATAGCATCGATCCCCACGCCTCGATCGACAGCGAAGCGATCTCCAGTGCGCAAGCCATTTCGGACTCCAAGCGTGATAACTGCATGCCCCGACAGTGGGTCAATGCCATCCACTCGGCCCGGAGGATCGACACGGACTTGGATCCGTGTCTCTGAACTGTCGCCAGCCTCGTTCCTCACCCGCAACGTGACATCGTAGGTGGCATCCTCCGAGAAGACATGCTCGATCTGCTCTCCGGTTCCCGATGTCCCATCGCCAAACGCCCATGTGCGCTCGGCAATGGTCGCTGACGAGGATTCATCGGAGAAGACGATCGTGCCGCCGGCATAAGGCACCGCGGGGCAATATGAGAGTGCAGCCTCCAAGGGACGCTTACGGTAGGACAAGACGATCCGGGTCTCTCCTTCTCCAAGAAGCTGTGGGTGCTGTGGCTCCCCGCGCTCCATATCAACAAAACCGGGAACCCGAGCTGCTACATACTCGTACAACTCCCAGACGGTGATGTGGTAGTCGGCGTTCAGATCCGCCTCTCCGCCCAATCCCTCAAGAAGGAAGTGCGTGAACACGCCGTGCTCCAACTGCGGAGACTCGAACGCTTCCTCTCCCTCCGATGAGGCTGCAAGTACAAGGCGCCCCTCAAGCCGGAGATCGCCAAACCAATCCTGATTGTCCCCCGAGGAGCGCCTCCCCGGGGTGAGGCTTCTCGAAAGCCCGCCGGAGTAGCAGCTATCGAAGAACACAAGCACGTGATCCGAGGCAATCCGATCGAGGAACCGGCCAAACTCGTCGTCCCGCAGCGCTGTATCATCCTTTGCCGCCGCACGGGTGTCGGAAAGCACGAAGAACTCGTCTACAAGGTCCGCTTCGTCGCTGCCGTCATCAGGGCCCTGATATCCATGACCGGAGAAGTGGATCAACACGAGATCATCAGAGGATGCGACCTGGCGAAGCCACCCGAGTCCCTCACGAACGTTCAGAAGTGTCGCCGCCCCAACTCCCACCCCCATCTGTTCTCCAACCTCCGTTGGACTGCCGGTCATCAGCCGAACGTGTTCCGCCGGCACACCACTCTCCAACAGCCATCCTACGACCGCTTCTGCATCTCGCTTCGCATACGGTAGGTCCTCGACCTCCTGGTAGTCGGAGATCCCGATCACAAGTGCCCACACGGTGGACACGGGAACGACCTCAGGCAGGAGCTGCACATCGAGAATGCGACTGTGCGTTGCCTTCAGCCCAAGTGAATCGATCACGGTCAGATGAACCTCATAGCGACCCGCTTGCTCGAAGCGATGGATGGGTTCCCGGTCCCGAGAGGTGTGTCCATCTCCGAAAGCCCACTCCCAGCTGAGAATCGATCCATCGGCTCCGATCGACCGATCGACGAACCGGACCGAATCGAACACGGAAGGCTCCACAGGCGAGGCATCGAACGCCGCGGTCGGGGGTTTCGGGTCATCGAGCAGAAGAACACGCATCACCGCATCTGCCCTCCCGGTGTCGTCAGTGACTCGCAACGTGATCGGCCACGTTCCCGCATCCAACGGATCTGCTGAGATGAATGCCTCTTCAGTCAGCATGTCGAATAGCCCGTCCGACTCGAGATCCCACGCGTACTCAACGATCATGCCATCAGGATCGAACGATGAGCCGGCGTCCAGTCGGATGTGATCTCCAGCCCGAAGCGGCCGGGAGAGGCTCGTCCCAGCTTCGGAGATTGGGCTCCATGTGAACGAAGCTGTCGGCGTTGTGTCCGCAGCGAAGATCACGACCGACTGTACAAGTGTCGCCGTGTCGCCGTCGTTGTCGGCAACCGTCAATGCTACCTCGTAGGTTCCTGCCTCCATATACGTGTGGGGGATCGGATTCCCAATGTCGACGGATCCATCGCCGAAGTCCCACCAGAATTCGACAGCGGCTCCATCCGAATCGGCAGTCTCCGATGCGTCAAACACCACCGGCTCGCCCGCCTCCGGCTCGAACGGCCCGTGGGTAAACGCAGGAACGGGAGGAAGATTCAAGTCCGGGAGGAACCATCGAGCTGTCTCGATGGCCACAGCAAGCCGGAACCGAATGCCAAGTGCAGCATTCACGCCGATCTCCGACCCGATCTGCACATCAGAGACAGAGAATCCTGCCCGAATGGACAGATCCTCAAGTTGCAGATCGTCGATCGCCGCGACAAGGTCGATCCTGGATGCCCGTGCAACGTCCGTCCACGCTAGCGACACGCCGCCGGTTGACAGGTTCTCCACGTAGACATCCACCCGCCCCTCAAGAATTCGCCGTTTCGTCCTCCACTCGGCTTCTAGAGAGGCTATCGTCTCGGGAAGCATCGTCAGACCGATCACCGCCGTTAGGTCGCCCGCTTCCCGAGTCCACGCTGTAGCTGCACTTGCATCGAGTTCGTTCAAGGTCAGCTCTGTAGCACGTGCTGCGATGGACAGCCCCCCCAATCGCAGCTCAAGCTGCTGCCGAGTGATGTCGCTTGGGCGTTCCCACTCCCACTCCGCTCTTAGGGCAGTCCCGCTCGACATTATCTCGCCGCCTGCCCAAGTCGACGATCGGCTCCCCTCCCCGTCAAGCACGCCATCGGCACCGAACGCAGCCCAAACGGTGACGGCGGAGTTGGATCTGGATCGAAACGCAGCATCGACAAGACGGATCTCACCGCCGGCACGCAACCATCCGCTTCCCGATCCCAAGAATGATGCCTCAGTGGCGATCGATGCCGCCTCCCACCGCCGCCCGGCGCGGAGGCGGATCTGGTCGAGGAACGGAGCCCGATTCGTCATCCGAACCGCCCCCGCGACGTCGAATCTAAGGAGTCTGTCGTCATGACGGATCGTCACCTCCGCCACACTTCCTGCATCCAGAGCCGGATTGACTGCCGATCCAATCGTCGATCCGTATTCGCCAGCGCCGGCACAGGGCGAATCGACGCGTAGCGAGTAGTCGGCGCTTCCGGGGTCGACGAACTCAGGATAGGCACCCACATCGGACGATCGTCTCGTTGTGCCCACATAATCGCCGCCGGCGTTTCCCCATACAGCGTTGTATCCGAGCGTCGGCGGATCCGAGAGCGCCAGATCTTGGATTACGTGGAGTCCTGCACCGCCGTTTAGGGCGACAATGCTCTCTGTGACTGCGACCGTCGTTCCGGCAGCAACAACGCCGTCACCACTGTTTCTGCAGATCGTCGCGAACCGAATTGAGCAGGATCCGTTAGAGGAAAGCTCCACACCATGCCCGATGCATTCGATGACCTCCACACCTTCAAGGCTGCACGCTGCGGAGTCGAGGACTCGAATGCCCGCCTCGCTTGCCCCGCACACCGTCCCACCTCGGAGCGTCATCGAGGCTTCTTCCTCCACCAGAATTCCGGTAGCGCCTCCATCGAATCGGCTTTCGCGTGCCGTTGCTGCGGCGGTGCCATCGAGGCGGATCGCCCCGTCCGCGTTGTCCGCGAACCTGCAATCAGTCAATTCGACGGTCGCTGAACCATGCACGTCAACTCCCCCTCCTGCATGTCCGACAAAAGCCGAACTCACGCAAGTTGCACTGGACGTGCCGTCCATCACGATACCGCTGACACCATTCGCTTCAAGCCGAGTCCCGGTAGCGATGAGCACGGAATCGCTCACATGGATCCCTGCCCCGTCGTTGTGGGCGATCGTTCCGCCATCAATCCGGACGACCGCGCCAGCCTCGCACACGATCCCATGGATGCCGTTACCAACGATCGTGCAGTCCTTGAGCACTGGTTGGGCCGACAGCCCGTGCACTTGAACGCCTGCCTGCTGCCCTCCGCTAATCACGCAGTCGGCAAACGTCAGTGCCGCCGATTCGAGCACGACAACAGCGGCGTCGAGCACCGACGGCATCCGCTCGAGAGTGATCGCTTCGACTCTTCCCGATACGATGTTCTGCGCATGAAACACCTCGTCAAAGCCGTACCCGTAGCGGATAATCGTATGATCGGCACCGGAACCGATCACGGTGACGCCGTTCTTGAACTCAACCTGTTCTTCGTAGATTCCGGGGTTGACCCAGATTGTGTCTCCGGACACTGCCTCATTCAGCGCAGCCTGAACGGAACGATATGCACCTAAGCCGTCTTTGGAGACGATCAGCTGTCGACCGACTCCGGCCAAAGCCGCCACCGTGACGAGAGTCACGACACATACATACACCCGGGCAGTCCTCTGCATGAGTCGATTGTAGAGGTCTCATCGGCAAGCGGCAACGCGCGTCTCGGCGTGACAGAGCCCGTAGCGCGAGTGGACACGGAGTGGGCACTCGCCCGGCTCGGCGTGACAGAGCCCGTAGCGCGAGTGGACACGGAGTGGGCACTCGCCCGGCTCGGCGTGACAGATCGCCAAGACGCATGGTACCATCCCTCCGGTGACCCCCATGAGATCCTTCATCTGTATCCCGCTACGTCAAGACGCTGCCGCGTCCGTGCACCGCATTGCGGAGCGTGTTCGCTCTACGCTTGACATGCGGGCAAACTGGGTCCGCCTTGTGAACTACCATGTTACGCTCCGCTTTCTTGGCGACATCGAACCGCTCCTCACGCTCGACTTGGAGAAGCTCAGCCGCCGAATCACGGCATCTACAGAACCGTTCTCTCTGTCCCTTGATCGCCTGGGCTGCTTCCCCTCGGTGGACAAGCCACGCGTGCTGTGGGTCGGAGGAGATGTCCATCCGGCGTTCCGTGCGCTCGTATCCTCGCTGGACTACGAGCTTCGCAAGCTCGGGTTCCCATCGGACCGAAAACCGACCATCGCCCACATCACCCTTGCGCGGATCAAGGGCAGGGTGGACGCGAATCTGCCGCAGACGCTCGATGCGGAATCGCCAGGCTTCGATCGCGCGATCGAAGTGATTGCCGACCGGATTGTCCTGATGGAGAGTGTTCTCGGACCAGGCGGTCCGACCTACACGCCGCTGTCTACAACACACTTCAAGGGGGCTTCCAGCGATGGCAATTGAGCATCTGGAACACGGTGCGGACCTCTCGTTGCGCATCACGGGCGCGACCGCCGAGGAGGTGCTCTGCGAGGCCGCGCAGGGGCTCTTTGCATCGATGCTCAACGTCGATGCGGTAGAGTTGCGTGAGGCCTATGCGACCTGCCTTGAGGCTCCGTCGCATGCCGATCTGCTTGTCGAATGGCTGAGCGACCTGCTTGCGCAGAAGGAGCTCAGCGGGCTTGTGTTCGCCTCGTTTGCAGCCAGCATTCATCAGGCCGGTGCCCGTCTCGTTCTCGATGCTGTGGCGTTCGGAGAGAGGCTCGACCCCAACAAGCACTCCTCGCGGATTGAGGTGAAGGGGATCAGTTATCTCGGTCTGGAGTTTCGCCGTGTCGTGTCCGGATGGACGGCGCGGTTCGTCGTCGACGTATGAGGGGGTTCACATGATCGACCGGCTGGTACTCGAGCGCATAGGAGCGACGGAGTGGCTCCTCCCCCGCACGGGAGACATGCGAGTTCCGGGCAGAATCTACGCCGACGAACAGACGATCTCTCAGCTCGAAGAAGATACGCGAAACCGCGTCGAGTGGAACGCTCTCCGGCAGGTGCGCAATGTCGCCGCACTTCCTGGAATCGTCGACGCCGCACTTGCGTTGCCGGATGTTCATCCTGGATACGGCTTTCCCATCGGCGGCGTCGGCGCATTCGATCTCGATCAGGGCGTCGTTGTCGTAGGCGGCGTCGGATTTGACATCAACTGCGGCGTGAGACTCCTTTCCACCCCTCTGAGCTGGCCCGCAGCCGAGACACTGCTGCTGCAGCTTGGCGAACAGCTGTTCCGAGCCGTCCCTGCCGGCCTCGGGGCCGAAGGGAAGCTTCGTCTGCCCATCGCTGAGATCGATCAACTTCTCATGGGAGGCGCGTCCTACGTTGTCGATCGAGGATTCGGAGAGGACCGTGACTTGGAGTACATCGAGGAGAATGGCTGCGCGGCGAATGCAGATCCGGGAGCGGTCAGCATGCGCGCCAAGCAACGCCAGTTTCGCCAGCTCGGGACGCTCGGCTCCGGGAACCACTATCTTGAGGTCCAGGTCGTGGACGAACTGCTGGATGAAGAGACTGCCTCGGTCTACGGGCTCAGCGTGGGCCAGATCGTCATATCGATCGACACCGGATCACGTGCCCTTGGCCATCAGATTGGGCAGGACTATCTCAAGGAGATGACGACATCAAGCCAGAAGTATGGAATTCCGATCCCCGAGCGTGAGCTGGTTTGTGCTCCGATCCGCTCACCGGAAGGGACGCGCTACCTGAGTGCGGTGGCTTGTGGCATGAACTGCGCATTCGCCAACCGACAGATGATTGCGCATCTGGTCCGTGGCGTATTCGCCGAGGTCTCGGGAATCCGTCCCGAAGCGGTTCGAACCATCTACGATATCGGCCACAACAATGTGAAGGTCGAATCCCACGATATCGACGGTGTCTCGCGATCCGTGTTGGTCCATCGGAAGGGATCAACCCGAGCATTCGCGTCCGGCAGGAAGGAATCGCCCAGTGCCTATCAGTCGACCGGACACCCGGTTCTCGTCGGCGGAACCATGGGGACAGCCTCCTACGTGATGCGCGGAACCGACACGGGAATGAAAGCTACCTTTGGCAGTGCGATTCATGGTGCCGGGAGAGCTTTGTCTCGAAAGAAAGCGGCCAAGCGGTTCTGGGGTGAGACCGTTATCTCGGATCTCGCCGCAGACGGCGTGCGCGTGTGGACTCACAACCACCGTGGTATCGCTGAAGAAGCTCCCGGAGCATACAAGGATATTGAACGCGTGGTCGGTGCAGCAGTTGATGCTCGGATCGGTCACGTCGTGGCTAGGCTGCGTCCCCTTGTCGTGCTCAAAGGCTAGCATCGTGCAGTCTTGCGCGATGCGAGAATGTGTGCGTGTGTCGCACAATCGCCCGAACCAGATCGTCTGGAGCGTGTTTCAGCGTCTGTCGCCCCCCCCATTCCGCCGTCCCGAGCAGATCCTCGCGAATGACCCTCAGTCCGAACCCAGCGCCGCTCCCGATATCGTCGAACACGGGCTCAGCCGCCTCGTCCTGATATCGGGCGAGCATGGCATCACTCGGCACGCCGGCGTTTGCGATCAGCACGTCGAAGCAAGTCAAATCGATGTACTCGTTGAGAGTCTGCAGATGGTCGGCGAGGGTGAACCCGCTCGTCTCTCCAGGTTGGGTCATCAGGTTGGCCACCAGCACCTTCTCCGCACCGGCCGTTTCAATTGCCGCTGCGATTCCCTCAACAAGAAGGTTGGGGATCAGACTCGTGAATAGACTGCCCGGTCCGAGAAGGATCATGTCGGCTTCCGCAATCGCTGTCAGAACGTGACCATACGGCTTGACTGATGCGGACGACAGGCGAACCGTGCGTATCGCTCGATGATCGGAGACGATCCGGCTCTCGCCCTCAAGCTGCGTTCCGTCCTCCATAGTCGCCACGAGGGTTGTCTTCATTAAGGTCGCGGGGAGTACGTCTCCACGGATGCGCAGCATGTGACTCATCGCCTCAACCGCGCGGTCGAAACCTCCTGTTGCCTGTTCGAGCCCCGAAAGCAAGAGGTTCCCCAAGGAGTGTCCAGCGAGTTCGTCTGATCCAGCGAAGCGGTACTGGAGAAATGTCGACAGCTCCGTCTCGTCTTCTGCAAGCGCAACCAGGCAGTTACGTACATCCCCCGGCGGGAGAACGTCGATGTCGTTTCTCAAGCGGCCGGAACTGCCGCCGTCATCGGTGACTGTCACGACGGCGGTGATGTTTGAAGTCTCCTCTTTCAATCCGCGAAGCAGCGTCGACAAGCCGGTCCCCCCGCCGATTGCTACGATGTTCGGTCCTCGTTCGAGGATTCGCGTTCGATAGATCATCGTCGATGCCTTCTCACGCGCCCTCGGAGCCACCCCGCGCGCAACCGATCGAACGAGCCGCCAGAGCGCAACGCCGAATCCGGACACACCAACAACCCACAACGCGACAATCAGTGCTCCCCTCGATAGCGTCCCGATGGGGAGAGCTCTGTACAGCCCCCGCACCAGATCGACGCCAAACGCACACAAGATTGCAGTGACGATCGATCCCATCGAGAGCACGGCCAGCAAGATCCAGCGCTTGACCCGCATCCCGGGAACCAGCCACCGGAGCAGAGATCGGATGGATGTCTTCATGATCGACTGCCGTTCCCATACGAGACGTCGAGAACGGCACGCATCGTCGAGAGACTGCTCCGCAGCCGATCGTCCGGTAACACATGGAATCGATCTCCAGCGAGCACGATGATCGATCCGATAGCATCGACAACCTCGACTCGGACCGGTGCCTCGCCCGGATGAGCACCAAGAACCTCAACGACACGATCGAGCTGTTGTCGGGAGACTTCCGCGCCGTCCAGCTTGAGGGTCACAGACAGCGCAGCGTGACTCGGGAGCTCCTTCAGCGGGAAGATCGTTTCCATAACGAGATTCAGTTCCCCATTGCGACTCCCGGCACTGACCAAGGCCCCTACGAGGCTGTCTTCGTTGATCAGGTCGCCGGCGGTCTCCAGAATACGTGGGAAAGCAGTTACCTCGATCTCTGCCGCACCGTCCTCGATCGTGATGAATGCCATCGGATCGCCTCGCTTTGTGTCGATCCGTCGTGCCTTCTTGATGCGTCCGCCGACAATCGCCTCTTCCCCCGCGCCAAGGCTGCCCAAGCGATCGAACGGTGTGCAATAGAGCTGAAGATCCTGTCGGTGGTCGTCGAGTGGGTGTCCCGTCAAGTAGAAGCCGAGGAACTCCTTCTCAAACGTCAGTAGATCTGCGGCATCGAATTCTTCCGACGCCACAATCGGCTCGGGAGAAGTCTTGGGTAAATCGCCGAAGAACGAGGTTTGCCCTGTAACTCGCTCGCGCCTGGCGATTTGCATCAGCTCCAGGCCGTCGGCAACATGCCGCAGCAGGCCGACGCGAGTTGCGCCAAGTCCATCAAACGCGCCAGCTTTCACCAAGCTCTCGAGCGACTCTCGATCAAGCCCATCTTCTTGGATGCGTTGACACATGTCGAAGAAGGAGCGGAACGGCCCAGCATCCGATCGTGCGTTGATGATCGCCTGCACGGCGGTTGAGCCGACATGTTTCACTGCGGCGAGCCCGAAACGAATCTGCCGCTCTCCTGCCGGGGTGAATCCATGGTCGCTCTCATTGATGTTCGGCGGAAGAACCTCAATCTCCATCTCACGGCAATCGGCAACATACTCAGCCACCTTGTCGAGATCGCCCTGCATGCTTGTGAGCAGGCTAGCCATGAAGTGAACCGGGTAGTTGGCCTTCAGGTACGCCGTCCAGTAGGAGACGAATGCGTACGACGTCGTGTGTGCTTTGCCGAACCCGTATCTGGAGAACTTCTCCATGTCATCGAACGTACTCGTCGCCACGTCGCCGGATAGGCCGTTTGCCAGACACCCTTCGATGTACTTCTCGCGGAGGCTGGCCATTAGGTCCTTGATCTTCTTCCCCATCGCCTTGCGAAGGATGTCCGCCTCCGCAAGCGTGAATCCAGCGAGCTTCTGAACCATCAGCATCAGCTGGTCCTGGTAGATCGGCAATCCGTACGTCTCTTCAAGGACCTCGCGAAGGCATGGATGAGCGTAGCTCACTGGTTTGGCGCCACGTCGCCGATCGACGTAGTCATCGGTCATGCCGCTTTCCAGAGGTCCAGGGCGATAGAGGGCGAGCAACGCAATCAGATCCTCGAACCTGTCGGGCTGTACGCGACGGATCAGGTTGGTCATCCCGGAGCTCTCAAGCTGGAAGATGCCCGCCGTTCGCCCGTCACTCACTAGCTTGTACGTCGCTTCGTCGTCCAGTGGAATTGAATCAACACACAGCTCGATCCCCGCGAATCTCGCCAGGTTCTCCCGAGTTTCGTCGATCAGTGTCAGATTGCGAAGCCCAAGGAAATCGATCTTCAGCAAGCCGACCGCTTCCACGTCACTCATGTCGAATTGCGTGACGTACTCGCCTTCGCCGATGCGCAGAAGTGGAACATGGTTCGCAAGCGCGTCCGGCGCGATGACCACCCCCGCAGCATGCGTTGATGCATTCCGAGTCAGTCCCTCAAGGCGAAGCCCGATCTCGATCACGCGTCGAATCTCGTCGTCCTGCTCGCAGAGGGTTCGAAGCTCCGCTACGCGCTCCACCGCTGCACCAAGCTTCCAGCCGAAGGGGATCATCTTCGCCACGCGATCAGCGACACCATATTGAACACCGAGTACACGTCCGACATCGCGAACGACACTGCGCGCCGCCATTCGATCGAACGTGGCAATCTGGGCGATTCGATCCCACCACGTCTCGCCACCGTACTTCTGGCGAACATACTGGATGACCTGATCGCGCCCCTTGACACAGAAGTCGATGTCGAAATCCGGCATGCTGATCCGATCCGGGTTGAGGAAGCGCTCGAACAGGAGTTTGTACTTCAACGGATCGACGTTGGTGATCCCCAGGCAATAGGAGACAAGACTCCCCGCGGCGGATCCTCGCCCTGGGCCGACGGAGATGTCGTGCTCCTTCGCATATCGGACGAAATCCCAGACGATCAGGAAATAGGTGCTGTACTCCATTCGCGTGACAACCGCAAGCTCGAACTCAAGCCGCTCGCGGATCGCATCCGTTATCTCGCCGTAGCGACGCTCGGCACCTTCGTAGGCAAGTGTCCGGATGAAGGCGTTTGCATCCTTCGCGTCATCCGGAAGCTCAAACGGCGGAATCATCATCTGCCCGAACTCGAGTTCGACGTTGCAGCGGTCGGCGATGGCGCGAGTATTGGTGATCGCATCGGGCGTCTCAGCGAACAACGCCGCCATCTCCTCGCCGGTCCGGAAGTGATATCCCTCTCCATCGAATGTCCGATGATCGGGATCCTTCAGCGTCTTGTTGGCTCGGATGTTGAGGAGAACCTCGTGGGCCGCTCGGTCCTCTTCGGCCAAGTAGTGTACGTCGGTCGTTGCCACGAGCGGGATGTCAAGCGATCGCGCGAGATCAACCAACTGACTCCGAAGTCGTGCGTCGCGATCGGTTCCATGGTGCTGAATCTCGATGAAGAAACTGTCCGACCCGAACGTCTCCCGCAATCCACGTGCGGCTTGTTCCGCAGCATCCCTCCGTCCCGCCTGCAGCATTCGAGGGATCAATCCACTTTCGCACGCGGAGAGTGCGATCAGTCCTTCGCTGTACTCGCGAAGCAGCTCGCTGTCCGCACGCGGACGGTAGTAGAACCCCTCCGTGTGCGCTCGACTCACAATCTGTAGGAGGTTGCGATAACCCTTCTCATTCTCCGCCAGCAGGACCAAATGATAGAAATGCTTCCCGTCGGTCGCTGTACGATCGCGGCGATCGCCGGGGGCCACGTAGATCTCACAACCGAGAATCGGCTTGATTCCACGTTTCCGCGCCTGTCGATAGAACTTGATCACGCCGCTCATCACACCATGATCAGTCAGTGCAAGCGCATCCATCCCACACGTCGAGGCTCGCTCGACAAGCTCGCTAATCTTGCATGAGGAGTCTAGGATGCTGTATTCGGAGTGGACGTGAAGATGGACAAACGAACTGGACAATCGACTACTCCTCCTCATCGACGAAGATGACTCTCTCTTCGCCACGCATCACCCATCCAAGTCTCTCTCGCGCCTCCGCCTCGATGGCTTCCGGATCGTCCTTCTCGGCAAGTCGCTCTCTTAGCTTGGCCTGTGCAATGCCGGCTTGCTGTTGCGCAGTTTGAAGATCTCGCAGGTCGCGGCGGAGCGACTGGATCTCCAGCGCCTGAAGAACGAATAGTGCTAGGACGAGACAGCCACATGCGAAAAGCCCCGCAACATACAGGATAGTTCGGTTGATTCGTTTGGACGCTGGAGAGCTACGATCAAACGACCGACGCATCCGCCCCCCAATCATCCGCATCGCCCCCGCATGCGCTACGCCGACTGCGGCTTGAATCGCTCCGGCCAGTCGGCAAGCTCGAGTTCGTGCTCCTCCTCGATCCGTAGCAGTCGATTGTACTTTGCCACACGCTCACTTCGCGAAATCGAGCCGCTCTTGATCTGCCCACATCCCGTTCCTGCCGCCAGGTCGGCGATCGACGTATCCTCTGTCTCGCCGGACCGGTGTGACACAACACTCGTGTATCCCGCGAAATGCGCGATGTCCATCGTATCGAGCGTTTCGCTGACCGTCCCAATCTGGTTCAGTTTGATCAGGATCGAGTTTGCAATTCCCGTCTCGATCCCATTTCGCAGTCGCGTCGGGTTGGTCACGAACACATCATCGCCAACGATCTGCAAACGGGCTCCGAGCCGCTCGGTCAGGAGCTTCCACCCAGCCTGATCTTCTTCGCCAACACCGTCCTCAATCGAGACAATCGGGAACGCATTGACCCAGGTCTCGTAGACCGCAATCAGATCCTCCGAGGAGAGCGCTCTCGCTTCACCATCAACCGTGAATCGGTACGCCCCATCGCTGAAGAAACTTGTCGCAGCTGCATCCAGAGCAATCGCCATATCCTCGCCGGGGCAGTAACCGCTCTGCTCGATCGCTTCGACGAGTAGCTTCAGCGCCGCCCGATTCTCGTCAAGATTCGGTGCAAAACCGCCTTCATCCCCTACTCCCGTGGCCAACCCCTGCTGCTTGAGGATTCCCTTAAGCGTCTGGAAGACCTCCGAGCAAGCGCGAACCGCCTCCCGGAACGTCTTCGCGCTCAACGGAACCAACATGAACTCCTGAATGTCGACGTTGTTGTCCGCGTGTTCGCCACCATTGAGAACGTTCATCATCGGGCGTGGTAGACAGGCTCGTCGTGCTCCGCAAAGGTACCGGAACAGCGGGATGCCGAGGCTGTCGGCCGCCGCATGGGCTGCCGCCAACGAGACAGCCAAGATCGCATTCGCACCGAGACAGCTCTTGTTCTCGGTCCCGTCCAACTCAAGCAGTAGCCCGTCGATTGCAGACTGGTTGAGTGCGTCCTGGCCGAGCAACGCCGGCTCGATGGTGTCGATGATGTGCTCGACCGCCTTGTCGACACCACGACCATGGAATCGCTCGAG
>Ga0180432_10003906_pt1 | contig 20882 bp, 18 predicted proteins | sample SS_ome_10_FD_132414 | JGI IMG/M metagenome (GOLD analysis project Ga0180432, IMG submission 132414) | Hypersaline lake sediment archaeal communities from the Salton Sea, California, USA - SS_1_MS_2 metaG | ecosystem: Environmental > Aquatic > Non-marine Saline and Alkaline > Hypersaline >...
ATAGGTTTTCAGGCTGATTGCCAGGAAGAGAGTCCATATGCAAGCTGCCCCTCTGCGGCCCGGTGGTTGTGCTTCGCATCAGCCCGTCTTGTTCCCGCAAAGTCTGCCGCTGGCGTTTTGGACGGCATCCGCCACCTTCTCCCCACCATCCGTCGGACGGGGGGGTGGAAAACGAGAGTCCTACACTGAGCCGTCTATCAGGCACGCAAAACCCGTCCAAAAGCCCGAAATCCAATTATCTTGGACAGCAGTGGCTTAGGATTCAGAATTTGCCTGTCATCCTGGCCACATCCCACAATGGGAGGGAGAACTGGTCCGCCCTTCCGTTCCCGGGATGACACCGGTGTCAGCGCCCGTTTCGCTCCACTGAACGCAACTGGCTTCGCCCGGTGCATGAGTGTACAATACGTCGTGTACCGCGCCGCGAAGCCCATCACCGGGTCCTTAATTCGTCGCGGGCGCGTGGCCTGACGGAACTGTCAACTTCCCTCTGGAGGACTCCCCTCATGAGACTCTTCGAACCCGGCAGGATCGGGAGCATGATTGCCAGGAACAGGGTGGTCATGTGTCCCATGGGTACAGGCCGCCTCTCCGAGCAGGAGAACGGGCTGCAGCGGGTCATAGACTACTACGCGGCACGTGCCGCTGGTGGCGTGGGTACCATCATCACCGGCGCATCCATCGTGGACACCACCGTGGAGGCTGGTTTTGCGCAACTCGCGGCGGCGGGCATACAGAGCAGCGGCGAGTTGGACTGGCTCCGCGACTTGTGCATCCAGGTCCATCAGCACGATACCAGGATAATCATACAGCTCTCGCCGGGATTCGGCCGGCTTGCCACCACCCCGACAGCCCCTCCCCAACCCGTCTCAGCGTCGGTCGTACCGTGCTACTGGAATCCCCGCGTTATGACCCGTGAGATGGAGGTCCCGGAGATAGAAAGGCTGGTACGGGCCTGCGGGACCGCCGCGGCCAATGCCAAGTCCGTGGGGGCCGACGCCGTGGAGATACACGGCTATGGAGGATACCTCATTGACCAGTTCCAGACCGCGCTGTGGAACAAGCGGACCGACAGGTACGGCGGAGACCTGGAGGGCAGGCTGCGGTTCTCCATGGAGATCATCGAGGCCATTCGGGGTGCCGTCGGGCCGGATTTCCCGGTCATCTTCAAGTTCACGCCCGCACACTACATCGAGGGTGGGCGAGAGCTGGAGGAGGGGCTGGGGATAGCCAGGCGGTTGGAGGAAGCGGGCGTGGATGCCCTCCACGTGGACCTGGGCTGCTATGAAGTGTGGTATCGGGTCATTCCCTCCATGTACGAGCCGCCTGCCTGCCAGGTACACCTGTCTGAGGCAGTGAAAGGGGTGGTTGACATACCCGTTATCGCTCACGGGAAGCTGGGGTACCCTGACATCGCCGAAGCGGTGCTTGAGGAAGGGAAGGCCGACTTCGTGGCCCTGGGCAGACCCCTGCTGGCTGATCCCGAGTGGCCCTTGAAGGTACGGGAAGGCAGGCTGGAGGATATCAGGCCCTGCATCGGCGACATGGAGGGCTGCATAAGCGGCACCGGGCCGGACAGATACACGAGCTGCTCGCTGAACCCGCAGACCGGAAACGAGCGTGAGTACGCCCTGACCCCGGCGACAACGCGGAGATCGGTCCTGGTCATCGGAGGCGGGCCCGGCGGAATGGAGGCGGCGAGGGTCGCAGCCAGGAGAGGAAACAGGGTGGTGCTGTGGGAGAAGAGCGACCGGCTGGGCGGCACACTGATACCGGCGTCTGCGCCCGAGTTCAAGAAGGATATCCGGCGGCTCATAGACTACCTCTCGGCACAGCTCTCCAGGGAGGGGGTGGAGGTGGAGCTTGGCAGGGAGGCTGCCCTGGAGATGGTGCAGCAGGCGAACCCCGATGTCGTAATCGTGGCCACCGGCGGGGTCCCCGTCGTGCCCCCCATTCCGGGAGTGCAGCAAGAGCGCGTGTGCACTGCGGTGGACGTGCTCCTGGGCAGGAGGGAAGCCGCGGGAAGCGTTGTTGTCGTTGGCGGAGGAATGGTCGGCTGTGAGACCGCCGCCCACCTCGCCGGCGAGGGCAGGGCGGTGACCGTCATCGAGATGATGCCCAGGCTGGTGCCTGAAGGGGCCAGTTTCATAGCCAAGATGGGCCTGGTGAACCTGCTGCGTGAGTCCGGGGTCACCGTGCTGACCGGCACTAAGCTGCTGGAAATCAATGGCGGTGGCGCCGTGGTGGCCTCCGGCGGCGAGAGCAGTGTTCTTGAGGCGGACACCGTTATCCTGGCGGTGGGGTTCAGGCCCGTCTCTTCTCTGCTGGAGGCGCTCGAGGGGAAAGTGCCGGAGCTGCACGGTGTTGGCGACTGCGTGCGGCCCGGGAAGATCCTCGACGCGGTGTGGGGGGCGTTCCACGTGGCACGGAAGATATAGGTGGCGGTGGAGTGGCGCTGCCCTCTTCCTCTGCCTTCTGTACATCGCCGCATTGTGACCCGATAGGACCCTGCCTGACAGGGCTCTGTAGTCCTCATCGACATCGCCGCGACTGACTGGCGGTGGAGGGTGCAGCAACCGCTTGCCCCGGGGGACGTCACCCTGATGTAGAGCCGTGTCGCGGGACCGCTCACTTCGTTGACAGGCTGCGAAGCATGTTGCTAGAATGCAGCGAACTTCTCCCCACGCATGAAGGAGGGATGGCATGGCACGTGTTGTTAGGGCAGGCAGCCGCTTCCGCGAGGTAAAGCGCTTGAGGCAGGTTGTCTTCGTCCTGGTCAAGTACGGCTTCGGACATCTCCTCGACGAGGTCCGGGTCTGGGAGCATGTGAATATCCAACGCCGGATCCTCCATCGCCTTGAACCGACGACAGGACATCTCACCCAGGGAGAGCGTGTCCGCCTGGCCTTGCAAGAGCTCGGGCCTACCTACGTGAAAATAGGCCAGTTCCTCAGCACGCGTCCTGACCTGGTACCCGCGGAGTGGATACCGGAGTTGGAGCAACTCCAGAGCAACGTGGCCCCCATCTCGACAGAGGAGGCGCGGGCTACTGTGGAGTCGGAGATAGGCCGTCCCATCAGTGAAGTGTTCAGTCGCTTTGATGACGAACCGCTGGCCGCTGCCTCCATCTCTCAGGTGCACCGGGCCACCCTGGCCTCTACAGGTGAGGAGGTTGTGCTGAAGATTCAACGGCCCGGTATCGGCGCACTGATCGATTCCGACCTCGACATCATGTATTCGCTGGCCAGGCTTGCAGAGCGCCGTATTGAGCAGGCTCGCCTGGTAAATGCCACCGGCCTGGTGCAGGAATTCGGGGCGAACATCAGGAAGGAGATCAATTTCACTCAGGAGGCCGCCAATCTTCGCCGCACTGCCCGTAACTTCGCCGGCGACGAGAGCATCCACGTGCCCAAGCTGTATGACGAGCTGTGTACCCGCCGTGTCCTGGCCATGGAGTATGTACAGGGCATCAACGTCTCGCGGATTGACAAGCTGGAGGCTGAGGGATACGACCTTCAGATGCTGGCGGAGCGTGGCGTTCATATAGCCTTCGAGTCCACTTTCGAGCATGGCTTCTTCCATGCTGATCCCCACCCCGGCAACATATTCGTGCTTCCGGGCAACGTCATCTGCTTGCTGGACTACGGGATGATGGGCTCATTGCCGGCCCGCGACCGCGATGCCCTGGCCAGACTGGCCCAGGCGGCTATTACCCTGGACGAGAAGACTATCACGCGGGCGCTGCTGCAGGTCGCCAAGCCGCAGGGAAGGGTGGATGTGGATGAGTTGGAGGCGGATGTGGCCAACCTGGCCCAGGACTATGCCGGCCTGCCGCTCAGCGAGATAAGCCTGGGGGAATTCCTCAACCGTATGTTCACCTTGATCCGGGTCCACCGCCTGCGTTTTCGGGCTCACCTCATCTGGCTGCTGAAGGCCATCAGCACCATCGAGAACGTGGCCCGCCGGCTGGTCCCCGACTACGACCTGGTCGATGCTGCCAAGCCTTATGCGGAGAAGCTGCTCAAGCGCCGGCTCGGCTTGTCGGTCCAGGCGCGGGAGTGGGGTGCCACTGCGCTTGACATGGTCCAGTTCCTCAAGGAGTTTCCGCAGGACACCAGGGAGGTCCTGCACCAGCTCAAAGAAGGGCGGATCAGGATCGAGCTGGAACATACGGGCCTGGACCAAGCCAGGCGGACGATTGACCATATGACGAACCGCGTGGTGGTGGCCATCATCGTGGCAGCAGTGCTGGTGGGGTCTTCCCTTGTCATACACTCCGGGGTAGGACCGCTGATGGGTGACATCCCGGTGATCGGCCTCGTCGGCTTCATTGTCTCGGTAGTTTTCGGGCTGTGGCTGGTATACTCAATCCTTCGCAGCGGGGGCACGTAGCCGGAAGCTTCCGTGGTGGCGAGGTCCCCACGGCGCAGCCCATTCTCATCATTCGTGGTGCTGCTGGTAGGTCCCGAGAGTCGGGGAGGGACTCCTGTTCTTGTGACAACCTCCGGCGCTCTGGGCAGAATCGTATTGCCCCTGCGAGTCAGGCCGGCGCATCCGCTTCGGCGACAAGCGTCCTTCATTCCTTCCTATGGGTCCGCATTCATAGCGGGCGCCTACACCCACCCGGGTTGCCACGTCGTGGACCACACCCAACACGGCGTGCGGGAACATCGTTCCGCGCTGCCGTCCCCGCCGTCATCCCGGCTGACAACGTATCCATGATTGCACTGCCCGTGTAATCTACTTGATATTCATTTGGAGGCGGTGCCGGTAGACTTGATGCGTTGGTCGATGCGGGACACAGACGGTGAGCAAGGGGGTGTGTCGTGGAGAACGAAGCGATGCTGGAGCTCAGAAAGGCCAACGAACAGCTTCGGGGTGAACTGGAAAGGCACAGGCAGGTGGAGGCCACCCTGGAGCGGCTGTGTGAGAGCGAGGCCAGGATACGGCGGGAGTTGGAGCAGGAGATAAGCGATAGTAAGGAATTCATCAGGGTGCTGGTACATGAATTGAAGAGCCCCGTGTCTTCGATGATGGCGGCCTGCGAGATACTCATGGACAGGCTGCCGGAGGGTGCGCTGCGAAGTCTGGCCAGGACCCTCAGCCGTGGCGCGGACATCCTGAACAGCAGGGTCGACGAACTGATTGACCTTGCCCGAAACGAGGTGGGGATACTCAGGCTGGAGCGGAAGCCCGTTGACCCGCTGGCCTTGCTCCGGAAGGTCTTCGATGACATGGCACCGGCCATCTGGAATCGTGAGCAGTCGATTACCCTGAACACCCCGCCACTGCTGCCTACTGTCTACGCCGATGAGGGCAGGTTGTACCAGGTGATCGTCAATCTACTTCAGAATTCCTCCAAGTTCACCCCGGCGGGAGGCCAGATCATATTGCGTGCCAGGGAGCACGAAGGCAGCTTGCTGGTGGAGGTAGTGGATAGCGGGCCCGGCATTGCCGAAGAGGACCAGCAGCGCCTGTTCGAGCCTTACTACAGGGTGGAGAGCAATGGCAGGCGGGTCAGCGGATTGGGTCTGGGCCTGACCCTGTGCAAGGCCCTGGTGGAAATGCACGGGGGGCGGATCTGGGTCAACAGCCGCCTCGGTGAAGGCAGCGTCTTCGGCTTCTCCGTGCCGCTGGGCACGCCGGCCTGAGCCTCTGCCACGCGAGACCGAGTCGGCCGCTGGTTGCCTGCAATCGTCCTTCCGGAGGTTGACGTCCCGACCCCCACCCACCGTTACTAATAGTCTCATAATGTCTTTATGCCAAGGACTGCTTGTGTTCTTGTGCAATGAGACGGTTAGTGCGTTGCACGGTTGCGCAGCTCGTCACGGTCAACGTTTAACGGTTGCGGTTGGGGGAATGGGAGCAACGCAACCGACTGACGCAAGACGAGACCAGTAGCGCAACCGACTGACGAGTACCGGAGCCTGTTCACCAATGAAGTGAGCCCATCCTATTATGAGACCATTGGCAATCCCCTCTTTGCCCGGTAGAACCACCTTACCCGTGCCCCAGTGTGAGCTAGATCATAGTGAGCAGCCCCACTGGCAGGGTATCCTACTTGTGAGATGGAGCACGTTGCGCCTGCGTGACGGCTGATCACAGGGAAGGGGAAAGGTGGGGGCGGTCTACGCGGCCGAATCGGGCAAAGGGAGGTGGCTGGCAATGGCTGCTGGTGCTGTAAGGAAGATCATAACCATCGACGAAGAGAAGTGCGACGGGTGCGGTTCATGTGTGCCTGCCTGTGCTGAGGGTGCTATCGGCATCATTGGTGGCAAGGCCAAGGTGGTCAGTGAGGCAAGGTGCGATGGCCTCGGTGCCTGCATTGGAGAGTGTCCCAGGGGCGCTATAACCATCGAGGAGCGTGAAGCAGAGCCCTTTGAGGGCGAGCCGCATCACGGGCATGTGCAGAAGGCCGACCGCGTGTTGGATACCCTGCCCTGCGGCTGCCCGTCTTCCACGGTGGAGCAGTTCGCCCTGCTGGCGTCCCCGGGGAGAGAGGAAGGCGTATTCGAAGGCGAACTGGTATCTGAGTTGGGCCACTGGCCGGTACAGTTGCCTCTGATCCCGGCGACAGCGCCTTTCCTCAAGGATGCAGACGTTTTGCTTGCTGCCGACTGCGTCCCCTTTGCCTATGCTGACTTCCACCGGGACTTCGTCAGAGACCGTGCTGTCCTGGTGGCCTGTCCCAAGCTGGACGATTACCAGTCCCGGCAGAGAAAGCTCACGGAGATAGTCAGGCAGTCGGGGCTGAGGAGTATCACCGTGGTCCGCATGGAGGTGCCCTGTTGTTCCGGGCTGCTGCATATGGCCAAGGAGGCGATCGCCGCCAGCGGCAGGGATATCCCGTCGAGGGAAATCGTTGTGGGGACAAGAGGAGAGGTCAAGTCCGGCTGCGCGGTCGGCTAGGTGGTCGAGGCGAAGTGCGCCCAGGAACGTAACGGAGGTGAGATGATGGTAGACCAGTGCCCTGGAGCAATAAACATAAGGATGCCCCGCCTGGAATTGAAGGAATGCCCCAAATGTGGGGAGGAGATCGAGGTCTTCTCCAACGATACCAGCGCCCAGTGTCCCCGCTGTGGCTTCGTGATCTACAACGACCTGCTTTCCTGTGTTGAGTGGTGCGAGTACGCCAGGGAGTGTGTTGGTGACGAGAAGTACGAGCGGATGATCAAGCTGCTGGCGGAGCAGAAGGAACGGGAGGAGGCGGAGGGGAACAAGTCAGGCTGAGGCGCGGCAGTGAGAGCGGTCTGCTTGGTCGCACCATGACAGCCGGCGGGGCGAGAACGGGGTTGGTCCTCTACACCTCGATCGTCCCGCCCGGCGCAGGCAGGCGAACGTCCCTGCCCCATTGCCGGAAGACCTCGGGATGCTCCGTGTGAATAGGGATCAACACCTTCGCACCCAGTTCGCCCACGAAGCGCTCCAGCTCTGCCTGGTGTGCGTGTCCTGAAGTGTGGGCGTATTCCATGTCAAGGCCGCACAACTGTATCCAGTTCTTCAGCCTCCCGAAGGACAGCTCCATCTCCTCTTTGAAGGGTTCAGCCTTGCCGTAGATGTAGGTCCCCGGCAGCTTCCCGCCATCCGGCGGTAGGAAATGCAGCAGGGTCTGTGCCCCGTTGGAGGTGTACAGCAGATAGCGGCCCGGCTCCTTGAGCACTTCCTCCCTGAGACTGCCCCAGACAAAGGTGTTGTCATCCAGCCTGAGCAGGTCCTGGTCGCCCTCTCTCTGCTTGTCACGCTGTGCCACCAGGAGCTTGGCTTCGTGTCCCTGGCGGTAGTTGGTGTAGGTCTCCACGAAGACTTCTTCGGGGACACCGAACTTGGGGTACTTCCGGGAGTCAAGCCGGCGCCGCGACAGGGCGATCTTGAACTCGCCCCGGCCGGGCAGCCCGGGACACAGTGCTTTGGGGTGATTCAAGTAGAGCAGCAGGTAGGCCTTCCTGGAATCGAACACGGGGACGCGGCCGTGCTCTTGGGCGACGCGACACACCGCGGCCATGCGGTTCATGTCCGCCGGAGAAGCGTCGTAGACAACCAGTCCCTTCTCTCTGCCAAGGATCTCGCTGCATTTGTCCCGAACGTCGGCTTCGGTCTTGAGGGCATGGCTCTCCACCTCTTCTTCTTCTCCCGAAGTCGGGCCGGCCCGTGTGCCCTCGCAGAGCAGAACGTCGACGTCCTCCTGTTTGCAGGCCTGGAGGAAGGCTTCGGAGTCAGCGCCGGAGTTCCCGTGGAAGCGGAAATCGCCGGTGTAGGCGATGGTGGTGTCGCCTGCGTGGATCAGGAAGGCGCTGGCCCCCAGAACGGAGTGGTCCACGTCGAAACGGCGGACCGCGAGGTTGCCCACAGGGCAGGGGTCTTCCTTCTCCATAGTGAAGAGGGAGTCCATGTCGATTCTGGTGAGCCACTCCTCACCCTCGTTCCTCAGCTCGATGAGTCTCCTTGCCACCGGCGAGAGATGGACGGGTATATCAGGCCGCAGCCTTCCCACGTAGCCGTAGTGGTCCATGTGGGCGTGTGACAGGAGGACGGCGTCGAAGCCGCGACATTCCGCCTCGCCGCAGACGCTGGGGGTGCCATCTCCGGCGTAGGCGGCGGCCAGCCCCATGCCCCTGTACAGGCCTGGCAGTCGGGGAAGGACGCCTGTCTTGAGAAGATCGTCGAGGCAGGACGGCCGCAGCAGCGGGAACTCGAAGAAGCGCTCCTCTGCCGAATACGACATGCCAAAGTCGAGGAACAGGCGCGTTCCCTCGGACTCGAGGAGTATCTTGTTACCGCCGATCTCGCCGGCGCCGCCGTAGAAGGTGAGCTTCACTGCGCTGCGGGACACCTCTCTGTGGGTAGAGTATAGCAGGTGCGGCCGATGAGGATCATGCTCTGAGGGCTGTCCCGGCTTCTCCAGGCAAGAACCCCCGGCCGGTTCATTGCCCTATCCGGGGGTTCTATATCTGCTGCGTATGGTTCGCGTGCCCGCTCTATGGGCTGCTCGGCGTTGAGAGTGCCCGCAATGCTGTCTTGATGCACTACCCAACGCCGATCGGTGGAGCCCTGCGGACCCGCCTGGCTCTCTTCGCCGCCGGTTCCTTCTCGTAGACATGGCTACCGTACAGCCGTTGTCCACCGGTTATGTGGCCGGTGACCGGAGTCCTGGGGCCTGCCATTCTGCACGTCGGCCTCTCGTGGTGTGGCTGATGGGGAAGCGACGGCTCGCCACCTTGCCACATGCTGCTGCCATACAGCCGCTCCGCACTGCTCACGGTCGTCATTCTGCTCCCCTCTTTTTGTTCCGTTCGTTCCTCTGCATTGTGACCTACTGCGCTTTGGCCTTCCGGGTCGCCTTTCCGGGCTCCCTGACCCAGCCGCGGATGCCGCCGACGGTCAGATATCCGACGAAGGCCAACGGCAGGGCCAACACTGGAGCTGCGAGTACTATTGCCAGGATCCCTTCCCATTCCATTTTGTCCCTCCTTCACCAGGCCCGTGGGCCTTGTACGTTAGCTGGTTGCTTTGGCCTTCTGGGTGGCCTTTCCGGGCTCCCTGACCCAGCCGCGGATGCCGCCGATGGTCAGATATCCGACGAAGGCTAACGGCAGAGCCAACACTGGAGATGCGAGTACTATTGCCAGGATCCCTTCCCATTCCATTTTGTCCCTCCTTCACCAGGCCCGTGGGCCTTTGCTGTCTTGCATCTACAGGTTAGCGCCACTAAGGGCAAACGGACTTCCGCCGAGACACTTGTTTGGGGATGTCGAAAGGGCGCTGGCTGGCGTCCGGGTGCCACGGCAGTTGTGCTCTCGTTTTTGGAGTCTTGGCCGGGTGCAAATTCGTGGGTGACCACCGCGTTATGTACCTCGGCCGGACCGCGTTTCGCGCGATCTGAACGCAGCGCATGGGTTGCCGGGACCGGAAATGCCCGGACGGAGAAGAGGGCCGGTGGCCTATTGCGCGTTCTGGAACGCCCCCGCGCATTGCGCAGGGTCTGGAAGCTTGGCCGGGAACTCCGACGACCGGCCGGTCTGCAACGAAGTCGCACCTGCCAGTTATGACGATGCCCCCCATGTTCCCTCATCGAGCCTGGAAAGGCTGTCCCACAGAAAGCCCACTGTGGGTCCCGACTAGTCGGGATTCCAGGCTCGATAGGGGTTGGTAGGGTGTGAAGGTGAGAGATAGTCACCACCGCGAAGCCAGTGTCTTCGGTTGTGACACTGCCTCGTCGATGGGGTGGGGAGGGCTATGTACTCGTGCTCGAAGTTGAAGGCGCGAAGGTGGTGTCCGCGCTCGTGCCGCCGAAGTAGAGGACGGCCGGATGGGTCCCCAGTTCGGGCTTCAGCACACTTGCCTTCTTCTGCCTGGCCAGCTCCGCCACCCGGGAGGTTGGATCATCAACGTCGCCGAAGAACATGGCCTCCATCTCGCAGCACAGCACGCAGAAGGGGTCCAAACCGGCATCCACCCGGTGGGCGCACAGGTTGCACTTCCATATCCTGTCGCGTTCCGGCAAGTAGACCAGTGCACCATAGGGACATGCCTCAATGCATGCCTCGCAGCCGTTGCACCTGGCATCGTCTATGGCCACGATCCCGTCGCTGCGACGGTATATGGCTTCCAGCGGGCACGCCTCTATACAGCGCGCCTCCCGGCAGTGCATGCAGGGTATGGGCAGGTAGTACATGCTGAGGAGAGGGTGGTTGCCGCCGGGCGTGTCCCGCCCCTGTCCTCCGACGGTCTCCACACGAATGCCGGACACATGGTCGAGACTGTGCTCCATCTGGCAGGCCACCACGCATGTGCAGCAGCCGGTGCACCTGTCCAGGTCTATGACCAGCCCGTATCTCTGGGCCATCTTCTAGGCCTCCGGCACCTTCTCGACCTCCACTGCCACGTCGTAGAGCGCCGCATTTGGCTCGTATATTGCCTGCTGTGCCGGGTTCACGTACGCGTGGGTCAGGTCCTGGTGGCTACCCTCGATATAGTGCTGCGGCCACCAGCCCTGGGCGGTGTTCACCGCGCCGGGCCTTATCCCCTGGTGGACCTTGGCTCTCAGCTTCATGACGCCCCGGTCGTTGAACACGCGCACCAGGTCACCGTCAACTATGCTCCTTGGGTCTGCATCAACAGGGTTGATCTCCAGGACCGGTTCGGGGTCCAGGTCTCGCAGCCAGTGGACGTTGGTGTACACGGAATGCGTGCGGAAGCGCGTGTGCGTGTTCAGGAAGGTCAGGGGGTACTTCCGGGTCACGGGACGGCCGGCCCCTTCAACCGGCTCGATGTAGCAAGGCAACTGCTGGCCCAGGTCTATCAGCTTCTCGCAGTAGAACTCCATTCGACCTGACGGGGTCATGAAGTCGGGCGTCTCGTAGGGCTGGGTTTGGAATGGCCCCTCCTTGAGCTTGGCCGCGGTCGCCCCGGCCACCGACGGATGGTCCCAGGAGATGAGAAGGTCGATGAACTCCTCCTCCGACTGCTGGAAGTATTCCCCGAAGCCCATTCGCTCCGCCAGCTCCTTGAGGACCTGCAGCTCCGGCTTGCATTCCGGGACCGGCGCTATCGCCTTGTTCTGCATCTGGAGGTAGTTGTGCACCCCCGGCGACCCGCCTGGGGGAACCAGCAGGTTGTTCTGCTCGTAGAAGGTGCAGGCCGGCAGGACGATGTCCGCATACTGGGCGCTGGCGTTCATGAAGTAGTCGGCAACCACGATGAACTCCAGGTTGGGCAGGAGGTCACGCATTATGCGACGGGTGTCGGGCAACTGGTTGAGCATATTGTGCTTGGCGACCCACAGCGCCTTGATGGGGTAGGGGTCGCCCCTGGCTATGGCGTCATATACCTTGAGCACCGGGATGAAGTTGCAGCGGCCTCCGGCGCGCAAGAAGGCTCGCGTGTTCAGGACGGGGGTCTGGGGCCCGGCGGCTTTGATGTTGCCTGTGGCGGCCGCCAGTGTGCTTATGGCCCGGAACGTCAGGTCGCCGTGAAAGGTCCTCTGCAGCCCCATGCCCCTGAAGGAAGCCACCGGCCTGCGTGTGGCGTAGTCGAGGGCCAGCCTGGCGATGGTATCCGGCGGGACCCCGGTGATGTCCGCGACCTTGCCCGGTGTGTAGTCTTTTGCCGATTCTACCAGCATCTCGAAGGCCGGTTTGCAGTCGATGCCGTTGACTTCATAGGCCCCGGACAGCGCTGGCCTTGCCACGGCGCTGTCATAGGCACACGCCGCACCTGTGGCCGTGTCCCAGACCAGGAACTTGCCCGGCGAGCCATTGGCGGTTGCATCCGATTCCTTGAGGAACCGTCCGGTGGCGAGATTGACCAGGAAAGGCCCCACGGTGTGCTGTTCTACGAAGGGCGCGTCGACAAGGCCGCGATCCATAACGACGTTGAGCAAGCCCAGGGCCAGGGCGGTGTCTGTGCCCGGCCTGATGGATATGTACTCGTCTGCCTTGGCGGCGGTGGGGGTGAAGCGGGGGTCGATGGCCACCACCCGCGCCCCCCTCTCCCTGGCATCCCTGACCTTGCGCATGCCGAAGGGTTGGGTCTCGGCGGGGTTGTTGCCCCAGAGGACGCACATGCCCGGCTCATCGAAATCCGTTTGATAGCCTTCGCCCCAAAGGACGCCGAAGCTGGCCCTGTCGCCGCACGGGCCGGCAGCGTCGCCGAACCCAATCAGGCTCACAGCGGTGGCTTCCAGGCAGCCGGCAAACCGGGCGTAGGCCACGTCAAGCATGCCGACACCTGCGGTCTCCCAGGTGAGGGACCGGGGGCCGTGGCGCTCCTTGATGTCCTTGAGCCTGGAGGCGATGGTGTCCAGCGCCTCCTCCCAGGATATGCGCTGCCAGTTGCCGTCTCCTCTTTCTCCGACACGCTTCAGAGGGTGGCGGAGCCTGTCCGGGTGATAGACGAGCTTGACGCTGGCCAGGGCGCGGGCGCAGAGGTGCCGGTACTTGGGATCGGGGAAGTCGGCGGGCTCGACCTTGGTCAGCACGCCGTCCCTGACGTGGGCCAGCAGTCCGCAGCTCATGCCGCAGCCCACGTTGCACACGGTTCGCACCTGCCTGGTTCCGGTATCAATCACGATCCTGCCCTCGGTGCAGCCTCTTCTGGAGGTCTGAGTCTGCGGGACTCGCGGGGCCGCCTAACCGATTTCTACGATGCCGCAGCACGTCTCGTCAAGTCGTGCACGACGGTGCGGGGCTGGAGCGATCGATGCCTGTCGACCGTGCATATCCTGCTGCGTGGGAAGTGAACTGAGGACGCCGGAACAGGCGTTGGCGTGGGTCCGACGGTACCAATGGCCCACCTCGAAGGCAATTGGCTAGGAGAGGGCCTCGACATCCCCATCCTGCCACATCACCGGACATACTTGCCGTACCCGGGGGTTTACTCTACTGATGTAACATGGCGTACCGTAGGTCGCCTGTCAGCGCTCGCTCTCGTTCCAACAGCGTGGGCGCTTGCCACTCCTCGCGCGCAGCAGGTCCGGTTCCGCCTTCGCCGCTTGCGCCGTGGCGCACCTGGCCCTCCTTCGCCTCAAGAAGGCTCATTTGATGCCACGTGCCTTCCTGTTGCTCCACGCTCATCGAGTCTTCCCTGCAGTAGAAGATTCGGCCCTTCACCAGTGTCACCACTGGCTACTATGACCTTGGCCAACTGCCTAACCTCCCAGCGCCACCGGGCGATACCAGTCGCTAATCGAAGCCCATCGTTTCTCTGAAGCACTGTAATCCATCAACCTGACGGTGTAGGCAAAGCAGTTTCGCACACCCATTTCGACATTCCACGTGTTGCCAAATCCATCGGCATCCATGTCAGTCTCAGCCAAGGCATCCCTCAATGAAGGGCCATCGATGTTTTCAATTCCCACTCGGTCGGCCGCCCTCGATATTGCATCTACCAGAATCATGCCCCACTGCCATCCGGTTACGCGATACGTCCGCTCTTGCGCTGCCTCGAATTCCTCAGGAGAGAGAATGCTCTGCGTATACTGTTTCAATTCAGTGATGAATGCGCAGTTGTCATCCCACCATGGCTGGTAGTTGGTGGCCAACAGACCGTCCAGATAGTCTATAGGAACAAACTTGCTGAGAACATCCCATTGCCCGAGCAAAGACTCGTAGGGACCACATAGCTTGTTCTCATACCCCCGTGTCCTGGACTCTTTCACGAATGTAGCCAGCGGCGGGCCACTCATTATGGTAAAGAGAAAGTCGCTCTGCTTCAGTCGAAGGATTTCCCCGCTCCATACCGTGGTAGTCGTGGGCGCATACTCCACCCCCAACAAGTCGAAATCGGCAGGGTGCTGGTCTATCCAGTCTAGCGCAACGTCGACCTGTTCATCATAGTAGGGAACCCCGGCAAGAGTGACCATCCCGATCTTCGGTAGTCGGCCCTCTGCAGCATAGTCCCAGTTGTCGCCAATCCAGCGCATTAGAATCTCTATCTGCGCGCCCGGAGGTCCGTACGCCGAGAAAAACCATTGGGAATCAAGCAGAGAGAACATGCCTGAGCCACAGAAAAAAGGTATCTCATCGCTCTCGAAGCTACTTCTCACTATCTCAGCGTGATGGGGCGACGCCCAGACTACGGATACATCCTGTCCCATCATCCACTTGTAGCCAATGGGCATTCGGGAAGCCTCCCCCCGCGTGTCATAAGTGACGAACTCCACAGACAATCCCGAAGGCAAGAGACCAGTCTCTTTGGCGAAATCGAAATAGCTCAGGTAACCTTCATACGTACCCCGCACTGCTTCTCCTGACCTACCGGTCAGGTCGTCCAACGCGCCTACCACCAGCTTGGCCCTTACCGTCTCCTCTCCGCCACATCCCGCCAGTATAGGTAACGAAGCGATAACAACCACAGCAGCTACAGACATAACTAGTCTAGCCAAATACGACCGCATCATACCCTCCTAATTCGAAACCGCGACCTTCATCAGAGCTTAATTTCACTCCTGACCATAAGACCAGGCCATTAACCCCGCGTTGAGGTTACCACCGTCCCAGCTTTGGGTCAAGGCAACTATTTATCTCGCCTCAGATATAACCCAAGCCGTTTTGCAGAATGTAACTCGCATGCAGGCTAAAGTTCCGCAGCAAGGTACCATATGCAGAATGCATGGCCAGTCGGGAAGCACCTGCACAATCGGGTGCAAGACGTCGTGCCCGGTGGCATAACACTGGCATTGGGGGTAGCGTAATGGTGGGTCTCCAGAGGCGACTCTTTGAGTTTCGTCCCGATGGGTGATCGCGATTGTGTCGCCTGGTGACGACGTCGGGACTCTACCCACCCTTGACTCCACGATCGCGTCAGGAGACGTCTTCGAGCTTTCGCGGGAATCTCCCACGCCGCCTGCCAGCGGCACCACAAAGGATGAGAATGGCACGCGTCGAGGGGGCCTCGTGCCCCACCCCAAGATTCCCCTCTCCTGAGGCGAGTTTTCGAGCTTTCGCAGGAATCCCTCATCCCGCCTGCCGGCGGCACCACGAAGGGTGAGAATGGCACGCGTCGTGGGGGTGCGTTTCGCGTCGCAGGAAATCATGCCTATTTTCCTAATCAATGACACGGCCACGGCGTTTCCTGCCACAAGAGATCATGTCTATTCTCCTGACAATCTCCCATGCCTCTTGAGGAAGGCACCACAGAGTGTGAAAATGCATGCTGGGACAGCGGTTGGCTAGAGCGCCCGACGTCGGGCCCTCTACCCGGTGTTATGAACGGGGAAGCCTACGGCCCAAGGGACGACAACATGCAGAGGACCCCTATTTTCGTGACAATAACACTGCAGGTGCGCTTCGCGGCGCGAGAAATCATGCCTGTTCTCATAGCAATCGGCCTGTGTCACAATTCAATGTCCCAGCTTTGAGCCGAGTAAATCTATGGCCTTTGCTAGCTTAGACATGACGTCTTCTTGGGCATTGTGACACAGCCGGAATGGCACGGCGGGGGCTCCGTTGTCAAGCTACTTCAGGGACCTCGATCCACCATCTGATAGGTTGGCCCAGAGGTGTTCTTTGAGCACCCGCCGGGTGAAGGAGTTGGCCTTTCCAGCACGTTTGATAAATGGTGGACTTTGGGGGACACACAACACTAGGTAAGGCCCCCGGGAAGGCTAGCCCTCGAGCTTGAATTCCCACTGACAGGCGATCTCGTCGGGGCTCTTCCTGGGCGGCAGCTTCAAAGGCGTCACCTTGATTTTCGGATTGATGAAACGGGCACACTGGTTGTACCAGTCCACGTCGACTCGATGGCAGACGTGCTCCATTGTGGCCATCTCTCCGTGTTTCTCGAAATAGCGCAAAGACTTGCAGTCCTTGAAGGTGGCTATCCCGTGGTAGTTGTTCTTCAAGTCGTACTCGACGTCGCACCAGGAATCTCCCCCGATCCCCCCGGCAGGGTCCACCTGGAAGAGCTTGAAGATGCTGGCCACATCGTCCCCCTGGATGTTGGCCGCCCGGGCTGTCAGACGGACCTCGGTCAATGCCATCCTCTGCCACACCTCGAAGTCCAGCTCCATGGCTTTCTCTTCACCCAGCCTCTCTTTCAACACCCTGTAGTAGACGCTGCCCAATCCCAGGTAGAGAGACCCTCCCAGGCCCCAGATGCGGCACATCTGTTCTTTGGAAAAGTCCATCATCTTGAGGCCCGGTCGGAATTCCCCGCTGTAGTCGGCAAGCTCCTTCATTGTCACCCTCCAATATCTCCAACGTTACTACCGCTGCTTCACAGAACCTTCACCATCATCAAGGTGAGTTCATCGAACCGGGGCTACCCTGGGCTGGACTCTTCTCCCCCGTAGAATCCCCTGAGAAGCTGATTTCGCCGGTCTGGCTGAAGCACTGCTACTGGATTGGAGTGCCCCGTGTGGGCAATGATACCGCAAACGGAAATCCCAAAAGGGGCACCCCAGGACCGTGCCTGCTTCCCTTTCTCTGAGCCTTGTTCGTGCGCCCGCTCGGCCAGCGCTGTCGCCACCCGGGCAATCAAGCGACATGTTGGGCTTGGGCCACCACAGAAGGAACCCGCAGCAAGTCGATGGCTGATTCCACCCAAGCCCCAAGCCGATGGGAAGACGTACTCCTCAGCGGGACGGTTCACGCCTTAAGCCGAGCCGGGAGTGGCATCAACCGACCAGCCTGAACTCCCGCTGGCAGGCGATATCTTCCTTGCTGTTCCGAGGGGGCAGTTTGAGGTTGATGACCTCTATCTTAGGATTGACGAAGTGGGCACACTGGGTGTACCAATCCGTGCATATCCTTCCACATGACTGCTCTATGAACTTTATGTCGCCGTGTTTCTCGAAGTACTTGATCGTCTGGCAGTCCCTCATGGTGACTATGCCATGATTGTTGTTCTTCAAGTCGTACTCGGCATTCAGTATTCCATCAGCTTCGCTTGCCGGGTCGATCTGGAAGACCTTGAACAGGGTAGCCACATCGTCTCCAGATATGTTCATCGCCTCAGCACTCAAACGATACTCCGTCAACCCCCACCTCCTCCAGACATCTCTCTCCACCTCGCTGGCTACCTGTTCACCAAACCTCTCCACAAGGACGCGGTAGTATGCGGTACCCAGTCCTATGTAGAGCTTGCCACCCAGTTCCCAAATACGCCCAAGGGCGTCTTTTGAGAAGTCCTGCATTCTCAAGCGCGGTCTGAACTCGCCAGCGTAGTTGTTCAACTCCTCCATCTTGACCTCCTCACCACTATCCACTAGCACATCCACTTCGATTTCCGCCCTCGGGTTGCTTTCGCCAGCGGCTATGAGTGGAAGATGCACGTGGTCAAGACATGAATGGTTATGCCAGGCAAAGACTATTCCAGCTTGAATTCCCACTCGCAGGCGATGTCTTCCTGGCTCTTGCGCGGTGGCAACATGAGAGGATTCGTCTTTATTCTGGGATTGACGTACTGCCCACAGAGGGTGAACCAGTCAAGACAGACCCCTCTACACACGTGGTCGTAGAGCGCAGTCTCTCCGTGTTTCTCGAAGTACCGCAGAGAAGGGCAGTCCGTGTAGGTGACGATCCCATGGTTGGGGTTTCTCAATTCGTATCTCGACGTGAGTATTCCCATTGCTGCATCTGCAGGGCTGGCCTGCAGTATCTTGAGAACCGTGGCCACATCGTTTCCCTTGATACCCAGCGCCTCGGCAGACATCCGAATCTCTATAGGCGCCATCCTCCTCCAGGCATCTCTGTCCAGTTCCATGGTCTTCTCATCACCAAGGTTCTCCCTCAGGATACGGAAGTATACACCAGACAGGCCTGCGTAGAGCATACCGCCACATGCCACAAGGCGCTGCAACGCCTCCTTTGAGAAGTCCTGTATGGTCAAGTCCGGCCTAAACTCTCCGACATAGTAGTCCAACTCCGCCATTTCTACCTCCTTCCTCGGCGCGCGGCGCGGGTTCCTACACCGTTCAACGTCCAGCTATGCCAACCCCATCAGGTTCAACCCAATATGGGCGGGCGATAGAAATCAAAGGCCTGCACCCATCTCTCTGCTGCGGCATCCCACTTCATTATCCTGAGGGTCTGCAGGAAGCTGTTGACGTCGCCTGCCACTTTCCAGGCGTTGCCAAAGCCCTCCACGGTCAGGTCCACCGCTAGGAATCCGTCGCGCAGGACAGCCCCATCCAGGTTCTCGGCACCTACCTGAGCTACCGCCAACTTGATTGCCTCGGCAACCATCTTGCCGCCTGCCCATCCGCCGATGTAGCCTACACCCCTCATTACCTCGGCTGCCTCCTGGGGGTCCATATGTGCTTCGATGTATTCCTTCACTTCGGCAACAAAGGGCACGTCCTCATTCCAGTCCACGTAGGGAGTGTCAGCGAGAAACCCGTCAAGATCCGCCTCTGGAATCGAGGCTCTGGCCAGGTCCCAATAGGCCATGAAGCTGTTCATCAGGCCAAAGTGAGTGCCCTGCCACCCAGAGGCTATAAGGTCCCTTTCGAAGGTGGCCATTGATGACCCTATAGTAGTATCCAGGATGTAGTCACAGACTTTCAAATGGTCTATCTCGGCTGCCCAGGTCGTCGTTCCCATTGGTGCCATCTGGGCTGTGACAAAATCCAGGTTGGGTGCCGCAGCACACCAGTCCTGGAGCGCCTCAAGCGGTTCACGGGAGATGCTGAGGGGGGCAAGTCCTACCAGGCCAACCTTGGCTGGCTGGGCCCCATCCCAAGTCTCCTCTATGCGGTGCCCCACCACTTCACCGGAACAGAAGGTCGGAGGCAGAACGCTGAACATCCAGTCCTCCCCGAGCATCTTGATGGAAGACCCGAAGCTGAAATTGGGGAGCTGGTCGGCCTCCAACGAACTCGCCAGGATCATTGCCTCGTCACCAGAGATGGTGGATATCATGTCTGCTCCCTGGCCCACCAACCACTTGTACCCGGGCGGTATCCTGCCTCTATCACTCCTCGAATCGTACGTCAGTATCTTGACCGAGACCTCCGGTATCAGGCCTTTCTCTTCCACCATTCGAAAGTAGTCCCGCATACCGTTGAATGTGTCTTTGACCGCAATGGCCGCGGGGCCGGTGAGATCACCGATGTAGCCAATGATTACCTCCGGCTTAGACTTATCGCCTCCGTTCCCACAGCCAGCCATTGCAGTCAGCGATAACAGCACTATCACCATCACCACGGCCGCAGTCCTGACTATACCCTTACGCATGTGTCCCTCCTTTCATAGCTGGGGTCGTAGACAGTGCCTTCCAGGTCTTGAGTTCCTGGTTTGGGACAATCTATGCAGGGCAAGCTAAGAGCAGGAACGTCTGGTGAGAATCTGGTACCATGGAGTCCGCAGTGTCTCGCGTGCTTGGGACTGGCAGCCTGCAAGCCCTTGGGGGTCCGCCTGCTGTGATCCAGGCAGGCTGTCTCAGTGCGATGTCGTCTATGCGACACCCAGTGACCCATGAACTGTCGAGCCCCATCAGCAGATGTACCTTCGCTTGCCAGAGGCAGAAGAGAGTCCGAAATGCATTGGCACTTGCGCCGTCCCCGAACAACCTGTAAGCTTGTTAGTACGCTATTAATATACTAATAGCACAAACAATAGCACGCTCCCTTTGGGTTGTCAATAGCCTCGGGTTGGTGTTGTCCCCCACGGGGCTTGCAGGCGCCACCGAACACGACCCGGGAGAGGAGGATAGAGAGATGACACAGGTCCCAACAGAAGAGGACGACTTCTCCTTCAGGAAGTACATCCCATTCAGCAGTAGGGCCTACAACCTGTTCATGCTGATGCACCTGACGCATATTGACATATACAGGGCCAGACACCGGGAGGTAAGAGCGTGCGGGCTGACCTACCCGGAGTTTGGGCTACTAGACCTGGTGGATCGATTGGAGGAATCGGCAGTACCTGCGGAGCTAGCCAGGTGGCTTATGCGGACGCCACCTGCTATCTCCGGTCTTCTCGACCGCATGGAACGGAAGGGGTTGGTGGTGCGGGAAGCGCGTACTGTGGGAAATCGCCTCAAGAGAGTGGTCATGACAGACGACGGCAGAGCGGCACTGGCGCGGGCCAGAGAGCACGACATAATAGACAGCATCGTAGAATCAATCTCGGAGGATGACTTCCGCAAGCTGTGGTCCGTTCTCGAAAGGTTGAAGGACGCAGCCCTACAACATAGCGTGAGGCCTGCCAGGACACCCGCCTCCACATAGCTGCGGTGGGTAAGGCAACCTCGTAGGCGCTTGACAGGCAAGTTCTGATCAAAACGGTCAAGACATCCAGCAGGCTGACCTTTGAGACGAGAGACAATGAACAACAACTCTCAGAGCTCCAGAGTGGTGAGGGGTTGGGCTTTGGGATTTCGGTCATTGAGTATTGTTTGTGATTTGGTGCTTGAGATTTGGAGATTCGTCAACCCCATGCTTG
>Ga0180432_10003908_pt1 | contig 20874 bp, 19 predicted proteins | sample SS_ome_10_FD_132414 | JGI IMG/M metagenome (GOLD analysis project Ga0180432, IMG submission 132414) | Hypersaline lake sediment archaeal communities from the Salton Sea, California, USA - SS_1_MS_2 metaG | ecosystem: Environmental > Aquatic > Non-marine Saline and Alkaline > Hypersaline >...
CCACACGCTGCAGGTCGGTCGGGATGGCGAGATCCGCGACCCAAACCTCGCTTCCGGCCTGGTGATTCCGCAGCAGCTCCCGGGCCAGCACGTTCAACCGTTCTTCCCGCCGCGCTACCAGGATCAGCCGGTAACCGCGCGCGGCCAGCTGCCGGGCGAACGAAGCGCCGATGCCGCTCGATGCGCCGGTGATGAGCGCGGTGCGGGGGGCGCCGTCAGCCATCGATCAACTCCTTGAGTGCTCGAATGTGATCGGGTGTCGTCCCGCAGCAGCCTCCGATGATGGAGACGCCGGCGGTGATCATCTCGCGCGCCCTCTCCGCCATGAAGGCGGGAGACTCGGGGTAGACCGCGCGGCCATCCTCGATCACGGGGAGCCCCGCGTTCGATTGGATGATGATGGGCAGATCGGTCACCTCGAGAAACCGGCGGGCGATCTTGACCATGTTATCGATGCCGTTGCCGCAGTTCGAGCCGACGACCTCCGCCCCCGCCTCCGCGAGTCCCGCCGCCGCCGCCGGGATGTCGACGCCCATGATCGTAAAGAAGCCGCGCGGCGTCGCATCGAACGTCATGGTCGCCATGATCGGAAACTCTCCCCCCCCTCGTGCCTCCCGCGCGGCCTCGATCGCCAGGCGGGCCTCCTGGAGATCGGTCATCGTCTCGAGGCAAATCCCATCGATCCCTGCGGCGACGAGCGCCGTCATCTGACGGGCGAAGCTCTCGCGGATCGCGCCGGGCTCGGTGTCGCCATAGGGCTTTAGCGTCCGCCCGCTGGGCCCGCAGGAGGCGACCACGTAGGCCTCCTTCCCCGCGACCTTCCTCGCGGCCTGCACGGCACGGGCGTTGATCTCTTCGCACTGCCCGTCCAGCCCGTAGCTGGCCAGCTTGAGCGGGGAACCGCCGAACGTGTTGGTTTGGATGATCTCGGCGCCCGCCTCCCGGTAGAGGCGGGCGATCTCCTCCAGCAATTCGAGCCGGGTCAGATTGACCGACTCGGGGCAGTCGCCCGGATCGAGCCCCCGCTCGAAGAGGGCGCTCCCCATCCCGCCATCGCCGATGATGGGGAGCCGGTGTTGGAGACGGCTCCGAAGACCCTCCATCGTGCTCCCTTCCCTATCGTGATCGGCATCATAGGAACGGAGCTGGAGCGGGGACAAGCTCCTATCGGGCGGCCACCCGGAGCGTCAGGGTGTCCGTCTCGTAAGGGCCTTCACCTGCTCGACCGCATGCGCGGCGTCGTAGGCGTAGGCATCGGCGCCAATCTCGTCGGCGAAGTCCTGAGACACCGGCGCCCCCCCGATGATCGTTCGCACGTCTCCCTTGAGATCCGCTTCCGCCAGCAGATCGACGACCCGGCGCATCGCCGGCATGGTCGTCGTCAGGAGCGCCGACATCCCGATCACCGCTGCGCCCTGCTCGCGCGCGGCCTCCAGGAACCGCTCGGGGGCGACATCGTGTCCCAGATCGATCACCTCGTACCCCGCGCCCTGGAGCATGATGCCGACGAGGTTCTTCCCGATGTCGTGCAAATCCCCCTTCACGGTCCCGAGCACCACCTTGCCGATGCTGGGAACGCGGCCTCCGATCATGTGCGGCTGCAGCACCTCGAGACCGCCGGTCATCGCCTTGGCCGCCAGGAGGACATCGGGGAGGAAGATCTCGTGATCGCGGAACCTCTCGCCCACCACGGTCATCCCCGCAATCAGGCCGTCACGCAGAATCTTCTGGGCCGTGATCTCCTGATCGACCGCCGACTGCGTGAGCCGGCGGACATCCCCGTCCTCTCCCTTCTGAAGCTGCTCGGAGATGTGCTGCAAGATCTCCATCCGGTCTCATCCTCCTGCTCGTCGTAGGCTCCGGATCCTCTGACGGCATTCCGCGGTCTGGCACTGCCGGCAGAACGCGTAGTCATTGTCGAATTCGTGAATCCTTCGCGGTCCGCCGACGATGACGCCCGAGATCGACTTGAGCGGCTCCATCAGGAAGCTCTCGGTCAGGGTCACCCCGATGTCCTCGGGCTGCAGATGCGCGAAGAGCGCCTCCTGCCCACTGATGTGCCATCCGCAGTAGCCGGGGCTGTAGCGCAGGAAACACGTCGACGGCTGCAGACGCGCGCGCCTCTGGAGGGCATCGCGGAAGTCCTTCTCTGTACGCGAGGCGGCATGCTCCGCCGCCTCCGAAGCCGCGGCATCGAGCATCGCCCCCACCACGAAATCGCCCCGCTCGAAGAGGCGGTCGATCTCGCGGCTCACCGCCTTGCCCACCGTCACCGCGAAGAGAGCCAGGTGCGCCGACCGCGGGAAGATCATGGCCAACGGACTGGCCGCCTCGTTCTCGCCCCGGCCTTCGTAGATCCCTCGGAACTGCTCGGAGGTCACCTCGAGCCAGACCCCTTGCGAGGCGGCGCGCTCGGCCATGCGCCCGAGCGCCTCGTCCAGCGCATCCGCCACCCGCGGATCGGGCGGCGACTTCGCCGCCCCGCGGCCCATGGCGCGCAGTACCGCCTCCCGGCCGGGAGCGATCTCCTCATAGGCTATGGCGAGCCGCTCGCGCATGGACCCTACCCGTCCTCGTGCGCGGGGAGCGCGTCCATGCCGTGGCGCCGCGCCTCGGCTTCCATGCGGCGGACCATCTCGGCCTTGGTCCCGTCCGGCAGCCGGCTCGGCTCGTAGGCCGCCACGTGGCGCTCCACCTCCGCATGGGCCCGCTCCCCCAGGGTGCGCGAACCCTCCGCCTCCCAGCGCGAGCGGTTGGCCCGTTCGATGACCGGGCCGGGGTAGTGATGCTCGGCCTTCAGGTGGCGGCGCGTGTGCGGGGAGATCAGGAGATGACCCTCTTCGAGCAGCTCCCGGAAGCGGTCGAGCGAGGGGAAGTCCTCGCGCGGCTCGATACCGCCGATGAGCCGCCCGGTGAGGCCGGCGATCTCGTTGTCGACGACCAGTTTTTCGAGACTGATACAGCTCTCGAAATCGAGCATGCCGGGCCCCGAGATGTTGTTGATCCCCGACAGCGCCGCCAACGTGGCTCCCATGGAGGTCTCGAGACCCGCTTGGGCATCGAGCGCCTTGGCGTCGCTGAGCGAGATGTAGGCCTGGGTGGGGAGACCCAGGTGCTTGCCGATCTCGTTGTAGGCGCAGTCGATCATCTGCGTTTCCACGGCGCCCATCGGCGTCGTCTCGTAGCGGATGTCGAAGGCGGCGGGTGAGCCGCCGTAGAGCGCCGGCGCCCCGGGGTTCGCGAGCTGGGTCAGGACGATCCCACTCAACGTCTCCGCCGTGTGCTGCACGAGCATGCCCACCAGCGTCACCGGACCCACGAAGCCCGACAGCGGCATCGAGACGTACTCGACCGGGATCCCGTCGCGCGCGCAATCGAGCAGGTTCTGGGACGTGACCTCACCCCACTTGAGGGGCGCGGTGGGGCAACAGGAAAAGACGGTGAGGGGTTTGGCCTTCAGCTCCGCCTCGCTCCCTCGCACCGCGAGCTGGAAATCCCTCATCACCTCGAATGACTCGATCGTGAACGCGCCCGTGACAACCGGCTTCTCTCCGTAGAGGAGGCTGAGGAAAAGCCGGTAGCTGTCCTGGACCGGCTCGGGCACATCGAAGGCGATCAGGGCCGTGCTCTGGGAGGCGATGTGCTCCAGGCGGCTGACGAGCTTGGCGTAGCGGATGTAGTCGGCCGTCTGGCCGCGGCGGGCGGCGCCCGATGCGGGGTCGAGCACGGTGATCGCACACGACCCGGGTGTGTAGTAGAAGTGGTCGCCCGAGAAGTCGTGCGTGGCCTGTCCCCGAACATCGTAGAGCCGGAACGCGGAAGGGGCGGTCTTCAAGGCCTGATCGATCAGACCCGGGGAGAACCACGCGCGCCGCCGTTCGCGATCGATCCTCGCCCCATGATCGGCCAGCACCGAGAGAGCGTGCTCGCTGTGGATCTCCATACCCAGCTGACCAAGCACGTCGCGGGCTTCGGCGATGATGGTCTCGATGAGGTTCGGATCGAGGAATCGAACGCTCGGTCTCGACACGCCCCACCTCCCGTCGGCCGCGGGCTACGGAAGGCGGTACCGTCCCGCGGACTCCCGATGGATCCGGCCCCGGCGCTCGAGGTCCGAGATCTCCATCCGCTTCAGCATCTCCCGAATCGGAAAGCAGCGGTCGATGATCTCCCTCCCCGCCTCCCCCTGCTCCCGGAGGAGGCGAAGGAACGCCTCCTGGCGGGAGGAAAAGCGGGGTTGCGCCATCGTCTTCACCTGCCCGGCGGGGATCTCGACCAGCTGATCCTTGTCGGGATCATACCCTAGCACGCGCTCGGAGTTCTTCTCGATAAGGAACAACTCCCACGGCGCGGCGTCTCGGCCTTCCAGCGTGATGGTCACCGGGGTGAGCCGCAGGGCGGGATTCGGACCCACCACGCCGAAGACGAGCGGCGCGTGAACGTGGACCAGCGCCAGGAGGAAGAGCAACAGCCCGTGGCTGAGGCGTGCCGCCGCGGAGTCGCGCCTCGGGTCGGGGCGCGGGGGCGCGAGCCGGCTGCGCAACACACCCACCGTGCGGCGCACGGCGTCCGACATGATGACCAGAAGAGCCAGGAAACAGAGCGTGCTCTCGCCGGGCCCGAGAATCGGGAAAACCGAGCGACCGGACGCGAAGCCCTGACCCACTACCGAGAGAACGATGATGATCCCGAGCCAGAAGAGAACAGCCAGCCCCACCGCAAGCGGCCGCCGGAAGCGACCCCGCGGCGCCAGGCGCTGGAGTCCTACGACGGCGGCAATCGCCCCGGCGAGGATCAGGGTTCCGACATAGAGTGCCCCGGGTTCGATCAGGGACTTGACGCCGAGCAGGGGAGCGACATTGAAGCCGTAGAGCTGACTCGAGGCGCCGATCCACAGGAAGTAGCCCGACCCGTACACGAGCGGCGGCAGCATCACCACCAGCGCCAGGAGGTCACGGGCCGACACGTGCCAGCCCCCGCGATCACTGTCCGGCCTCGTATTCACCGGCTCTCTCCGTCGGGCCCTGCGGGGCGTTCCGTCCTCCGCTCAAACCATCGGCGGCCATCCCGCGGATCCCCTGGGCTTTCGTCCCCCGGTGAGCATCCGGTTGACATCCCGCCGGCGAGGGACGAGGTTATGGGGGGGGCCGAACTCCCCGGATACGGAGGGTGAGACATGTCAGAAGGTGGTAAAAGCAGCGGGCGAGGGGGTCGCGCCGGCCGCGGCGGGCATCCGGGCGGCGCCGGTCGGGGCAGGGGTCGCGGGCGCACGCCCTTCGGACAGCTGCACCCGCAGGACACCGGTACGCCTCGCTCCATGGCCGGCGGGGGAAGCGGGGAAGAGGGTGACCCGGATCAGAATTGCGTTTGCCCCAAGTGCGGCCACCGGCAGAGCCGCATCAAGGGGCGCCCGTGCGCCCAGCGCAAGTGCCCCAAGTGCAACACGCACATGACCCGGTTTGAAAAGAAGGCCTAGGGAGCGCGCTTGAGGACGAACTCGTAGGCTTGCGGCTTGCCGTTCTCCGCCCGGAGCATGAGTTCCACCGGCTCGAATCCCGGGCTTTCGATCCGCAAGTCCCAGTAGCCGACACCGATGGTTCCGCTGAAGGGCGTCGTGCCGACGGCGAAGAACTCCCCCCACGCCTCCGTGCCGCTGTCGCCCTCCGGCTCCGAGCGCTCCCGGAAGTAGAGCACGGCATTGGGCGGCACGGTGGTCACCTGGATCTGGGCGCACTTCTCCTTGTAGAGATAGGGCACGCGCACGCCGCACCCCCCAAGCAGGAGCGCCGGCAGAAGCAACAGCGCGATCGCCTTCCGTGGAGACATCCTTGCCGTCCTTGGGCCCAAGCCGCCGTGTCTCCCCTAAAGAACGAACGGTGGGGTGCCTTTCTGGAGGGGATTCGCGCCGGTACTAGAACCGCACGACCGGCAGGCTCCGCCGCCCGCTGGGCGCGATCACGCGGGCGGTGTAGCGACCGGCCGGCACCCCCGCCGCCTTCCACGTGAGGTGCGACTCCCCCATCGGCGCCATGCTCCTCAGCGCATCGATCAAGCGGCCCTCGGCATCGAGGATCTCGATCCGGACCGGCCCGCCACGCGGCAGGTCGAAGGCGAAGCGCGTCTCCGCGCCGCTCAGGCTCGGCTCCGCCCGCACCGTCCACGCCCAGGAGGCGGGGGGATCGGGGATGCCCCCGAGATTCAGATAGAGCACCGAAAGATGAACCTCGTAGTTGTCGGTGGATCCACCCGCGAACTCGGTCCAGGCCACAAAGACGTAGGGAAACCCCTCCGGCGGTTCGGAGACGACCAGGCGGGTCCCGGTGATCGAAGGCCGGTATCCGTTCTCGCCGTCGGGGAAGCTGATGATCGAGTCGGCCGTCGCGCCGGTCCACTGTTCGCCGTCGAACCAGGAGACGTGCTGCTCCTTCGAGCCCGTCACATCGTCCTCTTCGTCCCACACGGCGAACGGTCCCCCGAACGCTCGGACGTGCACATCCGGGTTCGATGCGCTCCGTCCCGCGCCCTCATCATGCGAGACCTGGACCTTGCCGCTCTCGCCGCTCCAGGTTGCGCCCTGATCATAGGTGCTGGTCGAGTAGATCTCGTAGTAATAGGGGCTCGAGGTGTTGTAGGAAACGCGGTAGACGACGTGCACGCCGTCGGACGCGTCGTAGGGTACGGCCGAGATGTCGAGATCGGTCATGAGTCCGCCCGCGGGCGAGATCTCACGGTCGGCAACCTCGCTCGACCAGGTATCGCCACCGTCTTCGGAGATCCCGACGTGGATCGCGTATTCGTCGTTGGCATTCTTCTCCCGCCAGACGACGAAGAGGTGCCCCTCGCAGGCCGCAATCCGGGGACCGATGGCGGCTTGGTCGTCGGGGAAGCTGATCACCCGGTCCCCCGATGCGCCGCTCCAGGTGAGCCCCCCATCGGTGGATCGCGAGTAGTGGACTTCGGCCACGCCGTCGGAGGTCGCCTGATGCCAGACCACGTGGAAGACGCCGTCCGCGTCGCAGGCGATCGAGGGCGTCATCGTATCGAACGTGCTGGCCGGATCGCTCAGGATCGCATCGGAGGTCTGGGAAGACCAGGTGATCCCGTCATCCGTGGAGATCCCGTAGTGGACCTCCCGATTCGCTGCATCGTCCTCGCTCCAGACGACGATCAGGACATCGCCGCCGGCCGCCGCGGAGCACTCGTCGTAGAGATCGTTGCCGTCGGGGAAGCTGATGATCCGGTCACCCGCGGTCGACGTCCACGTCTCCCCGTAGTCGGCCGAGCGACCGTAGTGAAGCTCGCGATCGGAGGGCGCATCCTCCCCCCAGAAAGCGTGCAGGGTGGATGCCCCCTCGTGATAGAGGATCTGGACGGCCCGTGCGTACTCGTTGTCGTCGAAGCTGATCATCTGGTCGGCGGTCGTGCCCGACCATTCGGCATGCGCTAGAGAGACGAACCACAAGAAGAAAGACACAAACAGAAGCTGCCGCATCGTCCACCTCCTGGAAAGGGTGAGAGGTCCTCTCCAGGATACTGCGGCGCGCGCGGGGTCGTCAAATGCTCGGCGCTAGGCCACGCGGATCGCCCGGCGCAGCTTGTGACGCAGCTTGTGCAGTCTCCGGCGGGCATCGTGAAGGCCTTCCCGGTCCTTGGCGGCCAGGGCGGCGTCCCGCTCCTTCTTCACCTTGCGGATCTCGGCTTTGATCGAAGACTTGTCGACTCCGGCCACTACCTTGTGGGGCTTCTCGATGCCCATGTGGTCGGCCAGGGTGTCGACCAGCTTCTCCTTCTTCATACCCGAGACGCCCTTGAGGTCGGGATACTCCTTGGCCATCTCGCGCAGCTTCATGACCGTCGTCTTCTCAAGCTCGTGATAGTCCATCAGAGGCCCTCCAGTCTCCATGACCGCCATCCTTCGGGTCGAGTGTAGCGAACGATCGGAAAGCGGTCCAGGGCGGGAAATCACCGGATCAGCACGAGGGGGCGTACGGCGCGCTCGTCGCCCCACTGCAGGCATCCGTAGTAGAAGCCCGGGGCGACCAGGCGGCCCGCGTCGTCCGTCCCGTCCCAGACCAGGCGATGCTGCCCCGCGCCCGAGAGGCTCTTCGTGAGGTGTCTGATCCGGCGGCCGGCAACATCGATGATCGACAGGGAGGCGGCCCGGGGAGCGCTGAAGACGAGGTCGCATCGCCCCGAGAAGGGATTGGGAGCGCAGTGGAACCGATGGGTCCATCGGCCCTCCTCCACACCGACGCTGGGACAGCCGACCGGCCAGGCGCCGATGACGCCGCAGTCGAATCCGTCCGGGTGCCGGCCCGGAAGACAGGGGGAGTGGTGATCCAGATCGAGCTGGGTCCGGTTCGGGTCGCAGTAGAGCGGATCGGCCGAGAAGTTGCCGACCTGACCGTACTGCACCGCGATCGACTCGACCCAGTCGCCTTCGAGGTTGCCGTGGATGTTGCAGCAGGTGAGCGTGATGGCCGCCTCGTTGATCATGTCCACGCCGTTGCCGTCCACGCTGCCGGTCACCAAGCACCTCTCCATGACCGCATGGCCACTGCAAGAGGCATAGAGGCCGGCCCCAAAGCCCGCTGCCTCCTCGCGGTGAAACGTGCAGGCGCGAAAGGTCGCGACCGAGCCGCCGCAGCAGTAGGCGCCGGCGCCGTTGCGGGTCGAATCGCCCATGAAGGTGGACCCGGTCACCAAGACCGGCCCGCTGTCATCGAACGTGAGGATGCCGCCGGCACGGTAGGTGGCCACGTTCTCGAGGAAGAGACAATCGGTGACCGTAGGGGCCGACTCGTCATAGCAGCAGATCGCCGCGGCCTCGAAGTTGGCTCGATTGGCGTGAAAGGTACAGTCGACCAGCAAAGGGGCGGACGCCTCCCGGAGGCAAAGCGCGCCCCCGGCATCCGCGCGGTTTTCGACGAACCGGCAATCGCGCACTTCCGGCTCGGCGGAACCGGTCATGCCGATCGCACCACCCCGGTGTCCGATGTTCGCCGTGAAGAGACAACCCCCCACCGTCGGTGACGCCCCATCGATCCACATCCCCGCGCCCAACGAATCATGCCAAGCACCCCGCACCGTCAGGTCGCGGATCACCGTGCCGGGCCCCTCCCCACAGCGGATGTGGAATGCCCGATGGCGATCCTCACTGCTCCCCTCGCAATCGAGCACGCAGGCAGCCGCCACCCCGCCTTGGGATCGCACCGTGATCGCCTTGCCGCCGGGATCGAGATCCCGGTTCCCGTCTCCGGTGAACACGCCGTCGGTGAGTTCAACGACATCCCCCGCCTCGGCCGCATCGATGGCGGCCTGGATGGTGGGGAAGTCACCCGTGCCTTCGGGGTTGACGACATGGGTCGCTCCGTGGACACCGGTCGCCAGCGAGCCGGCGAGCAGCACAGCCAGGGGCCATCGCATGAGAGTCCCCCCTTAGCGGATCAGGGTGAGATGCCGCATCCAGCTTCGATCACCGGCGCGGAGTCGGCAGAAGTAGATGCCGGCCGGAACCGGATGGCCCGCATCATCCGCGCCGTCCCACCGTGCCGCCAGCCCGCCCCGTGACGAGAGCGTGCGCACCCGTCGCCCCGTCGCATCGAGGATCGTCCATCCGATCTCCGCACCCTCCGAGGGCTCGACCAGAGCGGTGAAGGTCGTCTCCTTCGCAAAGGGGTTGGGCGCGCAGCGGATGAGATCCGAACGCTCCGGCACCGGCACGCCCACCGAGGGGCAACCGACGGGCCAGGCGCCGATGAGACCGCAGTCGACGCCGTCGGGATGGCGGCCCGGCAGGCAGGGGGAGTCGTGGTGGAGTGTGAAGTCGCCAGCCCCGAGGTTACAGAGAAGGGGATCGGCCTCGATGTTGCCGTTCACCCCCAGCTGATCGGCGATGCGTTCGATCCAATCCCCGCCAGCGTTGCCGTAGATGTCGCAGCAAACCAGTGTGATCTCGCTCAGGCTCTCTTCGAAAACACCCTGCCCCGACACGCTCCAGGCAACCAGCGTCCGCTCCAAGATCGCCGTGCCATGGCAGGCGGTGTAGAGGCCGGCGCCGTTCATGGACGCATCGTTCCCGATGAAGGAGCAGTTGTAGTACTCGGCCGTCGAGGTTCCGCAGGTGAAGGCGGCGGCTCCGATCGTCGCCTGATTGGCCGTGAACGTGCAGCCGGTCAGGACGATCGGACCGGCGCCGCCATCGGTGAGCAGGCCCCCCGCGCGGTAAGGGGTCGTGTTGCCCCGGAAGAGGCAGTTGTCGAGCAGAGGGGTGACATCATCCTCGCAGTAGACGGCACCCGCCTGGAAGTTGACGACGTTCTGCTCGAAGTCGCACCCGGTGATCTGTGGAGAGGCATACTCGCTCAGGTGCAGCGCACCCCCGTTGTCCGCGGTGTTGGCGACGAAGGTGCAGCCGGTGATCTGCGGCGACGCGGTCCCGCGGCAGGCGATCGCCCCACCGTCGGTGGCCCAGTTCTCGGTGAAGATGCACCCGATGATCGACGGATGGGCGCCCTCCAGGAAGATCGCCCCGCCGTCATCGGGCTCCCAGCCGCCGCGGAGGGTCAGGTCGCGGATCACCGTTCCCTCATCAATCCGATCGTCACACCAAACCGCCCGATGAGGCTCCGCTTCGCTCCCCCCGCAGTCGAGGATGCAGGCGGCGGCCTGATCGCTTTGCGAGGCAAGGGTGATCGCTTTGGCCGCCAGATCGAGATCTCGATTCCCCTCCCCGGTGAACACGCCGTCCGAAAGGAGGATGGTGTCGCCGTCGACGGCCGCGTCGATCGCGGCCTGGATCGTCGGGAAGTCGCCGGAGCCGTCGGGGGCCACGTGGTGGATTGCGGCGCCGGCGCTCCACACCCCGGGCAGGAGCAGGACGAACACGACGGCGGCGAATCGTCTCATCGGTGACCTACCGAATCCGATGGACGGGGCGGATCCGTTCGGCCCCTCCCGCGCGAAAGCGACAGAAATAGACACCCGACGGCAACACCGCACCACCCTCGTCGGTGCCGTCCCACACGATCTGATGAGGGCCCGGATCACGCTCGCCCCGAACCAGGCTCCGAACGCATCTTCCCGCCGGATCGTAGATGGCGACGTCGATCGGCCTCCCGTTGCTTCCCGAAAGGTCGTAGGCGATCCGAACCGCGTCCCGGAACGGATTCGGCCCCGCGATGGAAAGGTGAATCGCCTCCCTCGGTGCGATCGGCACCTCCACGCCCGTCGCCGGGCATCCGATCGGTTCCGCGCCGATCAGCCCGCAGGGGACGCCGTCCGGGTGACGCCCGGGCAGGCAGGGCGAGCTGTGGTGCAACGTGCAATCGCCGGCTACCGCATCACAGAAGACCGGATCGGCGCTGAAGTTCCCGTTGATTCCCAGCTGATCGGCGATGCACTGGACCCAGTCGCCGCCCGCGTTGCCGTAGATGTCGGTGCAGGCGACCTCGGCCGAGCCGGCGGAATTGCAGAAGATCGCCTCGCCCGAGGTGCTGGCGGCGATGATGCAGTTCTCCACGACCGCGGTTCCGGAACAGGAGATATAGAACGCCGCCCCGTCGGTGCTGCCGATGTTGCTCCGGAAGGTGCAGTTCTTGAAGGTACCCGTCGCGACCCCACAGCAGACCGCCGCCCCACCCCGAGCCGAGGCGTTGGTCAGGAACGTACATCCGGTCACCGCCACCGGATCGCAGTAGTCATCGATGATGATCGCCCCGGCTCGGTACGGCGCGGCGTTCTGCTCGAAGAGGCAGTCCCGGAACTCGGGGGTCGCCGACTCCCGACAGGCCACGCCGCCCCCCTCGTACAACACTTCGTTCGACCGAATCGTGCAGCCCTCGAATACCGGCGACGCTGAAGCCAAGAGAAAGATGCCGGCGCCGAACCCGCCCAGGTTCTCCGTGATGTGGCATTCGATCACGTGCGGAGACGCGCCGTCTCCCAGATAGATCCCGCCCCCGTAGTAGGCATAACAGCTGTTGAACACACACCCGATGATCGTCGGTGAGGCGGCCTGCAACCACACCGCTCCCCCCTGGTCGGCATCCCAACCCCGCATGACCGTGAGGTCGCGGATGACCGTCTCGGGTTCCTCATGATCCCGAAGGTGGAACCCGCGATGGGGATCGGTTTCACTCCCATCGCAGTCGATGATGCACGCGGCCGCATTCCCGCTCTGGGAGCAGAGCGTGACCGCCTTGCCCAGGAATTCGACGTCTCGATTCCCCTCCCCGGTGTAGGTGCCGTCGGTCAGCTCGACCACATCGCCGTTCTCCACGGCGTTGATCGCCTCTTGGATGGTCGGGAAGTCGCCGCTCCCGTCGGCGCGGACGACATAGGTGGCCCCGTTGGCGTCCGTGGCCCCAAGCAGCAAGAGCGCGACGATGACGGCCAGATACGAGCGGGCAGCGGGCTGGAACATGGCGATTCTCCTCTCTGTCGTCCGTCGGGACCCCTCCCTGTATCCCAACGTGGTGCGATTATACCTTAAAAGCCGGGGGTTCCGCGGGGCAAAGGGAAAGGGGGGAAGCGGGACTAGGCGTCGATCTCGCGGATCCAGCCCGCCAAGCTATCCTGCCCGGCGGTGGTCTCGAGATTGATCTCGGCCTCTCCTTCCAGACCCGACTCGACCTTGCGGTGCAGATGGCGTACCCGATCGATGATCACCACCTCTTTCCCCTTGGTGCAGTTGAGGAGGCTACCCACCTTGTTGGTCTCGTTTTCCAGGACGTCTTGCAGGACGGGGGATAGGAACGTGCCCCAGAATTCCGGATTGGCCTCCAGCTGGTAGACCTGCCAGTCGGCGATATGGGGATTGACCCACATCAGGGTCAGGCCCATCAGCCCCTCGTTCTCCAGATCCGCCGCCACCTCCCGCACGCCCCCGAACTGCGCGGTGCACACGGTGCACTCGAGGTCGCCGAAGAAGAGGATCACGATCTGGCCTTCCAGGGAGCTGAGGGAAACCTGCTGCTCGTAGGTCGGTGAGCGAAAGTTGACGTCCTGGAGGGAGAAGTCCGGCACGAGACCGGTTACGTTCCCATTCGGCTGCGTGCCGGGGTCGGAGCTACACGATGCCATGAGGACCCAGACCAGGGCAACACCGATGACGGGCATGGACGTTCGCATGGGGCATCCTCCTTACGGGGTCAGTCTAGTGCCGCCCGGTCTCGATCCGCAAGGTCGGAGAGATCGCTTGCCCCGGCGCCGGACGGTGCGTAGGTTCACGATCATCACCTTGACAGGGAGGCTAGGCATGAACCCATTCGATCCGATCATCGAGCAGGCGGGCGTGGACTGCAGCCGGGAGGGTTGGCGAACCTCGGTGCCGAAGCCCCCGATCGCCACGTTCGATCCCGAGCGGGCCTACTTCGCCCGGATCCAGACCAACAAGGGCCCGCTCCGGATCCGTTTCATGCCCGAGGTCGCCCCCATGCACGTCACGAGCTTCGCCTACCTCTCGAAGCTCGGGTTCTACGACGGATTGACGTTCCACCGCGTCATCCCCGGATTCATGGCCCAGGGCGGCTGTCCCCTCGGTTCGGGGACCGGTGGCCCCGGATATGCCTACGATGGCGAATTCAGCGGCAAGGCGAAGCACGATCGACCCGGCCTCTTGTCCATGGCCAACGCCGGCCCCGGCACCGACGGCAGCCAGTTCTTCATCACCTTCGTCCCCACGCCCCATCTGGACGGGCTTCACTCCATCTTTGGCGAAGTGACCGAGGGCATGGATACACTGCAGGCGTTGGAGCAGGCGGGGAGCCCGTCGGGACGGCCATCGGAACGCTTGGTGATCGAGAAGGTCACGATCGAGACCGAGTAGGCTAGGCCGCGCGGCTCGCAACCTCATCCGGCTGGCCGGCGGTCGGAAGGGTGAAGCAGAAGGTGCTTCCGCAACCCGAGCCGTCCGATTCCACCCAGACGCGCCCGCCGTGGATCTCTACGATCCGCTTGACGGCGGCCAGCCCCACGCCGGTCCCGGCCTTTGCGGGGTTGAGACGCTCGAAGAGCCCGAAGATGCGATCGTGGAAGCGGGCGTCGATCCCCTGCCCGTTGTCCCGCACGAAGCAGATCATCTCATCGCCGTCCCGGCGAATCCCGATGTCGATCCTCGGAGAGGTCTCCTCGCCGACGAACTTGACGGCGTTGTCGATCAGATTCTGAAACAGCTCCCAGATGCGTGGACGATCCCCATAAATGACCGGGAGCTCCGAGCTCACGGTCACCCGCGCCCCACGCTCCTCCAGCTGTTGGCTCATCAGGTTGATGACCTCGCCCACCAGTTCACCAACCTCCACCCGTTCGGGAGGATGGATCGATCGACCGATGCGGGAAAGCTCAAGCAGCTGGCTCAGCAGAGCGTGCATCGTCTCCGTCGCCTTCGTGATTCGCGACAACCGATCCTGGGCTCGCGGCAATTCGCCGACGGCCAGATCCTTCTCCAGAAGCCCCACGAACCCCCGGATCGTGATGAGCGGGCTCTTTAAATCGTGGGACACCGTATAGGTAAACTGCTCGAGTTCGGCGTTCTTCTTCTCCAGCTCCTTGACGAGGGTTTCCTGGATCTCCTCGGAGCGCTTTCGTTCGGTGATGTCGCGGGCGACGCTCAGGATGGCCGGTGCCCCTTGATAGTCGATCAAGCGGCTGCTCAGCTCGACGGGGATGATCTGCCCATCACAACGGACGTGGGCCGACTCGAAGACGGCGTGACCCCGGGCGCGTAGCTCATCGATCCGGGCACTCGTTTGTGACGCGAACTCGGGCGCTTCCAGCTCGGCGACCGACATGCCGCGCAGCGACTCGCGAGGGTAACTCAACCGGTCGGCCGCGACCCGGTTGACCTCCAGGATTCGTCCCGCCAGATCGTGGATCAGGAGGGCGTCATTGACATTGTCGAAGATAGCCAGGATGCGCTGCTTCAGCTCTCCGTCCGCTTCCTGGGCCCGAACCCGTCCGATGATGGCCCCCACCTGGGCGGCCATCGATTCGATGGCGTACCGGGTCTCGTCGGGCAGGCTGTCGGCCGAGTGGGTGGCCAGGTTGATGGCGGCTACGATCTCGTCCCCATAGTGGACCGGCAACACCGCGACGGCCCGTAGCCCTTCGTTGGCTTTGACCGGATCCATCGGCAACTCCAGTTCGGAGTAGACGAGATAGGCCGGTTCCCCGTCACGAACGAGCTGGGCCTGCGGGGAATCGGATGTGTAGTGCGAGCTCCGTTCGAGAAACTCCTGCTTCAGTCCCCGTTGGCACATCAGATCCAGCGCCCCGGTTTCGGCATCGATCAGGTAGATACCCCCGCAGTCGATCCCCTCGACCGACAGGACGGCATCCAGCAACATCTCCAGTGCCTCGCGGAGATGACTGGCCGAGGCGAGGTTCGTGCTCAGATCTCGCTGCATGCGGAGAAGCCCGGCCACCCGTTCGCGTTCGGCGATCTCCGCCCTCAATTCGGCGGTTCGCTCCGCGACCGTCTTCTCCAGGTGCACGCGGTGCCGGATGCGCTCGGCGTCGGCCACCTGTCGCTCCTCGTCCCGGAGGTTCCGGTAGTGCACGCCGACCGCGAGACCAACCATCCCGAGAATCCAGAAGAAAGCCATGGCTCGAACGCTGTTCGTATCCGCCTGCCGCTTCTGTCCCAGCAAGGAGGCCATCGACAGCGAGACGGTCTCTCCCGCTCGGACCTCACCGACACGATAGCTCTGATGGCACTTCAGACATCCCTCCTCGGTCGCGATCGGGCGCATGAGATTGAAGAAGGGTCGACCGTCGATCCGCGTGAACTCGCTCACCTCGGGCGCACCCGCGGCCAGCTTCCCGAGCGCGGACCGGTCCCACGCGTTCGCCGTCTCCCCGAAACCGACGCGCCGAGCGTCGGTGATTCGACCGGTGAGCGCGGGTTGGCGGAGGAACTCCTCCTCCAGCTGGCGCTTCATCCGGACCGGATCGATCAGGGCCAGGCACTGGCCCGATTGCGCGGTGAGCTCACGATTCGGGATCTCGGCGCCATCGGACGCCCGGGGATTGGGAGCATCGACCGGAACGTAGATGCCGCCATGCTGGGTTACCCAGCGGAGGAGCGCCACATCGCGGTTCAGGTGGGCACGCGCCTGCGCCAGGGCTTGTCCTTCGATCGACCGTCGGTTGCGCGCCAGGTCATCGACCAGCAGGACGGCCATGATCGCGGTCCACGCCAGGGCCGCAATGATCGCCCAGGGGTGCAGATGACTCCGACGGGCTATGGGTATCTTCAGCCTGGGCATTCCACCTCTCTCGGAATCGATCACGGGATTCAGCTTCTTCTATCGACCGCCCGGAGGTGGATGTCGAGTCCAACGACGCTCGCGAAATGACGCCGCGTGCACCCGTAATCATCCGGCAACGCCTTTTCCTATAAGGAGATAAGGACCAACATCGGCCAGGTGGTCGACGGCGATCGACCCGCGGATTGCAGTGAATGTGGCCCCCCCCGCTGCCGAACCCTGAAGGCAGTGTGAACGTCAGGAGAGGGAACCGAATGTCGAGCTCTCATGATAGCGATGTCTTCTCCCGCCCCGCGTACCAGAGGGCGCGTCGATCTTCGGACGACAACGAGTACCTCGCCATCCCCGTTCACAGCCTGCGTGTCGACACCATTACCGGGTTCAATCTCTACCTGTGGATGTCCCATAGCCACTCCTATGTCCTCTACCGCCGAGGCGATCTCACCTTCAGCGACGAGCACAAATCGAAGCTGTCGGACAGCGGCGTCGCCGAGGTCTTTATCGAAGAAGAAGCCCGGGACGCGTATCTGCGGTATCTGGAGCAGAACCTGGGTCCGGTCCTGGCGGACAGCGGGCTCGATCTGCCCGTGGCCTCGCGCATCGCCTATGGATGCGCCAGCCACATGATGCAGGAGCTCTTCGAACTCCCACTGACCGAAGAGTCGATGGTGCGCGCTCACCAGATGGCGCAGCATACGGTCGATCACATCGTGCGCACGCCGGAGAACCTGCGGTACTTGATCGAGCTCATGTCCACCGACTACGAACTCTACACCCACGCGGTCGATGTCTGCATTCTCGGCATTGCTCTCGGCCACCGGCGGGGTATGAACGAGACCGGTCTCCACGAGCTCGGGACCGGCCTGCTCTTGCACGACGTCGGGAAGACTGAAGTCGACCCCTCGATCCTCCGCAAGGAGGAACCCTTGACCGATGAGGAGGCGAAGCTTCTGGGCAGCCACCCGGCCCGGGGAGCCCTACTCGCGCACGAGAGAAAGCTCGATGCGATCGGTTCACTGGCCGTCATTCGCCAGCACCATGAGAAGTGTTCTGGGCGGGGGTACCCCGAAGGTCTCTCCGATAGAGAAATCCACCCAATGGCCAAGATCGCCGGATTGGTGAACACCTTCGACGGACTTACCTCGAACCGTCCCGGTCGGAAGGCGTTTCTCACCTATCCAGCGATCCGGGTGATGCAGGAGGTAATGGCCGAGGACTACCCGAACGATCTCTTCCGCGAATTCGTGCTGATGCTCTCGGGGCACGACTCCTCGAGGTCCCGGCCCGCCGCTTAGCGCGCCAGCACCACCCGGCGCACGCGGACCGCATCGGCCGTCTTCAGGCGCGCCAGATAGACCCCCGCCGCCGCGCGGCGCCCGGCGGGGCCCCGCTCATCCCAGTGGGCTTCATGGGTGCCGGCGTCGCGCCAGCCTTCTTCGAGGCGCGCGATCAGCCGCCCCCGCGCGTCATGGATGACCAGGCTGACCACCCCGGCCCGCGGAAGCTGATAGGTGAGGAGTATTCCCGGACCCAGCGGACGGGGGCGTCCCGGATCGAGCCGGAGCGCGGAGACCTCGGGATTCTCTCCGGGCACCGACGCCGAGTCGAGCGTCACGGTCACCGTTTGCACGTTGTTCGCCGCGATGTCGACGCCGACGTAGCACAGGATCTTCGAGTCGATCGCCGCCGTCTGCTGAAGCTCCCCCCCCGTCACCCGGAGGGTCCCCTCCCGGTCGGGCATCCAGATCCTCAGCTGCCCGTATTCGAATCGCTCGCTCTGCTGGTTTTCGATGGTCGCGGTGACGACCTCGTGGGTGCCGTCGTTCGCCGGTTCGTAGACCACCTCCAGGTGCCCGGCGCTGAGGGTGGGGCGCGGCGTCAGCTCTCCGTCCGAGACCCGAATCAATCGATAGGCGCGCTCGCCGTCGCAGACGCAGTTGGTGATCAGATCGTACGGGGGACTCTGCAGATTGCCCTCGTCGCGGTGAATGTGGCCGCTGAGCGCCATGTCGATGTCCATCGACGCCAGATGAATCTGGTCCGAGAAGTCGTAGTGATAAAAGAGCACGCGCGTGGGTTGCCCGGCCGCCGCGGCCAGGTCGTTCTCCAGCCAGATCATCTGACCTTCGGTGAAGCTCTCGTAGCCATAGATGTTGTACCGCCAACCGTCGTAGTTGAGATAGCCTTCCAGCCCGATGTAATGGACCGGTCCGTAGTCGAAGCTGTAGTTCTGGGTGAACCAAGGCGTGCCGACGGGGGGATCGAAGAGCCGTTTCCATCCGAAGAACCGCCACCAGTCGCGCCGCGCGGTTCCGGCCGGCGGCGGCGTGTCGTCCCAACCGCCAAGGTCGTGATTGCCTGACGTCAGGAAGACCGGAACCTCGAACTCGTTCAGGATCCGTTGGGCCCGCGAGTAATAACGGCGGCCGAGAAAGTCCTCCAATTCCCCTTCGTTGACGAGGTCGCCCGTGAGGAGCACGAACTCCGGGTGAATGATGTTGACGTCATCGATCACCGCTCGCAGGTCGACCATCTCGGAGGTGTCGGTGTCGGCCCCCGATTGATAGTAGTACAGGTGGGTCGGCAGGTGGGGGTCCGTGATGTAGATGAAATAGTACTCCTCTTTGAATTCCGGTAACACGCCGACGGCCCGGCGACAGTCGTCGGCCGGCACCCCGTCGGCCTCGACCCGCAGGTCATAGAGTTCGTAGAACGGGACCTCCGGGATCCGGGTGTCGATCTCCCACCACTCCGTGACCGGACTGTAGGCTGCGGCCAGCAGGTCGAGTTCCACGTGCGTTCCGCGGTAGACGAGCGCGGCCGTCCACCCCGAGGTGCCGGGGGGGGCATCGCAGGAGATCCGCAGGGTATCCCCGACGACCACGAGGGCGGGGATGTTGGGAAGCGGTCGCTGGATCAGGGTGAGCGTGTCGCCGATGGCAAAGTCCGCCGAAGCGGGCGATGGGGCAATCGCTACTCCCACCAGGAGAAAGCCGAAAAGGACCGGAAATCCGCGATGCATCGATGGCTCCCTTCGGGTGCGAGGTCCGCGTGGCGGGCGCTAGTGTACCAGACCGATGCCCCTCTCGGGGGAGGATTAGGTCGTCTGGCAGCAGGGACAGAAGTGGGTGCCCCGCCCGGCGACCACGACGCGCTCGATCTTCGTGCGGCAGCGCAGGCAAGGCTGCCCGGTACGGCGGTAGACGCGTAAGCGGCTTAGAAACTCCCCCCCACCGTAGACGTAATCGAAACTGGTGCCGCAGTGGCGGATCGCCTCGCGCAGCACCTGCCGGATCGTCCTGTAGAGGCGCCCGGTACGATCGCCGCCCAGCACGTCCGCGGGGGTGAGCGGGTGGATCGCGGCCCGGTGGAGCGACTCATCGGCGTAGATGTTGCCGATGCCGGCGATGACCTTCTGGTCGAGCAAGACCGGTTTGATGGCCGCCCGGCGACCGGCCAGTTGCCCGCGGAACCCGATCGCCGTCAGATGGGGATCGAGCGGCTCGGGGCCGAGCCGCTTCAGCAGATCGCCCGGATCGTCGAGGAGCCATGCTCGCCCGAACTTCCGGGGATCGCGAAACGACAGGCGGTGCCCACCGCGCAATTGCAGAACCAGCCGGGCGTGGGGAGATGGTGCAGCGGAAGAGGGCTCGATGACCACGCTGCCGCTCATCCCCAGGTGGAGGATGAGGCATGCCCGATCCAGATCGATTTGGAGATACTTGCCCCTCCGGCCGATGTCCACAACGGCCTGCCCCCGGAGGCGGCGCTGCAGGGATCGAGGCGAGGGCGCCTGGACGATCCCCGGCCAGGGCAGCCGGCAGGCGGCGATGGTGCGGCCCTGCAGGGGGGGCGCGTTCTGGTGGCCGCACTGCAAGCGGCGGCGGATCGTCTCGACCTCGGGCAGCTCGGGCATATCGACCCCATTGCGGGTTCAGGGGCGTCAAGATATTCTTAGGAGGTCATCAGACCAGATCCCCCGAAGAAAGGATAGCGTTTTGAGTACGATCCATGTCGCCCTCGGCCTGGCCGCGGGACTCACCCTGGGTGTGGTCTCTTCGGCCAACGCGGGCCGGAGTCTGGACGATCTGAAGCCCGAGCAGCATCTGAAGGGCTTCACGGTCCACAATCTCTACGAGAACGGCGCCGGTGGTGTGATGGGCGCCCGATTCATCTCCGACCGCGAGGGCTTCGTGGTCGACCTCATGCGCATCCAGTCGGTGCCGCAGGCATTCTTTTGGATCAAGACGCCGCCCACCTCGAGCATGGGTGAGTCGCACGCTTGCGAGCATCTTCTGCTGGGCAAGGGGCGCCGCGGCCGCTACGTCGCGGCCCAGGAAGACATGACCCTCTCGAGCAGCACGGCGTTCACCGCCCAGACGCGCACGTGTTACCACTTCAACACCATCGCCGGCGAGGAGACGTTCTACGAGATCCTGGAAGCGAAGCTCCAGGCATTGCTGCATCCCGACTTCACCGACGAGGAGATCCGCCGTGAGGTCTGCCACCTCGGTGTCACGGCCGACCCCAAGGATGGCACGCTGACCCTGGAAGAGAAGGGAACCGTCTAGACCGAGAGGGTCAGTGCGTTCGAGGGCCCGTGGTA
>Ga0180432_10003909_pt1 | contig 20872 bp, 18 predicted proteins | sample SS_ome_10_FD_132414 | JGI IMG/M metagenome (GOLD analysis project Ga0180432, IMG submission 132414) | Hypersaline lake sediment archaeal communities from the Salton Sea, California, USA - SS_1_MS_2 metaG | ecosystem: Environmental > Aquatic > Non-marine Saline and Alkaline > Hypersaline >...
AAATGCTTCGTAACCGCCGCCGTCAATGTCGTCTTCCCATGATCTATGTGCCCTATCGTACCCACGTTTACATGCGGCTTCTTCCTCTCAAACTTCTTCTTAGACATCTCCTCTTCCTCCTTAACGATCCCCAAGCTCCAGGATTATTCATCCTCTAACCGCAGTCTCGGTTTGGGGTGGCAGTATCCTCAACAAATTTCATATGGAGCCCACGACCGGGATCGAACCGGTGAACCTCATCCTTACCAAGGATGTGCTCTACCTACTGAGCTACGTGGGCGTGGCTGATCCAACACCAGAGCTAAAATGTATATTAAGGACATGGACCACATTCAATTCAAAAGGCCTGTAAACGAAAAATGGAGCGGGAAACGGGACTCGAACCCGCGACCCTCAGCTTGGAAGGCTGACGCTCTAGCCAACTGAGCTATTCCCGCTTCCCTCCTTCAAAGCATTTGTTTTTAGGAATTCACTTCGAAGGCTCCCCGTCTTGGTCCTTAAAGGTTTGCTACATTCGCATTAAACGAGGAATTACCGGGTGGTGGAGAGGGGAGGATTCGAACCTCCGAAGGCTGAGCCGGCAGATTTACAGTCTGCTCCCTTTGACCACTCGGGAACCTCTCCACGTGTGAGGCCCTTCTAAAGAGGAACATCCTTTAACATTGGCTCCTTATGACTCACGTGGAGCCAGCGAAGGGAATCGAACCCCCGACCCACTGATTACAAATCAGTTGCTCTGCCATCTGAGCTACGCTGGCTTTTGGGCTGCAAAAGTGTAAATAAAAAGTTTAATATTATATGATCTATACTTCAATGTCAAAAAAAAAGCTTTGAGACCATTTATCTATTAAAATTTCCGTTTTCGGGCAGCCAGCGCTATTTTACGTTGAATCATGCCCATTTTTGGCAATTATCGACCTTTTTTATGCTCTATCCCCAGGCCTCCCTGTTTCTGACATCCCCCGGGTGCCAGTGCAACCGTCCTGGGTCGTTGGACAACCTCCATACCAAGCCTATTCACACGAATGAAGAATAAGGCCCGTGACAGACCCTGTCAATCCCCATTTTATCAAATTCTAATATTATATGCTTGAACCCCCGGGACCTTTGTGATATTAGTTTGAGGATAAAAATTTCTCATGGGTTGCACTAGAATCCCAAAGTGTTAAGGAGGTAATAAAATGGCAGCTTTAGCTGGAGGACTGGCGGCACTGGTTTTGGGTATTATTGGGATTATTATATGGTGGAGTGAATTCCTCGATATTCTGTTGGGCGGTGTACCTGCCATGCTCATCCTGGGTGGGGCTTTGGCCGCGTATTTGGGCTTTGAAGAGATCAAAGACAAAAAGGCTACAGAGAGCTTTGAGGAGTCTTCAGCCGATCTCAAGAACGAGGTGGAAAGCCTTAAGGAAGAAATCAAGGGATTGAAAGAGGAAAAGCAATCAGCCCCCCAAGAAGGGGAAAAAACAGAATAGTCCCGTTTTCTATATACCGCGGGGACGATCTCCGGACACCGGCACGGTGTCCGGAGTCACGACAGTCTTCTTACCTTCCTGCCATTTCCAAGGCATTGAAAAAGTAAGAGATTTCAAATTGAGCGGTCTTTTCCGAGTCTGATCCATGGACCACGTTCTTCTCGATATCCGTGGCAAACTCGCGACGGATAGTCCCCTCTTCCGCCTCCTTGTAATTGGTGGCGCCCATGAGCTTCCGATACCGCTTGATGGCATCATCCCCTTCCAGGACCATGACCACGCAAGGACCGGAAGACATGAAGTCTGTTACACTCTCATAAAAGGGTTTGTCCTCGTGCACTTTGTAAAAACCCAGGGCCTGGGCTTTCGTCATTCTGATCATCTTCATGGCCAAGATGGAGAGTCCTTGTTCCTCCAGGTGTCTTATCACCGTTCCGGTGAGGCGCCTTGCCACCCCATCAGGCTTAATAATCGCTAAGGTTCTCTCTGTCATACGTCCCTTTTCCTCCTCAGATTTATTTCATTGACCATCCCCAGGGGAGTTGTTATAGAGCATCTCTATAAAAAGCAAACACAAGCCATTAGTCAAGGGTTTTGTCCCCTCCCGGGATAAACACCCCGGAAAGGATAAAAGGAATGATTGAAAACGATAAAGGCAAAGTCAAAACAGGTGATAGTCACGCCAGAATGGATGCCAATCATGTGTTCCAGTTTGATTGCTCCCCTGGCGTGCCGTGCTTCACAGAGTGCTGCCAGGATGTGACCATCGTGCTAACGCCCTATGACGTGCTCAGGTTGAAGAACGCCCTTTCCATGTCGGCCGATGACTTCCTGGACCAGTATACCATCATTGTCCCCAAAGAAGGGCGTCTCATTCCCATAGTCGTCTTGAAGATGAATGAAGATGACAAAAAGTGCCCCTTTGTTTCCCCTCAGGGGTGCACCGTTTACAATGAAAGGCCCTGGCCCTGCAGGATGTATCCCTTGGACATGAATGATGACGGCACCTTTCGTCTCATCACCGATTCCTCGCACTGCCAGGGACTCAAGATGGATGAAAAGCAACCCATTGCCAACTGGTTGGTAGCCCAAGGCGTTCCCATCTACGACCAGATGAACACCCTCTTTGCGGAGGTGACGAGTCCTCTCCAGGCCGAGGACCTGGACATTGACAATCCCCAGATCTTCAAGATGGTTTTCATGGCCTTGTATAACCTCGACAAGTTTAGGGATTTTGTATTCAGAAGTAGTTTTCTAGATCGTTTCCAAGTAGATAAAGTTAAAATAGAAAAAATAAAAAGAAGTGATGTAGAACTCCTTAAGTTTGCCTTTGAATGGATAAAGTTTGGCATTTTCGGACAAAAGCTCTTCACCATAAAAGCCGACGGGTCGACGGTCTCAGAGGGAAAGTCTTCTCCATGAAAAAGGTCGGACTATACACGCCATAATCCCAGTACCACAGACCATGAGGGCCGCTTTATGAACCAAGGGGTGTTTAGGCCTTTTGAGGGGGATACATTTCATTTCAGGTGTCACAAAGGCATCGCCTGTTTTAATCAGTGCTGTGCCGGGCTCAACCTCGTACTCACCCCCTATAATATCCGCAGGATGAAGAACCGCCTAGGCCTCCGCTCGGATGATTTTCTCGATGCCTACACCGAAACGGGCGTTCAAGACCGCAGCCGCTTCCCCATGGTGAAGCTCAAAATGAGCGAGGATGAAAGGCGCACTTGTCCCTTTGTAACCCCCCAGGGCTGCGGCATATATGAAGACCGACCAGCCGCCTGTAGACTCTATCCCCTGGGGAGGGCCTTCACCGCGGTGGAGGGAGAAAAGGAGGAGAAAGAGAAGTTTTTTGTAGTCAACGAGAGCCATTGTCTTGGTTTTGAGGAGGATCAATCATGGACCCTGAAAGAATGGCTTGAACACGAGGGAGTGAAGGAGTACAACGCCCAAAATCATGAGTGGACCCAGATCATAACCTCTTCCAAGGGACTGGGGACGCAGGATCCCACCAGAAAGTACCAGATGTTCTTCATGGCCTCTTACAACCTGGACAAATTCAGGGAGTTTGTCTTGAAAAGCAGGTTCTTGAGCCTCTTTGAAATCCCTTCTGATCTGAAGAAAGAGATTTCCACCAACGACCCGGCCTTGCTCAAATTGGCCTTTCGCTGGCTTAAATTCAGCCTTTTCGGGGAAAAGACCCTTGCATTGAAGACCTGATTCCGGCGGTGCGAGGAGTGGGATCAGGTCCTTCACTCATCCTTGTTCACCCGCGAACCGATATACCCGGGGAGTTCGCAGATGAGGCCGTCGATCTCCTCGCTTTTCTCGGAGAGGAATCTTAATATCTGCTCTGATTTTGATTTGACAATAAGCCTGTTCTGCCCGGCGATATCTTCCCCTGCAATGAGCATGTCATGTTGGTAAAGATAGAGGATGATCTTGTCGTCGGCATCGAGTTCGACATCAAATGCTCTCTGCAGGTAGTCGAGCCAGTATCCGAATTCATGGGGGTGTTCAAGATGTTCTACGGGGATTCCCAGATCAAAACTGAGGGGCTTGGCCAGACCCGGAAGCAACTTTGAACCACCCAAATAATCCAGGCCGTGTGCCAATTGGTGAATGAGGGTGCTGTCCGCGAGCCGGGGGGAGAGGGCGATATAGAGGTTGTGTGGATCGCTCTTTGCGGTCTTCAATACATTGATAACTATGCTGCCGGTCCCTTCCACGGCCTCACCACGGGATTCAAATATGTCCAGCCCCTTGTATTGCTTCAGGTCGATAAAGCGTATGCCCATGGGACTCCCGGTCAGCTTATTTATGTCAAGGGCGTCGAGAATCTCCCGGGACCGCCCGTACCATACCTGAGGCAGGCGGGTTATTTTTTCACTCATCTCCAGGGAAAAATCGTTCATCACTTCCTGTTCAAGTTCATCCTCTCTACCCAGATGGCAATGCTTGAATTTCCTGCCGCTTCCACAAGGGCAGGGATCATTCCTTCCAATTTTTTTCATGTCTCGCCTTTAAAATCCTTTTCTCCAGGTTCAGACGGCGCCAACCTTCCAGCGGCCCCGGGCGTGCCCCACTAATCCTGGATTAGCTTATCCTTGTGGGCGTCATAAGACCAGCAGGGCAAGGGGCTGGCCGTTCCCGTGTCCGGGTTGATGCTGTGTCTGTAAGAGGCCTTGACTTCCTGGGTCTTCATCATATGATCCCAGCCCCGGACAAAATAAGGACACTCGTCATTAAAGCAAACCCACAGGAACTTCGTGCCCCAAGTTGAATTCGTCGGGACCTCCCATTTTTCCATTGCCGTGCCGCAATGGGTGCATTTGGGTTTTTCTTGTGTACTCATCTTTTTCTCCCTGGTACGCACAGGGTCCCCAAGCAAGAGCCCCGGAAAAAAAAGGAAACCAAACCCAGAGGCCGTGCCCGGAGGTTTGGTTTCCATTGTTTATGGTTTCACTTCTAATGACCTAAAGCGGCCTGCAACACGCCTTCCGGTGGAATGACGTTATACCCCAGGGCCGCATCCTTCTTGGGATCCATTCCAAAGGCCACGGCCATGAGCTGGGTCAGGTAGACGATGGGCATATCAAAATCGGTCCCGTATTTATCGTTGATTCTGCTCTGGTACATCTCCAGGTTCATGGCACACATGGGACAGACAGTGGAAACGATCTTGGCTCCATGATCAATGGCATCTTCCAGGATATCCTTAACCAGCTCTGAACAATAATCTATCTCGGGGAGAAATATGCCCGAACCGCAACACCTTATCTTTCTGGGAAAAGGCACCGCCTCCGCACCCAGAGCCTCCAAAAGGCGATCTTGAACCACCGGCTTCTCCACACTGTCGTACTCGCCGTAGGGCCGGACGGACTGGCAACCCACATATCCTGCCACCTTGAGCCCGTTTAGGGGCTTCACCACCCTTTCTTTGATCTTCGCAAGCCCCACGTCGTTATAGAGAACGTCCTGAATATGCCGGACCTTAATCGTTCCTTTGTAGTTCATGCCCCCCTCTGCCAGACATTCATTGACCTGCTTCAACAGTTCGGGGTCCTCCTGGATCTCCCGGTTGACCTTGATCATCTGAATATAACATGAACTGCAGGGAGCAACGATGTCGTAATTCGCCTTGGCCTCCGCCAGTGCGAGGTTCCTTGCATTAAGAACTTTAATGGCCAGATCGTTTGCTCCGGCATAGGAAACGCTGGCACCGCAACAGTTCCAGTCCTCGATCTCTTCGAACTCCATGTCCAGTGCCTCACAAGCGGGTCTGAGTGAAACAAGAAAATTGGCTCCGCTACCCTCAAGGCTGCACCCCCAATACAAAAAGTATTTCATGCCCTGGCACCTCCCTTCCCCATTTGCCCGGCCTTATCCAGCATTTTCCTGAAGGAATCGATCCCCTTGATCTTCTTCTCCGGAAGTAATTTCATCCGCCTGTGAAGGACCATTTTTATTCCGATATCTGAGAAGTTGAGCATGCTCTTTATCCCTTCCAGAAAGCCATTGGCAAAAAAGGCCCGTCTGGACAAATCCTTTTCGTCAATCCGGCCCAACTTATATATCTGATTCCAGAATTCACGCCCGAAATTGGCTGTCGCTTTTCTTGTAAGGATACCCTGTTTAATAGCATAATGGGCCAAGCCGTGCATGACGTCAATCACAGGAATCTGCCTCGGGCACCTCACCTTACAGGTGTAGCAAGAGGTGCAGAGCATAATAGACCTGGCGTTTAAAACCTCTTCTCTTTTGCCTGCCCGGATCATGTTGAAGATCTGCCTGGGAGGATAGTCCATATGGAGACTCAGGGGACATGAAGCAGCGCAGACGCCGCAATTCATGCACATCTTGATCTCTTCCCCGGCATCCACATTCTCGAAAACCTCTTGGGCAAAGGAGGGGTTATAGCCCACTTGTTTTTCCATAAGCGACCTCTCTTCCGCTAATGAATTGATGGTGGGTAGCGTTGAGCAGGCCTTGCTACCAGCCCTTATACGGGTTAGGCCCGACCGACTCTATGGTCTCCATAAATTCCTCTATAATTTTGGGAATCTTATAATAATCGGTGATGCCCACCTCCACAAACTTCACCCGGTCAGATTCCAGGGCCAGCCGGTCCAGGGTTTCCGAGACCTTTCCCAGCCTCGTATTGGCCAGCTCACTGCCCTTGATAAAGTGACACTGGTAGTCATCCCCGTGGCGACACCCGAAAAGGAGAATGCCGTCGATACCCCTGGAAAGGGAATCGGCGATCCAAACCAGGTTCATGGACCCAAGGCACCTCAAGGGGATGAAGCGGACATAAGGGCTCCAGTTTAACCGCTTGATTCCGGCCATATCGAGCGCGGGCATGGCATCGTTTTCGCATATGAGTGCCAGGATTCTCGGTTTTTCATCCTCCTCTTCCGGGACATGAATGGCTTTGATCATATTGCCGATCATGCCCACTGAATAGTTCTTGAAGGAAATGATCCTTTCAGGACAGGCCCCCATGCACACACCGCAGCGCCGACACCGGGTGGGATTGGGAAGGGGGTTGGCCTTCTCGTCCTCATTAATGGCCCCAAAGGGACACTCCTCTGTACACCGCTTGCACTGGGTACAGCGATTCATATTAAATTCGGGATAGCTCAAGTCGCCGGCCCTGGGATGCACTGTGATGCCTTCGGCTGTGGCTTCGGCACATTGTATCGCTTTCATGGCCGCGCCTGCAGCATCATCTATGACATTGGCCGTTTCCATGGGGCGCCTCACGCATCCCGCCGTGTAAATGCCTGTCCGGCGCGTCTCATAGGGGAAGCAGATGAAATGGGAGTCAGGGAAGCCGTATTTCAGGGTCGGCACTTCCGGCCCCTGCCGGTACTGCAAGTTCAGCGCCGTGTTGGCAAAAAACCCGGAATCCGGCAGCACCTCAATCTTGCCTTCCTCATCGGCCCCTTCCGTCCCCTCCGGGGCCTTGATCCTGGGGGTAACCTCGGGCCTGCTACTCGGCACCATGCCCACGGCCAGGACCACCAAATCAATGTCCTCAACCTTGACTTTTTCACCCAAAAGCTCGTCATCGGCCTCTACAAAGAGCTTCCCCCCGGCCTCACCCACATTCGCCGCGGTTCCCCTGATGAATACGTTCCCATCGGTCTGGGCCTTTCTGTAAAAATCTTCCGCCTGGCCGACCGTCCGCATATCCTTATATAATATATAATTCACTGCCTCAGGATTTTGTTCCTTAACATAGGTGGCCTGCTTTAAGGAGACAAGACAGCAGACCGAGGAACAGTAGGGGAGATGTTCCGGATCTCTGGATCCCGCACATTGAATAAAAAGAACGTTCTTCACATCGCTTCCGTCCGAGGGCCGGGTGATTTTTCCGGCGGCGGCCATCTCCTCCATCTCCACATTGGTGATCACGTCCTTTATTTTCCCGTACCCCAGGTGGCCCAGCTTGTTGGCATCATAAGGGACCCACCCCGTGGCCTGCACAACGGCGCCAATCCTCTCGCTGGCCTGGTCCCCGTTGGACTTGATATCCACCGTATAAATGCCGGGACCACCTGCGACCTTTTCCACGGAGGCGGAGGTGTAAACCTTGATTTTATCATTCTCTTCCACCGTCTTGATCAAATCGCCCACCCCCGTGTCAGTGAGCTCCTTATAGGGAAGGGTGACCCGCTTTTTCATCTTCCCCAGGAACCCCCCCAGCCGGTCCTCTTTTTCCACCAGTACAGCCTTATAGCCCGCCTTGGCCGTCTCCAGGGCCGCGGTCATGCCGGCGAGACCCCCGCCTACCACCAGGATATCTTTGGAATACTCCTCTTCCGCCTTAAAGGGCTCCGGGGGCTTGGTGTCGTGCGCCTTGGAACAACCCATTCTCATGTTATCCCCAGCGAGCATTTGGGTGTCTTCTTCTTTGGGAGCCTGGCTCCAGGCCACCTGTTCCCTGAAATTGACCCGTTCAACGATCTTGTCCGGCCCGAAATCAAAGACGTCGTAATTCACCCTCTGGGAGCAGGCCGCGATAATGATGGTATTGACACCCTCCTCGTCAATGTCCTTTTTTATGAGCTCCACACCCTCCGGCCCGCACAGGAAGGGATGATCCTTACAGATGGGCACGTTGTATTCGTCCGAGACGATTTCTTTAATGGGATCCAACTCCAGGGCGTCTCCTATGCCGCATCCGGTGCATATATAAACTGCTGTCTTCTTATCCATCAGGTTACCTCCTCGCGATAGATTGAATGGCCTTCAGGGCTGCTGCCGTACCATCCTGGACACATGACGCCACGTCAGTAGGTCGCCGCACACAGCCGGCGCCGTATATTCCAGACTTACCCGGATCAAAGGTCAAAAATCCATATTCATCATAGGCCACATCAGGTGCAGGTTCAACATCGATCTTATTGGGGACCATGCCCGTGGCCAGCACAACCAGGTCAAAGGTTTCCCTGACCTGCTCACCTGTCCGGGTGTTTTCCCCCTCCACCATGAGGTCAGCCGTCTGTTCATCCTCTGTGATGTTGGCGATTTTGCTCTTGATGAAGCGGACCTTCTCGTCTTCCTGCACTTTGGTATAAAAATCTTCCAACCTATCGAGGGCGCGGATGTCTATGAAAAAGATGGTTACATCACAGTCAGGATACTGCTCTCTCAGGTACGTGGCATGTTTCATGGAGGCCAGGCAGCAGATGCCTGAGCAATAGGGCAGGTGATTCTCGTCTCTTGAGCCGGCACACTGGACAAAGGCCACATTCTTGACTTCCTTGCCGTCCGAGGGACGCAGAATCTTACCCCTTGTAGGCCCGTTGGCCGACGCCAATCGCTCCATCATCACGTTGGTGATCACGTTCTTGTATTCCCCGAACCCGTAATACTCCACCTTGGAGGCATCATAGGGATTCCACCCCGCGGCCCACACAATAGCACCCGCCTTTAATTCAAAGGTGGTTTCCTGCATGTCCAGGTCAATGGCGTCGTATTCGCAGGCCTCCTTGCATTTTTGCCCTTGTTCGGTCCCTGCAATGGAGGGATCCAGGACATACCTCATGGGAAAGGCAAATTCATGGGGCAAGTAGGCGGCCTTGATCTTATCCATTCCGAAATTAAAGGGATTGTCGATCTCCACCTCGCAGACCTCGGCACATTTACCACAGCAGGTGCATTTTTCATTGACATAGCGGGGGGATAACTTCACGGTCACATCATAGTCCCCTTCCTGCCCAGAAATCTTGGTCACCTCGGCCATGGTAAAGAACCGGATCCTCGGATTCAGCCTCATCCTCCTGAAATTGATTTCCAGGCCGCAATTGGGCGGACAGAGCTTGGGGAAGTACTGATGCAGCTGGGCCACCCGGCCCCCCAAATAGGGCTGTCGCTCAAGCAATACCACCTCGTAACCCGCCTCAGCCGCTTCCAGAGCGGCCGTAATTCCGCTCATACCCGCGCCCACAACCAATATAGCCTGGGTTGTCGTTTGTACATCAGCCATTGTATCCTCCAGGGTTGTATTTTTTAGCCATTTATAGGAGTTGCACTGCCCTCATAGTACAAAAAGCGTATTTCGTCAATAGGCATTATGAACACAGGAGCAATATGGATCACAAAAATGTCCATTGACCAAATACGCTTTGAATGGAACAAAATGCTCCAGGCATCCATTCCAACGATGCCTGGAGCATAATCATTGGAGTCTAAAGATTAGACACCGGGCATGGTCCAGATATCCTTTTTGGACATCTCCCATTCACCGGAGGCGGGATCCCAACGGCAGTTGACAAAGCACAGCCAATTGTCGTTGTCCATCTTGGGGGTGTCCGCCCTGAAGTAGTAACCCGGCCACCTGGTCTCCTCGCGGTAGAGGATGGTGCGCACATGGGCTTCACCCTGCCACATCCTCTGGATATTCTCCCAGCACCTCTCAAGGGAGTAAATATCAGAGGCCGCCAATTTCTCGGAGTCTTCCTTCAAGAAGGCCAACAACTCCATGGCCCTCTCAAGATTGGCCTTGCTGGTCTTGAAGGCCGCCGTCACACCGCCGGCGTACTCGTCCATGATCTTCTGGAGACGATCCATGAACTGACGCCACAGGAGGTAGTTGGGGTTGATCTCAGGAGCCGTGGTAACCCCTTTGAACTCCTCGTAACGATCCAGCGGAGCCAGAATCTTGCCCTTAAGTTCATCCACCTTGGCGCCATCCACGTTGGGCTCTGAACCCTTTTCCACAATATACTTGATGGCAGCCTTACCGGCGATCCGGCCTTCCGCATGGGAACCGGAGGAGAACTTATGGCTGGAGGCCCCGGAGGCGTCCCCCGCGGCAAAGAGCCCTTCCACGGTGCACATATTGGCATATCCCCACTTGTAGGGGGTATCCAGATCTTCCGGACCGCTCACCCATGCCCCGGAGGCCCCGGAATGGGAACCGATGAAATAGGGCTCGCAGGCCGCGATTTCGGAATGCTTTTCTTCAGGTTTGACATTCTGGGCCGCCCAGAGGTGGGCCTGGGAAATGGTCATATCCAGGAAGTCTTCCCATGCCTCGGCTTCCAGTTCCTTCATTTTCTTCTTGAAGGCCTTGGGGTCATCCTTGAATTCCTCGGCGATCTTATTAATGGCCTCGTCGGTCTCCATATACAGGGGCCCTAGGCCGGCATCCACATCCAGCATACCCAGATAGTTTCTCAGGTTGGCGGGAATGGGCTTGGCCGATCCGTAAGGCGCCCAGTTCTGGAGTTCGTCCTTTCTCACCGCCATGTACTCGCCGCCCTCGGCGCTCACAGCCCTGGACTTGAAGAGCAAGAACCATGCACCCACAGGGCCGTAAGCATCCTTAAACCGCACCGGGATGAATCTCACCTCCTGGCAGGTCATTTCCGCACCGGCCTTGATGGTAAAGTAGGCACTGGAGCCGGTGTTGAAGGGCGGGTACCAAGACCGTCCAAAACCTTCGCCCACGGACCTGGGCCGGAATACGTGGACCGCACCTCCAGCGGCAACGGCCGTGGCCTTGGCCTTGAACACATAGAACTTCTCTTCACGGGTGCTGAAGCCCACGGCCCCCACGCACTTGTTGCCGTCCAAGAGGGGCTCTACAATGAAAACCCTCTCATAAATCTCGCCGCCTGCATCGGCAATGGCGTTCTTGGCGGCCTCGGCGATGATGATCTTATAGGATTCGCCGTTGATCATGAGCTGCCAGCGGCCCTCATGCACATACTTGCCCTCTTCGTCGGTCCAGATCTTAAGACCCCATTTTTCAAAGAGATGCACCGTGGAGTCCACGTGACGGGCGATATTATAAACCAGGTCTTCCCTGGAAACGCCCATCAAGTCCTGGCGCACGTAACGGATGTAATCCTCACACGTGTTTTCACCGTCTTTGATGCCGATATACTGGTTGATGGCCGAAAGCCCCATGGCCACGGCACCGCTTCTGTCCAATGCGGCCTTATCCACCAGGGTCACCTTCAGGCCGTTCTTCTTGGCCCAGTAAGCGGCCTCTGTGGCCACACCACACGCTGCAAAGCCCCCGCCAACAATCAGGAGGTCGGTACTCACTTCTACTGTTTCGAAATTTGCCATAACTCTAACACCTCCTTTTCTATGCTGGTGTGGGAACTGAATCAAGCCCTAATGACGCGGGTTCCGTTGCCAGGGCTTCACTGTTTAGGTCATCATGGGCAGGAAAGCCGCCCAATGGATCGGCCGTCCCTTCCTCAGTCGTCCTGATGGGGAACTTAAACCTCTTGATGCTGCCGTCGCGGAACTTGATCGTCCACATAATGTCCTGAGAACCCCTGAGCGGTACCGCGCTTGCTCCCAGAGGAATAAAGTCCGCATAACCCCGAACATCCATGGCCTGCTGGGGGCAGATCTTGACGCAGCACTGGCACTCCCAGCACATGGAGGGATCCCGGTTGTATGCCTTCATCTTTTCTGTATCCAGCACCATCAGGTCGTTCGGGCAGATATACATACATGCCGTCTTATCCTGCCCTTTGCAACCATCGCATTTTTCTGTAATCACGAAACTTGGCATTATCACACCTCCTGAATTAACAAGTTAAGACTCATAAAAGGATTCTGATGGTTAAAACTCTGTTTCGCACCCCCTTTCTGTGTAATACTTTGACCACGCTGTTCTCTCGTTGGCAGACCCTTAACAGTGGATATCAAAAAACCTGCCTTCCCCGCTGAGAAGGTTGGCTGGAAGCTATTTCTTGACTTCCCCTGTGGCTGCACCGTGCAGTTTGATCTCCACCTTGTCTTCCAGATTTTGGTAGTAATTCTGGAGAATGGCCACCACCTCGGGCCTTGAGAATTCCGCCGGAAGGTCGCCGCCCTCGGAGAGGGTCTTTCTGACCATGGTACCCGACAAAAGAAGCCTGTCCTCCTTGCCATGGGGGCACGTCCTCATGGAGGCCATGCCACCGCACTTGTAACAGTGAAACGTCCAGTCGATGTTAAGGTTTTCGCATTTCAAGGCCCCTTCCGGGATCTCGTCAAAGATCTTCTGGGCGTCAAAGGGCCCGTAATAGTCGCCCACACCGGCATGGTCGCGGCCGATGATCATGTGACTGCACCCGTAGTTCTGGCGAAAAACAGCATGGAGCAGGCCTTCCCTCGGCCCTGCATACCGCATCTCCATGGGGTACCCGCCCTGGACCACGGTGCCTTGCACAAAATAATTGTCCACCAGGGCACTGATCGCCTTGACCCGCGTATCAGCCGGGATATCACCCGCCTTCAGCTTACCCACCAGCTGGTGGATATATACCCCGTCCATGACCTCTACGGCGATTTTGGCCAAGAACTCATGGGAGCGGTGCATGGGATTTCGAAGCTGGAGGGCGGCCACCTTCTTCCATCCATGTTCCTCAAAAATCTTTCTGGACTCGGCAGGCCTGTGGTAGAGGCCCTTAAACTCCTCGGGATAGAAACTCTCACTGATGACCTTGACCGGCCCCGCCAGGTTGTATTTGCCCTGGGCCATGACCTTGGCCACGCCCGGATGCTCCATATCGGTGGTGGTGAACACGGCCTTGCATTCATGCTCCTTGTCGATGATGTATTTCTCGGTGACCTGCATGGTAGCGATGGTCGTGCCGGTCTCATCATCCACCAGGGCCACTTCATCCCCTTCCTTGACCTCTTCGTCATCCGTGGAAAGGGTGATGGGGATAGGCCAGAAGGTGCCGTCCGCCATGAGGAATTTGTCACACACACCCTGCCAGTCCGCCTTGGTCATAAATCCGGTCAAAGGCGTGAACGCCCCGATCCCCATCATAATGAGGTCCGAGGTCTCCCGGGATGAAATTCTGATCGACTTGAGAGACTTGGCCCTCTCAGTCTCTTTCTCAAGTTCACTGCCTTCAAGCAACAGGGGTATCAACCTTTCTTCTTTTCCGTGCGGTGCAATTAGGTCTGACATCTGGGATCCTCCTTTTTGTTATTTGATCCTATTTTGGTCCAGCAAATACGGGGTAGCTTGCCTTAATCATTGACTAAATCGGGACCTTGTGCTTTTTTGAACAAACACATTCTTATATCCAAACTTTGTAAGCTGTCAAGAAAAAACGCATATTTGTTTAATAAAAAATTCACCCCCTTTCACTGGGTTTTTCCTGTCCAGCAAAAAAGGGATAAGCTACTGTTAAAATAGATCATTTTGGCGCTATTCTGGATTTTGGAAATCACACTTTAGGGACCTTAGGGGAAACCATCCCTTTTGCGGTGTGGCGGCAGGCCTTCATCCGGTCCCTCTCACCCGTCCTCCTTTCTCCGCCTCCCTGAAAAGGCTCGAATATTTCTCATTCAAGCAAGGCCTATGCCAGGGAAAAATGTCGAGGGCTTTTGGATAAGGCCTTGTTTTAACATATGAATACTCATAAAAGAGGCCGCCTCAAGAGGTCTCTTCCACGAGCCCCCTGTCGATATCTTTTACACCCTGTAAAAGGCAGGCCTGCATCATGTTGACTAAAAGGGGGCCTTCATCATATAACATGCCCGTCTTCATCCCCCTTCGGCAATGGGGCAGGCATACCTTATTTGCCGGGCATCCTTAACCGGGGCTGGCCCAAAAAGGCGATGTTGCGAGACAACCCTTTTCAACATGAAATGAAATTGATCATTCTGGGCTCCGGAACGGCCATCCCTTTAGCGGACAGGGCCTCCCCCTGCCTGGCCCTCACGGTAGAAGGATCCCTCCTTCTCCTGGATATGGGCCCGGGGTCTTTGCGGCAGATGACCACAGCGGGATTGGATCATAAAAAAATCGAGCGAATCTTTATCACCCATTTTCATCCTGATCACACGGCTGATCTCATCCATTTCCTCTTTGCCACCAAAAACCCCTCAATCCTGGAGAAGAGATCGCCTTTTACCGTTACCGGGCCGGCGGGCCTGCGAGGACTCATGGAGGCCATCCAGGAAGTGTACCATCCCTGGCTGGACCTTCCCCCAGAACTCATGAAGGTGGAGGAATTGAACAGCGGCGCAAGGATTGAGAGGGATTACGGAAACTTCAGACTTTCTGCCCGGAAGACCGAGCATACCCCACAAAGCCTGGCCTACAGGCTCGAATCCAGGCAGGGCAAAAGCCTTGTCTATTCCGGAGACACCGGTCTCTGTAAGGGTATTATGGAGATTGCCAGGGAAGCCGATCTCCTTGTCCTGGAGTGTTCCTTTCCAGACGGGCAGGGCGTCGAGGGGCATCTCACGCCCTCGGAGGCCGGACTCATCGCCCGGGAGGCCCGGGCCAGGCGTCTGCTCCTCACTCATTTTTATCCCGAATGCCTAAGGACCGACATCATGGCCCAGTGCCGGAAAGCTTACAGGGGAGAAATCATTTTGGGAAGGGATTTTCTTGAGGTCACGGTGTAAACCCCGTTCTTGCATAAAAGGCGTTTAAGGATTCGGCCTTTGGCCTTCTGTGGCTGGAAATGCCACTATTCGGGCTTTATAGCGAGATCCAGCCTCGGGATGTGAAATACAATAACATTTTGTTATTGCTAAGTTTATATCTCAAGGAGGTTAATGCGTTCGGCGCACCAACAACGGGGTACCGCGAACAGGGATTCAAACCCGCCGTCCTTGGAGCTTAAAGGGAAACAGGTCAGAGAGAGAGGCTGGCACACATGAAAGGGGGCCATAATGCCCAACAAATATCAATCATCGGCCACCATTATCCCCGTCGACCAGGCCGTAGGCAAGATACTTGCCCATGATATCACAGAGATCAGGCCCGGCCAGTTCAAAGGGGCGGCCTTTAAGAAAGGGGATCTCATCAGGGAGGAGGATATCCCTCATCTGAGACGGTTGGGCAAGGAACACCTCTATGTCTTACACCTCCAACCTGGAGAAGTACACGAGGACGATGCCGCCCATAGGCTTGCCCGGGCCTTGGCCGGGCCCGGAGTAATGTTCGACGAGTCCCCATCAGAAGGCAAAATCTCCCTGAAGGCCGCCCACAGGGGACTTCTGAAGGTCCATGTTGAGACCTTGACCCGAATAAACCTTATTCCCCATATGTGTTGTTCCTCCAGGCACAACAACAGCATGGTTGAAGCAGGAGACCTCCTGGCCGCCACAAGGATCATCCCCTTGGTCATCGACGTCCAGACCCTGGATCAGGCCTTGGATGTGGCCGAGGCCCAGGGAGGCATATTTTCCGTAAAGGAACTGGCCGAGCCCCGCACCGGGTTGGTTATCACGGGCAATGAGGTCTACAGCGGGCTTATAGAGGACAAGTTCGCCCCCATTCTCAGAAAAAAACTCGATTTCTACGGATGCCACCTCATGGAGACCCGTTTCACCCCCGATAACAAAAATGTCATGGTGGAGGCGCTCAAAGCGTTTCTCCGCAGGGGGGCCCAACTTATTTTGGTGGCAGGGGGGATGAGCGTTGATCCGGACGATATAAGCCGTCTCGCCATTACGGAGGCCGGGGCCACGGATGTGGTCTATGGGACACCTGTGCTCCCGGGTGCCATGTTCCTCTACGGCCGGTTCGGCCCTGTTCCTGTCTTGGGTCTACCCGCTTGCATCCTTTATTATAAAGCGACTGTCTTTGACCTTGTGCTCCCCAGGGTCCTTGCAGGGGAAGTCATCACCAGGCAGGATCTTGCGGCCCTGGGCCACGGGGGTCTTTGTTTGAACTGTGACCGATGCCACTACCCGGTCTGCCCCTTCGGCAAAAACGGGACATGACCGTTCTGGGCCGGAGGCCTAAACCGGGATTATAGGGCGGGCGATTAATAATTTCTCTCAATGATATATCTATTGAGATCCAGAAGTTGCGTCTTCTCGAAGGAGTCAGGAAGGGGGTTCAGGCATTCCGCAGCCCGATCCACATAGGCCTCGGCTTCACTACGGATTCGCTCCAGGGCGCCCTTGGTTCTCACAAGCGCAACCAGGTTCTTGTAGCCGGCGGAGGTCATTCGATCACCCTTGGAAAGATGCTCCAATTCCTTCCTCTCCGTTTCTTGCACCTCTTCCAGGGTATAAATGAGGGGGAGGGTGATTTTGCCCTCTTTCACATCTTTGCAGACAGGTTTTCCCAGAACCTCCTCGGAGGAGGTATAATCCAATAAATCATCCATGAGCTGGAAGGCTATGCCCGCATTCATTCCGAACCTTCCCAGATGCCCCTCGGTCTCCCCCGGACGGCCCGCAATAATGGCCCCGCAGGCACACGCAGCGGATATAAGCACCGCTGTCTTGGCCCGGATGATCTCGATGTACCTTTCCTTGGTCACTGTCCAGTCATCCGTGTGCACCAGTTCCATGATCTGACCTTCTGTCATCTCGGTGGCCGCATCCGTGAGACGCCTCAAGAAGCGGAAGCTGTTGGAATCCAGGGCAAGACTCAGGGCCTTGGTGTAAAGGAAATCCCCCTCCAGAACGGCCGCATGGTTTCCCCAGAGATGATTGGCTGAAGGTCGCCTTCTCCTCGTCTCGGCATTGTCCAGGACATCATCATGGAGAAGAGAGGAGGCATGTATATACTCAAATATGGTGGAAAGGCGGTATAGGTCCTCCCCTTCATAGTCGCACAAGCGGCAAGAGAGGACGAAAAAGAGAGGCCTGATCCTCTTGCCATGGGCGGAAAGGACGTGGCTCCCAATATCCTCAGCAAGGGCTACCCTTGAATGGGGCGGAGTGGTTAACTCTTCATTGATCCTGTCAATATGGACCCTGTAACAGTCCGGTATAGGGGTGTCCGTACCCATCGAAAGTCCCAGCTCTCTATTTCCGGAGGTAGCAATGTCCTGCCGGTCTAAACACGAACCAATCATGGCACATATCCTCGATAATCGATCCCTCCAAGTCCGGCCGTACCCTCAACCGGACTGCACCTGCAGGTCCTCTTTCTTCATATACGAACAAAACCCGCCTCTTGTCAAAATAAAACGGTGACAGGGAATCTATGTCTGAATCCCGCCGACCAGATCATATGAATGGGCTTCCCCGATGGTTACGGGCACGATCTGTCCCGTCGCACCCTCGCCCTTGTTGATCAGGACCCGCCCATCCACATCAGGAGCCATGGTGGCCGTCCGCCCGGTGAGGAGTAGATCTGTTTCAGGGCTGAGGCCTTCAATCAACACGGGGAGGGTCTGGCCTACCAGTGCCTGGTTTAATTCCCTGGAGATCCGGGACTGAAGGGCCATGATTTTTTCCCCCCTCTTCCGGGCCACTTGGCGCTCCACCTGGTCTGCGAGACGGGCCGCAGGGGTTCCTTTCTCAGGGCTGAAGGCGAACACACCAAGGCGCTCAAACCGGGCCAGGCGCACGAAATGGAGCAACTGGGCAAATCGCTCCTCCGTCTCACCAGGGAATCCCACCATGAAGGTGGTCCTCAGGGCGATGGAACGGCCCCGCGACCTGATACGTTTGATCAACTGCCATGGGCTTTCATCAAATATCTCCCGCCCCATGGCCGTGAGAATTTCTTGGTTGACGTGTTGAAAGGGTAAATCAATATAGGCGCAGATCACCTCCTCAGAGTCAATAAGGTCCAGAAGCCGCTCCGAAATTCCATGAGGGTGCGCATATTGAAGGCGAATCCACGATACCCCCCTTATCTGAGTCAACCTTTCCAAAAGGGTCTCCAAAGAGGCCTTTCCCCCAAGGTCTTTGCCGTACATGGTGGTATCCTGGGCGATGAGATTGATCTCTTTGACCCCCCTGCTCACCATGGCCTGGGCTTCTTCCAGGAGGGAGGCCATGGTCCTGCTCCGTAAGGGACCGCGAAGGCTGGGGATGAGGCAATAGGCGCACCTGTGGGGGCAGCCTTCGGCGATTCGTAGATAGGCGCTAAAAAATGGCGTGGACTGGATCCTCGGGACCGTGTGGTCGGCCATATAGAGGGGCCTTCCTATGAAGAACAGGGGTTCTCTCGCCCGGGGTATTTCATCCAGCACCTCGGCTATCCTGTGGATCTCTCCAGTGCCCAGCCAGCCATCAACCTCAGGGATTTCCTTTAGGAGCTTGTACCCGTATCGCTGCACAAAACAGCCGGTTACAACCAGCCCCCTGAGCTTGCCTTGTTTCTTCAGGGAGGCCGCTTCCAGGATGGTATCGATAGATTCTTCCACGGCGGGCTGGATAAAGGCACAGGTATTGATCACCACCGTATCCGCCTCATAAATCGCAGAGACGAGGGGAAAACCCTTGGCCCTGAGGAGACCCAGCATATGTTCACTGTCAACCAGGTTCTTGGCACAGCCCAGGCTGATTAAGAAGACCCTGTCTTTTTCGTCCATGGTCGAGAAAGGCCGCAATCACAGTTTCAAATGGGCCTGCCCAAAAAGCCCTGAAAGATCCAGCCTGTTCACCACATCGGTAAGGATCTCCCCCAAGGCATCCCCCAGGGCCTTGTGCCCCACCAGGCTGTAACGCTCAGCCTGTCCTGAAATATTCTGCGTGGAAAGGACCTCACCATCCTTCCTCAGCCTGGCCTCATAGGCTATGCTCACCGTCCACCGCTGATCCTTACGGTCCAGGAAGAACTCCTTGAGGGCAATAATCAACCGAGGTCTGTGCGGGGGCCCTGTAGGAACCACCTCCAGGTCCATATTCTCCAGCCGTCTTTTGAGGGTCTCCTTGATCATGCCCTTAACCTGGAACATGCCCACTTTAAAACCCGATTCCTCGGGACGGGCCACGCTCAGGGAGAAGAAACCCGCAAAGTGCTCGAAGTCATCCCTGGCCCCCTCACCAAAGATGTCCTTTGCCTTTCTCTCATCTTCAATGACCATGACCAATCGTCTATCTTTGAATGCGCCGGATCCCGAGGGAAGGCTATAGAGCACATTGATCTCCGGAATCGACGAGCAGGAACAAAGAAATGAGAAGAGCAAAAGGATACCGATTGCCTCTAAGGCTCCTTGATTTCTCGCTTTCATTGGCCTATCCTCCCGCATAAATGGATGCCACTGATCTAAACCCTTCCTAAATTAACCGACAAGGATAACATGTCAAGCAAAAGGAGAAGGGCCTCAGACCAGGAGCCCGGCCTGACCGGGAAGGACCGGGAACTTTTTGAAACCGCGTGGGAGACGACGTGGCAAGGCCAAGACCGGGACTTTACCTTTTACCTGCCGGGCATGATCAAGTACGGCCGAGAACGGGGCCGTTACCCGGCCCTGTCCATTACGGGACCCCGATGTGACCTCCAGTGTGAGCATTGCAAAGGCAAACTTCTCGATCCCATGCTGCCCGTTGTAGATCCCCATGACCTTCCCCCCATGGGTAGACGCCTTTTGGCCAGCGGTGCCCTTGGCGTTCTCTTGACAGGGGGATCAAATTGCGCAGGAGAAGTGCCCTGGCAAACCCATATCGAGGCCATTAAGAGGCTGGGCACGGAAACGGGTCTGTATATATCGGCCCATTCGGGATTCATCTCCTACGCCACCTGCAAGCAATTGAAAGGGGCAGGGGTGACTCAGGCCCTGGTGGATGTGATGGGTGATGAAGCCAGTGCGACCCGGGTGTACCATCTCAGGGGTCTCGACCAAGTGGTCAAGACCTTGGGTAACATTAAGAAAAGCGGACTTGAACTCGTGCCACACATTGTGGCCGGCCTTTATTTTGGAAAGATCAGGGCCGAATATCAGGCCTTGGAGATCATCCGCGCGTATGAGCCTGCCTCCCTGGTATTTGTTGTCTTGACCCCCCTCAAAGGGACCCCTATGGCCGGGGTGAGACCCCCCTCCCCGCTGGCCGTTGCACGCCTCATCGCCAAGGCCAGGTTGTTGATGCCTCAGGTACCCATTGCCCTGGGCTGTGAAAGGCCCAGGAACACTGAGGGCAGGCTTTTGGAAAAATTGGCTATACGGGCCGGGGCAAACCGCATGGCCATTTGGTCGGGTCCGGCCGTACAG
>Ga0180432_10003911_pt1 | contig 20866 bp, 9 predicted proteins | sample SS_ome_10_FD_132414 | JGI IMG/M metagenome (GOLD analysis project Ga0180432, IMG submission 132414) | Hypersaline lake sediment archaeal communities from the Salton Sea, California, USA - SS_1_MS_2 metaG | ecosystem: Environmental > Aquatic > Non-marine Saline and Alkaline > Hypersaline >...
GTTCCGGCAACGACCGCGTAGGCAATCCACGCAGGCAGCCACGACCAGGTGAGCGGGATGAAGCGATAAGCGAGGACTCCACTGCCGATCGTCATTGCCAAGGAAGCGAACAAATAAAATGATGATTTGATCAAACTCCGGTCGAAGCACTCTGCCGGAATGACAGCAAGCACTTCGGCCTTCGTCGGATACCGTTGCTTCGTGGGGGAGGTGTGGGCTGCGTCCTTGTCAATGGCTGCCACCGACGGGGGATCTTCCAGATCACAGATACTCGACACGACAATCCTCTCCAGGGAACAAAGATGAAGGAAATACGAGGTTCACAATCACTTTCGCAAGTGTCGGCTGCTGAAGAATAGCCGAAAAGACGATTTTCGGGAGACGTCACTCCCCCCTCAGGTTGCAACGGCGAATGACTGCCGATTCTTCAGCCTCACCAACGCTATGGTGGGCACCAGTCGCAACTCATCGCACGGGGCGGTTGCGGCCCAGGGCAGCCCGCTCCTGCCAGCGGAGAATGAAGACCGTGATTGCCGTGGCGACCACGATCTGGGCAACAAGGGCGGCCAATGGAATCCAGAGGGCCGGATCATAGTCACCCAGATGCTGCCAATACTCCGGCACGCCGTCGCCCTCGCTCCGGCTGCCGCGATGGGACCAGTAGAGGGGAGAGAAGAGCATGGCGACCACCTGGAGGATGCCACCGGTAATCGGCAGGATCGTCGCCCCCAGCAGGATCTGGGGCATGATCAACAGCGGCACCACCAAGACGCCCTTGTCGGTTGTGCGGACACAGGCGGAGACAATCAGACCGATTGCGGCACAGGCGACCGCACCGAGCCAGTTGAAAGTGCCGGAAAGCCATGGGCCGCGGTAGTACGTGGCCGCGGGCCTGTGACCACCGAGGGCATCCTGGATCGAGAATGCGATTTCGACCGTGGCGGTAAATATCGCGACCTGAACGGCCAGCACGATCGCCAGCGCGAGCAGTTTCGCCACCACGTAGGCTGCAAATCGCAGGCCGTGTCGCCGCTCAAGGTCGAGCATCGGACGCTCTTTGACGATCTCACGAAAGCCGGTGACAAACCCGAGAATCACCATACAGATGCTCATCAGCGAGAGCCACTTAAAGGTGCCGGCGGGATCCGTAATCTCCCGATCCGGGGCAAGCGGAATCGTGTCGGCCAGAGCGTCCGTGACGAGTCGCTCGGTGGAGGGCTCCCTCAAGTGCGCGAGGATTTTTGGATAGCTGTCGAGAAAGATGCGAATCTGCCCGGGGATGCTGGCGTCGAGTTCGCTCACCGTTTCAGTGGAAATCGCTTCCCGCACATCTCCCCACACGTCAGCCAAGACTTCCTTCTCATCGGAATCGAGCAGCCGCGTGACCATCAGTGGCTTTTCAAATCCTGTGCTGGCGAAGCCGAGCAAGACGACAGCCGCGAGCGTCAGTGGCAGCAGCAGCGCCATGCTCAGGCCCAGTCGATCGCGGATCGTCGTCTCGAGCTCGCGCGTGAGGAACGTGCGGAACTGACGGCGGAAGCCAGGCACGGAGAGGTCGGCAATGGCGGCGGCTGCCTCCTGCTTGTCTTCTGCAGCCCGGGCGTTTGCGTTTTCCGGAGCCTCCGCCGCACTCATCTGCCGGTCTTCGGCCACACGCTCTCGCCAGCGATCACCCCAGAAGCCGGCAGGCTTGTCCTCTATCACGAGGTAGACATCGGCAAGTCGATGGACCTCAAAGTGGCCGAGCGCCTCCACTCGCGAGCCAAACCAAACCACTTCGCCATGCCCGAGAATCAGGAGTTTGTCAGCCTTATCGACGTTGTCGAGGTGATGGGTGACCGCGATGACGGTTGTTCCGGCCTTCGCCTGGTCGGCGAGGAGCATCATGATCCGAGCTTCGGTCGCGGGGTCGAGGCTGGAGGTTGCCTCATCAACCACGAGCAGGCCAGGGTCTGCAAGCAGTTCGGCAGCAAGGCTTGCCCGCTTGGCTTCACCTCCCGAGAGCCGGCCAATCGTCGTCTTCTGCACTGCCTTGAGGCCCACGTTGTCGAGTGTCCGGGCGATCGAAGCCAGACGCTCGTCGGTTGGTGTTTCCTCAGGCAGACGGACCTGCGAGGCAAAGTGGAGTGCCCGCTCGACCGGCAGCGCAGTTGGATTGATGTCTTTCTGTGGAACGTAGCCGATCGCGCCCCGGAGTGAGTCGGCTTTGGCGGACACATCGTGACCGCCAATGAGGAGGTGGCCTGCGCTGATTGCCCGCTCTCCAAGAATGGCTCGCACCAGCGTGCTCTTGCCGGCTCCACTGGGGCCGAGCACACAGATAAACTCCCCGGGCGCAATCCGCAGGCACACGTCGTTGAGGAGCGTTTTGGATGTGCCGCTGATGGGAATGGTCACCGTGACCGCGTCGGCAACCACAGAAAGGCCCGCTGTCTTCGCGTCGTCCATGCAGGAGAGTTCCTCAGTCATCCTTGAAGTCGGGTGAGAGCGTCACGTTGCCCTCAGCATCCGCTACGTATTTATGGCGATGTTGCACGAGCCGCTTGAGAAAGCCCGATCGCACCGTTTCTGAGTAAAAATTGAAGAAGCTTCTGCCGGCTGGGTCGAGCGGGGTTTTGGAGCTGAACAGGATCATGGGCAGCACCATCTCATCGACAACCTGCTCGGCATGCCAGACCGCCTGCGGCGGACTGAACGGGTTTTGCGGGTTCGCCTCCGAGTTGTCGTAGCTGCACTCCACTTCGAACCGGGTTCCCGCCGGGAACGGCTGCGGCGTTTCGAGCGGATAGGGGCACTGCCAGTTGTAGTCCCACTTCGGCACCCGTACGACGAGCTGCGGCTTTTCTTTGCCGGGCAGCCAGGCCCTGACCTCAAGCCACTTGGCCAAAAGGTGCGTGTGCGGCGTGATGGTCACCAACTCCGCGTCCTTCGGCAACGTGTAGGTGCCAGTGACCCGGAAGTCTTTCACGCCCGCCGGGACCACGCCAAAGCGGCCGGTGAGATAGATGATGTTCATCAGCTTCCGCTCTGGGTCTGCGGCAACTGTCTCGTCGGCCAGCCAGATCCCAATCCGGCTGGAATCGGTCTCGGTCTTTCCGGTGCGGGCATAGTGCACCTGCGCGGTCAGATCGGAGCCGGCCGGTACGATGTACACCGTGTCGGGGGGCGCGAGGCCCGCCCGCACGCCCGGCACATAGCCACCGAGGAAGCTGGTCCGCGGAATGCCGTCGTCCCGCAGTGGCGGCGGGCGAAACCCCAGCCCGTGTGGGTCATACCAGCCACCCGCCTGATCATCGGGATGGCTCATACCTTCCCGGCCACCCCAGTCGGCGATGGCTTCTTCGCCAGACTCCCGCGGGAGATAGCCGGTCAGGGAATGGTGGACGATCTTTGGATTACCCGGCAGAAACTGGAGGGCGCGGATGGCGAGATCTTCTTTTTTGTCGAGCGGAAAGATCACGTTGCGGTAGAGGTCTTCGCCGTGAGCCCCCAGCTGCGTGGGGCTCTGCTGCTCGAGCACGAGGTCTGGCGGCCCAAGGTCCTCCTGAAAGGCGCCGTAGTCTGGCAGCGGCGCGAGCTTCGGGGTTTTCATTGGATCGCCGACGGGCATCTCGTTCTGCACCCACGCCTGCAGCATGGCGAGTTCCGCAGCCGTCGGTGGCCTGGAGCCGAGCAGTTCAAAATCGCTTTCCGCCTGAGCTGGCGGCATCCGTCGGGCCTCGATCTCCTCAATCGCCAGTTCCATCCAATCGACCGCGTCGTCGTAGGAGGTGAGCGTAAACGGCCCGGCCTGGCCGGGGCTGTGGCACCGCTGACACTGGGCATGAAGAAACGGCAGCACATCTTCGGCGTACGTCACCTTGTGATCGGCCTGGCTCGGCGTGGCGGGCACTTCCGGCCGATCAAGCGGACAGCCAACAGCTTCGGTGACCGGCAGTTTCACCTCACGGCCAGCGAGCAGATCGAGGATCGCGTTCTTGAGATCGGGCTCAGGAGTGCCGGGCGACTTCTCGCCCCGCACTTTGTAGCGGTCGTCGATGCGGCCCTGATACCGGGTGCGGCCGCTGGCATCGACGAGCACAACCTCTGGGGTTGTGGTGGCGTCGAGTGCTTCAGCTAGATGGAATTCACGGTCAGTGAGAAACGGGAAGTGAATCGCATACTCGTCGCGGTAGGCGGTGATCTCCTCAGGCTCGTCAAACTCGCAGACCACTCCCACGAAGTGGACGCCCTGCTCGTCGAACGCCGTATCAAGTTCAGCCAGCACCGGCCCATACCGCTGGGCTAGGGGGCAGGTGGGGTGGAGAAAGGTGAAGCAGACCGCCTTGCCGTCGCTGCCGAGCAGGTCAGCGAATAACACCGGCTGTCCGTCGAGTGACTGGGCAGTGAGTAGCTTGGTCGAGGTGCTTTGCACTGCTGGACGAGAAGCATTTGGCAACGCCTCATCAGCCGACGCGGCCAATGTGGCCCAAACACAGCAAATCACGCCCGTGACAATAACCTGCAGCAACCGAATACCCATTTAACTGGCTCCTGGGGCTGACGGCCGCTCATGACCGTGCGCCGGCTCGATTCTCAGCGGTAGCCCATCGGGAACACAAGTCCTGGGTATTCTCGATTCTGAATCGACTCCTACGCACACCGCTGGTGAGGGATGGAAAGGCCTGGCCGATCGCTGCAGCCGACGTTGCGTGGAGACTCGTTTCCGCCCACGACACCGCCACCGCGAACCCACGGGCAGCACAACCAGCCTGACCAGCCATCAGCCCCTCTGGAGCTCGCATTCCACCGGCATCTCATCCGCCACCCGCACCCTTCCCCAGTCACCTGAAGCCCCTCAAGACCGCCGTCACCGCTGGCAGCTTAGGCGGGCAGGGAAGCGAATGGAACTCGCCACGCCTCCCACGACGCCCATGTTATCTGTTGCTCATATTCAGCGGCAGAAAGCCTCAAGGACTATTTTTAAACGCTCGATCTCACCGGTAACTGCGTCATTCCAACTCAGGCTGCCCGCCAGCTGCAGGACATGTTCGCTCCCGCTTACGCGATCGACCCGTGACCACCATTCCACCACTTCCCGTCCAGAGGGCAAAGTCTGTGTGGGCGTGTTGTCGCACCGGTCCTCCCCGAAAGCAACGAAGCCTCTCATGGCACCCTGCCGCCGCGGCAACTGACGGGCCGGCCGCTCGCCGGCCTGCTCACCTGCGACGACGTTCACAACTGGCACTCCTTTTGATCGCCTGCATGCTCGCTTCACCGGGGTGCACCTCCTGGGGAGATTACTGGCGGCACCACATGAAGGTCGGGCCGACCTACCAGCGGCCTATCGCCCCCGTTGAGCCGGAATGGATCGACGCCGATGACCCGCAGATACGGGCGGAATGTGACGTCGAGTCGCAGTGGTGGCGGCAGTTCAACGACGGGGTGCTCGACCAGTTGGTCCTGCAGGCTTATGAGCAGAACCTCTCCCTCCGCGAGGCGGGCTTCCGGGTGCTGGCCTCCCGGGCAGCCTACAACATTACCGTGGGCGGATTCATGCCACAGGCACAGGGAGCCATCGCCGAATATGCCCGCTGGCAGCTGAGCAACAACGTCGATGCATTTGAGAACCTCTCGATTCCCCCATTCAGCCTCTGGCAGACCGGCTTCAACCTGTCGTGGGAACTCGACCTCTGGGGCAAGATCCGCCGCAAGATCGAATCGGCGGCGGCAGAGTATCAGGCGAGTGTCGAGGAATATGACGGGGTGCTGGTCACGCTGATCGCTGATGTGGCCGATCGCTACGTCGATTACCGTGTCGCCCGGCAGCAGGTGGCCGACCTGCAGCACCTACTCAACATTCAGCGTGATTCCCTGCGGGTTGCAGCCGACCGGTTCGAGGGAGGCGTTACCAGCGAACTCGATGTCTCTCAGGCACGGCTGAACCTCGCCAAGACCGAGGCCCTCATTCCTTACTATGAGCGAGAGGCGCGACTGGCGACCAATGCCCTCTGCATGCTGCTTGGGACTCCACCAGAAGACCTGGCACTGCGGCTCGGTGAAGGTGATATTCCAACCGTACCAGCTTCGCTCGTCATCGGTATTCCTGCCGAACTTATTCGACGGCGGCCCGATGTGCGGCAGGCCGAACGGTTGGTGGCCGCCCAGTGCGCGCAGATCGGTGTGGCCGAAGCGCAGCTGTATCCCTCCTTCTCAATCAACGGGTATCTCGGCGTTTACGCCAACGAAATCGGACAGCTGTTTGAATCTGATTCCCTGTATGGCTTCGTGGCACCAGTGGTTGACTGGAAGATTCTGAACTACGGACGGCTGCTCAACAACATCCGCCAGCAGGATGCCAAGTTCCGGGCCCTGTCCGCCACCTATCAACAGACGGTGCTGCGGGCAGGCCGCGAAGCTGAAGACGGCATCATCACCACCATCAAGGCCCGCGTTGCCGCCGACAAACAGCAGGAGGCTGTGACTGCTGCCAGCCGATCGGCCGAACTTGTTGAGATTCAGTACAAGGAGGGAGCAAGTGACTTCAATCGGGTATTCGTTGTGCAGCAGACCCAGGTCACTGAACAGATTCGGCTCAATACCAGTGTTGGCGGCGTGGCCAAGGGCATGATCAAGATCTACCGCGCCCTCGGCGGTGGCTGGCAGCTGCGGCTCGACGCCCTCGCCGCCAGTGGTCAGTGCTGTAAGCCGCTCCCAAGCGTTGACGGCAGCCTTCGCGATGACTACATCGGCAAGCAGCCTCCAGCCGGCTTTGACGCCTGGTGCTTCTGGCCGGAGTGGCTCCGCGGGAAGAAGCCACGCTAAGGTGTCCGCTTTCCTCTTCGACTGGGGACGAAGCTGGTTGCTCACGCCCGGCTTTCAACTGGCTGCTGCCTCTTTCCCAAGCCGCTCCCCCGCAGCAGGCTGTAGAAGAACACTGGCGTCAGAAAAATGCCGAACAGGGTCACCCCCAGCATGCCACTGAAGACCGCGAGGCCGAGCGTCCGCCGCATTTCGGCACCTGCCCCGTCGGCCACCACCAGAGGCAGGACGCCAAGGATAAAGGCCAGCGACGTCATCAGGATTGGCCGCAGCCGCAGCCGGCTGGCCTCGACGGTGGCCTCCACCAGCGGCTTTCCCTCATGGGCGAGCTGGCGGGCAAACTCGACAATCAAAATCGCATTCTTGCAGGCTAGTCCCACCAGCACCACGAAGCCGATCTGCGTGAAGATCGTGATCTCCATGCCTGCCTGACGGACCCCCAGCACCGCCGAGAGCAGGCACATCGGCACCACCAGAATCACCGCCAGCGGCAACGCCCAGCTCTCATACAGGGCCGCCAGCACGAGAAACACAAGCACCACCCCCAGCACGAACAGAAATGTAGCCGTCGCTCCGGAGCGGATTTGCATGAAGGCCATCTCGGTCCACTCAGCGGCAAAGAGCGATGGAATGGTCGCCTGGTCCTGCAGCCGGCGAAAGTGCCCTTGAACAATGGCCAGGGCCGAGGTGCTGCCCGTTCCCAGAGCAGGTTTGCCGTAGACGGCTGCCGTTGGATAGAGGTTGTACCGCATCACCAGGGAGGGGCCGACACGATCCTTCAGTTGAATCAGCGTCGCCAAGGGCACAGCCTGCCCGTTGGCTCCCGGCACGGTGAGATCTTCAATGGCCCGGCGGAGGTCGCCCCGGTGCCGGGCATCGGCTTGCACATTCACCTGCCACGACCGGCCGAACCGGTTGAAGTTGTTGATGTAGTAGGAGCCGAGTTGCACCTGCAACGTTTCGAACAGGTCGGCCAGCCGTACGCCCAGTGCTGCGGCCTTCTCGCGATCGATATCAAGAAACAGCCAGGGAGCACTGGCTGAGTAGTTGGTGAAGAGTCCGGAGAGCCGGCCGTCTTCACGGCAATCTGCAATCAGGGTGTCTGTCACCTGCTCCAGCTGGGCCGCTCCATAATCACCACGGTCTTCGACCGCCAGCTTGAAGCCTGCCACCGTGCCCAGGCCATCCACTGGTGGCGGGCCGAACACCTCCACCCGGGCGTCATCCACCGCAGCCTGCCAGGCGCGTCGCAGCCGGGCGGCGATAGCCTCGGCTGAGGCCTCTTCCCCCTTTCGCTCGGCGAAGCTGTCGAGCATGACATACAGAGCGCCCCAGTTCGGTGAGTTGCCCCCCAGCACCACTGACCGGCCAGCCACCGAAACCGCATGAGCCACCCCCGGCTCTTCCAGTGCCCGGCGTTCCAGCCTTGCCATGACCGCTGCCGTCCGCTGTACGCTCGCCCCCTCCGGCAGTACCACGTCAGCGACCAGGTACCCCTTGTCCTGCTCGGGGATGAAGCCCACCGGTGTGACCTGAAACACCATCCAGGTAACCACAAGCAGCCCGGCAAACACCAGCAGGATCAGCCAGGCCAGCCGCAGTGAACGACGGACCGCCCAGCCGTACGCGCGGATCAGCAGGGCGAACCCGGCATTGAAGCCACGGAAGATCCACCCGCAGAAAAATAGCAGCAGGCGATCGAGGGGATCGGGGGCCGCCCCGTGCGGACGCAAGAGAATAGCGGCAAGCGCCGGTGAAAGCGTCAGTGAGTTGACCGCCGAGAGAAGCGTCGAGACCGCAATCGTCAGAGCGAACTGCCGGAAGAACTGGCCGACGATGCCGGCGATGAAACTACACGGCACAAATACAGCGCACAGCACCAGGGCCACGCCGATCACCGGCCCGGTGACTTCCTGCATCGCCTTGAACGCCGCCTCCCGGGGGGCCAATCCGTGCTCGATCCAGCGTTCCACGTTCTCGACCACAACAATCGCATCATCGACCACGATGCCGATCGCCAGCACCAAGCCGAACAGCGACAGGTTGTTGAGGCTGAACCCCAGCGCAGCCATGAAAGCAAAGGTGCCGACAATTGCCACCGGCACCGCAATCAGCGGAATCAGGGTGGCCCGCCAGTTCTGCAGAAACAGCAGCACCACCAAGGCCACCAGAATGGTTGCATCGCGGAGCGTCTTGAGCACTTCGGCTTTCGATTCCTCGATGAAAGGTGTGGTGTCGTAGACCACCCGTGCCTCGAGCCCCTTGGGAAAGCGTTCGCCCAGTGCCGCCAGCTTGGCCCGCACCGCAGCGGCGGCGGCAATCGCGTTGGAGCCGGGCAGCTGGTAGATGTTCATGCCGACGCTTGGCTCGCCGTCAAGCCGGCAAACCTGGTCGTAGAACTGGGCACCAAGTTCGACCCGGGCCACGTCCCGCAGCCGCACAATTACTGCGGCAACGTCACCGTCTTCCGATGGCGTCTCCTTGACGATCACCTTGCCAAACTCCTCAACGGTCACCAGCCGGCCGACGGCCGAGAGTGGAATCTGGAAGGCCTGGCCCTGCGGCGCCGGCTGCTGGCCGACACTACCGGCAGTGATCTGATAGTTCTGGCTCTCAACCGCGGTGCGGATGTCGCCCGCCGAAAGGCCGACCGCTGCCATCTTTTCTGGATCGAGCCAGACGCGCATGCTGTAGTCACGCTGCCCAATGAAGTCGATGTCGCCGACCCCCTCCACCCGCAGCAGCTCGTCACGTATCTGAATCGTGGCGTAGTTGGAGAGGAAGATCTCGTCGTAGAGGGGACGGCCGGCTGCGTCCCGGGCGGCGGTAAAGTTGACGATCATCATCGCGGCCGGTGACTTCTTCAGCACCGCCACCCCCTCACGCTGCACCAGGTCGGGCAGAGATGGCATCGCCAGCGTGACCCGCACCTGAGTGAGCACCTGGGCCATGTTGAGGTCGGTGCCCGGTGCGAAGGTGATGGTCAGCCGATAGCGGCCGTCGTTGGTGCACTGCGAACTGAGCGAGAGGGCGTTTTCCACCCCGCTGACCTGCTGCTCGATTGGTGCGGCGATCGTATCACGGACAAGTTCGGCATTTGCGCCGGGATAGATCGTCGACACCTCGATCGTGGGCGGCGTGATATCGGGGTATTGGGTGGTCGGCAGGATGACCGCAGCGACCCCACCACAGAGGACCAGCACGATTGAGATCACCGACGCGAAGATCGGCCGCTCGATGAAGAACCCCGCAATCATGGTCGCGCCGCCTCCGGCTGGGGCTTGCGCGATCGCCAGCGGTCGCCGAGCCCGGTCAGTTTTTCGTAGAACACCGGGGTCAGGAAAATCCCGAAGAGGGTCACGCCAATCATGCCGGCAAAAACGGTAACGCCCAACGACCAGCGGAGCTCGGCCCCCGCTCCCCGGGCAAGCACCAGCGGCACGACCCCAAGAATGAAGGCCAGCGAGGTCATCAAAATCGGCCGCAGCCGTAGCCGGCTGGCCTCGATTGCCGCCGAGCGGGCGTCGCGCCCTTCCTCATGGAGCTGCCGGGCAAACTCCACAATCAAAATGGCGTTTTTGCAGGCCAGTCCCACCAGCACAACAAGCCCCACCTGAGCGAGGATGTCGATCGGCAGAAATGCAACCAACAAACCAATCACTGCCGCTAGCAGACAGAGCGGCACAACGAGGATGACTGCCAGGGGCTGCGTCCAGCTTTCGTAGAGTGCTGCCAATACGAGAAACACCAGGATCACACCCAGCCCCAACAGCAGCCCCGCCGTGTTGCCCGCCGCGATCTGCAGGAGAAACACCTCTGTCCATTCATAGGAGAAGTTTTCGGGCAGGTTCTGCTGCGTTGCGGCGGCGACGCGGTCGATGAGCACCGACCCACCTTCAAAAGGATTGGGGATCCCGACGATCGGTGCCGCCGGATAGAGGTTGTACCGCATCATGATCGATGGACCCATTGACTGGCGAACCTCCAGCACCGAAGCCAGCGGCACCAGCCCACCATCGCGGGCCACAACCTTCAGTTCACGGAGATCCTCAAGGCTGCGGCGGAAGCCCTCGTCAGCCATCACTTTGACCTGCCAGGTCCGACCAAAACGGCTGAAGGTATTCACGGTCAACGAGCCAACATCGAGCTGCAGGGCGGTAAAGACCGCCGAAAGCGGGATGCCAAGCCCGCGAATCTTGTCACGGTCGATGTCGAGAAAATACTGCGGCGAGTCGGCCCGATAGCCGCCGGCGACGAACGGAAGCTTCCAGCCCTCCATGTCGGCCACGAGTTTCTGGCTCGCTTCCTGAATCACCTGGGGTCCCAGGCTGCCACGGTCCTGTAGATAGAACTTGAACCCCCCGGCCATGCCCATCCCCTTGACCGGTGGCGGCGGGTAAATCCCCACCTCTGCATCGAGGATTTCCTGCCGACAACGCGCTTGCAGTGCTCGAATGATGCCAAAGCTCGAGGTCTCGGGTGTCCGCCGGTCTTCATACGCATCGAGCATGAGAAACAGCGACCCCCAGTGAGGCGCATTGGCGTTGTAGACGAGTGACATGCCGGCCACCGTGAACACGTCGGCAATCCCGGACACGTCGTGGGCCAGGGCATCGATCCGCTCCAGCACTTCGCTGGTGCGTTGCACAGACGCCCCATCGGGCAATTCCACGACGGCAACCAGATACCCCTGATCCTGCAAGGGCACAAAGCCCTGTGGGTAGACAGTGAAGAGCCTCCAGGTGACGAACACCAGGAACAGGTAGACGAGGAGCGCCAGCCGGCCATGCCGCACAACGGCCGCCACGCCCCGGGCGTAGCCATTGTTCAGGGCATCAAGAAGATGATTGAACACCCAGAAAACCGGGCCCAGCACCCAGCTGAGGAGCCGCTGAAAGAAGTCGGGCGGAGCGTCGTGCGGCCGCAGGAGCATGGCGGCAAGGGCCGGGCTCAGGGTGAGCGAGTTGACCGCTGAGAGAATCGTCGACACGGCAATGGTCAGGGCAAACTGCCGGAAAAAGAGACCCGTCACCCCACCAATAAAGGCACAGGGCACGAATACTGCCGAGAGCACCGCCGCCACGCCAATCACCGGGCCGGTGACTTCAGTCATCGCCCGTTCCGCCGCCGCATGAGGGTCGAGCCCCTGCCTGATCCAGCGTTCGACGTTTTCCACCACGACGATGGCATCATCGACCACAATGCCAATCGCCAGCACCAGCCCGAAGAGCGAAAGCGTATTGAGGCTGAAGCCCAAGGCCGCCATGGCAGCGAACGTGCCCACAATCGCCACCGGCACCGCTACCAACGGAATCAGTGTCGCCCGCCAGTTCTGCAAAAATAGCAGCACGACGAGCCCGACGAGAAGGATCGCATCACGAAGGGTCTTCACCACCTCCTCGATCGACTCGGTGATGTAAGGGGTCGTGTCATAGGTGACGCGGTATTCCAGTCCGGCCGGAAACCGGGTGGCCAGTGCCGCCATCTTTGCCTGGATGGCCCAGGAGGTTTCGAGCGCATTGGCGTCGGGAAGTTGAAATACTGCCAGCCCCACCACCAGCAGCCCGTTGTAGCGACAGGTCTGGTCATAGCTGGCTGCCCCCAGTTCGATCCGGGCCACGTCCCGCAGCCGCACCAATGGCGTCCCCGGTACCGTTGGATCGGACCGCAGGACAATCGCACCAAACTCCTCGGGCGTGGAGAGGAGCCCCGTGGCAGCGACGGGCAGTTGCAGCTGCTGGCCGTCAGCGGCCGGCGACTGACCACTGACGCCCCCAAGCACCTGTACGTTCTGGGCGGCAATCGCGTCGTGCGCATCTTGAGAGGTCAGGCCGCGCGAGGCGAGCTGCTCGGGATCGAGCCAGATCCGCAGTGAGTAGTCTCGCTGCCCGAGCAACAGAATGTCACCAACCCCGGGGCACCGCAGCAGTTCATCGCGGAGGTGCACCGTGGCGTAGTTACTCATGAAAACGTCGTCGTACCGCCCGTCAGGTGAGAACAGATCGACCGTCATGAGAATGTCGGGGGATCGCTTCTTGACGCTCACACCCTGCTTCTGCACGACCAGGGGCAACAGTGGCATCGCCAGCTGCACGCGGTTCTGCGTCTGCACGAGTGCCAAGTCGGCATCGGCCCCCACCTCGAAGGTGAGCTGGAGCACGTAGTAGCCGTCATTGGTTGCCTGTGACTGCATGTAAAGCAGTTGGTCAACACCATTGACCTGCTGTTCGATCGGGGCGGCGATCGTGTCGGTCACCACCGCAGCATTGGCACCCGGGTAGAGGCAGGTCACCTGCACGATGGGGGGCGCGACGGGCGGAAACAATGAAATCGGCAGCGAGAGCAGGCTCACCCCACCGGCCAGCGTGATGACAATCGAGATCACCGACGCAAAGATCGGCCGCTGGATGAAGAATCGCGAGATCACGGCGATTGGTTACCCGGCGGGGGCAGCGGCTCGGCGGCAGGAGAAAGCTGGGGCAAAACGACAGCCGGCGGGCCCACCGCGGGCCGTGGCTGAGGGGCCACTTGACCGGGGGCCGGCTCGACGGCCAGTGGTTCGGTGGTCTGCTTGAGTGCCGTTGTCGCTGGGACCACGAGGCTTGCCAAATCAAGGCTGTCCTCAGCGGCCCGAGTCGGGCTGACGGGCTTGCCCTCCCGGCACCGCTGCAGACCACGAACCACGATCCGGTCGGCAGTCGAGACAGGTTGCGAGGGATCGACCGCGAGTACGGCGATCCAGCTGCCCAGTTTTTGCCCGAGGGCCACCTCTCTGGCCGAGACCAGATCATCGTTCCCGACAACCCAGACGATCTTGCGATCTTGGATGCTACCGACGGCGGTCTCCGGTACGAACATCCGCTCGACGGAGTCACCCAGTGGTAGTCGGACGCGGGCGAACATGCCCGGACGAAAGAGCGGTGGGCGGGGAGCAGCCGGGTCGGCGGCATAGGGGTTATCGAGCCGACCCCGCATCGTGATGGTCGCCGTGCTGGTATCGACCTGATTATTGAGAAAATCGATTTCACTGCGGTATGGATAGTTGCGGTCAACATCATCCACCAGCCCGATGTCCGCCGTTGTCGGCCGCTGGCCAATGCCCGGGCCCCGGCCAGACTCACGGGCATGGCTCATCACTCGCAGAAACGTCGGTTCATCCACATTGAAATAGACGAAGATCGGGTCGATCGACACGATCGTGGTCAGGGTGGTGGTATCTTGCGAAATGAGGTTGCCAACTTGTAGCTGTGTGCGGCCGATCTGCCCGGTGATCGGCGCGGTGATTGAACAGAACTCAACGGTGAGTCGGGCGGCCTCATGCTGTGCCTGTGCCGCGATCAGGCTGCCGGCATTCTCCTCAAGCTTCGCCTTGTAGCTGTCAAAATCCTGCTGGCTCGCCGCCCCCTTGGCGACCAGCTTTTCAAAGCGATCAACCTGCACCTTCAGAAACCGTTGCTCCCCGCGCAGTCGTTCGATGACACCGACAGCTTCGTCGAGCTGGGCCCGCGCGGGGCGGTCATCGATCTCGTAGAGTGGATCCCCCTTGGAAACAAACTGACCATCCCGAAAAGCTACCTTGGTGAGATAGCCGGTGACCCGACTGCGAATGTCGACCACACGCTCAGCGTCAATTCGCCCGGTGACTTCGAGGTATTCAGGCAGCCGAACGACCCGCGGCGTCGTGATCACAACCTCAGCCGTCACCGCGGCTGGAGCCGCTGGCTGGGGCTTCGGCTGCCGGCAGCCGGTGCTTTGGACGCTTAGCAGCAAGAGCAGCAGCAGAGCACGCCCTCTCAGCTGCCGTCCATCCGGTGACGGCTTCTGAGAGCTACTAAAACATGTGGTCATAATGAGCCTGCTGCTGGCTACTGACGGAGGGCTGCAGTGTAGCGATTCGTCCCCGGGGGCGGCGAGGAACGCGGCGGCAAGCCGGCAAGACCGTATCCCCTGTGTACCAGCATGACAGCAGAGCAGCCGGAACGGCTCGGGCCAGCGGCAGCGGCGGGCCACAGTCCCCGGGGGATCTCGCGAGCGTTCGCTCTGAAGCCAGGTGTTGAGTTTTCAGGCAGAGCCTAGGTTCTGTCTGAAAAAGCTACCGTTGGCCTGAGAGCGAGCTGCTTTGGTATCTGGCAAGGACGGCGAAGCAGCCAGATTGCAGATCTGGCGATGGAGCCGGACGTAGCCAGAGGGCAAATGAGCCGCTCGAAGCCAGCTCCTGAGTTTTCAGACAGAGCCTAGGCCAGAATGTCGTTCACCACGACACCGGCAACGTCCGTGAGCCGGAAATCCCGGCCGTTAAATCGATAGGTCAGCCGGCGATGGTCCATGCCGAGCAGGTGCAGAATCGTTGCGTGCAGGTCGTTGACACTCACACGATCTTCAACGGCCTTGAATCCGACTTCGTCGGTGGCGCCGTGCGTCACGCCCCCCTTGACGCCGCCGCCAGCCATCCAGACGGTGGCGGCATGCGGGTTGTGATCGCGGCCGGGCTTCGCGCTCTTCTGTGCGATCGGCAGACGGCCGAACTCTCCGCCCCAGACGACGAGTGTCTCGTCGAGGAGTCCGCGTCGGGAGAGATCCTCCAGCAAAGCCGCGATCGGCCGGTCAGTCTCGGCGGCAAAGCCGGAGTGGTTGCCCTGGATATCACTGTGGCCGTCCCAACTCTTTTGGTTCTCCTCGCCGCCAGAGTAAATCTGGATGAACCGTACGCCCCGTTCCACCAGTCTCCGAGCGATCAGACACTGCTTGGCGAAGTGACCGCAGGTTGGGTTGTCGAGCCCGTACAGGTCATGCGTTTCCTTCGTTTCGCTCGCCAGGTCGAGCGCCTCGGGCGCCGACATCTGCATCCGGTAGGCGAGTTCAAAGCTCTCGATCCGGGCCTGAAGCGATGCGTCGCCGGTGGTGGCAAGGTGGTGGCTGTTGAGTCTGGCGGCAAGGTCAAACTGCGCCCGCTGCTGGGCGTCGGTCATCCCCGCCGTGCGGGCGAGGTTTGGGATCGGGGTGCCGGCGGTGTCGATGCCTGTGCCCTGGAACACACCCGGCAGGAAGCCCGCCGACCAGTTCTGGGCGTAGCCCTTCGGGAGCCCGCGGCCCTTCGTGTCATACATCACGACAAATCCGGGCAGGTCGCGGTTTTCACTGCCGAGGCCGTAGGTGACCCACGAACCTGTGCAGGGGAATCCCATCCGCGTGACACCGGTGTTGATCTTGAGCAGGGCCGGCGCATGGTTGTTGGAGTCGGTCCAGCAACTCTTGAGGAAGGCCATCTTGTCGACGTGTTTTGCCATCTGCGGGAACAGGCTGGAAACCCACGCCCCACTCTGGCCATGCTGACGGAACTCGAAGGGGCTCTTCATGAGCCCACCCACGGCACCCGCGAAAAAGCCCGTGTTCTTGTCGAAGCCGGTGAGTTCCTGCCCGTCTCGTTTCTCGAGTTCGGGTTTGTAGTCGAACGTGTCGACATGGCTCGGCCCCCCATTAATGAAGAGCCAGATCACACTCTTTGCCGTGCCTGGAAAATGGCTCGGTCGGGCCGCGAGCGGGGTGTCGGCGATCGCGTCACGTGCCGATACCGTGGCTGCGGCAACCGCCTCGTCTTGGAGGAGCCCTGCAAGTCCAAGAAGCCCAAAGCCGGCCCCGGCCCGCTTGAGCATCTCCCGGCGTGGCAGGCCGCCCGGGAGGTCACGAAGATACCGGGTGATCATGCTTGGATCGGTCATGCGTTTCTCTCGTGACTGTCTCGTGGCTGGATTCACTCGACGTGTGTCGTCTCGTTGAGCCCCATCAGGACTTGGCAGAAATCGACGACTGCCGCGGTCGGGCCGTCGACACGTCCCGCCGCCGCGTAGGCCGCCTGCTGTGACTCGATGAAAAGGCTGGCGTCATGGAATTCGGTGGGCGCGGGAGCGCGGCCAAACGCGGTCGCGTACGCCGCGCGGATCAGTTTGGCCCGTGGGTCGGAGTCGGCCGCGGGAGCAGCCTGCGGCTGGCTGGGCAGTGGCGGCACCTCGGGGATCGAGTCGGCCTCAGCCACCAGTTTCTTGGCAAACCGTCCGGCCCACAGGCGGACCTGCGGTGAGTTCATCATCGCAAGGGCCTGCGGCGCGGTTGTCGTCACCGACCGGTTCGCCACGCCCGATACGAAGTCGGGTGAATCAAAGGTCCGTAGGAAGAGCGGCAGTTTGCTCCGCTTTCGCTCCAGGTAGAGGCTCCGCCTCGGGCTCGCCTCGTCGCGGCCGGCCCGGCCGTAGAGCGAGGGATCGAGCGAGCCCGACATGGCAAGCAGCGCGTCGCGAATCGCTTCCCCTTCCAGCCGGCGGCGGTTGAACCGCCAGACGAGTCGGTTGCCCGGGTCGACCTTGGCTTTCACTGGATCGATCGCGCTCGACTGCCGATAGGTGGCGCTCGTTACCATCAGACGGTGGATCGATTTCAGTTTCCATCCGCTGCGGATCAACTCGCCGGCAAGCCAATCGAGAAGCTCGGGATGCGACGGCGGATCGGCCTGTTTGCCAAAGTCACTCGGCGTGGCGACGAGGCCCGCGCCAAAATGATGCTGCCAGAGTCGGTTGACGATGACTCGGGCGGCAGCCTGCCCGGCTCCATGGTCGACGTCGGTGATCCAGCGGGCCAGCGCCGCGCGGCGGTGGCTCGTCGTCGCCCCCTCAGGCGCGGGTTCGAGCCAGTGGGCCACCCCGTCGGGATGCCGCATCAGCACCTGCAGGAACCCGGTTGTCGCCACGCCTTCCTTCTGGTTGACGTCACCACGTCGCAGGTAGTGGGTCTCGGGGTAGAAGTGCGGATAGCCGCGGCCGTCGGCGTGGTGCGGGATTTTGGGCACATTTTCGCTCGCCACAAGCACCTTCACAAGCGTCGGGGTCGGCTTCTCGGCGTCGAGTTGCCTGACGACCCGGTCGAGCGATCGCCAGCCATCGTCAAACTTCTGGTGGAGTGCGGCGAGTTCCGACCTCTCCGCCTCAGTTCGCTCCGCGACTGGCTTGGCGAGAAGTTCCGTCACGCGGCGTCGCGGCTCCCCATCGGCATTGACAGGGTCGCGATCCGCAGTGACCGGCTCCACCGTCTCGACCGGAGCGGCCGCGAACGCGATCCGCGGCCGGCCGATCGAGTGCCTTGTGTTGTTCATGAACTCGAGTTTCACTGTCAGTCGCATGCCGCCGGCATGCTGCACCGGCTTCTCGAAGTCAAACACCGCTGCGTGCGACGCACCGACCTGCGGATCGACCGCCCAAGCTGTCGACCCGCTCGCATCGATCGCATGCTCGATCAGGAGCGCTGGGGCCGTCTGCGAGAAGTCGGCTCGCGGATTGACGAGCTTGATTCGGGTGGGCTTGGCCGCTGGCTTGCCCGAGGCGGGAATGGGGGAGGCTGAGACTGTGAGGTTTGAGAGGGCGAAGTTGCCGTTGCCAGCACGGCCCGGCCCGCCATGCGGCAATGACGGGTCGGCGATCGCGTCGATCCGGAGCGTGGCGACCATCTCGAGCGGTATATCGATCACGAAGGTGTAGCTGTCGCGATCGGCGGGCTTGCCGACGGCCAGAAGCGACCCGTCGTCGAGCGGCGCAAACGTGTTCCCCGCCCCGGTCTCTGCCGACACGGTGGTCCCGAGCCGCCATGGAGACGTCTGCTCGCCCGCGGCTGGCTTCCACGCAGCCACGAATGCGTCGAATCGCTTCGGCAACTCGCTTCGCTCATAGGCTTCCCGGGCCTGCACGGCCGCGAGCCGCCGGGCCTCCCACGCTGCGAGGATTTCCCGGTCCTTCGCCGGATCCACCGCCAGATCGACATTTGAACGGATCGTCGTCGTGAACGTCGCCGCCATCCGGTAATAGTCGGCCTGCGGAAACGGGTCAAACTTGTGGTCGTGGCACCGCGCGCAGGCGATCGTCGCCCCGAGCATCGCGGTGCCGACCGTGCCCACCATGTCATCGAGTTCAATCGAGCGTGCGCTCTCAAACTCCTTTTCCGTGAGTTGGGTCGGGAAGGCTCCTGCGGCGAGGAAGCCGGTCGCCTTCTGTGCAGCGAGATTGCCGGGGGCCAGTTCGTCGCCGGCGAGTTGCCACTGCAGGAACGTGTCGTAGGGAAGATCGTCGTTGAAGGCCTTGATCACGAAGTCGCGGTAGTGATAGGCGTGTGGGCGGTCGTAGTCCTGCTCGTAGCCGAAGCTCTCGGCGAAGCGGGCGACATCGAGCCAATGTTGCGCCCACCGTTCACCAAACGACGCACGCGACAGGAAATCATCGACCGCCTGCTGATAGGCGACGCTCGCGTCTCTCGATGACGATTCGCAGAAAGCGGCAATCTCCTGCGGTGTCGCCGGCAATCCGGTGAGATCGAATGAGAGCCGTCGGAGCAACGTCTGGGGTGGCGCCGCGGGCGACGGTGCAAGGCTGGCCGAGTCCAGCTTCGCAAGGATGAAACGGTCGATCGGGTTTTGGCACCAGCCGTTCGGGTCGGCCGGCTGCGGCGAGCTCACGGCCACGAGCGGGCGGAACGCCCAATAGTCTTGGGCCTCAGCCGCGACCACCCGTTCGGTCCACGGCCCGCGGTCGGAGTCGTCGATCAGTGGTTTGTCGAATGGGGCCCCGCCGTTGATCCACTCGGCGAGCCAGCCGAGTTCTTCCTTGGTGAGCGCGTCTCCCTCCTCCGGCATGTGCGGCTCTTCGAGCCGTGCAGCCAGCCGATACAGCAGGCTCTCCGTCGCCTTGCCGGGCACGACGGCCGGGCCGCTGGCCCCGCCTGCGAGCAGCTTTTCGCGGGTCGACATGTCAAAGTCGCTCTCGACCGTGCCTGCCCCGTGGCACCCGGCGCAGCGGTGTGCGAGCAGCGGCCGCAATTTTTTCTCGAAGAGGGCCTCCACCTCGCCGGAGCCATTCTCGGCGGCGGTTGCGATGGTCGGGTAGGAGCAGCACCAGAGCAGCACAACGGCAACTGGGACCGCTACTGGGCAGGATGACGGCGACCGGGTTGGCAATTTATGGCGTGACATGCCGTGTCGGACCCTGGCGGCTCAAGGAAGACCTCTTGACTGTAAAAAGTATAATCGGGTCGGACTACCTCTGAGGTGTTCTTAAAAACCGCCACAACCGGGCATTGCTGCCAGTCGTGGTCACTTCACGTCGGAAGTGAGGGTGAAGTCGGCGGTGACAACTCGGCCCTCGACCGGGGTGACGCCGGGTTCCGTCTTCAGGCGGTCGCTATAGCGGGCCGGCAAAAACTGGTCGACGATTGGCTCAGGCGTGCCACCAGGAATGTCGGGTTCCTCCTGCGTGCCAACGACTTTTGTGGCACGAATCACAACGACGAGCGGCCCCGCGGCCGCCTTGGCTCGATATTGACCATTGGCATCGCTGAAGGCATGGCCAGTAAATCCACTTCTGCTGTGGAGGCTATTTTTGGGCTGTTCCATGGTAGGCTCCGGCGCCTCGGCCCAGTGGGAGCCCGGCCCTTTTGTCGCGCCGCGTGAGATGGCCTCGCCCGAGCGGCAACTGCGAGACGTCCAGATCTCCTTTGCCGCCCTGCTACTCGCACCGCTCGGCTTGGGGCTCGAGGCTGACACACCGGATCTTTCCCAGACGAAAACGTTTGTCACCCCAAAGCGGGACCCGGGCCGCCACGACCCGCGAGGGCCACTGGCAGGCGATTGACTTTGACTGGGGCCCACACGCCCTGAAGAGGGCTCAGGGGAATGCACACTCCTTGGAACACATGAACGGCTACGCCCAGAGATGCTGATCTTCCAGACGCCAACACCAACTGCCATGAAACCGACCGTCATCCTGCTTTTTGCCTTTCTGTCGCCAGGAGTTCAGGCCACTGAGCCTTTGCCGGAACTGAAACCGCTGCTGGGCGAGCGGGGTGCCGCGGTCTTGACGGAAACCTTTGATGGTCCAAATGCCAAGCCACTTGATGTGATCCCGGCGGCGAAGTCCGAACTTGCCGAGGGGGCCGTGCGTTTATTGAAGCGGCCTAAAGCAAAGCATCCGGGTATCGCTTTCATCTACGGGAAAGAGCACCCGCCGCTGCACGACTTCATTTTGGAAGCCGA
>Ga0180432_10003915_pt1 | contig 20859 bp, 16 predicted proteins | sample SS_ome_10_FD_132414 | JGI IMG/M metagenome (GOLD analysis project Ga0180432, IMG submission 132414) | Hypersaline lake sediment archaeal communities from the Salton Sea, California, USA - SS_1_MS_2 metaG | ecosystem: Environmental > Aquatic > Non-marine Saline and Alkaline > Hypersaline >...
ATCAATGGGAAGAGTTTCAGGGCTATCGAATCGCTCAAAACACCCAACGCCTCTACCCACACCGGGAACTTTTAGCCAACATCAAATGGCCGCTCGCAGCGTAGCGGACGACCGGTTACACCCAAATGAAAAAATGAAAAAGAAAGCGACGACGAGTCATCACACTCCAAAAGTTGGCCGCACGCACCATTGCACAGACTGCTCGGCATGGGAACGTACATCGTCACGGCGGGAACGCTGAAAAAGGAACACTTCTTCCGCGATGCGGCAATGCTCGACTTGCTCGAAACGGACTTGCTCGCAAAGGCACAAGCGTACCAGTGGCAACTGGAGGCCTGGGCGGTCTTCTCCAATCACTACCATTTCGTGGGACACGCTCTGGAGGATGCCGGAACCTTAAGACCGCTGCTGTCACACCTGCACGCAGACACCGCAAGGGAAGTGAACCGGCGGGACGACAAGCCGGGACGGCAGGTCTGGTACAACTTCTGGGAAACGGCGCTGACGTACGAGAAGTCGTACCTTGCCCGGCTCAATTACGTACATCAGAACGCGGTCAAACACGGGCTCGTGCCTGTGGCAAACCAATATCGCTGGTGCTCCGCACCGTGGTTCGAGAGGTCGGCCACGCCGGCCCAAATCAAGACGATTTACAGCTTCAAGACGGACAATATCCGCGTCGTCGATGATTTCGATGTCCTTGGAGTGCGGTGACTCGTCACCGCTTTTTCTTTCCCTCTCGCGATTTCTTGCGAAAGGCATTAACACTTGTATAGGGACGAACCGCGTGAATTACGGCGGAAGCTGGAACAACCCGCCGAGGAACTGCCGGGCACCGCCCGGGGCGAACCCGAGAAGCACGGGCGGGGTTGGTAGCCGCTGGCGGCGAAGACTCCGCCCATGCGTTTTTCTCCGCCCGCTTCCTTCCTCCTTCCGGTGGGCCTTCCAACCCGGGGGTTGTGGAACAAATAAGTGGCCGGTTTCAGGAGATGTGTGGCCATACGACCTCGCAGCCGGTATACTGTCTTTGACGTGGGAGGCAACGCCGGACAGAGATGCGTCCGTATCCGAGGGGCATAGGCAGGCAAAACGAAAGGCACCCCCGTGCAGACAAATCCCTTTCTTGGTGTTGCGATCCATGGAGTCGGCGCACTTTCCGCCGCGAGTTGCTACACCCCGCAGAAGCAAACGAAGCTCTGGGCGTGGGAGGTCTACTGGATTTCCCAGGCGACCTGCGCGTGGCTGATCCTGCCGATCGTCTTCGCGTTTCTGACGATTCCCAACTACCTCGATGTTCTGGTGGAATGTCCCAAGGAAGTGATGTTGAAGTCGTTCCTCTTGGGCGTCGTCTATGGCTTTGGCGGGATGTCGTTCGGTCTGGGGATCCGCTACATCGGTTTTTCGTTGAACTATGCCATCGCGATCGGCATCTCCGCCGGACTGGGGACGATGGCCCCGCTCATCTGGCATCCCAACGAGGGGTTTGCCTGGAAAATCGGCGAAAAGTTCAGCGACCCGGCGGGGCTGATCGTTTTGGCGGGGATATTGCTCTCCTGGGTCGGGATTGTCATCTGCGGCTGGGCTGGTGCGCTGCGGGAGAAGGCCGGCGGTGATGCGCCGCAGAGATACTCGTTTCGCCTGGGTGTGCCGCTGGCGGTGTTTGCGGGGATTCTTTCCGCGGTGTTCAACTACGCCCTGCTGGCCGGGGAGCCGCTGAAAGAAGCCGCCGACGGTCTGGGCGAGTGGGACCTGCTGACGATGAATGCCATCTACCCGTTCTCAAACGGCGGGGCCTGGGTCACCAACTTCGTCCTGTGTATGATCCTGATTGCCCGCAACAAGACGGGCTCGCATTTTCTCCGGCTTCCCGGACAAAACGGCTCCGGCATGTTGGCATTTTATTACCTCATGGCACTGCTGAGCGGGGCGTTCTGGTACTTCCAGTTCTTCTTCTACGGTATAGGGCAGGCCTTCATCGGCGAGCGGTACGAGTTTACCAGTTGGGCGCTGCACATGGCCATGCTGATCCTCTTCAGCAACCTCTATGGCTGGCTCTTCCGCGAATGGGAGGGGGCCGACAAAACACCGAAGAGGATACTTCATGCAGGGATGCTGATCATCGTGGCTGCCTGCATCGTGATGGCCTACGGAAACCATCGTGGCAAGAAGGACGATCCTCAGCCCGAGCTGCAACCCCCGGAGGCGGTTGTCTACCGTCTCGACTCGCGCAGGGTCGACCAGCGTCCTTTCTTACAACCCGCCGGAAATGAAACGAACGCGAGGGAATCCGATCATGGGGATGTTTGATACAACCGGCCGGGCAAGTTCCGGCGAGCCGAGGAAACCGTCGACCCTCGCGAAGGTCGAGCGGATGACCAAAACCCTCCGGCACCAAGAACCCGACCGCGTGCCGGTCAGCGACTTCTTCTGGGGCAGCTTCATCCAGCGGTGGAAGGAAGAGCTCGATTTGCCCGACGATGCGAATCCTTATTACCACTACGACATGGACTGGATCGTCACCGTCCCGAACATGGATCCGCTGATCCGGCCGTTCGAGACGATCAAGGAGGACGACGAGGAAGTGATCGTGAAGACCGGCTTCGGCTCGATCATGCGGAAGAAATTCCGGTTTCCCATGCCGGAGTCGGTCGGGTGGGAAACCGACACGCTCGAGAAACTGGAAACGTTTGCGTTCGACGACCCGGACGACCGGCGGCGGTTTTACGAAGCGGGCGACAACCACATCGCCGGCGTCGGCGACGGCTTCGAGCGGAACTCGCCCGCGTGGATCGAAACGGTCAAGAAGCTCCGGCCCGATTTCGCCGTCTTCGGCTCGATGGCCGAGTGTTCCGAGTATCTCACGCGAATGATCGGCCAGGAAAACACGATGCTCTGGATCGGCATGGAACCCGAACGGATGGGCAACGCGATCAACCGCATCGGGCAGTTCTGCCTCGATTGTCTCAAGGCACAAATCCGCGCCGGCGGCGATCTGCTCGACGGCATGGTCATCTGGGGCGACGTGGCGTACAAAAACTCGTTGTTCTTCTCGCCGAATTACTGGCGCAAGTACTTCCGGCCGTGGGTCGAGGCCATGGTCCGCGAGTCGCACGACCACGGGTTGCCGGTTATCTACCACGGCTGCGGCAACGTGTCGCTGATTCTCGACGACTTCATCGAGATGGGCGTCGATTCGTTCAACCCGCTGGAGGCCAAGGCCGGGCTCGATTGCGTCGAGCTGCGGCGGAGATTCGGACACCGCCTGGGGTTTTGCGGCAACAGCGATATTCAGGTGTGGGAGACCGGCGACCGCGAGCGGATCCGCGAAGAGGTGTTGCGGAAACTCAACGCGGCCAAGGGCGGCGGACTCATCTTCCAGTCCGACCACTCGGTCACCAGCGGCGTCTCCGGCCACACGTACGACTACATCGTGGACTTGGTGCGCGAATACGGGACGTATCCCATCAAGCTGGACGAGTTCGATCTGGACGTCTCCGAGGCGAAAGGAGCCACCACATGAAACGCATGGGAATGGTCACGAAAGTCAAGCCCGAGAAGCTCGACAAGTACGTCGAGTTGCACGCGGCCGCATGGCCCGGCGTGCTCGCGAAGAATTCCGAGTGCAACCTCCGGAACTACTCGATCTTTCTGAAAACCCTGCCCAACGGCGAACACTGGCTCTTCGCGTACGTGGAATATACGGGCGACGACCTCGAAGCCGACATGGCCGGCATGGCCGCCGATGAGGAAATCCAGCGCTGGTGGGACGAGTGCAAGCCGTGCCTCGAACCGGTCGAAGAACTTCCGCCCGGCGAAGTCTGGGCGCCGATGCAACCGGTATTTTTCCAAGAGTAACACCGGAACCGGAACATGCCGCAGCAACTACAAAGGAGCATACGATGAAATCTCTTTCTGTTGGTTTCGCTCTTATGGCTTTGACGTCAACGTGCGCCGGGGCGGCGGCGCCCGATCCGTACAACGTCGTGTGGGACTCGCCGAGCAAGGACGCCAACGGGTCGATGCCGCTGGGCAACGGCGACATCGGGCTCAACGCGTGGATCGAGCCGGGTGGCAATCTCGTCTTCTATATCTCGAAAACCGACGCCTGGGGCGACAACGCCCGGCTGTTGAAGGTCGGGCGGGTTCGCATCTCGATCGATCCGAAGCCGCCGACCGATCCGTTCTGCCAGACGCTCCGACTGGCCGACGGGACGATCCACGTTCGCTATGGCAAGGAGGACGCCGCGACAAACCTGCGGCTCTGGGTCGACGCCAACCATCCGGTCGTCCGGGTCGCGATCGACGGGCCCAAGCCGACGACGGCAACCGCGGCGGTCGAGCTTTGGCGAACCGGGAAGTACGAGTTGCCCAGCATCGAGTGCAGCGACGTACACTTGCATCGCGCGAAGCCGGGACAGAAACACGCGCCGACCATCGTGGAGCCCGACACGGTCTTGAAGAATCAAACCGGCCGCGTCGGCTGGCATCATCACAACGCCAAATCGGTCGGCCCGGCCATGACGGCGAAGATCCAGGGGCTCACCGAGTTCGAACGCCCCGACCCGCTGCTGCACCGCACGTTTGGTGCGGTCATCAAGGCACGCGGCGGCCGGCGGCTCGACGAACTTCGTCTGCAATCGCCCGGCGCGAAGAGCCACGAGTTCAGCATCTACGTCTTAACGGAACATCCGGCGACCCCCGAGCAGTGGTTGGCGGCCATGGACCGGACGATCGCCGAGACGGAGAAGACCGACGCGGTGAAGCGGCGGGCCGGCCACGAGCGGTGGTGGTCGGAATTCTGGGGGCGGAGTTGGATCAACGTCACCCAGGGCAAGGCAGTGAAGGGGGCGTCGCAGATCCCCGCCAATAAGCACCCCGTGCGGATCGGCATGGATCAGGGTGGTGGAAGCCGTTTCGGCGGCGAGTTCGGACGGATTGCGGTCTACGGCCGTGCCTTCACCGAAGCGCAGATCGGCGAGCTGGCCGCAACGCCTCGCGAAAAAGACCCGGCCTCGGCGGCCGCCCCGCTCTACGCCGGACGCCCCAAGGCCCCGCTGACGATCGACGGCTCGAAGGACTGGGATTTCGCCGACGGGCTGACGGTCGAGGCGTGGATCAAGCCGCCCAGCCGGTCGGGCGGCGGCCGGATCTTCGACAAGATTACGCCCGGCAAGGACGACGGCATCCTGTTCGATACGCATCCGGGGCACAGCCTGCGGTTGATCACCACGAAAACGCTTGCGGAGCCGAACGTCCTGCCGGCAGAGAAGTGGTCCCACGTCGCCGCGGTAGTCAATAACAAGGAAGGCACGGTGAGGCTGTTCCTTGACGGCAAGCCGCTGGAAGCAAGCGAGGTCGCGCAGGTCGCCGGGAACGACGCGACGGTCGTCAGCCGTGCGTATGCCTTGCAGCGGTTCGTCGATGCCTGCGCCGGCCGGGGGCGGTATCCGATCAAGTTCAACGGCTCGATCTTCACGGTGCCCTATCCCGGCAAGCCGGGCGACGCCGATTACCGGCGATGGGGGCCGGGTTACTGGTGGCAGAACACGCGGCTGCCCTACCTGAGCATGTGCGCCAGCGGCGACTTCGAGATGATGATGCCGCTGTTCCGGATGTACGCCGTCGAGCTGACGCCCCTGAACAAATACCGCACGCGCCATTATTGCGGCCACGGCGGGATCTACATCCCCGAGTGCATCTACTTCTGGGGCGACCACTTCAGCGAGACCTACGGCTGGACACCCTTCGAAAAACGCGGCAAAGACAAGCTCCAGGCGAGCGGATGGCACAAGTGGGAGTGGGTCAGCGGACCGGAACTCGCCTTCATGATGCTCGACTACTGCGATTACACGCAGGACCGGGAGTTCCTCGAAAAGACCGTCGTGCCGTTCGCCAACGAGGTGCTCACCTTTTTCGACCAGCATTACCAAACCGACGACAAAGGCAAGCTCGTGATGCACCCGTCGCAGGCGGTCGAGACGTGGTGGACCTGTACCAACCCCATGCCGGAGGTCGCCGGGTTGCACGCCGTGACGCAGCGGCTGCTGGCGTTGCCGGAGAGCCTGACGACGGCCGGGCAACGCAAGTTCTGGCAGGCCTTCCGGAAGAAGATTCCCGAATTGCCGATCCGCGAGGTCAATGGCGTGAAGATGTTTGCACCGGCCGAGAAGTTTGCCAACAAGCGCAACATCGAGAACCCCGAGTTGTACGCTGTGTTTCCGTTCCGGCTCTCGTCGTTCGAGAAGCCCAACGCGCCGCTCGGCGTCGAAGCCCTCAAACACCGTTGGAACCGCGGCAACTCCGGCTGGCGGCAGGACGACCTCTTCATGGCGTACCTCGGCCTGGCCGACGACGCCCGGGCCAATCTCGTTCGGCGGTCGCGGACGAAGCACGGGCAGTCCCGCTTTCCCGCCTTCTGGGGCCCCAACTACGACTGGATTCCCGACCAGGACCACGGCGGCGTTTTGATGAAGGCCCTTCAGGCGATGCTCTTGCAGGTGGAAGGCGACAAGATATATCTCCTGCCGGCGTGGCCTAAGGACTGGGACGTCGACTTCAAGCTGCACGCCCCGATGCGAACGGTGGTCGAGTGTACTTACCGAGGCGGCAAGATCGTGAATCTAAAAGTCACCCCGGAATCGCGACGGCAACACCTGGTTCTTCCGGAAGACTGAGCACCGTTCGAGAAATAACTGTCGCATTTGTAGGACGGGTCTCCTGACCCGTCAGGGAAAGAGGCGGGTCTCCTGACCCGTCAGGGAAAGAGACGGGTCAGGAGACCCGTCCTACGACAGTTGTTTCTCGACCGATCCTAAGCCGGACGACAACTTCGCGGTGGACGCGACGGCGTTTTGCGGCGTCTTGTGGTTGCGCCGCGGGTCGTCGTCGAGGCCGAGCTGGCGGGGGTGGTCAAACGGATGAGAGAAGGGATAATCAGGGCGGATGATTATTACCCATACCAGAGAGGCGGTGCCATGACCGAGGAAATGCCAAAGAGTGAAGTTTGTCTGAGGCTTGCAGAGCATGCTGCAAAGAGATATGAATCTTTTCGAGGCGTTCATTGGCGAATCAACTTCGGCCTCTGGACACTTCTTGCGGGCGGTGCCGCATTGGTGTTGACATTAGAAGCCCCGATTACCACAGGACAATTCTGGATTGGTTGTATAATCGCTGTTTCGCTGTTTCTCATCTACTTTTTTCTTTGGATGCCATACTCTCACATGGTCTTTCAGCGCAATCAGAGACAGAGTTTTTGGTGGGAAAGTCACGTGCATCAGATTATCTATCCGAAAGCGGCGGATAAAGGTCAGTACCCAGGACTTCCAAAGCGGCTTTCACCCTGGAAGAAACCGCTCGGCCAGTCTTCTTGTGGCATGCGTTTTGTAGAATGGTGTTTGAGTTGGTTGGGCAAAACCGACGTTCGCTGGCCTAACGCCTATGACGGACGTCAGAATGATGCCGAAGCGGTAAGAGAACCCCCTTATCATCCTTCACACTTCATTGAGATTAGCATCACGGTTCTCGTCTTAATTTTTTTCATGGCTGCCCTTTCCGTCAAACGTTCAGGCAACACATTCGCGGCGGGCGCGAGTGTCGTGCTGCCGGATCAGGAAGAGAGCACGGAACTTTCATCGCCAGCCCCCAATGAGTTGCCGAACAACCAACCATCGCTAGAAGAAAAGAGAGACAGAATGAGCGCAACACCAACCATCATTGCAGTCCTCGCTATGCTTGTATCTCTTGGATCATTGATTGGTTCTTTTTGTATCTACCGGTGGTCTCGTAGGGTAGGCATGAAGCCTGTCCTTGTGTTTACGAAAGACAAGGAGACAGAAAACGATAGGGAAGGATGGTGTCTCTGCAATGTTGGCAACGGGCCATCAATTAATGTTCTCGTAGCCAGACGTCAGCAAGGGAACGAATGGGAACACTATAGACAAATCCCAACACTGGCCCCGGGTTCACATTTTCCCATTGAACTTGGAGGCCCCGAAATTCAGTGTGATTACTCGGATATTGACGAACGGCGTTACTCATCGCGGTGCAAAGATTGGGTGACGAGTTTTCCGAAGAAGGACAGGTTGCCCCATCCGACAGGAGATGTTAAGCGAATGGAAGGACTTCCCAGGACCGCACAAGCAAACACACCCCTTTATCGAAAGGAACCTTTGCCGCCCTGACCCTCGACCGTAACCCGGGTGCTGGGGTGGCGTTACGGAAAGGTGAAGGCAATGAAACAGTACGATATTGAACACCTTGTACTCGCAAAGGAAGGAAAACAATTGATGAAGATCGCTGATCTTCTCATCGGTGACCCAGTTGGTGAAGACGGGGTTGTCTACCAGGAGGTAGTGCTCACAGTTTCTGGAATTTTCCCGTTTGATCTCGGCCCTGGGTATTCAGTCTACGACACGAGAGGTGGTCAACAAATCATTGATTTCGTTTGTAGCGGGACTCTGTTTCAGAACGTGCCTGAACAGTTCACCAAGATCGAAGGCAGAAAATACATTTCGTTCCCGAACCCGAGGGAATGATCCCAACTGAGACCAAAACCTTTTGCCTCTGGGGTCCGACTGCAAGCGGGCCCCCCTGTGCCAGCGAAACCAGAGGAATCCTCGCGATGGGGACAAAGCCCTACCAAGACAAAGCATGGTTGCGGAAGCAGTATCGGACCCTCGAACGTTCCAGTGTGCAAATTGCGAGAGCATGCGGTGCTGGCAAGACAACTATCCTTACCTGGTTGGATAAATTCAAGATCCCAAGAAGAGACCATCGAGTTAAAGGTAAGACAAAGAAGAAGGATTACCAGACCAAGAAGTGGTTGCGCCAGAAGTACATCGTGAAGAAGCTAGGATTAGTCGAAATTGCCAAGGCATCCAAACACCGCATAAGTCGCAATCAGATAAAGTACTGGCTGATAAAGCACGGACTGTGGAATACGCAGGAACCTCGTGATTACGAAAACGAGATTTGGCTGAGAACGAAATACTACACCGAGGGTTTGTCAACAGGTGCGATGGCACAGCAATCGGAATTTGACATTGACAGGAAGACGATTGAGAACCACATGGACAAGTTCGGCATGCCACGGCGTGAGCACCAGGGACGAGGAGCGAGGCCGTACCATGAACGGGAGTGGCTTCACGAACACTACAAGAAGAAGGGCATGTCGTTAAGTGAATGCGGAAAGGCAGTCAATCCGCCCGTGGGGGCTGAAGCGATTCGGGTGTGGCTGGTTTTTCATGGAATCGAGAGACGGCCACCAAGCTGGGGAAAGGGTGACCCGAAACATCCGATGCGAGGCTTCAAGCACAGCGAAGAAACGCGCCGGAAGATAGCTAAGGCACGGACGGGCACGAAGTCGAGCGCGGCGACAAGGCAAAAAGTATCAGCAGCCATGAAGGGGAGGAAGATCACTTGGGCGAAGAAGATCGCAGAAGCACAAAGAGGAAGTAAAGGCGTTTGGTTTGGCAAGAAGCCCCCACAGCCAAAGATATATTGGGTTGAGTGCGCTGATGGGATAACGGTTTGCATGAGAAGCCGCTGGGAGGTTTGCTTCTCGCGATGGCTTGATGAACGGGGTTATACCTGGTCGTATGAGCCGAAGACATTCAAACTAGATCGTGGAGACGCGTATACACCAGATTTCTACGTCGAGGAATTGCGTACATACTTCGAAGTTAAGGGTTGGATGCGTGAGTGGGCTCGAGACAAGATCAAAAGGTTCCAGGCGATGTATCCCGAGATTGAATTTGTGCTCGCGGATCAGACCTATTTGCAGCGGATCGGTTGCGACTTGACGCTAGAGATAGAGCGCAGGGATAAGCCTGAAGCGGAATGCCCTGTTTGTGGTGGGCAATTCGTAAAGAAGAAGGAGAAACAGAAGACGTGCTCTCCGAAGTGCGGACACAAGTTCCGTGTACAGGCTTCTGCGAAAGCTAACGCGACTTTAGTGTCAAAGATTCGAAGTCTAAGAGGTAAAGGCTTCTCGGCGAGTAAGATTGCTAAGGAACTGAACAAGGCGAATTACAAAACGCCGCGCAAAAAGAAGTGGACAGCCGGAAATGTACAGAATTTTCTGCAGAAGAAGTAACGATCCGCCCCCGGGCGGGAAAATAATGGTCTCCATCGTCAAAGAAAACCGAAACGGCAAGACCCACTACCGCATCCAATTCTATAATCGGGACAGGCAACGCCGATCCATCCGCCTCGGCAGGGACGGTAAGACCGCCGAGACCGTCCGGGCGCACGTCGAAGAGTTGATAAACGCCAGCATCGGCAACCGGCCGCCCCGCAACGCTACCGAACAGCGGTTGTGTTAGTGGTCACTCATCACATATCAATTCGAATCCCGCCATGTCGGCCCTTGGGCGTTCTTTCAGCAACTCGTGGATCGGCTCGAACGTCTTGAGGATTTTTTGATAATCGGGGTCGGCTTTCGACTCGAAGACCGGCCGGCCGCACGCTTCCACCGGCCTTCTTGACCGGCGGGGCCGGCAGGAGGACTATTTCGTGGCCACGGCCGGCGCCGGGTCTTCGTCCCCGCAGACGACGCGGAAACCGACGTTCCAGACGGGCTGCCACGGCTGGTAGCTCAGGCGGTACGTGTCGCGGCGTTCGCTGCGCAGGCCGATTGCGTTGGCGCCGCGGACCACCTTGCGGCCCCCGGCCGAACCGTTGTCGCGGCCGTCCGGCTTGTACGGATAGGGTCGATAGGTGGTGCGGGTCCACTCGCCGATGTTCGAGAGCATGCCGTCGACGCCCCACGCGCGGCCGCTGCCGCCCTGGTCCGCCGGTAGTCCTGCCCGGCAGGCGAACTCCCATTGCGCCTCGGTCGGCAGGGTGTATGTTCGGCCGGTCTGCTCCGAGAGCCAACGGCAGAACGCGGCGGCCTTGTCGCAGGAAACCCGGACGACCGGCTGGTTCGGCTGGTTCATCGGCGTGCCGCGGTTGTTGTGGTCCTTGCCGCGGCGGTCGAGATAGCCGCTGTCGTGTTTGTGGTCGAACAGGTTGAATTGCTCGTTGGTAATGATCTGCTTGGAGATCCAGAACGGCCGCTCGATCTTGACCCGGCACGGCGGCCCTTCATCCGCGAAACCGGCCGCGTCGCCCATGACGTACTCGCCCGCCGGAACGCGGACCATGGTAAGATTGAGTTTCTTTCCGTCGGGCAAATCGAGCGCGACCGCCCGTTCGCGGTCATCGCCCTGGCGGCGCTTCGCCTCGGCGTCGTCGAAGGGCCAGCCGGGACACTCGACCTTCACCGCGGCCCCCGGCTTCGGCGGTTCGGGGATGATCGGTGTGATCGGCGTCTCGGCCTGTTTCGGGACATCCTCGTAGTCGGCGTCGATGCCCTCGTAGAGCTTTCGCAATTCGGCCCGGCGCTCGCGCTGCCCGCGGGGAATGGTGCGGAACTCGCCCCAGGTGCCATAGTACGGTACGTTCAGGTCGATCCAGGTGTAGAGCCGCTCGTTGGCCTCGCGGTCGAGCTTCACACCGTGGTGCCCCTTGTCGAGCATCTGGATCAGCGGGCTGGTGTCGGCGTGGTACTCGGCCGGCGGGAACATGTGGTAGTCGCTCTCGGGGCCGGGCCGGCGGACGTACTTCTGCAGTTCCTTGTACGCCCGGCTGAACGACTTCACGTTGTCCTGCCGCAGGTCGGAAAGCCGCTTGCCGTTGTACGGCTTGTCGTTGTGGCAGCCGACGCAGTATTTATCGAGCACCGGCTGCACCTCGCGATCGAAGCTGAAGCCGCGCGCCGGCCCGAACCAGGGCTGGATCTCTTGCGGGCGTTTGAACGAGGCAAGCGTCTGGCGCGGGGGCGGGGCATCGGTCATCCTCTCGTGGCAGCCGACGCACGAGAGCGTCTCGCCCGGCATGGCCACGAACCAACTCCGCATGATTTGCAGGGCCTTGCCGTCCTCGTCGAGCGGTTGCACGGCGATGGGTGTGTTGGCCGGCACCCGGAACCCGGCCGAGCCGTCCGGCTCGACCTTGACCGTGCCCAGGATACGGTGGACGTCCCACGGCCCCTCCATACCGATGTACGTGTGGCTGGCCAGACCCTGGTAGCCGTAGTCGAAGGCAAACAACCGCAGTTGCTTGACGGTGCCGCGGGCGACGTCTTTCAGGCCACCGCCCACGTAGACGTCCGAAAGCTGAACGATGGCATCCTTGCGGTTTGTGTTGACCCGGTCGGGAATCACGGGCGGCCGCTTGGTCTTCCGCAGCGGCACAGGTTCGAGCATGGCGACGCCCGGCTCGACGCAGATCGGCACGAAGTTGTCGAACACGTCGACCAGATAGACGCCCCACGGCGAACTCTTGTTGAGCTGGCAACTCACGAGGAAGTATTTCTCGCTCAGCGGGAAGGGATGCAGAAACCGCGGCCAGGAATTATTGACGAGCGCGTCGCGGATGACCGGCTCGACTTTTTGGCCGTAACCGGGGATCCGCTGCACGACGCCGTCGGCCTCGTGCTGGCCGACCGCCGGGTCGAAGACGATCAACTCGCCCTGCCGTGCCACGCCGTGGTGGCCGGAAATTACGCCCACGAACTTCGTCGGGTGCCCCGGGACCGCCCGCGCGTAGAACGTCGAGTTGGGCCAGTACGAGTTGCTGCCGTACAGCGCCACCTGGCTGGTGCCATCGGGGTTCATCCGCATGACGACGCGGGTGAAGTAGTGCGGCGTGTCGCTGTATTCCCAGCGGGTGAAGATCACGCGGCCGTCGTTCATCACGGCCGGGCACCAGTCGTGGTCCTGGTCGTAGCAGAGCCGCCGGACGCCGGTCCCGTCGGGATTGCAACGGTAAAGGTTGGCGACCTGGTTGCCGCCGCCGACGCACGGCACGCCCTGGAAGCAGGCGGTCGACCCGTAAATGATCCTTTCGTCGGGCAGGTAGCATGCGTCGTAGTTGTCGATGTCGGGCTGGGCCACCGTGACTTGCCGCAAGCCCTGGCCGTCGACGCCGATCTCGAAGATCTGATACCGGTTGTTCTCGGCGACCGTGGAAAAGAGCATCCGCTCGGCGTCCCAGTGGAGATCGACGTCGCCGACGAATTTGTTCGATTCCGGGCGGTAGAGCGTGGTCAACCGGCCGTCGGGCTTCACGGGCGAAAGGACCGCGATTTCGTTGTCGAAGCCGCCTTTCATCACGCAGTTACCCTGCCAATTCTGCGGCAGCCCGATGTTGCCCCGGCGCTTGATCAGCAGCAGCTTGTCGAAGTCCAGCAGCGGGTTGGCCAGCAAGGCTTCGCTGCGGAGGGCCTCGAGGTCGTCGCCGGCGCGGGCGATTTTTTCGGCCGCGCCTTCCCCCTGGGAATTTGCGTAAGCGTCCTCGATCTTGTCGAGCCGGGCGAGATACTCTTTTCCCTTGGGATACCGGGGCCCGAACGTCTCGGTCAAGTCGGTGATTGCCCGGCGCAACGGGGCGGAGTCGAGCCCGCTGCTGCCGGTCGACGAAAACCGGCTCGAACGGGCGGCCAGGGCCTTCTTGGCATTGTCGTCCAGCGTGCGCGAGTCGTAATACAATTTGCGAACGGCCTCGATACCGCCGGGATCCTTTGCCTTTTGCGCGGCCTTCCGGGCCTTCGCGTCGAGCTTCGCGAGCTTGCGGGTTGCCGTGGCGTAGCGCTCGGCCAGCTTGCGGCAGTCGCCTGCCGGCCAGTCGGTGTCCCAGATGCCGTCTTCCCGCTCCCATCGCATCTGGCGGGTGTCTGACGGTTTGCGGAAGTCCCGCCCAAGAAGTCTCCAAAGGATCGCCTCGGGGCTGCTGTCTTGCGGGCGCTGTCGAGTGTCCTTGGTCAGCGAGAAGGAATAGCCCCTCCCGCCGGTATTGTTATGGACCTTCACCAGCAAGCGGTTCTCACCCTTCTTCAACGGGAGCTTCACCGGGGTGCCGCGCGAGCCGCTGTTGATCGCCTGGATAAGCTTGCCGTCGAGCCACACCTTGGCCCGGTCGTCGCAGCCGACGTAGACGGTGATCTCGGCCGGGGCCGGCGAGTTGATTGTCCGGTAGAGATACATCGACGCATGGTCGGGCAGGTCGATGTCGCCGTACCATATTCCGTCGAGCCGGGTGTTGCGCCGCCAACTGAGATTGCCGTAGCGCTTCGAGAGTTCGACTTTCTGCTCCGGCGGATACGCAAAATCGAACCCGTCCTTACCCTTCGGCGCGGTGAACGGCCCGATCGCGCGCCACTCGCTCAGCCGCACACCCTGCGGAGCGCCCGGCACAACCACGCCCTTGGGGGTCTCGGCCGTCTTGGCCATCGCCTCGCGCGACTGCCGCAGCGTTTCCTGCCACGTGTCCCGGCGCAGATACCATTCGGGCGTCTTCTCGGGCAGTTTTGGCGCGGCCGGGGCGTGGGCTGCGCCAAACAGTAATGTCATCACGAACACGGGAACCAACATGCGTGACATCATGGCGTTTTCTCCTGGTGGGTTTGGTTCCGGCCGCCGGACCGGGGAGGGATGGCCGTACGGGGCCGGTTGCCCCGTGCGGGATGCCTTTATCATACACAACTGAGGAAACAGTTGCAAGAGCTGCTCGAAGCCGTCACCCTGACGTTGATGGCGCTGCGGGGCTTGGTCAATCGCACATCGGCTCGAATCCTTCCATGTCGGCCCTTGGGCGTCCTTTCAGCAACTTGCTGCAATATTCCGGCAGGAGAGCGAGCGTCGATCTGGGGGTGGCACACAACCCTACGTCTTTTGGCCACCTGGCCCAAAGGGGTCGCTTCCCGGGTATGGTGGCGCCCTCTTGACGATGGGAAATTGCTCAGTAGACTGAAGAATGCCGGCTGCCATTAGCCAGAACGAGAACAACTAAAGAGAACCTTTGAGCCATGTCAATCCCCATCCATGTATTACACCGCGTATTACACCGCAACACGAAATCTGGAACGTCTCTGCAAAGTCATACGAAACGGCTGCTCCTAATCGCAATCGCGCTGTTGTTGCCCCAAGGGGCCTTCGGAGAGGACGCGGCCGCGAAGCAACGCGACGGACTATACGGGCGTGCGAAGCGGGCGTCGGTCGAGGTGCTTGTGGACGACCACCTGCAAGGGACGGGCTGGTTTGCCGACAAGAGCGGACTGGTCGTTACGGTGGCCCACATGTTCGACCGGCCGGGGCGACGGGTTGAAATCCTCTCGCCGGTGGCCGGCCGGGTCGAGGCCAAGGTGATTGCCGTCGACTTGGGGGCCGATTCGGCACTGCTGCGGGTGAAGCCGCGGGAGGGCGGTTATCCGGCCTTTCCCCTGGCAAAAGAGATTCCACCGCCGGGCCGCGATGTCTTCCTGTTCGGAACGCCCATCTACCGCCACGGCGTGTTGCTGCGGGGCGCGGTGGCCCGAAACGACACCACGTTCGAATATTACGGCGACCGGAACCTCTACACCGAGATCGTCCATCTTTCGGGCCAGGGGCCGCACGGTGTCTCCGGCGGGCCGTGGATGAACCGGGAAGGCGAAATCGTCGGGATGCAGTCGGGCGTTATGACCAACAAGGATGCGCCGATGGGGGTAGCGTTCATGGTCCCGGTCGACGCGATCCGCCGGTTGCTCCAAACAAAGCGGACGGCCGAAACGCCGACGCTCGGGGTCGCCGTCGAGGAGACGTGGCAGCAGCAGCCGGACTTCCTGAAGCGGTTCCCGCGGCAAACCGAGGGCCTAGTGGCCAAGATCATCCAGAAGGACGGCCCCGCCGCCCGGGCCAAGCTGAAGCAGTGGGACGTCATTACGGCCATCGACGGCAAGAAAGTCCGCATGCCTGACGAATTGCTGCGCTACGTCCGCACAAAGAAACCGGGCGATTCCGTCATGCTGACCGTCCTTGGCCCCGACGGCACCGGACAGCGCAAACTGGACGTGCGTCTCGGCAGGCTCGAAGCCGCTTGGCCGGCCGCGAAAAAGTAGTCGCCAGACGAACGCGAGTGCCCTGATCGACCTTGACGAAGGGCGGCCAGGTCAAGAGAATACTCGATTCTTTCTGATAGACTGACGGCAGACTGCTCAAAACACCACCTTCTCGAAATTGGGAGAAACAGTAGTGTCCGACAACGATGCATTTCCGGAGCCGCAACCTGTGGACGTTCGCGGCATTGTCAGCCTGCTTATCGGATTCGTGCTCGTTATCGCCGGCACGGTCATGGCCTTTTGGGTGTTCTGGAATGTCTATACGATGTTCACCAACCCGCAGTCGCTGGAGGTCTTCACACAGATCATGCCGGAGGGACAGGATTGGAGAGAATTGGATATCGACGGGCAGAAGGTCACGCTGCCGGAGGGGATATTCAACTTTCTGGCATACTCCGTCGGTTGTTTCCTCATGTTGGTTGCCGCAATCATCGCCGGCAGCTTCATCAGCGGCGGGGCCGGCCTGCTACAGCCGGCCTTCCAGAAAATGGCCCTGAAGATGGACCGGAAGATGGACCGGAAGATGGAAGACCTCGAGAAGACGGTGCAAGAGATCGGAAAATCTCTTGATAAGAAAGAGTGATGGCGCACCATAAAGCCGCAACCGGCGGTCGCGCCAGGCGTCACCCAAGATTGTCTCGGCCGGTTGTTCGGCGCGACCACCGGTCGTGGGTTTATTTGGCGCGACCATCGGTCGCGGCTTTATGAGGAGAATTCCGAAGTCATTTCCGAGCGGCCCCTAAAGCAGCCCCTCTTTGCTCACGGCGTCTTTGAAGAGATCCGCAATGACCGCTGCGCCTTCCAGGTTCGGCTCAATGTCGTAGCAGAGATACTCGCCCTCGCGGCCGCGGAAGCTCCGACGTATATCGATCAGTTGTGCGCTGACGGATTCCGCGTTCTCGGCGATGACTGCATTTGCCTCATCAAGTGCTCGAATCAAATCATCCGGAAGGGGCGTCTGCGGCGCGTACACGTTGCCGACAAGAAGTGATGCACCCGGATTCACGTCCCGGATCGTTCTCAGCAGATCGAGGTGTTCCCGTGCAAAATCGTCAAGTCCTTCATCCAGGTACCGTTGTTTCTCCGCGAGAAGGTCGTTGCCGCCGATGGTCAACGTGATCAGGTCGCCTCTCGCCTCTGCCGGGACATATCTCATGCGACACATGTCCGCCGTTCTATCATCAAGCGTCCAGGAAGGGCCGAGCCACTTGTGAAGCCGGCGCACTGCGCCGCCGCCTTCGACGCCGGTGTACAGATCGATGCTCATGCTGTCGCCGAGTGCGAGGTAAGTGCGGGCACGACGGGTCATGGTCGTTTCCGGAATCGATCTGTGACAGCGGATTCTCGCCCTCGGCCCAATACCGATGGCGGTGGCGGCTACAGCAGCTTCGGATAGACTTTCTTCAGATCCAACGAATCGCCGGTTTGCTCCTGGAGTTCCAGGAGCCTGGCAAAAAGCTTTTTGATCAGCGGTTTGTTTTTCGGATCGTCGGCCAGGTTCTTCATCTCAAGCGGGTCCTTCTTCACATTGAACAGCAAGACTTTTTGGATCTTCGGAAAGAGCATCAGCTTGTAGTCGCCTTCGGTGACCGCGCGCTGGACGCTGAGATAGCCTCCGTAAATCGCGTTGTAGTTCCGCTCGCGCTTGCCTTCGATAATCGGCATGACGCTCTTGAACTGGACGTGGTCGGGCTTGTCCACGCCCGCAAGTTCCAGGGTGGAAGGCATCACGTCCTGGAGATAGATCCTGCCATCGATCTTCTTCCCTTTGGGAATACCCGGCCCGACGACCATGAAGGGCACGCGGACGCTGTGGTCGAAGAGGTTTTGCTTGCCCATCAGGCCGTGTTGCCCGACGGCCAGGCCGTGATCGGCCGAGAAGAAAATGTACGTATTGTCCGCTTTCCCCGATTTCTCCAAGGCATCGAGAATCCGCCCGACCTGGGCGTCCATGTGCGTGATGATCGCGTAGTACTCCTGCCGGTTGACCTGGACGGCGTATTCCGTTCGCGGGAACGGGGCGAGCTTCTCGTCCCGGAGGCCCTTGCCGCAGGCAATCGCGTCCTTGTACGGGTACTCCGGCATGAAGTTCTTCGGCACCTTGACCTTCTCGTGCGGATACTTGTCGACGTACTCCTTGGGCGATTGCCGCGGGTCGTGCGGGGCGTTGAACGCCAAGTACATGAAGACCGGCTTTTTGCCCTTGGCGGCCTGTTTGATGAACCCGACCGCATCGTCGCCGAGGACTTCGCTCCAGTGTTTGCCGCCCTCCCAGAAGCCGCCGAATTTTGTGTCGTAAGGTGACCACGGATCGGGCTTTCCTTCGATCGGGCGGTTGTAGCCTTGCGGGGTCTGCTTCGGCATTCCGCCGCGGACGTGCGTCACGTGATCGAAGGCCTTGCTCGTATCGGCCTTGACGTGCCACTTGCCGGTCATGTAGGTGTCGTAGCCCGCCTTCTTCATGTACTCCGACCAGAGCCGGCCGGCCTCGCGCTCCTTTTCCGTGTTCTTGGCGACGCGGTTGGCGTTCCACAGAAACCGGCCCGTGTTGAGCATGGTCCGGCTGGCCACGCAGACGGCCCCGGTCCACGAGCCCTGATTGTACGCGTGCGTAAAGGTGACTCCGCTGTCGACCAGACGGTCGAGATTCGGGGTCTCGATCTCGTCGTTGCCCAGGGCATGGAGCGTGCTGAAACACTGGTCGTCGGCAAAGATGAACACAATGTTCGGTTTGTCTTCGGGTGCTTTCGCAAGTGCCATTGACACGCCGCACGACGATACGGCCGCCGTCAAAACGGATACGGCCCGAAAGAGAAACAGCTTGTTCATGTAGTCTCCTTTGTGTTGCTCGAGTCTTGAAATGTGTTATTCTTGCAGGCAGATCCACTACCGTGAGTATACCGGCAAAACGGCCTGCGCCAAGAACCGCCAAGAACCGTGGATCGGGCGGACCTAAGCCCAAGCTGATTTTGCCCGGCGTTTGCACTCTTCGGCGGCAGTTTGTATAATTTCGGGGTGTAATGTAAATTTCCACACCACCGGGAGAAAAGGGATGAGAATCAAGATGTTTGCCATAGCCCTTGTCGTCGGCTTGTTACCCGGCTCTTTCGCCGGGGCGGCAGAGGAGAAGGGGTTCGTGCCGCTTTTCGACGGCAAGACCCTCGACGGCTGGGAGCAAAAAGGCGGCAAAGCAAAGTACAAGGCCGAGGACGGGCAGATCGTCGGTTCGTCCGTGCCCAACACGTCGAACAGCTTTCTGTGTACCAAGAAGCACTACTCCGATTTCATCCTGGAATACGAATTCAAGGTCGATCCGAGTCTGAATTCGGGCGTGCAAATCCGCAGCCACAGCAAGCCGGATTACAAGAAAGGCCGCGTACACGGCTACCAGGTCGAGATCGACCCGTCGCCCCGGGCGTGGAGCTGCGGAATCTACGACGAGGGACGCCGCGGATGGCTTAATAACCTCAAGAAAAACGAGCCTGCCAGAAAGGCCTTCAAACAGAACGAGTGGAACAAGGTCCGGGTGGAGGCGAAAGGCGATTCAATCAAGACGTGGCTCAACGGCGTCCCGGCGGCCGATCTCACCGACTCGATGACCCCCAGCGGATTCATCGGGCTTCAAGTCCACGGCGTCGGCGGGCGGAAGGAGCCGCTGGAAGTCCGCTGGCGGAATCTGCGAATCAAGGATCTTGGTAAGGCAAGGCCCGGGAAATAACACCACACGAGTTGAGAGTCCAGAGTCCAAAGCAAAAGTCCTGCCACTGCGTGGCGGTACGTGTTTAGCCCGATTGCGCTGCTAGCGGGAGGTGTTGGGCGAGGTAGTCGAGAAAGTCTTGGGCTCTCTGGTCGCAGGTGGCCGCTAGGCTCGCCAGGATTTCCCACGTGTGTTTGCCGCGTTGGGTCTTGTTCCCACAAGACATTTTCCGGGCAATCACCGCGGGCCGCAAGGCCCGTTCTGCTCGATTGTTCGTCGGTTCGGCCGCCGGCTCGTACAAGCAGCCAACCAGGTGATCACGCTGCTTGGCCAATCGATTCCGTACCGCGGCGTCACCTGACTGATTTAGCGGTTCCGCGAGCAGACGATCGCGCCAACCCTCCAAATGCTCGCGCCGCCCGGCAAACTCGGCGGCAGGAATGTCATTGCGGCAACGCGCCAGTACCTGCACAGCAGTGAAAAACAGCTTCCACTGGTTCAAGTAACGCGTCGACTTCGTATCCGGACGATCCCGCGCCCGGGCAATCGCCCGCAAGTGGTGAGCGATGCACTTATGCTTGCGGTATTGCGGCGGATCGTAGCTGGAAAGACAATCGCTTACGAGCATACCCTCGAACTGCTCGCCGAGCATCTCATGGACAACCTGCGAACCTCGACTCTTGTCGACCCGATAGACCGTCGTTTGTGGTGTGGTGAACGTCCACAACCACCATCCCGGTCCCCCGACCCACCAACTTGTTTCGTCGGCAAACACCGCTGCATCGCGGCGGATTTGGTCGATCAGGCTTTCGTAATGAGCCTCCGTCTTGTCGGCCACACGGCAAACCGCCTGAGACAGACCACCCGGCGTGATGGACAAACCGAACAGCTTTCCAAGAACACGGCACGTTTTCCGCATGGTCAATCCGAAGTGTTTATTGAGCATTGCCGCAATCGACAAGGCCCGAGGGCCTGGTCGTCGTGGCTCAGACCTTCCCACCGCCGCGCTGACCGAACGATGCCTCAAGGACGTGCAACCCAACGAGGAGGCCTGCCGGTCGGCCGTCGAGAAGAGCCTTGCGACGGCGACCGCCTTGAACCCGTACATCGGCTACGAGCGGGCGGCCGCCCTGGCCAAGGAGGCCTTCGCAACGGGCAAGACGATCCGCGAACTCTGCCGCGAGAAGAAGATTCTCCCCGACGATCAACTCGACGAAGCCCTCGACCCCTGGCGCATGACGCA
>Ga0180432_10003916_pt1 | contig 20859 bp, 17 predicted proteins | sample SS_ome_10_FD_132414 | JGI IMG/M metagenome (GOLD analysis project Ga0180432, IMG submission 132414) | Hypersaline lake sediment archaeal communities from the Salton Sea, California, USA - SS_1_MS_2 metaG | ecosystem: Environmental > Aquatic > Non-marine Saline and Alkaline > Hypersaline >...
GCCAGCTGGTCATCTCCGGTGGTGTGAATGACTCTGAGCATCGGGCGATTCTACTCGATCGATCGGTTCCGCGCCACTGCCCCCGCCGCGGCGCGGAGCCCGTCTCCAACCGCTATCCCCATCTGCCCCAGCGACCCGGTCCTCACATCCCCGACCAGGAAGAGCCCGGCCATCGGTGTGGAGACCCGCGGCTCCGCCGCCAGCGTGAAACCCTCCGGAAGATGGGGCATCACCGGCCGTCGGCCGATCGCCACCAGGATCGCCTCGGTCCCTAGCGCCCCGTGCGTGGTTTGAAGAACCACCCCCGGAACCCCGGGGGTCACCCCGGTCGGGCGGGTACCGAGGAGCGTCTCGATTCCCGATGCCTCGTCCACCATCTGCACCAAGCGAGCGGCGGCGCGCGGCGCATTTCCCCGCACCACGAGGGTGACCGATACGCCGGTTGCGGCCATCGTCAATGCGTAATCGTAGGCCGCCTCCCCGCCGCCGATGACCAGGACCCGACTGAGTTGCGATCGACGCGCCAGAAGCTCACGGGGCTCGTAGAAGAGGTGCTCGCCCGCCAGCGCCAACTCACCCGGCACATCCAACCGGAGCGGTTCCGTGCCCGTGGCCAGGATCACTGCCGTCGCCGGAATACCTGTGCCGGTTCCATGAAGGACAAACCCCTCACCCTTCCGCTCGATGCGCTCGATCAATCCCCGCTCCACCGCGACGTCGAAGCACGTCAGGTGCGCGGCCAGCCGATCCGCGATTTCGGGACCGGGCGCCGGATCGAGTCCCGGGTAGTTTTCTACGCGATAGGCATTCGCAATCAAGCCGCCGGCCCGGCCGCATTGGTCGATCAGGCGTACGGTCGCTCCGAGGCGCCGGCACTGGACGGCCGACGCGCAGCCCCCGGGTCCGGCCCCGACTACGACGATTCCCGCGCGATTCGGCATCGGGCCAACACCTCGTGGGTACTCATCACGATCGCGACCGATTCGGCCATCGACAAGAGGGATCCGATGTGACGCGCTTCATTGTTGGCGGCGCAGGCATCGGCCGCGACGTAGACTTCATAGCCGCGACAGAAGGCGCTGCGGGCGGTGGTTTCACAGCACATGTGGGTGAGAACGCCCGTGACCAACACCTGCGTGACGCCCCGGGCTTCAAGCCGGGACCCCAGCGCCGTGCCGATGAAGGCATCGTAGGTCGTCTTGGGGATCACGTCCTCGCCCGGCCGCGGGGCAAGGAGATCGATGATTTCGGCCTCGGCCTCTCCGGCATGGATGTAATCGGAGAAGAACCGGCCAAGCATCCCCAAGTCATGCTCGCCTTGGTGGCAATGCCGCGTGAACACGACCATGCCCTGTTGCCGGCGCCAGGCATCCACCAGAGCAGCGATCTGGGGAGCCGTAGCCGCCGTGGCCGGCAGATAGCACCGGCCGGAGGGATCGGCGAAGTAGCGAAGCATGTCGATGACGAGGAGCGCGCAGCGGGGAGGATCCAGCACCAAATGCGGCCGAGGGGCGACCGCGCCCCGGACCTCATCCAGCCAGACTCGCCCCCGTTCGGCCAGTGTGCCGGGGAGAACGTATTCGGCGGTACGCTTCACCATAGGGTCCGAGAGTACCGGGAACGGGATCGCCGAGACAAGTCGCACGTGGATCCTAGATGGACCGCCCCGGATCAAGAACCTCCTCGGCCTCGGCCGCGGAGAGGAGGTCTTCCTCCACCACGATGTCCCGCAGGGTTCGACCCTCTCGCCAGGCACGCTGGGCGATGGCGGCCGCCCGGTCGTACCCGAAGCGCTCCGCCAGTGGAGTGACAAGCGCCAGACTCCGCTGGGCGAGCGCGGTACACCGAGCCTCGTCCGCTTCGATGCCCGCCACACACTTGGAATCCAGTGCGCGAACCGCGCGTTCCAAGAGGCCGACGGCGGTCAGCGTGTTGAAGGCAATCATCGGCATCATGATGTTCAACTCGAGCGGCCCCTGCGATCCGCCGATCGTGACCGCGAGGTGGGCGCCCATGACGTGGGAGGCAACCTGGATCATCATCTCCGGAATCACCGGATTGATCTTGCCCGGCATCATGGAGGAGCCGGGTTGAAGAGCCGGCAGCGTGATCTCCGCCAATCCCGTCCGCGGGCCACTGGAGAGCAGACGGAGATCGTTGGCGATCTTGGCCAGCGATCCGGCCACCGTGTTGACTGCTCCCATGAAGGCCACCACGGCATCACGCGCCGCCAGCGCCTCGAATCGATTCGGTGCGGGACGGAAGGGGATGCCGGTCTCCTCGGCCAGATCCGCGATGGCCCGATCCGAGAACTCGGCTGGCGCGCCGTTCCCGGTGCCGACCGCCGTGCCCCCGAGAGCCAGCTCTTCGAGATGGGGCAAGGCTGCCCGAATCCGCTGGCGACCATGGTCAATCTGGGAAGCATAGCCGGAGAACTCCTGCCCCAGGGTGACGGGCATCGCATCCTGGAGATGGGTTCGCCCGGATTTGACCACGCCCGCGAAGGCCTCGCTCTTGGCCGCGAGGGTTTCGTGCAGCGCCGTCAGAGCGTCGAGCAGCCGGTCGGCCTCGAGTCGCACGGCCAAGTGGATGGCAGTAGGAATCACATCATTCGACGACTGCCCCCGATTGACGTGATCGTTCGGATGGACCGGCTCCTTCCCTCCGATCGGAGCGCCCAATAACTCGCCGGCACGGTTCGCGATCACCTCGTTAGCGTTCATGTTGCTCGAGGTTCCCGAACCGGTCTGGAAGACATCGACCGGGAAGTGCTCATCCCACTTCCCCTCGGCAACCTCACGCGAGGCCCGTACAATCGCATCGGCCACCGAGGGCTCGATCCGCCCGTCTTGCTTGTGGATCTCCGCCGCCACGGCCTTGATGCGGCCAAGGGCGTGGATGAGTGCCGGGGGAATTCGCCACCCGGAAATCGGGAAGTTGGCGACCGCTCGCTCCGTCTGGGCACCCCAGTAAGCTCCCCGCGGAACCCGGACTTCGCCGAGGGTATCTCTCTCAACGCGCATATCGGCCATGGCTCGACCCTCCTTGGGGGGACGGTACCATCCGCGGCCGACACGGGTTCCCTATTCGGGGGGACGATAGCCTCTCCGGCCGCGGATTCGAGCCGTCTCCTCGTCGATCGACTCCTGCCACCCGCACCGCACGTCGAGGCGATCGTCGAAGCGGCGTGTGTAGGGCTTGATGTCGAGAAGCGGGGTGCCGTCCAGGATGTCGACATCCTCTACGTGAAGTACGCGGCCTTCGATCCTGACCAAGCGAACGATGCTGAGTCCTATCGGATTGGGTCGAACCGGGGCGCGGGTCGAGAAGAGCCCTCGGTGCGCGTCTTCCAGGAAAGGCCTCACGGTCAGTCGCAGCTCGCCCGCTTGGTGGAAGACATAGAGCAAGTAGATGTGAGAGAAACCATCCAGATCCTTCAAACCCGGAAGGAATGGGGGATCAATCTCCACCCGCCCGGGAATGCCTTCCGCGTAGACCGGCTGGATGGGTGTCTTCTTCGCGTCCACGTGGGGGCTGTGGATCACGCCGATCGGTTTCATCAAGCATGGATCATGCGCGTTCGTCGGCATCGCATCCTCACCCTGGCGGCTACTCCACGCTGATCCTCTCATCCTCCAGCCATGCCTCGATCCGCTCCAGGTCCTCGGCACGATCGACATCGCCGAGCGGCTCGAGCAGCGAAACCGAAAGCCCCAGATCGGAGGCGATGCGCAACGTGCTGGTGAGAACCTCGTTGGTACCCCAGGCGATATCGACAAACAACTCCGGCACGTGTCGCCTCGCGCCGATCAGGTAGTAGCCGCCGTCCAGGGCGGGCCCGATGACCAGGTCCTGCTGTACAAGCCCCTCGAACGCGCGGGCCAGCACATCCGCGGTCAGATCAGGGCAGGCCGTACCCACCAGCACCACCGCCCCGGCCCCATCCTCGAAGCTGGCGCCGAACGCGCGCGACATCCGATTGCCGCGATCCCCGCGACCCTGTGACCGGAAGGTGAGATCGGCGCCCAACCAGCGGCGCATCAGATTCTGGTCGCCACCCCGGTAGTAGATTTCCAGGCCGACGCCGGGGGAGAGCCCGACTTGACGAGCCTGATCGATGACGTGCTCGGTCAGGCAGCGGTGCAGTTTGGCTGCACCCCAGGGACCCAGTTCATCTATGAGACCCGTCTTGGCCTTGCCGGGCCTTGGATAACGGGCAAAAACGATCAACTTCTCTCTGCGCATGATGCCGGCGACCCCTCTCCAGTCCCGGGACAGGCGGGCGGTAGTCCGGCGAGACCCTAGGGCCAGGTGACTTCTCTGTCCATGCGGAATCGCGAACCGCCACCGCCGATCGGAGTTACTTGACCGTGCCGTCGCCGGCCCTCGTCACATCTGCCCCCAGACTACAGCTTGTGGATCGAGGATTCGGGATGCCCCTCGGGTAGGATCCGACTCGTTCGACCAGGTGCGGTCCCCGCAATCGTGGGGAAGCGTGCCGAACCTCCAAACCCACAACCCTCAACCGATAGGGAGCTGCGTCCCGAATCCTCGATCCACAACCTATGGTTTCCAATCCTGATTGTCCAAACGGACTTCGGGAATGAGGCAGGCGTCTATCACCTCGCCGGCGTTCCCTTTGCCGCCAAGCAGCATCCATGGCCCATGAGATTCCGCGACAGCGGCAATCGAGGGCGCTACCAGCCGGGGGGAACGATCTCCGAAACTCCCCGCATCGCCGCCTCGGCGGGCGATGCCATCTTACCCATCTCCTTCGGGCCCGGGGCGTGGCCCCCAGTCCATCGCCGGCTGCCGGATCGACCCGGATCGACTTCGCCCTTCCGACAAGATCCGCATCTCGAGTCCCCACCCGCGTCTGTGTGATCGACGTGGAGGGTCGGCTGCTGCGCACGCTGGCAGACGAGTCGCTCTCTGGCGGATCTCATTCCTTGGAGTTCGATGGCCGCTGGCATCAGGGTTCAATTAACTCCGTCTGGAAGCGCCGGGTCGCGCGGAGATGCAACGTCTGGTGGTGATTCGATAGGGACCGAGACTCCCACCGGGGAGTTGATGAAATCCTCGAATCGTGTTAGCTCTCCTTCGAGGTGACGCATGAAGAGACCATCAACGCCCCGGCGCAGCGTAGCTGACATCGCGCAGCTCCGATCCGAACTGATCACGATGGCGCGAGGCTATACGCGCGCCCAAGCGTTGACGACCGCCAACGCCCTGGGCCTTTTCGCCCTCCTGGGTGAGAGACCCCGCAGCCTGCGGACGCTGGCCGCGCGCCTGCAATCCAGTCCGCGGGGTCTTCGCGCGCTAACGGCCGCACTCACCAGTATGGGCCTGCTTGCACGCCACGGAAACCAACTGACCCTCACCCCTCCCGCCCGCCGACTCCTCGTTCCCGGAGAACCGGAATACATCGGGCACATGTTGGCCCATCAGAAGCGGCTCTACGATCTGTGGGGTCAGCTTGAACAGGCGGTGGTGACCGGCCGTCCGGCCCGGCGCCGGCGTCGTCGGCGCGCGGATGAAGAGCGGTTCCTCCGGGCGATGGTCGAGGGTTCGAAGACGTCGATAGCCTCGGTTCTTGAGCGCATCGACCTTTCGGACTGCGAAACCGCGTTGGATCTCGGGGGAGGCTTCGGCGCCTACGCAGTCGCCTTCCACCAACGCTGGCCGCACCTCCAGATCGCGCTCTTCGATGTCCCCGAGGCCATCCGCCTGGCCCGGCGCTTTCAGCGGGAGTCGCCCGATCCGGTCCCGCTCACCTACCTGACGGGAGACGCCCGGCGCGATGACCTGGGCGGCCCCTACGATTTCATCCTCATTTCCAACGTTCTCCACATGTTCTCGCCCCCCGAGATCGTCGCGTCGCTTCGCCGGGTGCGCCGTGCCCTCTCTCCCCGAGGCCGCGTCCTGATCAAGGATTTCATGCTTCGCGATGACTGGCGGGGACCTCGAGAGGCAGGGCTGTTCGGTCTCAATATGCTGGTCGCCACGGAGGGGGGAGGGGTCTACACCCACGGCGAGTACAATCGCATGCTGCGGCAGGCCCGGCTGCAGCGGGTGCGTCGGGAACCGTTCGGCGTGGGCTCGACCTTGCTGACCGCACGACCGAACTGATGGATATCGTGCTCGGGGGAGAGCCAGCCATCTTCAGGGTCTCAGGGTCTCGATCAAACCCGCGTTCACGCAGTAGAAGCTGTAGTCCCGAACAAAGAAGAGGTATCGCCCATCGGGAGATACGCGCCCCAGATAGGCTCTGAAGCCCTGGTGAAGCCTATCGCCCATGTGTACGGGTTCCGACCACTTCCCGTCGGGGAGGTGGAAGCTGATGAAGAGCTCGGGGTGGAACCGATCCCGGCGTCGAGGGGATCCCAGAATGATGTGTTTCATGGCGCGGCAGGGATCAACGTACTCCGTGTGGAAGAAATCGCCAACCACCCCCAGCTCCGTGTAACGCCCGTCGACAAGGCCGTACTGCACATAGCCTCGGTGCCCCGCCCGAACGTACAGCGTGCCGTCGGGAGCTAGGTGGGGATCCAACTCCGATACGCCGTCGGAGTTGACGGCGGGACCCAGGTGGATCGGTTCGCTCCAATCCTCTCCCTGTCTTTCGACCAACCACAGATCCAGATCTGGGGCCGGTTCCGCATCGGTGTGCCTGGGCCTCCACGACTGGTAGATCAACGATTCGCCGTCATGGGTCAAGATCGGACCGCCGCATGGGTAGTCGGCGAAGGGCGCCACCCTCGGCGCCTGCCACACTCCGTCTTCCTCGCGCATGAACCAGACTCTGGAGACCTCGTTCGCGCCCATCATGAATATGGCCTCCCAGTAGACTTCGCGCCCGTCGGGCGTGAAGGCGGGACAGCTGTGAACCCTGTAGATATCCCGAAAAAGCTCCGGCACGAAGAGTTCGGGGTCATCGCCCGGCGCCGGGGCACCGAGGTAGCTCCCGCGATAGACCGGGAATGCTCGCGGCAGCTCCTCCGCCCCCTTGGCGAGCAACAGGTCCACAACCGCTTCGTGGCGCGCTGCCCGTGCGAAGTGCAGCGGTGTTCCCCCGTCCGTACTCCTGACGTTGAGGTCCGCACCGTTTTCGATGAGACACTCCACGATGTCGCGGGCACCCGTTACGGCGGCGATGTGCAGCGGCGTCAAGTTGCCCCGCTTGGTGGCGTTCACATCGATCCCGCCTTTGATGAAGTATTCCACAAGTTCATGGTTTCCGAGGAAGGAGGCGAAATGCAGGAATGTTTCCCCCAGGGGAGTTGTCCGATGGATGTCCGCGCCGTTTGCCGTGAGCAGATCAATCATGGGCAGATCGCCGTTCCTGATCGCCCAGGTGATGGGGGAAAACGGATTGCTCTCCATGTTCTCCGGCTCCGCGCCCGCTCGCATCATCAGCTCGGCCACGGCGACTTGCCTGCCCATGATGGCGGCATGAACGGGAGTCCGTCCGTAGTAGTCTAGCGCGTCAAGTTTCGCGCCCAGATCGAGCAACCGCCGCACCAAGCCCACCTGACCTGAAGAGGCAGCGTAGTGGAGGGCCGTACGGCCCTGTCGTGCCGCGATCTCAAAGGAAGCTCCGGCGGCAAGGAGGTGGAGGGCGGTTTCGACCTGTCCCGAGGATATCGCGAAGAGCAGCGCTGTCATGCCGTTGTCGTCTTGGCTGTCGATGTCGACGCCATGCGCGAGCAGCAGGTCGATCACGGCGATGTGGCCACCGAGAGCGGCAATGTGAATGGGCTGGCTGTTCTCGCGGTCGCCGATGCCCGGATCTGCGCCCATAGATAGCAGGTGTCTGATGATCTCCACCCGGCCCTTGAGGGCGGCCTGGTTCAGCGGGGTCATGGACTCGCCGTTCTTATCGTTGAGAAGCTCGGGATGGTCTTCGATCATCTGCGCCACTTGCCCCAGATCACCTGCATCTATGGCTTGGAAGAGATCCGAACCCCACGCCGGTGTTGCGAGAAGGAGAGCGATTGCGGCGAAGACTTTCATTGGTCCCCCGGAGTTTCCATCAGCTAGTCTCGTCTGCGGACGGTATCTCATTACGCTCGCTGGAATGCCTCAAGCAGCTCGGCGGGGATTGCACGATTGCGCTGGGCTCAGTTTAGGCGAAACCACACCGAGGCGGCAAGGGGAAGTTCAGTCGGCCCACCGCGCGAGCCACCGGCTCTGAGGATTCCGGCGTCGATTGTGGTGACAGCTTCCACCATCCACGGTGTTGATGTACGTGTACCCCCTGCGGCCGCAAGACTCCAACGCGCGAGGTGGACCCGTGACCTGGCAGACCCGCACCCTCTTGGTTGCTTTGGCTCTCCTGACCGTGGCGCCCGACGCTCTCGGCAAGCACCCCGCGTGTTGCCGCCGGAAACGCTTCGAGGACCGGCACACCTCGGCCCGAGAGCGCAGTCCCGGTTTCTTCATCAATTGGATGGGGATGGGCGGCGTGCTGAGCGAGGACGGTAACAACCGGCTGACGAGCCGCCGGACCCGGCGGTTGGAGGGCAGCGGCGGCATTCTCCGCGCCGGCGCCGTGATCGACGGCTGTCACCTGATCGGGGGGCGGGTCCATGCTTTCTTCCGCCCCTCGCGTAGTGTCCTCAATGAAGAAGGCATGGCCACCAGCAACTGCTGGGGACTCGTGCTCAACGGTTTCGTCGGTCCCGAGTACCGTTATCGGGTACCCGCCGGATTCTACATGGGGGTGGCCATGGGCGCTGGCTTCACGGGCGGTCTCGATGACGTCGAGGACGACTGCTGCCGGTGCGGTTGCGGCAAGGATGACAACGACGTCCATCACTCGACCGCCTTTGCCGCCGTGGCCACCATGGGGCAGGAGTTCCGTATCACCCGCTACTTCGCCCTCTCGCTCGAACTGTTCGGCGCCATCCACCGCGGAGTCGATGAAGATGACCGCGCCATGAACAACACCCTCGTCGGCCTCGCCTTCGGGATGGGAATCTGACGCCGGAGGGTGAGCCGCTAGTCCACCAGCCGCCCGGCCGGCGCCTCGGGCTCCAGTGCCGGAAGCGTGAACTGATCCGGACGGTCCCTCAGCACACGTCGCAACCATGTCTCGGAGTAGCCGAGGTCCTCCGGCTCACCGGGCTCGGTCTGCACGTAACCATCGTTAAACTTGGTGATGAGGTGTTCGGCCAGCGCGCGCCAGCGCGTGGCCACGATCTCCCCCCGCGTGATGGAGTAATCCGTGAGATAGCGGGTCAGGAGTTCGGGATCCTTCTTGGCCAGACGAATAGCGACCTCCTCGACGGCCGGCTGCAGCCGGCGGCACAGACCCTCCAACTCCCCCTGCACCGCCGCCACCTCCGGCATCATGTGCGCGTACTTGAGGCAGACGAAGTTCGAAACCAGGTTGAACACCCACCAGGCAGATTCCCAGCTGAACGCCCTCAGGGATCCGCGCGTGTACGATGTGGGGACTGCATCGATGCCGCAGTAGAGGGGGAAGTAGCACGTCGCGTACGTGTCGTCGAGGCCATACCAGAAGACGCCTCCTACCGGATCGGGAAGGTGCGCTCGGGACTGGGAGACGAAGGAGAAACCTGTCTGCTGCGTCGATACCGGCCGCTCCCATGCGTATTCGGTGCTATCGACCTCCCAGAAGAGAGGGCGCCAGCGATTGGGGTTGCCGTACGGTCCCGCATCGACGCCGCGCGTCATGTCGAAGCGTGTGCCTTCGTAGTGATCCCGCATGAGCGCAAAGACATCCTCTACCGACAGCTTCTTGTCCGGACGGATCCAGAGCGGATACGGCTCCGCATCCACGATGCCCCGGTGGTAATCGGGCGAGAATTCCCGCGAGGGTGCCGCCCGCCGGAAGATGGTCCACACGCGGGCATCAGCCCACCGCCGGTTTTTACCCGTCGATGGGCAGTAGGCCTCGCGGTACGAAAACGGTTCACCCGACTCGGGATCGTAGTAGCCCTTCTCCACCGCCAGGGAGATGACATTGTCGGAATACATGCAATTCTGGGGATCATCCATCGGGAAGCTCCCGATGCGCGCTTTGTTGGCGTGGCACGAGATCATTCCGTCCGGCACTCTCCGGGCGACCCACGCGGCGCCCGATCCTCCGGGACCGGGGCCGATCATCTCCATGATCCAGGCCTCCTTCGGATCCGCAATGGAGAACGATTCCCCGGTGGCACGATAGCCGTATTGAGCGACCAGATCGGTCATGACTGTGATCGCCCCGCGAGCGGTGCGTGCGCGCTCGAGCGCCAGGGTGATCAAGTCCCAGTAGTGAAGCAACCCCTCGGGATTCTTCAGCTCCTCGCGCCCGTCGAAGGTGGTCTCTCCGATGACCAGCTGATGCTCGTTCATCATGCCGACCACGGCATAGGTGTGCGGCACCTGGGGAATGCGCCCCAGGATCTCCCCGCCCCACTTCGTGATCTCCAGCGAATCGCCCGGCTCGTGATCGGCGGCAGGCTCATACTCCAGATGGGGATGGAATTCCCCATCGCATGTGTAGGTGATCATCACCGATCCGTCCGCCGAGGCCTTCTTGGTGACCAAGAGACTCGTGCAGGCGCGCACGGGGAGTGCGCTGGTGGCGCTCCACGCCGCCGCCAGCAGGATGATACGGTGGAGCCGATGCTTCATGAGGGCCTCCTTTCACATAGCGGGAGCATACCGGGTGAGCGGTAACGCAGCCAGGGCTGATCTCCCACGAGGGCGCGGCCTTCGAGCACAAGGGGGAGCCGGAAGGGAGAGGGGGCGTGCCTCCGGACCTGACCTGGACAACAGCCAATCGAGGTGATAGTCTGTAGAGAGCGGAATTCGTGACCTGTAGTCATACCTTCTTTCCGGAGGTGAACCATGACCCGCTTCCCCGCTCTGATCTTCCTTCTCTTTCTCCTCGTACTCGGCCCGGGCGCGTCGGCGACGACCTGGCACGTTCCCGATCCCTTCCCGACGATTCAATCGGCGATCGACGCCGCCTCTCCCGGCGATACCGTCGTGGTCGCCTGCGGCACGTACCACGACTGTACGCATCCGGATCCTCATGGGTATCCGAATTGCGTCATAATGAAGTCCGGCGTCTGCCTGCGCAGTGAAACCGGGATGCCTGGATGCGTCGTCATCGATGCCCAATCCCAGGGGCGCGTGATCTATTGCCTCGATGTGGATGCTACGACGCGGATCGAAGGGTTTACCATCACGGGGGGCATCTCGACCAGTTGGGAAATGGAACGGCAGGGGGCGGGAATGCACTGCCAGGCTTCAGATCCCCTGATCACCGCGTGCAAGTTCTTCGCGAACGCCGCGTGGAACTACGGCGGTGGTGTGTATTGTCACGCCCTGTCCTCGCCGACATTCCGGGATTGCCAATTCGTGGCCAACGAGTGCCAGGACGGCGGGGGCCTCTACTGTTCGATGTCATCCCCGGTGGTGATCGACTGCGCATTCGAGCAGCAGGAGGCGAGCGATCTTGGGGGCGCGATCTATTGCTATGACGGGTCGGCGCCGGAACTCGAGAGATGTACCTTCACCGACAACACCGCCTACTACGGCGGTGCCCTCTATCTGGACAACCAGTGTTCTCCTCAAGTGACGGACTGTACCTTCACCGGTAATCGAGGCGAGGATTCCGCTGGCGCGGTCTATGGTTACCATGCCTGCTCACCCGTCTTCCTGGGCTGTTCTTTTGTGGAAAACACGACCTACTACAATGGTGGGGCTCTGTACTTCCGGGATGAATGCGATGTCCAGCTCTTCGAGTGCGAGTTCGTGGAGAATCAGGCCGAAGACGAGAATGGAGGGGGTATTTGGTGCGATGACTACTCCGTGCTGAGTATAGATCGGTGCGCTTTCGTCTCGAATCACGCGGACGAGGACGGCGGTGCCATTTACCACGAGGCCGACTATCCCCTGAGCGCGTGGGACTGCAACTTCGAGAACAACAGCGCGGGTGGATATGGCGGCGCGATCGCCAGCGACAAGTTCTGCCTCTTGTCCGGGTGCTCCTTCATCGAGAACTATGCAGGTTGGGCGGGCGGCGGTATCTCGGCCCCCGTCCCATCGCAGCTCTCCAGCTGCACACTCGCCCTGAACTCCGCGGAACGTCGTGGAGGTGGTGCCTACTTCTGGGGCGAAGGCACGGCTTCGGTGTACGGCTGCACGTTCGCACGGAACGAAGCCGGCGAAGAGGGAGGAGGCATCAGCCTAAGGTACGCGGGCGCCGCGGCGATTGACTACACGATCGTCGCGCACAGCGCTGCCGGCCAGGGCATCTCCTGCGACGCGACGAGCAGCGCGACGCTGAGTTGCTGTGATATCTATGGGAACGCCGGTGGAGATTGGGTAGGGTGTCTGGCGGGGCAGGACACGATCCCCGGCAATCTGGCCTTGCCACCCTATTTCTGCGAGCACCACAATCCCGCCGAGCCATGGACGCTTCACAGCAATTCACCTTGCGCGGCGGAGAACAATCCCGATTGCGGGCAGATCGGCGCCTGGGGCATCGGGTGCGGTGAGTTCTCCGCGATTGAGCGCGCCAGCATTGCAACCTGCCGACTGCGGTCCATTACCCCGAATCCTTCCCTGGCGGGGGCGCACATCTCCTTCGAGCTCCCGGCGGCAACGAGAGTCTCGATCTCGGTGTGCGACGTCACGGGCCGAATCGTGCGCAGGCTCGTGTCGGCCGCACCGCTAGCGGCAGGGTGTCACGAGGTTGCGTGGGACGGAACGGACGAAGGGGGAAGCATCATCGGCGCCGGGATCTACTTCTGCCGGGTCGCGGCCGAGGACCACACGGAGACCGCGAGGCTTGTGTTGGCGAGATAGGTGCGCTAGGATTCGCCCATTCCATGACCCACGCAATCGCCGCACCCGGCACGTTCTTAGACCCTTGAGACGCTCTCCTCGCCTGCGCCGCTGGCGCGCTCGCCTTTTCGCTGTACGTCCGAACGCTATCGCCGGGTATGCTCCCCCAAGACTGCGCCGAGTTCCAGGTGCTCTCGTACCAGATGGGGATCGCCCACACCACGGGCTACCCCATCTACATTTTGCTCTCGAAGCTCTTTCTCTCCTTATTGGGAAGACGTGTAAGTTCCTCGGATACCATTACAAAGGAGCCGATCCGGTGGAGTCGTCCTTATGTCATGGACGCCGAATTCCCCAAGTGGTAGACTTTGATCGGTTGCCTCGACAGAGACTTTTTGTGCACGCGAAGGGCACTACCAACGTGAGGAGGTGCTTCATGAGAATAGCGTTTGGTCTCTTGGCTTTGACCCTGATCGCCACGCCTGCGCTGGCCATTACGGTGGGCGGCATCGACCTTGCCGATCAGCTCGAGGATCCCGTGGCCACTGAAGGCCCACGAGAGGATCTGATCGAAGGCTGGAACGACGACCAGCCCTACCAGCCGGTTGGGACCTATGCGGCAGGCACGTTCGGGTTTCAGTTCATTCCGTCGGCCACGTACTACCTTCAGCGCATTGAGTGGTACGCCGGCGGTGTGGGTGGCACGGTGACGGTCTCTCTGCTTGAGGATACCGGCAGCGGCTATCCGGATGGTCCGGTGCTGGGAAGTGCCACCTACACCGAATCGGCAACGCCCGCCTGGCAGGGTCAGGATCTCGAGCCCGGCGTATGCGTCGAGGAGGGTGTGCTCTACTATATCCGGTACGACGTTGTCGTGGGCGCCGATACGGCAACCGCCGCGTCCGGCGAGGGGCACTACCACTACGCTTCGTATGACGGTGGCCAGACCTGGAGCGGTCCGTGGGGTCCTTACCCCTGGATGGCCCGCTTCTACGGCACCCTTGGCGCAACCCCGGTTCAGGAAATCGGCTGGGGCGAGCTCAAGGCGGTCTTCAGGTAATCCGCGACGGGGTTTCTCCTACGGAGAACGGTTGGCCGGATCCGCGTCTCCCCTCTGATCGGGGCCGCGGGTTCGGCCATCTGCGTTCATCGTCCAAGCTCCCTGTGCAGCAACGCCTCAGCGCCGGTGCTGCCAGGCAAGCAGGGTGCGTAGAAAGACAGGGAGGCGCCCGCTGAAGAGCCTGTCCAGGATGCTCTCATCAGGGACGTTGGCTTGAGACCCGGCAACCGGGGCCACAGCGGCCGCATTTCAATCCCGCGACGGTCACTTCCCGCGTAACCTCTGGCATCCTCCAGAGTATTCCAATCGGAGGCAGCCATGAAGGAATTCGAAATGCTCTACCGCACCCACGCCTCGGCCATCCTTCGTTTTGCGATGGGCCTGTGCGGCGACCGAGCTCAGGCCGAGGACATCGTCTCGGAGACCTTCGTGCGCGTTCTTACACGGGCCCCCCGTATCGAGACCCGGACGGCGCTTGCCTACCTGTTGGCCATTGCGCGCAATACCTATCTCAGCGGGCAACGTCGCCGAAGGCGAGAAGTTCCCCTGCCTGAGGACCTGCCGGCGCCGGCTCAAGATCCTGCGGGTCGTATGCAAAGCGAGGATCGTCTGACCGCAACGTTGCGCGCCCTGCGGAATCTGCCGGAGGGCGAGCGAGCCGCCCTCTTGCTGCGAGTCGACCACGACCTGCCCTACAAAGAGATCGCGGCAGCGCTCGGGATCTCAGTCGGAGCCGCCAAGGTTCGGGTCCACCGGGCGCGGCTCCATCTCGCGAACGCTTTGGAATCACGAGGAGGTCACCATGAAGCTTGACGTAACGCGTGATGTGGTGCGAGACCTCTGGCCGCTGTGCAAGTCCGGGGACGCAAGCCCTGATTCCCGGACGCTGGTGGATGCCTTTCTGGCGAGCGATACCACGCTGGCCGAGAGACTGCGCCGCGACAGGAGTCCCTCGCCTATAATCCCGGACATCCGCCTGTCCCCCGATGCCGAACGTCGCCTGTTGGATGACGCGCGGCGGCGCGCACGAACGAAGATAATGCTGATCGGTGCGGGGATTGCGCTTGCTGGACTTCTGGCGATCGGGGCTTTCATCGCGCTGCTGGTCTTCGCCGGCCGCGCTTGACCGTTGTTGACACCATGCCCGCTCCAGCGGGATCCCGCGGAGGTCACCCATGCATCCATTCGTCCGACCTACCCTGCACAGCCGACTCACTGGCCTTGTCTGGCTGCTGGGTCTCAGTCTCACGCTTGTCTCACACCCAGGGCCATCGGCAGCGGTGGGCTCGGTGAAGAGCCCAGCCGATGCGATGGAACTAAGCGCTCAACTCGATGCCCTGTTCGCCGCTGCGTACCCGTCCAACGAGCCCGGTGCAGCAGTCCGCGTGCAACGAGGTGGCGAGGTTCTCCTACGCAAAGGGTACGGTATGGCAGATCTTGAGCTAAGCGTTCCCGTAACCCCGGAGATGGTCTTCCCACTTTGCTCGATCACGAAGGCGTTCACCGCCGTGGGCGTATTCATCTTGGCCCGCGAAGGCAGGATCGACTTGGACGCACCACTCGGACGCTATCTCTCGGACTACCCACAGCCAGGTGCATCGGCGACCATCCACCAGCTCCTCACCCACGCCTCCGGCATCCCGAGCTATACCGATGATCCCACCTTCTGGGAAACCGCCTGCTTGGAACAAAGCCTCGACGAGCTCATCGCCACTTGGAAGGACAAGCCCCTGCACTTCCCGCCCGGAACGGGCTGGCGATACAGCAATTCGGGCTACGTTCTCCTGGGCAAGGCGATCGAGGTCGTGAGCGATCTGGACTATGCCCGTTTCATGGAGCAGCGCCTGTTCATCCCTCTCGGCCTGGAGCACAGTGCATTTGCCGATGCCTCCCCGATCATCCCCGGTCGGGTTCGGGGGTACGAGCGCGAGGACGGTGAGTATCGCAACACGCCGTGCGTGTCCATGAGTCTGGCCCACGCGGCGGGTGGGCTCTTGTCCAGTATCGATGACGTGGTCGCCTGGGTAACCGCGCTCTTCGACAGCGAACGGCTCCTCTCCGAGGAGCAGCGCCAGCGTTTGCTTGCCCCCGCCGTCCTTGCCGACGGACGGAGCACGGCCTACGCCTGCGGATTGGAAATCCAATCACTGGTCGGGCATCAGATCGTGTTTCATGGCGGTGGGGGCGCCGGCTTCACGACGTTCGCCGGACATGTGCCCGATACCGATCTGACCATCGTGGTCCTCTCCAATCGGCAGGGTGCCGATCCATCCCCGCAAAAGCTGGCGCTACGGGCAGCGTCTCTCGTTCTCGGCGCACCGCTGGATGATCACCCGCAGGCCGATCTCTCTCAGGCCATTGAGATCCAAGACACTTCGGTGCTGGATGCGCTCGTGGGGCGCTATGAACTCGTGCCCGGCTTCGTCGTGGAGGTGAACCGCAAGGGCAACGCCCTCATGGTCCAGCCCACGGGTCAGCCGGAGCTGCGCATTTACCCCCAGAGCGAATCGCGCTGGTTTCCCCTTGAGATCGATGCGACAATCGAGTTCGAAGGTTTCGCGGATGGCCGGGCGGATGCACTGCTGCTAATCCAAAACGGACGCGAGATGCGAGGTGCGCGGGTAGTAGAGCATTGAGCTGAATGGGGCCACCTAGGTGAGACGAAGTCCGAAGCTCTTCGCCAGCCTGTTGCTCATCATGCCAGGCCTGATGCTGGCGTGCGGCGTGTGGGCCGAGTCGGGACAGAGCCGTGACGTCGCTATCCCCTCCGCAGACCCTTGTGACAAGGAGACGGCCGAAGGGTGCTCGGTCTTCACCATCGTCAAGGGGCAGCGGGTCCTCTTCTGCGGTAACGATGACTACATCAACTCCGACAGCTACTACTGGGTCGAGCCGGGCCATGTCGATCGCTATGGCGTTGTCTGGATCGGTCAACCGGACAATGTGCAGCAAGGAATCAACGAAAAAGGACTTGCCTACGATGCCAACGGATTGCCAAGGGTGGACGTCAATCCACACCCGGAGAGGACCCCCGTGTCGGGTGGCTATACGAGCTACCCTATACACATCCTTCACGAGTGCGCCACGGTCGAAGAGGTGGTGACGTGGGTCAGGAGGCACCAGTGGCATGCCTTCATGCATGACCAGATGCACTTCGCCGACGCCACCGGTGACGCCGTGGTCATCAGCGCTGGCCCGGATGGAGAAGTGGCATTCACGCGTAAGGCTCCCGGAGATGGGTTCCTCCTCTCAACGAATTTCAATGTCGCCTGTCCTTCCAACGGCTTCGGGTATCCCTGCTGGCGGTACGACAGGGCGCAGGAATTGCTGGGTCGGCTGATTCGACGAGAGGGGGACTTGACGGTTCAAGATGCGGCCGACGTGCTGGATGCTGTTCATCAGGAGGGGGGCTCCGGATGGACGCTTTCATCGCTGGTGGCGGATCTGTCCGGTGGGGTGATCTACCTCTATTACTTCTACCAGTTCGACAGGCCGGCTGTCCTGCAGGTGAAGGAGGAACTGGCCAACCCCAGACCGGCGGGACCGCTAAGTGATCTCTTTCCGGAGGACGTGAAACGTGAGGCGGCCCGACGTCACCAACGCCTACAGGCACAGGCCAGGCGCTGCCGGTGGGTGGGCTTTTCCTGGTTGCTGATGATCTCCATGAGTATCATGGCGCTTTTCATCCCTTCCATCAGGAGAGAACGGGGATCCGGGTTCTGGATACCCGCCGCGATCATCCTCGGTCCATTGGGATTGCTGGTCAGGTTCATCTCCGGGCGGCGGAGCCATCGGAGCATATGGCGAATCGCCCTCCTGGAGACCCTGGGCGATGTGGTGCCCCTGGTGATCAGTCTGGTTGCGCTTTTGGCGCTGATCATCCTGGTGCCGGTGGTACAAAGCACCTGGATACTACAGCTCTTGAGCTTTTTCCTTCTCCCCGTCCTTGTGGGATGGTTGGGTCTCCACGGCCCACTACTGTACCCGGTGACAAGGACGAGCGACGAGCGCTTCCTGGCACACCGCATGCCTCAGGGGCTGGTGGCGGCCAACATAGGCATCGGCGGCATCGCCATCATCGCCATGCCGTTGACCAACTACAGCCTGCGAAGCTGTGCTGTACTTCCCCTGAGCCCCTGGTCGATCGTGATCTGGTGGGCCATAGCCGCCCTGGGCTCCCTGTCAGGTGGTTTGCTGTTGTTCTTGTACGAAAGGTGGGCGGTTAGACGCGGCTTCCGAGCCTGGAGCATCTTGGCCTTCCGGGAAGGGGAGGTCCAAACACCATCCTGGCGCACCCTGTGGTGGTGGATTCCCGTGAGCTACGCTGCCCTCATCGTCGGGTCGGCATTCGGTATGCTGCTGTGGCGAGTGCTGTCCGTTTGAAGCGATCGGGCGGGCGGCCGCTTCCTCGGCGAGACTCTGCAGTCCATCATGCTGCGTCAGCAGGAGGAGAGAACCCCGGGCTCGCAACCGAGGTTGTCCCCCGCGGCGCACCCATCCCGATTCTTCTCCCCTGTCGACCCGGAGGCAGGCTTGACGAATCAGGTGCAATCGATTACCGTTAAGGTGTAATCACTCCACGCCGGCACGCGTGCCCCCTGCATCATGACCGATGGATTCCTACTCGTGGGGAGGCCGCGATGAAATCCCTGATTCTCTTTTCCATGTTTGCCTGCACATTGGGCGGAGCTGGCGTCCGAGCGCAGGACACGCTCTGGACCCGAGCCTACGGCGGAGATGCCAATGACTACCTTCAGGCCGTGCGCCTGACCGGCGATGGTGGATACCAACTCTGCGGGGCGACGGAGTCGTTCGGTGCTGGGGGCGGGGACGTCTATCTCGTCCGCATCGATGCCGGGGGCGACACGCTCTGGACGCGCACCTACGGCGGACCCGAACTCGACGCGGCCTCGGCCATCGATCGAATCGGCGATGGCGGTTTCATCCTCGCCGGGGAGACCGCTTCGTTCGGTGCCGGCGATCACGACGTCTATCTGCTCCGCACCGACGCCGACGGGGACACTCTATGGACTCGGACCATTGGGGGACCGAGCTTTGAGCGGGGTAGCGGTGTTGTCGCCACCACCGACGGACGATTCGTCATCGGCGGGCGCACGTCTTCCTTCGGCGCCGGCGATCACGACGCCTACCTGGTCATCACCGATGCCCAAGGGAATGTTTTGAGTACGCACACGTACGGAGATTGCGAAACCGACATCGCCTTTGCGGTGCAGGAGACTCGAGACGGCGGCTTCATTCTGGCGGGTGTCACCAATTCCTCCGGCGCCGGTGGCTTCGATTACTATCTCGTCAAGACCGACCGGGATGGCGGCCTCGAATGGAGCGAGACCTACGGCGGGGAGCAGACGGATTGGTGCCACTACGTGGTTCAGACCAGCGATGACGGCTTCCTGCTGGTCGGATCTACCCACTCCTGGGGCAGCGGCAACGGAGATGTCTACCTCGTCAAGACCGGCAACGGCGGAGAGATCCAATGGACTCGCGTCTACGGGGGACCGCACAGCGATGGCGCCAACTCGGCGCTGCAGACACCCGACGGCGGATACTTGGTCGCCAGCTTCTCGGGCGATTTCAGCGCGGGCTGGGGGGACATCTATCTCCTACGCACGGATGCCGAGGGTGATACGCTCTGGACCCAAACCTACGGGCGGGGAGGCGCCGACAATCGCGAGACACCGGGGGAAATCCGGCCGACCGACGATGGGCACTACATTCTACCGGCTTCCTCGGAGGCCTTCGGCAATGGGATCGATGATGCTTGGATCCTAAAGCTCGCGGACGATGCGCTCAGCCGCGTGAGCCCGGAGGTCGGCGACGACCGGCAGAGCGCCTCCCCACGCCTCCTTGAAAACTACCCCAATCCTTTCACGGGCGAGACGCATATCCCCTTTTCCTTGCCCCGCGCCGGCCGGATGACCATCGGCGTCTACGACCTTCTTGGCCGGAAGGTGGCGCATCTGGGCTCGGGATGGATGCCGGCCGGAGTCCACGTCGTCTCCTGGAATGGCGCCGGTCGTCCCTCTACCTTCTACTTCGTGAGGCTTGTCACGGAAGACAGTGTATCCTCTCGGAAGCTGATGCTCCGGTAGAAAGGTGCTCGAAGAGCTGTCGCAACCTTGACGACGGCCCCCACCGCACCCTATCCTCGATCCCATCATGGCACCCTGGATCGACAATATCGGCCCGTCGTGCATCCGTGTCATCCGCTATCTGAATCGATTCAGCGGGCTCTAGGCCGACCCAACCTCTCGACCGAATCGATCAATCACCCCGACCTGGAGGATGGAAATGGACGTCGTCGTATTGGGAGCCGGTCTCGTGGGCGGTCCCATGGCCCTGGACCTCGCTCGAGATCCGAAGTTCACCGTGACCGCCGCTGACCGGGACGCCGCGGCCTTGAAGAAGCTCCACGCGGCCGAGGGTAGCATCCGTACCGTGACGATCGACCTCTCCGATGCCGCCGCGCTCACGTCTCTTGTCTCCGACCACGATCTCGTGCTAAGCGCGGTTCCCGGCTTCATGGGCTTCCAGACCTTGAAGACCGTGATCGAGGCTGGGAAGAACGCCGTCGACATCGCGTTCTTCCCCGAAGATCCGTTCGAACTCGACACGCTCGCCCAAGAGAAGGGCGTAGCCGCGATCGTCGACTGCGGGGTCGCTCCGGGCATGAGCAATCTCCTCGCCGGATCTGTCGACAGCCGCTTGGATGAAACGGACACCGTGCTCATCTACGTCGGCGGCCTGCCCGAGGTCCGTGAGTGGCCCTACGAGTACAAGGCGGTCTTCTCCCCCATCGACGTCATCGAGGAGTACACGCGCCCGGCGAGGTACATAGAGAACGGCGCGCTGGTGACTCGCGAGGCGCTGTCCGATCCCGAACTTCTGCATTTTCCCGGTGTCGGAACCTTGGAAGCGTTCAACAGCGATGGCCTCCGGACGCTCATCCATACGATCACAGCTCCCAACAAGAA
>Ga0180432_10003917_pt1 | contig 20858 bp, 16 predicted proteins | sample SS_ome_10_FD_132414 | JGI IMG/M metagenome (GOLD analysis project Ga0180432, IMG submission 132414) | Hypersaline lake sediment archaeal communities from the Salton Sea, California, USA - SS_1_MS_2 metaG | ecosystem: Environmental > Aquatic > Non-marine Saline and Alkaline > Hypersaline >...
ATTTGTATTTTTGTCCCACATAGGCATAGGGAAAATGTACGAGAATTTATTACTGCCTGATTTGCGGAGCATTATCAGAGCCAGGCACAGCAATATACCACCAATTATGATTACCAAAAACTAACTGACTGCCTTAAAGCCGCTGAAAAGCTCCAGGGCCATAACAGTAGGTTATTCAAGATCATTAAGCGAACAGAAGGTAAACTCACCACTATCGCCAAAAAAATCGCCAAAGAAACCCGGGAGGTAAACAAAAAATGAATAAGCAAATTAAAGAACCAGAGCTTACAGATTTACTCGATGAACTTGACCCGCCATATGAATCAAAAGAAGAATTACAGATTGGCCGTATATTGGACCAATACGGAATACCTTTTTTCTATAAACAGGCCACGGTAATTTACCATGATGGCAAAAACCAAATCTGGAAGCCGACATTCACACTGCCTCAGCAAGGCTGCTATGTCATTGACTATCTATCCCAGGCAAACGACCAGAATAGCGAAGACAATATTATTCAAAAGCGAAAAGATATCTACAACTACAATCAGATTCCCGCTACAGTGTTAGGGCCTAAGGATTTAGAAAAGCCGAATTTCCGAAATGATCTATACCAAAAGCTGAAAGAAGAATTCTGCCGGTTTCATAACCCACTGGCTTATGGCATGAAATATTAAAATTAGCACTTTAGGTTTTCGTTTTTTTCACCGTTATCTGATTTACGTATTAATTTGTTGAATGAATTAAGCGAGAGAAGCCAATCTTCACGTTTTCGGATAAAGTAGTTAACAAGGATTTGAACTGGCTTCGTGATTGGCCCTGGTAAAGCTAAGGGGATCAGTGAAACATCCAATCCGGTAAAAACAATATCAGCTATTTCCATTCGCCCCAAGAGAGAGTCCCAATGCTCCCGCAACAATGCCTTAATATCTGGTTCTGTTAAATTTAGAGTGGCAGCACGAGAAACCACCTCTCTAAGTGCCTGAAGTTGTTCTGTATTTTTTAGTATAGAAAGTAGTTCAGGTGGCGTAATAAAAACACTGTTCTGCAGGTAATCCCAAGATTGTTGCGCTTGGAGCAAAGTCATGTCTGGATCGTTCTCAGCAACAATTGGGTTTTCGCGAAACGCTTTTTCTCGCAAGGGTTGTGAGCGTCGTTCAAGTTCAGGGACTTCGACATCGACAATCCATTTTAAGTATTTGTTGCTTCTAAGCCCTGAATTATCAATAGGTAGTTCTCCAACTTGGAGAACATGCATTGCATTTTCGACGGCGTAGTCAATATGATCACATGCTCTTTCTGATAGTCTCAAAGGAATGTTTTGTCTTATGCAGTAAATTAGAGAAACGGTATCTTCAAATCGTCCTAATGGTTTTAGGTCAAGTGGTATATGTGATAGTAATATACTGTCAGCCATTTCAAGTTCGCGTCTTGATATCTGCAGTTTTCCAATTTTAATAAGTTCTTTTAGCTCTTTCCCCCAACAGCCTTGATAAATATTCTCCGAATAAAAATTTTCATCAAAACAAATAACTGTGTTTGACGAAAGAATATTGTAGAATACTGATAAAGGCAATGGCACCTCAGGCGAATGCCGTAGCCAAAAACCAAGTTGCTCTGTAAGATAATGATCAAATGAAATTTCGTGTTCAGAATTTTCCATCCACTATTTATCCTTGACCATGAGCCATTTAAATGTTGCACGATAGCAATTTCTTTATTAGCGTACTATAATTGATTACTGTATCGCTTTCAACTCTCGAATACCTGATATTATGAAACATCCAGCCATGTAAGCAGTTCAGTAGTTTCAGAATCGCTGTATTCTACTGCTTCAATAGCCCTCTGGCAGGCCGTGATCGCAGCTGCAGATGTAGCGACAAAGACTATCCGGTCAAATCCCGCATCTTTTATTTTGTCGAGATTCGCTTTGATATTCGATTTGCCAGTTTCTACCTCAACCGCGACCTTTCTGCTGCCTCTTGTTGCTAATATATCAATAGCACCGTTACCTTTGACTGGGTGTTCACATTTAGTCTCATAGCCTTTTTTCTCAAAGTATTTGGCAGTCTGCCTCACCCAGTAGCGATGTTCAATACTCTGACATGTTTTGGGAGCGACCTCAATATGTTCCGAAGAACATACCGTTCTGCCGAAATCGGTCAGTTCATACAGTACAACCTGTCCGGAGCGTGTGGCGATAGTGACTGGCTTGATAATACCGGCAGAGGCAAGTGACTAACGAATGGCATTGCCGCGACGGCGGGAAAGGTTGAGGCGGTGATAGCGGGATACGGTTGTTGACAGAGGGCGAATCGCTACATCTGTTAAAAACCGTATCTCCTCACGAAGAGCCTTCAAAAACCAGAATTTGGCGTTTTTGGGTGTACCAGAGATAACTGCCGGAGGTGGGACTCGAACCCACACTCTGTTGCCAGAACGGGATTTTGAATCCCGCGCGTCTGCCAATTCCGCCACTCCGGCTGAATTAACTGATTATCGATTATTCATTATTTTTTGTCAATATCAATCAATAATCAATTATAACGATGTCTTCGGGTATTGCGACGACGTCTCTGTGGCCGGGGCCGAGAAGCTTTTTTATCTCGCTGCTGTGTTTGCCCGCCAGTTTCTTTAATTGTGAACTGTCAAAACTGGTAACGGCCTTTGCCTTGTCGTTAAGCATCACCACCGAGCCGGCCTTGAATGAACCTTTTACTGACACTATCCCGCTGGGCAAAAGACTTTTACGGTTTCTGACCGCCCGCATAGCGCCTTCATCAATCTTTATTGTTCCTGTGGGCGTGCTGTTTAATATCCACCGCAAACGGTTGCTCAGTTTCCTCTTCGGCATAAAGACCGTGCCGATTTCAGCACCTGCGATTATCCTGCCAATAACATTTTTAAGTCTTCCGTCGGCGAGGACCATTCTACAGCCGGCATTGGAAGTGATTTTTGCAGCTTCCAGCTTGGTTTTCATACCGCCGATAGCGTGCATACTTCCCTTGCCGCCGGCACTGCGCAAAATGTCACCGGTAATTTCATAAACAGCCGATATCGGTTTGGCATCGGCAAATTTGCGCGGGTCTTTGTCGTAAAGGGCGTCGATGTCACTTAGCATAATCAGCAAATCGGCGTCGATTTTACTGGCAACAAGCGCACTGATTCTGTCGTTATCACCGAAAGATGTGCCGATTTCATCGGTCGAAATACTGTCGTTTTCGTTCAGCACCGGCACAACGCCGAGTTCAAGCAATGTCTCGATGGAATTTCTAAGATTCAAATATGTTTTTCTGTTGTCGAATACCTCAGCGGTCAACAAAACCTGTGCAACGGCTACGCCGTATCGCAGGAATGATTTCCTGTATTCAGCCATTAGTAATGGCTGGCCGATGGCTGCACAAGCCTGCCGCATCTTTATACCCTGCACCCTGCCGGCAATCTTCAAAAGACCCGCCCCCATACCAATAGCACCCGAGGTAACAATAACGACCTGCCTGCCGCTATCAAGCAGACCGCTGATTTGGCGGGCTGTCCGGCGAACATAAGCGGTATTTACACCACCATTCTTCGTAAGACTGCTCGTGCCTATTTTAACAACAACTCGTTTTACGTTAGCAAAGTTTCGCATTTTTTACTGTAATAACTCATTTGACAATATCTTGGTATCTTTCGCATTGGAATCTTTTTCACCGTACCTAACCATTACATCCCATTTCATTTACGTTATTGATATATATAATATTGTGGACTGTGGCTTTTATTTCAAAGTAGCGAGCAGTTTGAGGAGAAACTTCCAGACGTTGTCCACCGATTCGATATTAACACGCTCTGTTATGCTGTGAGCACCCTGGATTGTCGGGCCGAAAGAAATCATATCCATACCCTCAAACTTTTTGCCGAGAATTCCACACTCAAGGCCGGCATGAACAACCTCCACGTGCACCTCTTTGCCGCGAAGCTCGGCATAAACCTTTTTGCACTGTGCCAACAGTGGTGAATCCATATCAGGCTGCCAGCCGGGATAGCCCTGAGAGGACTTAACTTTTGCACCGGCCAGGTTAGCTGCAGCAATAATCCTGCCGGTAATATTCTGCAGGGAAGATTCCACGGAACTGCGCTGCGAGGTCACAATCTGCAGTGTGTTTTCGGCGGGGTTCGTTTTAGCTACGGCAAGATTATTAGAGGTCTCAACGAGACCCTCAAACTTTCGCGAATATCTGTAAACGCCATGCGGCAGGGCCATCAGCAGATTGATAACTTTTGCACCGGTATCGGTGGAGAACACACTGCTGCAATCGGATTGAGACTGTGGATTGAGCTGCACTGTAAGGTTACCGTCAGTGGTGGAGAATTCCCTTTTAAAAGAGGGGACTAAACTATCTATGATTTTTTTGGCTTTTTCAAGATTGGCCGGTTCAAAGCAAATAGTCGCCTGTGCATCACAGGGAATTGCATTGTGGACCGTGCCGCCCTGAATATCGGCTATGCTGAGAGTAAATTCCTGCATCAATCTGTTGATTGTCCGGGTCAGCAATTTTATGGCGTTGGCTCTTTGTTCGTGAATACTGATTCCGGAATGGCCGCCTTTGAGTCCGGAAACGGTCAGGATATACGAGCTGAATTCGACCGGCATGTCATCGAACTGCAGATCGACGGTAGTGTAAGTTGTTTTGCCGCCGGCACAACCTGCGGTAAAAGAATCTTCTTCGCTATCGATATTGATAAGTCGGCGGCCGGTTATAAAACCTTCCTGAAGTGCATTAGCTCCGGTCAGGCCGGTTTCTTCATCGACGGTAAAGAGCAGTTCGATTTTGGGATGAGTTGGATTTTTCTCAAGCGCGAGCGCAAGGCCGAGCGCAATTCCTATGCCGTTGTCGGCCCCCAATGTTGTACCGTCGGCACAGACCCAGCCGTCATCTCTTTCGATGAGCTTAATCGGGTCTTTGAGAAAATCATGAGTTGAGTCAGCGTCCTTTACACCAACCATATCTACGTGGCCTTGTATGACGATACCGGGTGAGTCTTCAAAACCGGCTGTTGCGGGAAGCTCGATAACGGTATTGCCGGCTGAATCTTTGCGGTGTACGAGATTATTGTTCTTTGCGAAATCCTCCAGCCAGAGACAAATCTGCTGTTCGTGTTTCGATGTGCGGGGGACCTGACTGATTTGGCGGAAAATCAACCATACGTTTTTTGCCTGGGCGTTTTTTAAATTCACTTTGCTACTCCTTAAAAACAGGAAATTACATTTTTTATTAAAGACGAATGCAACTGATGGGGCTCGAACATGCTGTCTTTGCTGTATTTTATGAAGTGAGGATTTAGAACACAAGCCATTTTTCTGTAATGAATTATATGCGGCGGCACAATATTCAGAACCGTTTTTGTGGCGCGGCGGTTGTTCAGCGACCGGATTTTTTCAGGATTACCATTAATTCGTCGTCTGTCAATATAATGGGATTTCCTTTCATACTGCTTGACTTTCGCGACTTTGCCACTACCGCCGGCAAATCCTGTTCTTTCAATCCGAACTCGGCCAGCGGCGGCACTTTTAATGAACTGCAAAGTTCCTGTACCCATTCAAGGCCGTCAGTCGCTTTTGCCGTTGCCGTCCCGGTGGCAAGCTGAGCTATCTGGTCATACCGGGCCAGAGCCGGTGAGTCGGCTGCACGTTCCTGCAATACCTGTACGTTGGCCTGCATAACATATGGCAAAAGCCGGGCACATATTACCCCGTGTGCAGCCGATAGCATGCCGCCTAACGGCCCGGCGAGACCGTGCACCGCCCCCAGTTTTGCGTTAGCCAGGGCCAGGCCGCTAAAGAGACTTGCCATAGCCATTTCTTCACGAGCCGTCCGGTTACCGCCATCTTCATAAGCCGGTTGTAAAGAACGCCCGGCCCGCTTTAGGCCTTCTCTGCAGATACCGTCGGTGAGCGGGTTGGCTTTATTGGAAACATAAGCTTCCATAAGCTGGGTGAGCGTATCTAAACCGGTGCTGGCGGTTATGGACGGCGGCATCGAATGAGTTAATAAAGGGTCAACCACGGCCACACGAGGCAGCATCAATGGGCTCCGCATGCTAACCTTGACCTGATGTTCAGTCAGGCTAAGCACTGCATTACGCGTAACCTCAGCGCCTGTTCCCGCGGTGGTTGGAATCGCAATGAAGGGTACGGGATGGCGGGTTAGCGGTTTGCCGCTACCGACAATCTCGAGATAATCCTCCAGTTGTCCGCTATTGGTTATCATCGCTGCAACAACTTTACCGGTATCGATGACGCTTCCTCCTCCAATGGCAATAACCAAATCACTTTCGGCCTGACGGGCCTCTAATACAGCCGCCTTTGCTAAGGTTGCTGTCGGCTCGTTAGGGGCGCTGAACATAACACATTTTATTCTGTGTTTTTTTAGTTGCTCGATAAGCGATTTTGCCCGTTCGCTGCTGCGGCCTGTAACAATAAAAGCGTAGCTTCCCATCTCAGCCGCTAATGGTGCGACTTGCTCGCACGTTCCATTGCCGAAAATGATGCGTGTAGCGGTCGCAAATTCAAACTTCATAATTGTCCTTTTCCTAATGCGGGCTGCTGTAACTAATCCCAGCCCTGCTCGTCGGGAAAGACATTGATGTATTTAATACTGCAGCGTGGTTCAGCCATCATATCGGCGACAGTATCGCGCCACTTTTGATAATGCTCCATTTCCTTATGCCGGGCCGGGTCGTCCGAAGTGCGATAGACTTCAACCAACACAAAACGCGTAGAATCATCCTGCTGCTGGATGACATCGAACCGGGCAATGCCCGGCTCCTGTATGCTTTGACGAGCGTTCTCAAGCGTGGCCGAGCGAAAGGCTTCAACCTGAACAGGCTTAATATGTGCAAAAACATGGACTATCAACATAATAATCTCCTATAAATACCAACTGCTTACAGGGTCCAACATTCAAGCTGAAGTTTACCAAATAAGCTGCGTATGGACAAATGATTCTTAGGAGATGCAAATGACGTTGGTGGTAGTAAATTTCCATGGTTTTTAATCCATGGAATTTTAATTTTTTGAACTGTCAGCTTACCAGGCGGGTCCAAATTCAGCAAAATCCTTGAAGTTCACAATACCGTCTTCGTTGATATCGCCCGGGTTTATATCAAGCCAGTAGTCACTCATTATTTTGACGTCACCCCAGCCGATAAAACCGTCGCCGTCAAGATCGGTTGCCGGCGGCCAGCCAAGAAGCACAGCTTCAGTAATTCTAAAATTGTCAAGATAAGCCTTGCCCAAACCGAGCACAGCACCTTCGGAGCCGCCGCCGATATCAACATAAACGGGCGATGTCCATTGACACTTAAGAGGCGAAGGTGTCTTCTGCCAGTTGTATGCGTTTGCGTCTTCATACCCGAGATGGCTTAGGTACAACTCGTTCGAATCGGCCTCATACCAGATATACAGGGTCCCATCGTTTGAATCTCTCGATTCCTTTTCAAGTACCACATTGGTATCGACAACCGTCTCATAGTAGAAGTACGATTCGGTACCATCAGAGCCGACTGAGATTGAAACATAGCTATCGTCATTTTCAACAACCATTCCAACCCAGCCGTTGTGGTCGCTGATGTTGCTGAAGTGAAAATCAATATCGACTGCAAAATCTTCATTAACATCGAAACACCAGCCGTTGCCTACATATAGAGCGGTAAGGTCATTAACATTATTACCTGTGGCTCTTATTTCCAATCGGTTGGCATCTTCAACCACACGGGTATTGTTGTAATCCTCAACAAACAGCCGCCACATTGCGCATCGCTTGTTATCGTCGAAATTATCCAGGAGCAGCACATTTATACTGAAGTTCTGGATGTCATTAGGCTCTTCGCCGTTGGCGGCAACTACCGTTACAGCATTTAAGCCTAACTGCGACTCTGTGGGCGTCCAGTCTATTACGCCGGTTGCAGAGTTAATCGTCATTCCAGCAGGAGCCGTGATAAGCGAGTAAGTAGGTTCAGGTATGCCAGTGGCATTTACATCGTAGGTATAAAGCTGATTTACATTAGCATTTGTTATCGCCGTTGATGTAATCGAAGGCGCTGCACCAGCCACATCAACATTGAAGCTCTGCGTGTCGGTGCCTGATGCATTGGCGGCCTCGATGACAACGGCATTCAGTCCTAACTGCGCCTCTGTCGGCGTCCAGTCTATTACGCCGGTAGTTGCGTTAATCGTCATTCCAGTCGGTGACGTAGTAAGTGAGTAAGTTGGTGCAGGGATACCTGTGGCCTCGACATCATAAGTATATGCCTGATTTACATTGGCATCGGTTACCGCCGTTGATGTAATTGCCGGTGCAGTGCCGGAGAAGACAAAATTGGCCTGTACGGCATAGTCTGCGTCCATCAGAATGGTCGTAGCCGCTGAACATGGGTCTGCTACTTTGCCGGCTGTTACACCGCTGCCTGTCCAGTTGACAAAGTTGTAATTCAGGTCTGCAGTTGCAACGATGTTCACATCGGTGCCGTGGTCATACGGGTAGGTGCCCTCGCCGGGCGTAGTTACAGACCCGCCTGTTGTTGACGAGGTAATCAGGGTACGCGGCAGTGGGGCCGCTGCCGGCTTGGCGGAAACTTTTACTTCATCAATATAAACATCATCATTGTTAGTCAGGGCGTCACACTTAAACCTTATCTTCATGTCCGTTGGGAATGTATAGGGCCCCTCATCAATATACACAGTCTCATGATAAAACTGGCCATTTACGAATTCATCTCCGGCGTCATAATCGGCCACGGTGTGCCAACTACTTCCATCATAGTACTGAACCCAGAAATCTCTACCGTCCTCCATACCCACGGCATAGAACCAGAAATCAACTTCAATCTGGATATAGTCCGGCGTGTCAACGTCTATTCCAGTGGCGTGATAAAACGAAGATGCTTCTCCGCTGTTGTCCTGAATATCCGCTGCATTACTGCCTTGATGGGCATACGTACCGCCGGTATACAGTGAGCAGTCACCTCCACCGTCAGTGTAATTTCCCCACCCGCCCTCGAACTCGAAGTCATCATACGTCAATTCGGTCCATTCCGGCGCCTCCGAGACAGTGATGGTAAAACCCTGATTGGCATCAGGCGGCTGGCCGTTGCCAGCCGTAACTTCAACGTCGAAATAACCCGAAGCACCGGGAGTCCACTGGATTAGGCCGGTATCGGGGTCAATTGTCATTCCGGATGGATATGTGGTCAGCGTGTATGTCGGCGGTGGATAACCGGAGGCATCCACATCATAGCTGTAAAGCTCGCCTACCGTGGCAACAGTAACCGGTGTTGATGTAATCACCGGAGGTGTCGGCGGCGGCGGGACTGTCAGCCCCTTGATGCAAACATTGGTATTCTCATAGCCACTGTTGGTTGTGATATCTGTGAATGTTCCTCCAGCGGAGCTTACGTAACTTTCCCCCGGATTGGCAGTGGCGCCTGAGGAATAGTCCAAGAAGTCCATTTCTATAGGAATGGGGTATATGTAGCCTGTTGTTGTGAATTTGACAACGATTGAGAAATCATCGCCATCAGTCAGCTCGATTGCCGAAGGCAGCGAAATTGTATGATAGCCTGAATTGGTAAGCGTGCCGGAAGTAGAGCCCAGCAGGGTGGAAAATTCACTTCCATCGAAGTCATCGTAAATGTAGATTTCATAGGCAACATTGTCATCAACAGCATATAAAGCAACGGCCTCGAGGTCTTCGTCTGCTGTGGTGGTAAAAACATTGGCGGCCCAGGCTATCGAGGAACTAAATCCTGCTGAGTTTGTCCATCCCAGTGGGTCATATTGATAGTTAGTGGCGTAGAAGGAAGTCGGTACGGCGTCACAAAAAGCAGCAGCATACTGCACGGCCTTAGCGTCATAGTAAGAAATCCAGAAGTACCCGTTGTCTCCCCAGCCGGTCCCCCAACTGTTCTTGATGAGCCAGGCACCGTCTCCCGGTGCCCCTGAGACGGTCTTGTTATCGTCCCAGCCGATAACTGTTACGGCGTGGTTGCCGACCTCGGTGCCGGCATAGTAATATGTGTACTCGGAAGAGTTGTAGTAGGATGAACTCCAGTACATACTCACATACATTCCGCCATAGGTCATAATTGCGTTTTTGATGTCACTGTCCGTGAAAAACCACAGTGTACTTTTGAAGTATTTTTGGGTCGGCCCGCCCGGGGAGGGCCTGTCGTCCCAGTCGTGATATGGGTCGTCCGACTCATCGACAGGTCCCGACCACCGAGCCAGGTAAGCCGTGCTTATATCTGCATTCCCCCCTTCGCATGGACTCCAGTCAAAGCCATGGTAGTTCTTCAGATGGTTTTCGGAAAAGTCCCAGGTCTGGGCCTTGTTCTTCAGCAGCCAGCTTTCCAGCGACCCGTGCGAGCCAAAAGCCCAGCAGGAGCCGCAGCCGCCCTGGTCTCTGACATCGGTAACGTGTCCTGATGACCTCAGGTCATAGCTTGCTGGCGGCTCACTAAGCAGCCGTTGGCCCGATTCTGCCTGAGATAGCAGATGAGAGCGGTCAAATGGGCAAGGTATATGGCCTAAGGCGTGGCCTTGCTCGTCATACGCTACAAAGCCAAACGTTGCTACCTCCATCTGAGAGGTAATAAAGTCAGGATTGAGGGGTGCGGCGCTGACTGGCGGCGGCTTAAATGGCTCAGCCCGCGCTGCCACAGCCGGAAATAATATATACAGACAACCCAAAAATAGCGGGAATATGCGTTTGTTCAAACTCAAAACATTGAAAGGCAAAAATAACTTATTGTCCTGGCGCCTTCGTAAACTCTCTATAACCATCCTATGCGTCATAGTTTTCGTTTCGCAGCTTCTCCCTCTGTCGAATCATACTTTACAATGTTGTTATTCGTCCAAAAACTCGCTTTACTTTTCTGCTTTGGAACAACTAAATTTGTTTGAGAAGCTTTCTCTTTTAGGGGCGAAGCTGGCCTTTGTTGCGCTTCTCCTGATGCCGGACAAATACTAAAATACAGCATTTCGGTATTTTTGTCAAGGAAATTATAGGACTTCTTGTGTTGTGTCGTTCATCCAATCTTCAGTGCCGCTTAAAAATCGCCACCCCAAACATCGCCTCGACGATTTGTTCACAGCCCAACGATACCTTACTCTTTTTAAGCTAAAAACAAAAGCGGGCGATGGGATTCGAACCCACGACATTCGGCTTGGGAAGCCGACATTCTACCACTGAATTACGCCCGCAACAATATTCATATTTTTTCACAAGTTAAGTCTATACGATTTTTGTTCTTTTGGCAATACCCTATAATTGTAGAGGAGATGGTTATGCGCACAGTTATTACAGAATCGATGGGATAATTTGTTTCGGCTGCACAACAGCCGATTTTGGCACGAATAATGCGGTGTATGTTGCTTTTATACGCGGAGTTTTTTAAGCCAGAGTCCGGTAAAATCAGGCCGTTACAACTTTTACCTCAACACCGTTTCAAACTTTATAACTTTCTAATAAAACACAAGTTACAAGCAAAAAACATCTGGATTCAGCGGGCTTTTTGTGTTATAATATCATATCATTGGTAGTATTGTCCACTCAAGAGGTGGGATGATGAAGAGACTCTTATTAGTTATAGCACTTGCTTTCTGCTGCCCGGAAATTTCAGCAGATACGCTCTATGTCCCCAGCGGACAATACAGCACTATTCAGTCGGCAATTAATGATTCCAACGATAGCGACACTATCATCGTCTCAGCCGGAACATATCTGGAAAATATCGATTTTCTCGGAAGGGCTGTTATACTTCAGTCAGAAGACCCTAACGACCCGGATGTGGTGGCAACAACAATAATTGACGGCTCCAATCCTGCCGACCCCAACATCGGCAGTGTCGTAACTTTTAATAAGGGCGAAGACGCCAACTCGGTACTGAGCGGTTTTACTATTCAAAACGGTACCGGCCAGACCGACCCTACCGTTACCTGGCGAGGCTGGGTTGGTGAAAATGGTGATGGCGGCGGTGCACATTGCAGCAATGCCTCGCCCACCATCACAAAAAACATTTTCAAAGACTGCCGGGCTGAATACGGCGGCGGCGGAATCTTCTGTCACAATGGTGCCTCACCGGTAATCACGCACAATACCTTTATTGACAACTATGCAGGCTGGTACGGCGGGGGTGTTTTTGCAAGAGTAAACTGCTCGCCGACAATCTCCAATAACATCTTCAAATACAACACCGCCCATTATATTGGCGGAGCAATATATCTTGCCGGCCAATGCTATTCAACAATTACGAATAACTGGTTCGAGAAAAACGACTCTGAAAGAATGCATGGCGGAGCGGTTTATTATTTCGTGAATTGCTCGCCGATTGTCGCGTGCAACTTTTTTATCGGCAATACCTGCAGCGGGCCGGCCCACAATTATCCGACGGGTTCGGCGATATTATTCGAAGCCGGCACAGCAGGCAAAGTAATCAATAATCTCTTTACAGGCAATACCGTCATCAATACGAATACGTTAGCAGCTACGATAATCAGCGGCAGCGGCTCGACAGACTTAATTGCAAATAACATTGTTTATGACAATAATAATGTAGGCATTTACACATACCAGGCCAGTACGGTAATCAAAAACAATGACCTCTGGGCCAATGCGGATGCCAACTACGGCGGCGTAACAGGCGACTTGACCGGAACGAACGGTAATATATCTGCTGACCCGCAGGTCCTGCCGGCTTTTCCGGAGCCGCTTACCCTGCACGAATTGCATCCAAATTCACCCTGCATTGACGCCGGGGCCAATGATGCCCTTGAGGTCTGGCTAACAGAGGATTACGACGGAACAAGCCGTACGGTTAACGGTGTAGTTGATATGGGGCCGCAGGAATATAAACCCATCGTTGTACCGCTCGATTTCAATACCATTCAGCAAGCTATTAATAACGCAAATGACGGCGAGGAAATTATTGTGCTGCCCGGCTTTTACCGGGAAAACGTTGATTTTCTCACCAAGAACATTCAGCTGCGAAGTCTCAATCCATTCGACCCATGCACCGTAGCACAAACAATAATAGACGGCAACGACCAGCAAAGTTGTATTAGTATTCTTTCCGGGCAAAATGATTCTACGATAGTTGCCGGTCTGCGGCTGCAAAACGGACACGGTGAATTCGGCGGCGGAATACACGTCAACGATTCGGTCGGGCCGGTGTTGATGTATAACTACATCACAAATAACACGGCCGACAGATATGGCGGCGGCGTTGATTGCCGAAACAACGCCTACGCAGAGGTGCTCAACAATACAATTATTGATAACAATGCCGGCACGGCCGGCGGCGGCGTACACGTCGGCCCCTGGTCGAGCTGTTTAATAAAGAGCAACAGAATTGAAAACAATTTTACGAGCGGCGAGGCCGGCGGCGGTATTTATACCTACGACAATACAACGGCCTGGATTATTGATAATGTAATTACAGGCAATAAGGCCATAACAGCCTGGGGCGGCGGAATCTGGCAGTGGGACAGTCCGGGAGGAGTCATCGAAGGTAACATTATAACAGGCAACATTTCAACGGCGACCTATTCGGGGACAGGTGACGGCGGCCGCGGCGGCGCTATAGGGATTATGAACAGTAACACTCTAATCAGAAATAACATTATCTGCGGCAATAAGGCCGACGAGGGCGGCGGAATCTGGGTCCAGGGAAACGGCAGCGCCAAGGTATCGAATAATACAATTGTTGGCAACACAGCCGAGTATGCCGGCAGCGGTATTGCGGTTGCATATCTGGCCACTTACTCAATCACCAACAATATCATTACTAATAACGGCGCCACCGGCGGGGTGTACGTAAAACCGGATGGCTCATTGCCATCAGAGCCGAACCTGATAAATAACAACGTCTGGAACAACCAGGGCGGAAACTACATCGGCGATATAAATGACCTGACCGGCACCGGGGGTAATATCTCCGCCGACCCCTGTCTGCTCGCGGCCGGCTATTGGGTCGACACCAACGATGCTAATATCATCGTCGAACCGAACGACCCGAATTCAGCGTGGGTATTTGGCGATTACCACATACCATACTTCTCGCCCTGCAGGGATGCCGGAACATCACTTCATGCGCCGCCGGCCGACTTTAACGAAAACCCAAGACCGTACTTTGACGGCTTTGACATCGGGGCTTACGAGCTGCAAATTTACGATTTGTCCGCCAACGGCACGGTCGATTTCACAGACCTTTTACTGCTGGTTAACACCTGGCTGACCCAGGGCCCGTCAATACCCGCCGACCTCGACAATGACGGCACTGTCGATGTACGGGATTTTGTCCTGCTGGGCGGCGACTGGTCAAAGCAGAATTAAAGCAGCAGAAAAAAATCAATTCTCTGGTCCCATAACATTTTTTATCCGGTCAAGTCCCCGCTTTTATCAGCCGATTAAAGATAATACCGTAAAGGTACGTCAAAGGGTATGTGTATGAAAAAGGGTTTTTCACTTGTCGAATTGATGATAGTCGTCGCTCTTTTGGGCATCCTTGCGGCTATGGCCCTGCCGGCCTTTCAGGGACACGTTAGCCAGGCCAAGGCATCTGCAGCGAAGGACAATCTCCGCATCCTTCGCGGCGCCATTAAAATCTACGCCGCCGAGCACAACGACGCCCCACCCGGATATTTCAATGGCGATACATCATCGACCCCGTTATATACCTGGTTCTACATACAGCTTACCGCCGCTACAAATATTGATGGCCAGTATGTACCCGACCCCTCAGCTCAGGATTTTGGCCCCTATATCTCGGAAAAGCCCAAAAACCCTTTTAATGACAAATGGATGCTCAGGGCTCTGGCAAACCACGAATCCTTCCCCGAAGAAGCCACCGGAGAATATGGCTGGCTCTACCATGCTGCTACAGAGACTATAAGACTTGACTGGCCGGGAACCGATTCCGACGGCATCCGATACTACGATTATTAAATGCTCAAAGATACCCCGCAAAAAGATTATGCCCCCCACCACAGACAGTTAATGGCCCTTCACCCTTCTGCGGCAAAATGACATACCGCTGCAAATCCCCAAATCCGGTCAAAACTAATCGCACGGCCAGAGAAAACCAACGCATGGGTCGCCAGGCCTAATCATATAGTTCGGGTAAGCGGGTGACCCGCCTGTCAGCAGCCAGCTGGCATAGGTCAAGTCGCCCTTAATCTTGCCAAAGTCATATAAATCGATGCGGCTGTCATCAATAATATCCAAACAGGGGTCCCAAAGAAAACCGGTTATCGGGGAATCAGGCAAAATCAGATAGTTCGGGTCAGCGGGTGGGCCGCCTGTCTGCAGCCAGTTGGCATAGGCCAAGTCGTTCTTAATCCTGTTAAAGTCATCTATATCGATGTCGCCGTCATTGTCGGTATCTCCCGGGCAGCAGGGCGGCTCTGTAACGTGAATCTCCAGCGCTCCGCCATACGTATAAGTAAGGCCGGTTCCGAATTTGTTGTCGATATCAAGATCTGTAAGGTCAATCGTAATAATCTCTGAGTGCTGCAAATCTGGGACCTGGAAATCAAACCAAAACAGGTTTCCCGAATCTATGCCTTCATAATCACCCAAAGACAAAGATGCACTAACGACTCCAAGCAACTGACCAGGGGCAGGAGCAATAGCAATAATAAAATCTGGAATCAATTTAGGATGTAACTGCGGGTTTGAAGCCGCACCTCCATTATCTGTCGTTACTGAGGAGATATACAATAGGGCTACGCCATCTGTTGGGCCAGTGCCGAAACCACTTGCAACCAGCGCTATCGTAATCGTATCGCCGGGCAGATAACTTGGAGCACCGCTGCCGGGGTCGGTACCCTGAGGGTCAGGGCCGGCGATAATCTGAAGGTTTACCGATGCGGCCGAGGCCGCCGATGAAAACACAAAAACAACCGTCAAAAGTAATAGATACCTTTTCATAATGACTCTCCTTTCATTTCAAAAAAACCTATTTCTTTTCTCTGCGCAAATCCCTCGCCTAATAGCTGTACTATTTATCCTATAGAGCTGTTTTATAAAAGTCAAGAAAAATATCAGATATAATCGTTTTTTTTGTGGGTATTAAGGCAGGTTGCAAAGGCCATTAATGTGCAGACAAGGTGGGTCTTTTACTCAAACTGATAGTTTTTAAGTTTAAGATTGATGAACACAGGGTATTGAAATCAGCATTACATATTCTGTAAAATCCTTATGTAAACTAATCGCACGGCCAGAGAAAACCAACGCATGGGTCGTCGGGCGTAATCATATAGCACGGGTCGGCAGGTGGTCCGCCTGTCAACAGCCAGTTGGCATAACTAATATTGGCCTTAATCCTGTTATAATCATGGATATCGAAGTCACTGTCACTGTCAAGGTCCATACATTCATTATAGTTTGGGTCGCTGCATTCTATCAGGTACCACGGTTCAAGACTTTGTTGTTTGCGTTCCAAGCCGACAGAAACCAAAAGCACTAAAATCTCGGTAAAGTCATCGAAATCGATGTCGCCGTCATTGTCCGTATCTCCCGGACAGCACACCGAGACCACATGAATCTCCAGCAGCCCTGACACAGTATAAGCAGGATCGATATCATTAAAGCCAACATTCTTTAGACTTAGCCCGTCAAGACTAATTGTAATTATGCTTGAATACGTCAGATCGGGAATATGAAACTCGCACTCCCACAAAACAGCAGGGAAGGGTGTTACACCGTCCAAATCCCCAAAGGACATATAGCCAGCTATGTTCGAAATCAGAACACCACCTGAATTAACAATAGTACCTGGGCTAACGTCAAATCTATCCAGTTCGCTATGCAGTGAAGGCGCCGAAGCTATACCGTTGTTATCGGTCGTTATCGCGGCAACGTCCACAAAGCCAATGGTGTCGTCGGAAGAATTTGTGTAAAATCCCGTGGCATAAACTTGAATCGTAATAGTCTCGCTGGGCTGATAGCCGGCCAGATTAACATCTTCAGGAGCAACACGCAGCTCGACGTGGCCTGCCGCCGTCACCAGCGATGGAAACAACAAAACAATACCGAATAACAAAATCTTTTTCATTATCCCCGTTCCTTAGGTCAAAACAAGTCCGTCATACCGCTGTAAATTGCCTAATCCTATACTAAACTAATTGCATGGCCAGAGGAAACCAACTGTTGCATTTCCGGGCCAGATATTATAATTCGGGTCAGTTGTAGAGCCGCCTGTCAATAAGTAGTTGGCATAACTGATGTCACCCTTAATCTTGTTGTAATCACCGAGATTGTAAACACCATCGCCGGTAACATCACAACATACGTTCCAGAGAAAACCAACGCATGGGTCGCTAGGCCAGATATTATAATTCGGGTCAGTTGTAGACCCACCTGTAAGCAGATAGTTGGCATAAGCAATGTCGGCTTTCATCCTGTTGTAGTCAGCGAGATTGTAACAGCCATCGTTATTGGTATCACCCGAGCAGCACGCCATCTGAATTTCCAGCGGCCCTGATACGGTATATGCCGGCTCGATGGTCTGATAGCCAATGTTCTTCAGTACCAGACCGCTCATACCGATTGTGATTATGCTCGAAAGCGGCGCATCCGGAATATGAAACTCGCACTCCCAAAGAACCGCCGGGAAGGGCGTTATGCCATACAAATCCAGTCCTTTATTACCGTGGATATCTTCGATTAAGACACCGCCGGAATTAACAATGGTACCGGCACTGGAGGTGGGATCCTCCAGTTTAGGATGCAGAACCGGTGCCGAAGCCGTCCCGCCGTTATCTGTCGTTATCGAAGCAATATCCATAAAGCCAATAGTGTCGTTGATGTCGTTGGGATAATCCGTGTAAAAACCTGTGGCATAAAGCTGAATCGTAATAGTTTCGCTGTTTGAATAACCACTTGTATTAACGTCTTCAGGAGCAATCCGCAGCTCGACATGACCCGCCGCCATCACCGCAGAATAAAAGCCCAGAACAAACCAAAATAACAAAAGCTTTTTCATCATCCTCAATATTGGCCCCAAATATAACAAACTCCTTATATAATCATTATTAATTTTAGCAAAAGTCTGAGCAAAAATCAAGCAAATTATTGAAAGCTATGAGTTTTTTAGCCCGCCAAGGCCGCCCCCCAAAGGCCGATAAAAAGCAGAACAATCGGGATTTTTTACTGCCTCCAACACCGAAAAAACAGCGCAAAGCTGTTTTGATTGGCATTTAAATAAAAAGAAAAGAGGCAAGTCATTGACTTGCCTCTTTGGAATCCTAAGATTGTTTTTGGCTGCCTGCCTGGCCCTATTTACGGCGACGCAGGAACAACCCGCCAAGTCCCAACAACGCGATGGTCATCGGCTCAGGTGTAACGTGAATCTCCAGCGCTCCACCATAAGTATAGGTAAGACCGCTCCCGAATTTGTTGTCAACATTAAGATCCGTAAGGTCAATCGAGATAATGGAGGAATGCTGCAGGTCCGGAATATGGAAATCGAACCACCACAGATCACCTGCATCTATACCAGTGTAATCAGCGACCGCCAAAGAACCATCAACAGTCGAAATCAGAACGCCGCCGGAATTCACAAGAGTACCTTTATAATGTAAGTCGGCTTTAAGCTTGGTATGCAAATCCGGGCTGGCTGCTGTACCGCCATTACTCGTTGTTGCACTGGCAATTTGTATCTGGCCTACACCATCATTCGCACCGGTGCCGAAACCACTTGCAACCAGCGCTATCGTGATAGTATCACTTGGTAGATAACTCGGAGCGCCACTGCCGGGATCGGTGCCCTGAGGTGCGGGGCCTCCGACAATTTGAAGATCCACTGAGGCTGCCGTCGCCATCGAAGAGATGGCCAGGACAAGCACTAAAACAAACAACTTTTTCATCATACTTCTCCTTCCAAAAAAAGTCGAAACTAATTTACTAAACATCCATAAATCTTGAAAACAATTCTAAGCTACGGACACATTAAGGACATGGCCAGAGAAAGCCAACTGTTGCATTTCCGGGCCAGATATTATAGTTCGGGTCACCTGTGCCGCCTGTCCATAAGTAGTTGGCGTAACTGATGTCGCCCTTAACCTTGTTGTAGTCTGCGAGATTGTAAACTCCATCCTTGTTAATGTCACAACATATGTCCCAGAGAAAGCCAACTGTTGCATTACCTTCCCATATGTTATAGTTCGGGTCACCTGTGCCGCCTGTCCATAAGTAGTTGGCGTAACTGATGTCACCCTTCATCTTGTTGTAGTCGGCGAGATTGTAACAGCCGTCGTTGTTAGTATCGCCGGCGCACCAGGCACATCCAAGACCTGCGATAGCCACAACCTGTGGCAGATTGGTAGTGAACGGAGGACCTGAGTCTTCCGAGCTTTCACCGTTCTCCAGCACTATACCGGCACGGCTCACGTTAGTCCTGATACACAGATTGCAGGGAACCTTGCTGAGTATGAGCTTGCCCAAAGTGCCGGTCTGTGCCGGACCCGAAACTACGCCCGCCTCATAAAGCGAGCCCATCTCGGTGGTAACACCGTTGCTGTCAAGGCCGGGCAGGGTGTCGCTCGGCAGGTCGGAAAGCTCGGCAATAGGTGTGCCGTCGTTGGTGACAGCACCGGACGCGTTAATCACAATCGTGCCCATAAAGATGCCATAGCCCTGGACAGTGCTGTTACACTCGCCTTTGTTATAATCCGCAATGCCGATAATGTTACCATCATCCACCCAGATGTCCAGAGCAAAAGCCCTGACGTTACTGTCCTCTGTATTAGAATACGTGATGTAAACTTGACAGGGGTCAGTGTCTGACTGGACGGCATTGATGTTAACAACTGCCATCGCGGGTGCGGCGAGCAAAAGCACCGTCAAAACAAACAGAATCTTTTTCATAATGTAACCTTCCTTTCTTTTCTTCTCTGCAGAGCTACGCACTCTGCGCCATTTTGGTTTCTAACTTAAGGTTTCTCCTGATTCAACCTTAATCCTGCCCTGAGAAAAAATTTCTCTGTCACGTTCATTCATTGTACCATCACCCTTAGTACCTTTAACTGAATAGAACGTCCCGGCCGACAGGACAACCGGGCTATATCTCTTATATGCCCATTCCTCCTTTCTCGCCTATTGGCGAATTTTGCGCGTATAAGGATATACGCACCACGTTTTTTAACCGGTGAAGGTTAAATGTAAGATAACACGAAAGCCAATTTAAATCAAGAACAATTTTTAAATATTTTTTAAAAATTTTGCAAATTAAGGAGAAAGGCGTACAAAGGCCGGCTGAACGCCAAATCACCCTTTTTTGCCTGCTCAACGCTGTTCCCATTGCTGTTTTCATACTTTCACTGTTCCCCAATGGCCAAAAGGCCTCAAAAAATGCTGTTTTTACCTCGTTGTTGTGCTTAAAAAACTCATATCAGTGTTTTTCCACTAAATAACCCCCAACCTGATGACACTATTTAACCAAATTAACATCCAAAAGTCAAGTCTTTTTTACCCAGTTTTTGCCGTCAACCGAAAAAATAACTGTTTTCCGCCTGTTATCAAACTACACGGCAATAACCAATTGTGCCGTTATTAGCGTATAAATAGGTGTTCTGCAATGGGACGACCTGGAAAACGGGGGTGCTGCAAAAATTTTTGTGATTTTGCGTCTAACTTTGCATTCCGCCCGATTCTATGTTATTGTTTTTCTGCCATTATGTACAATTTTCTAAAAGGACGACTTGTTGTTGTAAGGATTGCCCTGCTGGTGGCGGCTTTGACATTGGTTGCCATCGGCATAGCTACCATTTATTCTGTCGGCCACCCGGCCGAGTTCAGTCTCGCCAGCCAGACAAG
>Ga0180432_10003918_pt1 | contig 20854 bp, 29 predicted proteins | sample SS_ome_10_FD_132414 | JGI IMG/M metagenome (GOLD analysis project Ga0180432, IMG submission 132414) | Hypersaline lake sediment archaeal communities from the Salton Sea, California, USA - SS_1_MS_2 metaG | ecosystem: Environmental > Aquatic > Non-marine Saline and Alkaline > Hypersaline >...
CACGAATCGGTAGCGATGCGAGATGATCATGATTCAGCGATCCTGCAAAGGTAGTCAGTCCAGCGCTTGCCCATGGCCTCGGTCGTAAATTCCCGCCGGGCCAAGTCTCGAGCGCGTGCGACCGTCGACGCGTTGTCTGCTGCGACGGCACGGCGGACAGCGGCGGCAAGTTCGGCGGCCTTGGATCCGACGCCCACCCGCACCACAAGCGGCCCGTGCTCCGTCTCCAGCTCCGGCACGGCCCCCACCGGTGTCGACACCACGGGCACGCCGGCAAGCCACGCCTCGATCATGGCGAGGCTGAAGCCCTCGGAGGGCGACGCCAGCAGAAAGCAATCCATCGCGGCGAACAGGTCGCCCAGGTGCTCGGCGCGCTCCACAAAAACCGGCTTGGGGCGAATCTGTCCAAGTCGCCGGGCGGTCGCGGCTTCCTGCTTCGGCGCGTGGCCCACATAGAGAGCCACCGCCGGCCGGCAACCCGAGCACCGATTGAGGTGCATCACGGCCTCATTGACCGCCTCGGGCCGTTTCCCGGCAGCCAGTCGGCCGACGTAGCCGACCACCACGGCCCCGGCCGGGATGCCCAGCCGCCGGCGGGTCACGTCTCGGCCGGCCCGGGGCTCGAGCCTGGCCGGGTCGGATCCGTTGTAGATCACGTCCGCCTCGACCGGCAGGAAGTCGGCGACGGCCTGTGACACGGCCGTAGCGTGAAAATCTCTGAGCGTGCCGAGCCGGCGGAGGTTGTTCGCGGCCCAAGCATCCATTCCGTGGCCGCAGAAGACGGTCCGGCGAGACGTCCCCGGCGGGGGAACCGACCAGCACACAATGACATCCGCCTGATTGACGACGGCCCGAACTTGAGCCGGCTTGGTCAAGATCGGCGCTGCTTCGCAAGCTTTGGCAATCAGCACGTCGTCGCCGTCGTCGTTCGAGACGGTCACGGCCAGCAGGTTGACCCGTGACGGATCGAGGTGGCGGGCCAGGTCGACCACCCAGCGCTCCGCTCCGCCAACGTTGAGCGCGTGCGTGTGGATCACGACCTTCGGCCGGCCGGCCAGGCGCTCGAGTCGCCCGCCGGTCCACTCCTTGCAGTCTCGCCGCAGAAGCCGAGCAACCAGCACATGCCGGCGATCGCACCCGTGATCCCGGCCGCAATGGTCACCTCGCCACCGGTCGCACGTCTGGCAGATGGCCAATCGATCGAAGGCCGCCGACAACGGCCGCACAGGCTGGCCGATCGTGGCGAGTTTGGCCAACTCATTCCGCAGCATCGCGGCCGGCGTAACTCTCGGGGTCGTCGCTCCGGTTGCGGGCGAGCCAAACGGCACCCATCCGCCGGCGAGCGCGTCGTGGTATGCGTTACCTGGCCCCTGTTGGCAGCCGCGGCAATGGGGTGGAATTACTTCCACAGCAAAACGTGGACACGGTCCGCGGGCGGTTTGTGGGCATGTCATGGGCGCAGAATCGTTGAGGTGAACGAGGGGGCCGTCAAAGAAAAGCAGTCGTCGGCGGCCCGGCATCCCTCACCGGGCAAGGCGCTGTCCGTCGCAAAGACGAGTTGGAACGGGTCGCAGGATTCTGACACAAGCTCCCACTCGGCGCGCATGGCGTGGCTCTCCGAAGTGCAGCCGCGGGAGTTTGGCCGATAGGCCCGGGTCCACCAAAGCCGCCAATTGATCGCATCGTTGGGCCGGTGCACACAGTAGAGGTGGAGCTGCATATCGGCCCACGTTTGGATCGTGCAACCGTAGTGCGGAAGAACGAGGGCCGAATTCCAGTATGTCCAGGACCGATAGACACGGTGCAGGGTAATGGTTGACGCCGGCAACTGCACGCAGTCGACGGCCTCGAAATAGAGCGAAAAGGAATCAGGTAAGCAGGTCATCCGGCAATGACTCCACAGCGGCAGCCGTACCACGGGCAGGTGGGATTGTGGACGTAGTGGTCCGAGGCCACGACATTGTCGAAGTAGATGGCTCGCGGCCCGCCGCCGTGGCCGAGGCCGACCTTGTTGGGCGGCGTCCAGCTCACGGACTGGCATTGCCAAAGAACATACGCCGCACTGTCGGCGACCGTGCCGCCTATTGCCAGCGTCTCCCGGTCATAATGCAGAGTAAAGGAACGGGCGCCGAGGAACGGTTCACGTTTCGTTCCGCAGCCAGCGATCACTTCTACGTCGTCCGAGAACCATGCCCCGCCGGCGGCGCGGATTGATTGCTTCCAGTACAAGCCATCCACCTCGACACGGGCTACCAAATACGCGGCCGGGTCCGCCCAAGCGAGATAGAGGTCGTAGGCGTCGCCCTGTTGTGGCGCGACCACGTCCACGGTCAGGAGCCCACTGCCCAGGGCGTCGGGCAAGGCGGACTGATGGATCGCGTAGCCGGCCGTCAGCTTTCCCCGGCCGTTACTGATGCTCGCCGTCGCGGCCGATGTGTCCCAACCAGACCCCCAGCCGGACACTGTATTCTCCCGCTCGAAATCGTCGGTATACTCGACACAGGCGCGATTGCAGCAGCATTTGCGTCGGCTCATGGATCAACTCCCCGAGCCAGCACACGTACCCTGTTCCTCGCCGGGGCAGCACAGATCGTCAATGATCACGATCAGTTCGCCAGTGCTCGCCCGATAGGCCCACCCCTTGCCGAGTCCACCCACGCCGGCTGTGTGCCCCACGTCGTTCAGGTCGGCCACCAGGAGCGTATCACTGCAATCGGTGACGAGCCCTCCTCGCCCAGAGTTGAGCGACATATCCAGAGTGCGCCGAGCCGCAAGCACAAAGTCGCCGGAGAACTGCTCAAGCTCGGCCAGCAATTCAAAGTAGACTGGCCGTTGCCGCTTCGCGTTGTACCGCCCGCGTTGCCCACGCTCGTTCCGCCGCCGCCGTTCATGCTCGCGAACGGTGCGTGAGATACGCCGAACGGATTGATCATCAAAACCGGGCATCAGGAGAACAACGATTCAATGAGGTCGAATGCACGCTTGCGGTAGATTTCAAAGTCGAGATATTCGATGTTGTCGAACGTCGGGTTGGCCAGCTTATGGCCTTCCCCATCTAGCGGTACAGGCCCGCTGACTTCCTGGCCGTCGTCGTCGTTGGTGATGTTCCGCATACCGTCACCGGCCCCAGACCCGCTACCCGAGCCGCTGTCATCGATTTCGCGGAACCCCACGTCTTGCAGCACCAAGTCCCACGGCTCGAACTCGTCGCCGCCGCCACCGGTGCCGTATGCACTTGATACGGACGCACTCGATCCCGACCCGGAATCGTCCCCCTCGCCGCGATAGTGGATCGTGACCGTGAGCACGCGGTACTCGATATCGTTCCGTTCCTGCGGCTCCGACAGGTTGATGGCTGAAATCTTCGCCTCGCCCACGTCGATCGTCTTGCCGTCGATTTGATACGAGTCCGAATTTACCCCATCCTGGTACGCGAAGATCCACGGCGGAACAATGTTTGCCACATTCTTCCGTGTGACGCTTGTCCAACGGGAATCATCCTTGTCTGCCGGTGGGTCGAATGGATCACCCGCACTGTTGACGATCGCGTTGCCGTGAATGTCCCGCCACACCGGCGTCTGGAACGTCTCGGTGGACCACGAGGTTTTGGCTGGGTCGTTCAGTGGGTTTTCGTAGATGTCGTATTCGTTTGAGTAGTCGCACGTGATCTGCCACCACGTGCGCCCCTCGTTCTGGTCAGGCGTGACACCAATACATCGCAGTTCCGCATCGTCGGGATGGGCTGCCCCGATCTTCGGGCACGACGCGTAATCCATCACCACCGGGCTACGGTCCAGGTTGGAGTCGCACCTGCACCGGAACACGCGCGAGTCTTCCTTGACGACCCGCTCTGGCGTGAACCGTCGCCCACCGCCGCGGCCTTCTTTCGGTATCTCCTTCCATGACGCAGCAATCACGCTCATCGCGGAATACTCACCTCAGATTGCTTGTCCAGTTTGCGTGAAATCTTACCGAGCATGATCACCTGCTTGTCGCTGTTCTTGGCGACCTTCTTATCTCGCGACTCCTTGGCCCGATCACCGCCGCCACGCATGGCGTTGACGACATTGCTGTAGGCTTGCGCACTGCCGCGTGTCGCCGCGCCAGCGTATTTGCGTTCCGTGGCTGCCGTATTGGTCATGTCGCCTGGGCCGCCTCCGGCGAATGCGGCACCGAACGGATCAGTAGCCTTTCCGGCATTGGCCGTCTTCTTCCACTGGCCGGCCACCTGCCCCGAGAGCGTCGGCAATTCGCCCGTCTGCTGCTTCCACTTCTCGGTCTGCTCAAGCGACTTCTTGCCAATGCCAGCCATTTTTTGATCGTGTTGTTTCTGCAATTCTTCAAGCCGCTGATTGGTGCGATGCTCGCCTTGAATCCGTAGTCGCTCAAGTTCCGCCATCGCTTGGCGAGTGGAATCGTTGACAATGTTGTTCTCGTCTTCGGTGGTCAGGTGCCACGTTCCACCCGACATCTCCGTCTTCATCTTTTCCAGCTTGATTGCCATCCTGGACAGCCACGGCGTCACGGTCTTGGTGACACCCTGTTGCATGCTGTTCCAGAATCCACCCCACCAGCCGCGCAGCCCCTCCCACGTCACCATGAACGTGTTCTTCGCCTGTTCCCAAATCGCTTCTAGTGCGTAGGCCGTTTGGTAGAACAGGTTGACCGCGCCGGCCTTGAATCCGTCGACGCTGCCAAGCATCACGTCAAGATTACTGACCACGGTGGAAAACGCCGACTTGGCGCCGTCGGCAAGAGGACCAAATACGCCATGCAGTGGTGCAGAAATCTGCTTGATGCCGGCCCAGATGTTTCCGAGCGCCTCACGCACCGCACCGCCAAGTGTCTTGCTGACAACCTTCGCGCCAGCAATCAGCTTTGCGAAAGCCTGCCCTGCCGCGGGCACCAACTTGACCAGTTTGCTCAACAGCGGCGTAACTACTGGCAGCAGCTGTTGTCCGATCGCCACACCGGCATCCGATACCTTCCCTCGCAACGCCTTCATTTGGTTGGCGAATGAGCCCGCCGAGCGAATCGCATCCCCTTGCGCTGCCGTTGTGCCCCGCATGATGATATTCAGCCGCGCTTGCACCTTGGCTGCGTCCGAGGCCGCGTTAGTCTGCTTCTTGCTCATACCCTGGCTGAGCAATTCCTGCTTGACGGCCGCCTCTGAGACAATGACGCCATACTTCTTCATTGTTTCGCCGCTGCCGGTCATGGCGGCCTGCAAGTCGCGCAGCACAGCCGCATCGGACAGGTTATTGAAACTGGCCAAATCAACGGACAGCTTGGTCAGCGTCTGTGACATCTTGCCGGCAGCGCCCGCCTCGAACCCCAGCGGCACAAACAAGTCCTGCGAGGACGCCATAAAATCAGCAATCTGCTGCTTCGATCGCCCGGCCTGGTCAGCGTAGTTGTCGCCCCACGCCTTTACGGCCTCAGCGTTCCTGCCGAAGACGACATTGAACTTGTTCATCGTCTCTTCCATATCGCTGGCCGCCTTGATGCCGAACACAGCCGCAGCGGCCCCCGCTGCCACGCCCACCTTGGCAACCTGCGCCGCCGCAGCCCCGGCGGCGCCAACAAGCCGCCTCAAGCTACCCCGACCCCGCGACACGCCAGACTCAAACGGCCTCGTGTTCATATTCAGGGTCGCGACCAAATCACCGATTGCGCTTCCCATGAGGCATTCCTAATCCTACTGCTGCCATTGAGGCGGCTGCGTTCGGGCTCGCCTCGTGTGCTACGGTCTTGGTTTCTTCGCCATTGAGCGGGTCAAAATCGTCCGGCTCCCATTGGCCTCCGAACGCGTTCGCAACGGCCGTCAACCCAAACTTCAGGATTTCCGCGATCCGTTTCAGTTGATCCGGCTGCAACTGCCGGAATGCCTTCCAACCGGCCATCACGTCGGGTGTGATCGACCGCCGCATGGCCAACACGTCGACCACACCGTGTGAGTCTGCTAACTCGTAGGCGAATCGCAAGGCGTGATCGTCTCGGAGTTTTTTACCAACTCCTCCACGTCGGCCGTGTTGATGCCAACATGCTTTGCACACTCGTCGTACAAGAATGAGGTGTCCATCCCATCGAGTTTGGCCAGTTTGCTCACCTCGCCGTCCGGCACGAGCGGGTTTCCTTCACCATCAACCAGACACATGGCGATCAGCAATCGGCTGGCCGCTCGCAGCCGTGCCGCCCGTTGCTTCTCGTCCTTCGCCGACACAACGCGCGTCTGGTAATCCGACACCTCCTCCTCGAACAGCGAGCGAATCCGCACGGTCAACCCGCACACCGGCAGGGTCACCTTGTCAAACCGCCGCTTGCCGCCCGACGCCGCCAACTGTTCAAACGTCGCTAACTCATTCGTCGAACTCATCAAACACCAATCCTCCCTCGCTGTGGGTCGCGTTCGGCCCCGGCACATGCGTCCCGTCCGGGTAATATCCCGTCATCAGGCCGGCGTCGAACGCCTCGAAGTCCTCGGGGTGAATCCCCGCCGCTGTCCGGCGCTGGGCATGCTGGGCCACCGCCATTTGGTGATCCGTCATGCCCGCCGCCTGCTCACACTCTTCGTCTGCCGGCACCGCCGCACCCCGACGCACCAACCGAAACGCGTTAGGGTGCTCAATGATCGTTCCGGCCGGCACCTTCCGATCTGGATAGGCCGTACACTCGCCGCCGCTCCTGCATGTCTCACACATGCAATCCAGTTCAATAACTGTTCTGCATTTCATCGCACTACGTCTCCTGTGTTTGTGTCACGCATCAGGCCGCACTACCGGCCCCAGAGCTACCGCCTGACGGGAACACCGGAATCTTGCTGAGCTTGATGCCGAAGTTCGCCTTGAGTCCGTCGTTCAGGGCAACGGTCGGCGAGAAACTGAATCCCGCGCCGTCGAAGGTCCACTGAGATGTTTCCGTGTCGGCGAACGTCAAAATCCACGCCTCGTCTTGCGGCACACGCAGCAGTTCCAGCAAGTCGCGGTGCGCGTCGAGGCCGGGATCATAGAACAACTCGCCTGACAGCGAGCCGCCCTCGGTTCGCCCCGTGTTCTGGTACGGAATGCCCGCATCTGTGTTGTCGAGCGCATCCGCCTCGAACGTTTCGCTCTCCATGTCGGGTCCGTCCAAAGAGATGATCTGAGCGACGGCCACACCCACGCTCGCAATCGTCTGCTTGAGGGACGTGCCCTTGCATTTCACCTTTGCCACAGGATCACCTCCTAGTCTTGGCTTCCTTCTTCAGTTGCTTCCGCGCCTTTTCGGCGCCCGCCGCAATCGCTGCCGGCGTGCTGGCCGTAACGGCCCGCGGCACGACGCCCTTGAACACCGGCTTGATTCGGCCGACGCTCTTTCCTGTGGATGTTTGCGTTCGCTCTGTTGTGCCGAGAACGAACCAATGGATGTTGTGCTTACTTACGCCGACGCCTTGGCCCCCTGCTGCCCGGGCAGATGCCGACGCCCTTTGTTTCTTGGTCATCTTGCCGACGCCCAACCCGGCCTTCGCCCCATACGATCCGTCCGGCTGCTTCTTGACCTTGGACCCCACCGCCTTGCGTGCCGCCCGTCGCAGTTCCGTTGTAGCCGGTGTGGCGTTCACCTGCTGACGAATCCCCTTACGTATCGGTCCCACCATCCCGGTCACCGCCGCACGGGCTACCTTCTTCGAGCCCTGCGATTGCAAGTGCTTCAGCTTCCGCTCCAGCTCCCTGGCTCCTTGCAGTGCTTCCATCACACCACCTCCGCCACGGGCTCATTGATCGGAAACTGGTTCCAGAAATGTTGAATCACCCGCTTACCACGTCCGCTGTTGCCGGCACACACGTCACTTCGCCCCTTGGCCTGCCCAACACAAAACCGCCACGGTGCATAGATGTGATACAGCCCGGTTTCGTGCATCGCCCCAAGCTGATAGTCCACGTGGTGCAGCCGTGTGTTTGGTTCCGTCAGCGGCCGGTCAATCGCGTCCAACGCCTCTTCCGCGAATTTTGCTCGGATCGCATAACAGTGCGTCCGATTCACATACCGGCATCGAACCAACTTGTTCCGCACCTCACATACCGGCGCCAGTTCGTTCGTCCGCAAATGCTGCCCGCCAAAATAGACCTGATCCCAATCCGCTGGCAGCACAGCCAACGCCTCCCGGATCATGCCCATCGCCTTGTCGGCAAACACCGCATCGTCTTCCATGATCAGCACCGAGTCCCAGCCCTGCTTGAGCATTCGCTGCCAGATCGCGATATGTGTCCGCAAACAGCCCCAAGCGCCTGGCCCGGCCCCAAACCACGCCGGCACCTCGCACGCCGCACCGTCGACCGCACGCCACACCTGGGGCCGCACGAACGGCCACGCCTCGGGGAATCGGCCCCAAAACGCCGCCAGCCGCTCGGGCCGTCGCTCCAGGTTGATGACGAATGTTCGATCGAACATCACACCGCCTCGGTCTGACTCATGACAAAACTCAACTCGACCGAAAACCAACTCCGCTGGCTGTTGTCGCCGCGCCGGGTGATCGTCGGCGTCTCCGACTCCAGCACGGCGTCGAACGTGCCGCTGTATCCTGCGAGCCCTGTGCCGGGGCTCGTTCCGTTCCGCTTGACCGCGTCCGCCAGGCTTCTCGCATCACCTGGCGAGGTGGCCCGGCAACTGATATTCACGTCCGAATAGGTCAGGCCACCGACTCCAGTCAGGTCGTTCTGTGGCCGATCCTGATCCACCTCGACGATGATGTGCGCCGCTTCCTTGTTGTCTCGATCATCGAGCATGTACGGCCGAATCAGCGCGTCGTCATCGGTCCCCACAAGTGCCGTCACCGCACTCATGTTGAGCAATGCCGTTCGGATGTCGCCCTCTAAACTCATGCCGTCGTCTGCCTCGCTGTGAACCACAGCACCCGCTTCCGGCCGTCCGGATCATAGATGCTTTCGATGTTCAGTCGCTCGCCCGTGTTCAGCACCATCCACATGGCGGTTGTGATTGCCGCGGCCGTCGCGTCATACCGCAACTCGCCCTTCCACTCGGTGTTCGGCTCCTGGTGCTCTTGGACCGGCTGCTCTTTGCCACGCACAGGCCACACCTTGAGCCACCGCGTGCAATACTCCGTGGCCGACTCGTCAAAATGCCCATCCGTGTCCGCTGTTTGGCTGCTCAATTGCTGATACACCACCGCCTTGCGGTTGTATCGCTCTTGCTTCCTCGAACATGCCATCGCCTCACCTCTTCGCCGAATACGGCCCCAGCAATCGTCGAGCTACCTGCAGCAGTGCGTCGTCGCAATTCCCGTCGTACCGATAGGCCGCGTAGGCTTTCACGGCGTTGCGAATCGCTTGCGGAATGTCGTGCCGGTCGTCGCCGTAGCCCGCCACATAAGTCACCGTCACCGCGTCGTCTTGGTCCCGCACGGACGGCCACGACTGGCTATGCTTCAGCCGGCACACGCCGATACCGAGATGGTGGCCAAGCTCGTACACATCGGTTGACAGCGTCTGCGAGTCGCCGTTGCTGTCGACATAGACCACCGACGTGATCGACTGCACCGGCGGCCACCGCAACTCCAACTCGCCGCTGAGCGTCCTGAACTTCTCGGTGACGGTTTGCGTGATGAGTGCCCGCCCAAGTTCGTTCGCTTCGGCCCACTGCCTCGCCTCGGTGATTAGGTGCTGCAACTCGGGATCGTGGTCCGTGTAGCTGACTCGCAGTTGTTCCTTCAGTTCATCAGCCAGGATCGGTTCCTTGGCCGGATCGCTGCGGGTTGACTGGACGCACTTGAGCACGGCACCACTCCTGTCAGGCGGCTAATAAACTGCGGATGTGGGGCTCGTTTTGGGACAACCTCCACGAGCCCCACTCCACAGGAGAGGCGCTATCACGCAATCGCCGTCGGCGGAACGGCCTGGCCGTAACGCGGCTTGCTGAGAATCGCGATGCACGCTGCGAAGCATTCACTGGCGGCGCTGGAAATCGCCGGCGTGATCCACTGCTGACCGTCGGTGAACTCGTCGGCGTCCATCTCAACGACCACCATACGGTCCTCGTAGGTGGCCGCCGTCAGCGTCAGTGCGGCCGATGTGGCCTCACTCCCCAACGCATCCCCACTGGCCGCCTTGAGGTCCGCCGCCGTCGCTCGGTAATTGAACGTCTCGGCGGTTGTTTTGGTGCCTGCCGTAGCACCCGAGTTGACTGTCAGGACGGCATCGCCGGTCAGTTCGCCGAAAATGAAAATCAGCGTAACGTGGCCGTAGTTTTCCAGTGACACACTGTCACAATCGGCACCCGCGGCGTGGTCTTCCGCCTCCAGCATCGGGACGATTTTGGTTTGTTCGCAAAGTCGCATGTTTACTCATCTCCACTCGGAGGTTCATTTGTCGTCACAGCCGCGAGGATCTTCTTTTTCGTCGCGGCACCAATGCCCTTAATGACCATCAGGTCGGGGCAGGACAGCACGGCCTCGGGCGTAGTGAGGCCGTGCTGGGTCAGTTTCTCGATCCAATCGGCATCAAGGTTGCATTCCGTCAGCAGGCGAGCAGCCGGCCCGCTCGCTTCCTCTTCCGGTTCCTCTGTGGCCACCGGCTGCTCCTCGACCAGCACAGCCGCCTTGATCCGCAACCACCGACCCAGTGATGCCTCGTTGTCGACTTCCATTTCGTCGCCAACCAAGTGGATCACGTCATCTTCCCACTGGGTCGTTTTACGGATGAACCGGATTCGCACGGGGACACCTCCTTTACGATCGCACCGCCAACTTAACGATCGGGCTCAGGTCGTTTCCGCCATCGAGCGGAGACAGCGGCGTGTCCCAGGTCGGTTGGCCGTCCACCCGATAGGTCACGCGGAACGTCTCCTCGTCCGTGGTGAACCGAACGTGAATCGAACTGGCCGTCTTGGGCCCGCCCGCCTTGTCTACCAGCACATAGCTGGCCGGGTCCCACAGAATGATGTCGCCGACCGTGCCGACCGACTGGCAATACTCAACCGGAATCACCGGCCGCCCCATCAGAATCCCGTACTGCCCCTGGTTCAGCAGCGAGCCGGCCGGGTAGTAGAGCGGAATGCCATCGACCGAGGTGCTTTCCGAACCGAACCGCCCCGCCAGGGTGGCCGAGAACAGGAACGGTTCGACCGACTGGTTGACCAGCCACACGGCCGTCTTGCGGCACGAGGCGAACATGAGCGACCACATGGCGGTCAGGTTGTCACCCCAGACGGTCGCGGCTGTCTGGTTCGTGATCTTGGCTGCCGACACGCCGCAATTCGCGGCGATCAAGCCAAGCATCTTGTTCGATCCATTGCCGTTGACGATGCCGTTTTCGACAGTGAACACCAATTCCTTGGTGAGCAGGTTTTCAAGGAAGGCGCCGGTTGCTGGCGCGTCTTCGAGCATCTCATCGGTGACGTACCCCAAGGCTCCCGCCTTGTGCAGCGTCAGGGTCATCTGGCCGACCTTCGGCTTGCTGTCGGTGATGGCGCTGGTTTCTCCGGTCCAGTAGCCACGCACGCCACCGGCACGGCTGCCATCTGCTCGACTCGACTCATCCACCCGTGGCAACTTGATCGTGTTGCGTTGTAGCGGCAGGTAGATGCCATCACTCTTGACCCGATTGAGAAGCTCTCCCGTGTTGTACATCTTGTCCAAGATGCGACTGGAGAACTCGTCGGGAATCAGGAAGCCGCCCAGAGAATCCACGTCGGATCGCATGCCTGGGGCGGCGGCAACCGGCGTCAGCCGCTGGTCCGTCATATTCGGCACAATGGCCGCCTCGCGGACCTTGAACAGGTACTCTCCGAAGTGGGAGAACTCCCCGCTCGCCTCGCCGCCAACCACGCGAACATTGCCGCTGGCATTGCCAACCGCCGTGGCCCCATCGTGGCCAACCACTGCCGTCTGTTGCGGCTGATGCTGGTCTTCCCACTGGTCGGCCGTGTTGATGCTGGCACGCAAAGCGGTCTGCCGCTTCTGAGCCTCGCGGGCCGCCTCGATCTTGGTTTCAAGTTCCTTGGCCGCGGCCAGGTTGCCGTTGATCGTGGCTTCTTCGTCCTCGCTCAAGCCGCGGTCTTCCTCGGTGGCCTTCGCATCGATGGCCTTCGCTTCGTCCAGCAATCGCTTGCGTTCGGCAAGCATTTCCTTAATGGTCATGGGCTTCTTCCCTTTCTCGTCGGGACAGAAGCGCATGAAGAAAGGCGCACGGCGTCCCGACTTTCATGCGAGTTGCAAAAAAGTCACAACGTCGTGCGCCTAGGCTAAGCAGACGCAAGATCGCTCTTATAGCGAGGTTTGCCGATGAGACTAAGCCACCGATTTACGTCGCCACGTAGTGTTCAGTGTGTAATTATCCGCACGTGGCGGAACCTTGCTAGATTGTCTTTTGTCAACCGTCCGCTTGAGGGACGGTGATACCACGGGCCGTGCCGGGGTGGCGATGAATGACGCCTTTCCTCGCGAGGGCCTTCAGGTGGCCCGCGGCCCCGTTGACGGACACCCCCAAATCGTCCGCCAACTCACGCACGGTCGGCGGGAATCCGTTCGCCGCGATATACCGCTTGATCGCCACCAGTGTGGCGGTTTGCCTTGTTGGCAATTCCATCCCTTAGCCCTCCAATTCCGGCCCACACGCCTCGGCTAGTGCAATCCGGGTGGCCGCCGTCGTGCGTCGTTTCGATCCAACCGGCGGCATCACGCCGGCTAGCAACTCGCCGAGCGTGCAAATTCCGTCGACCATCCCGACCCGCTTCGCTTCGGCCGCGTCCAGCATCCGGCCCTCGCCGAAGTCGTTTCTGACGGTCGCCTTCGTGACGCCCCGGCCGGTCGCCACGCCATCAAGAAAGTCGTCATAATACCGATCAACACCCTCTTGCAGGTGATCGCGGGCGTCGTCGTCGAGCGGCCCGAATGGATGCCCCTCGGTCTTGTACTTGCCGGCCGAAATCATCGTGATGTCCCAGCCGATTTGCTTCAACGCCTCCGAGGCGTCGATGTGCATCGTCCACACGCCAATCGAGCCCACTTCGCTGGACGGCTGCACAAATAGTTTTGTGGTCGCCGTAGCCAACCAATAGGCCGCGCTGGCCGCCTGCGCCTTCACGTGGCCATAGATCGGTTTGACCTGGCTCAGGGCGCGAATCGCTCCCGCCGCCTCCGGCACACCGAACACGATCCCGCCGGGTGAATCAAAGGACAGAACCACCGCTCCCACGTTTGGCGAATCGACCAACCGGGCGAGCAGCCCCACCAGTTCCTCCGTGAACACGCCGCCCCAGTAATCCGATCCGCGATGCTGGGCCACGCCACCAAATACAGGCACGACCGCCACCGCCCCTTGCACTTTCGGCAGCCGTGGCGCGCCGGCCTGGTCGGCATCCACCGCAAACTCGACCGTCTCCTCTTCCAGTTCCGGCGGCTCCTCGAACAATTCCCCCATCACGATTCGGTGGGCCAGTGTTTCGAGCGACTCACGCCGCATCGCCATCGGGGCATGGGCGATCCGGTCCAGTTGTTCGGGGGTTGGCTTCGTGATTGCTTTCGGCATTATTCCGTCTCCAGATAGGTCTTCGTTAGTTCCGCCAGCAGGTAGCTGGTATCAAGTGCCGCTCCGCCTGCGATGCCTCGCGCCGCTTGCAACTGGTGCTCTGCGTACCGACTACCGAAGTCCGCCGGCCGCTCACCGGCTGGCTGGCCTGTCAGTCGTTCCATGCTGCACACCACAGGCTCTAATTCCTGCCGCACGCAATCAGCATGCTTTTGAAACCATTCGTCACACCAAGCGTCATATGCCTCCTGCTTGCTCTCGTATCGCTTGAGGGCGGCATTGACTGATCGCTCCTCCTTGGTGACCACTCGGCCCGCCGCCTCTGCAAACAGCGGCCCGAACACGGCCACGGCGTCCTGCGTTGTATGGCCAGCCTGCTCAGCGATTGCCTCTGCCACCTCGCTTGCAAACGCCCCAGCGTCGGCCTCCCGCGATTCAGCCGGCACGTTGACCACGATCACCGGCGGCGGTTGTCGTTCGACCTGCCGCGCCGTCCCGCCCTCAGTAGGCACCACGGCCGTGCCATCCTCCGTCAGGGCGATCGTGTTCAGCGGCACACGGACCTGGTCGCCGCCAGGCACTGAGTTCAACTCTTCCCACTCGCGAACATCATTGATCGAGAACCAGCCCCACTGCACGCCGGCCGCGTAGAATTTCGACCGGGCCTCCATATCGCCCCGCGCCAGCCCCGCCAGGTTGTGCCGCACGTACAGCCGCGAATCCGGGAAGAACTGCCGCTTCAGCACGGCCTCGGTGGCCTTGCATTGCGGCAACAGCGAGTCTCTGACCCACGCGATCATGGCCTGTTCGATCGCCGTGTACTTGCCAGGATCAAGCTCCTGGATCATGACCGGTGGCGTGTCGAAGATCGAACAGATTTCGATCCGGTTGAATTTCCGCAACTCCAAAAGCTGCATGTCATGGTTAGGCATGCCGACCTGGTTGAACGTCACCCCTTCCCGCAGCCGACCCACCCTATGGGCGCGGGAGGCGCCCTGCCACGTGCGGTTGAATTGTTGAACCAACGCGTCCTGACGCTCGTCGTCCAGGCCGATGCCAGCCGGGAATTCAAGAAACCCCCCCGGCTGCGCGCCGTTGCCGAAGAACGTGTTGGCGAACGTCTCGGCCGCCATCGCGCCGGCAATCGTTTCCTTGGACTGGATCGGCGACACTCCAAGCACGCCATCAAGCACAAACGGTCCTGGGTCGTGCAGGTACTTTTCTGGCGTCAGTGTCGTGTCGTATTGGCCATTGGGATGGTGTTCCCAAAGCAAATCGCCATTGTCGGCGAATACGGGTTTGAGCCATTTTGACATGAGCGGGGTCAGTGCCGCCACCTTGCCCCCGTTCGTGTAGGTGATTTCAGAAACGCCGTTTCCCCAGGCGAGCCGATTGGCGTACATGGCAGCCCGCACGCCGATCCCGGTGCCCCGGCGGTTACCCTGCCACGTCAGAATCTCATTGAGCGGGTGGTCAACCGGGTGCGTCTCGCGCGGTCCCCGCTTCTCATACACATGCACCGGCAAGGTGGCCAACGTCTTGGCGTTTTTCACGATGCACGCCATCACCGTCGAAAAACGCATCGCCGTCTCCGGCGTCACCGCGATCCCGGCATGGGTCGCCTGCCCGAGCGGCTCATACCAAAAGTCGTCGGCCGGGCCCGGTGTCCCTGTTCCAGCGAGGATATCATCGAGCATCAGGTACTCTTTCTCTGAATGGAGTTGCGCGAGCCGATCACATCGGCCAACATCCACGCACCTACCAGCAACAACGCCGCCGGCGGATACACCCACCATGCTCCTGTAGCCGCGATCACCACTCCCGCCACCTCATAAGTTTGCCGAATGCGGCGGCGGCGTTTCTCGGCAACCGGCGGCGCGTATCGTCGCAGTTTGCCGAAGTCGTTTTGTAACGCCGTCAATTGCGACTGTAACTCCTCGATCACCACGTTCTGCGTCTCAGTCGCGTGCCGTGCAGCCCCCGCGTTCTGCTCCGCCGCGATGCACCGCCGCTCTAGTCGATCGTTTTCCGGTTCTTCCACGGAAACTCCGCCTTCGGCACCCGGCAGCCCAGGAACGGACACAACTTCTCCCATCGGTCGCCTCCCTCGATATCCATAATCAGCAACTCGTCAGCGGGTACGCCGCCAATCACCAAGCCGTTGTGCTCTCGGTACCGTCGCCGATACCAATACTCGTGCGGCTGCGGCACACCGAACAGCAAGCCGTGCATCGCCTCCGTGTAGCGGATGTGCTCAATGTCGCCACCCGTCAGGATCTCGTACGAATGCCACTTGATCGACTCCCACCACTTCTTTTCGTCGCGCACCGTCAGGATCACCTTGCAGCCGTACACGCGCCGCAACTCCCGCCAGTACATCGCCGCCGGGGCGTCCGTCACCGCGTCCACGTCGTCGAACACATGAAACGGCACGGTGCATATCTTCGGCCACAGGGTCATTCGCTCCGGTTCGTGATGGATCGCGTTGTAGCCGAGTATCCGCAGCGCCTCGCACAGCGTGGCCGTGCCCGTCCGCGGCATCCCGGCCCCTACGATTTGCAGCATCGCTGCCCCTTCGGTAGACTTTCGCTCATGAAACTGCCTCCCGCGTAGCCCGAATCGTTTCCCGCGACGAATACCCCAGGTGCCGAAAGTCCGACCGGTAGTACCGCACGGCCCGGCGACGCAACCCGTCCGTGTAGTACGTCGGCCATGGCTCATGTTTCGACGGCCGCCGCCCATCCTCATCGGTCGGCAAATCCGGCAGCCCGAATTCCTGCTGCAGCTCAGGCCACCGCTGCTCGATTTCCTCCAGTTTGATGATCCGGTCAACAATCAACTTGCCGTCCACATGCAACTGGGGCCACTGCGGCGCGTAGTGCAGATTGGGCTCCCTCGCCGTCCGCACGTACTGGGTGAACTCTGGAAACGGCATGTCCTCCAGCGGCCGAAACTCGGGGTTGTGCCGCACCTCCGCCACTCGCGGATTCTGCACATAGTCCGCCCAACACGACACGAGCCGCGCCATCGGGTGCCGCACCACCGTGAACACAAACAGTCCCGCCGGAATCTGGCTCACTGGCACCTTCCACGGCTTCTCCCACTGCACCACCTCGAACGGCACGCCTGCCTGCTCGGCAATCGCCGTCTTCACAGCCGTGCATCCCGCTTTGGCGATGTTCACGTAGGCATAGCCTGCTGCCTCGTTCACGCTCGCATAGGTTTCGGGAACATTCATCGCCGCCCCCTTGCCCGGTGCAATCGCCGGTTCTTCCTAAAATTGTCGCGGTTGAAACCATCCTCGCGGCCCCAGCACGTATCCGCTCCACGTCCTGGCGTTCGCTCTCCGTCACCCGGCACATGCGCTATGTGGCTCACGATCTTGTCACGCTGAATACCGAGCCCAGCCCGCTCGATATCCCGCAACAGAATCCCGTCATCACCACCGTACTCCACACACTCTTCGTCGTAGGGTATCCGCTTCCAATTCGCCGCCGTCATCGCCACCGTACCGGTACAGCCGTGATCGAGATGGCCCTTATAGCGTGTCACAAAGTCCTCAGCCATCAGATAGACCGGAATCACCGCCTGCTGTTCGGTCACATTGAACATCCGCGCCACCAACGGCCGCGGGAGCACGATATCCACATCCGTCGCCACGATCACATCGCACCCATCCGCAATCGCCCGCTGAATCCCCGCGTTCTTGGTCTGAGTCAGTGAAAACCGCCTGCGGCCTTGGATCATCGGCAACCGATCCAACGGAAAAACGACGCACGTTGCGTCAGATGGTAATTCGTGATCAACGTCCGATACCACGTAGACACGCAGGCGGTCCCCAAAGGACGCATACACGTCCTCATTCCATCGAAAATGATCCATCAGCCGTTCGACCGGCACCTTGAGGTACGAGACGAACACGACGGCAAGCGTATTGTCAGGCATGACTCGGCCACTCCCCGGTATCCGCCAATCCGTCAACCGCCCCGGACTCGTCTTGCACATATTGCCACCAGTCGCGAGCCTTCGGTTCCGGCCTCTCCCGCGGCGGCCCGTGACGCTCAATCGTCACTGTCACGTTCCAGCCCCGCCGCCCCCACGTCCATGGTTTCCACCACACGACCCGCGGCCGGGCTATCACATCACGCACCGTGTGGTCCAACGCACACAGCAGCGTTTCGTGCTCCGTTGCCCGCTCGATCTCACCAGCCACGGATTCGCACGTCCATCCCTTGTCAGAGCGTCCCATTACGCATCGCCTCCCGTGCCGCCTGTCCAATCCCTGCTGGCCCAAAATCCGACACCTGCCCGCACCGCATCCGGCACCGCAAGCACGCATCCGGCGAATCCGGGTCCATCGCCTGCCCACTGATCTGCCTCCGCACCTCCTGCCACCGCTCGATCAGTTCCGCCAGCGGCGTCTCCTGTACGTTCCCGATCGATGCCAACCCGCGCCAGTCGTAGCAGCACAGCCGGACATTGCCGAAATAGTCCACAATGAACTCGGTGAACATCCGCTGGCACGGCGCAAACCCGTTCGCCTCCTCGCCGATCGAGTGCAACCGATCATCCAGCCCCCACCGATGAAACTCCACCGCCTTGTTCGCCTTCCGCAGTGCCCGCCGATTCCGCACCGGATGCTTCTTGAGCCGATAGTCCGTCACATGAATCTCTGCGAACTTGGCGAACGCCGAACAATCCTCTGGCAACAGCGTCCCGTTCGTCCACAACACAAACTCCGCTTCCGGCACCTTCGCCGCAATCTTGTCCATCACCGAGAACATGCGATCGGCGGCCATGGTTGGCTCGTTGTAGTAGTGAAAACCTACCCGCCCCCGAAAACCGTGCTTCCGATACATCGCCTCCGCAACTTCAACGATCTTCCGATCCGGCACCGCCTCCCCCGACTTCACCGAGGCATACCGCTCTGGATGCAAGTTCGGGCAGCGCGAATGCACCTTCCCCAAGTTGCACTCCCGGCAAATCTCAAAAATCAGGTACTGCGTGAGGTTCACCCAAACACCTCGATATCATTCTCGGCATAGTACGACGGGCCAGCCACTGGCTGCGTCATGGCTCGCCCCACGGCCATCACCAGGGCGACCGCCAAATCAATCTTCTCGGGCGACCGGTCCTTGTCGAACTTGATGTTGCCAGCCGGATCACTCCGCGCCACCACATTCGACACGCACCACGCCAGTGGCCGGTGGCCACCATGCCGAATCTTCCGGTCCAGCAACAGCTTTTGCGTTTGCTTGATCGGGGAATTCATGGAAATATAGCCTTGGCGATGCTCTAAGACCTGGCTGCCTTGGAACTCATCACTCTCGACCAACTTGGTGAACACATAGCGGGCGTTGTGTGGGTCCATATTGATGTCTTGAATATCCCACTGCCATTCGTCACGCATCCTTCGGAGGGCAGCCCGCACGGCGTCATAATCCACCGAGTTGCCCTCGGTTAGGTGGATTTGGCCCATTCGCTCCCATGCCGTGTAGGGCACCTTGCGGTCGCGTTCCCGGCCGATCGCGTTGTCCCGCGGACACCAACCGAACGCCAGCACATCCATGAAGCCGTCGTCGGCAGGGAAGGCCGCCACCAATCCCGTCAGGTCATCCACGCTTGACAAGTCGCCACCGATCCAACATTTGCGCCCCCGGAATCGCTCCAGTACATCACCGCGGAGGCCCTGTTCGTCGTACCACTCGGCGCCCACGTTCTCGTCCCACAGCCCGGCCGTTAGCCACGCCTGCGCCGCTTCCACCCATTCATTGCAGTGCTTCCGCCGAAAGTTGTTTTGGGCCGCTGGCGTCTCTTGCGCCTTTTTGCGCTTTCGTCGCAAGTCCTCCACGAACACCGAGACGCCCAGGTTGGGGTTGGCCTTGATCCATTTAGTTTCGTCGACCCAGCTGTCGCCCTCGTCAAGCGTGAAGATGATGCCAAAGAACGTGTCATCGTCAACAATGTCTTCAAGCACCTTGATGGCGTACTGCCGCGTCTCCCAACAGATCGCTTCCGGATTTCCTCCTTCGCCAGCCGTTGTGATGGCCAACAGCAACGATTGCCGCCGCGCACCGGTGGCCGTGTCAAGAACGTCGTACACCTCGCGCGTCTTGTGGGCGTGCAACTCGTCCACAATGGCGCCGTGCATATGCAGGCCGTCCAGTGAATCCGCGTCCGATGCCAGCGGTCGATAAATGCAGTCGCCGTAAAGCATGTTGTCGCGCAGGATCTCGACAACATCCATTAATGACGACTTGCGGACCATCCGCTTGGCTTCTTCGTGGATGATTTTCGCCTGGTCCCGCTTCGTTGCTGCCGTGTAGACCTCCGCCCCGGGCTCAAAATCATAAACAAACAGCAGCAGCCCAACGCCGGCCGCCTTGGTGCTCTTGCCGTTTTTGCGAGCGACCTCCTCGTAGGCTGTCTTGAATCGCCGATACCACCGCCCCCGCTCCTCGCACCACTGCTGCCAGCCAAACAAGCTCCCGATAATGAAGCACTGCCAGGGCTCAAGGCGAACATACTCGCCGGCCCACTCCCCTTTGCTGTGCTTCAGGTGCTCGATAAAAGCAATTGCCTTTCCGGCTTCGTCGCGATCGAATTGCAGCCCCGGCTCGGTTCGCTCCTCATCCCGCACATGCCGGGCCACCGCGAGTTGCACATAGCGGCACGCGACAATCTCGCCCGACTGCACACCATCCACGTAAGCGTCGAACCGTTCCATCGGCTCGGCGTTGCGCAGGTCAGGCTGTGCCGCCATCATTGCCATCAGTTCTTCGTTCCCATTCGCTCGTGCAACATTTTCAACAGCGGATCATGGTCCTCGCCCTTCGCATTCGCGATCGCCATCCCCGCCCGGCTACTGGGCGTCATCCCGAATTCTCGGAGCAATTTGATCACACGTTCCCACGCCTTGTTTTGCACCCCCACGGCCGGATGTTGGATCACGTTTCCTTTGTCGGTAATCGACACGAACTTGACGCCGCCGTTTTCCTTGGCAGCGGCCTCAATCACCTCCCCCGCCTCGAAGTAATCGGCAAGAGCGTTGCACATCAGCCCCAGCGCGATCGTATCGAGTACGGTCAGCAGCCCCGACTCCTTCAGCCACGGCGAGATCTTGCGCCAGTGGTTCGCCGCCAGTCCCTGCACCCACGTTGGTTTTGTCGGAGCCTCGCTTGGCGGCGTCGGCTCATTCGCACGCCGATCCGCCCGCAATGTCCCTCGCCGCTTTGCCGTCTCACTCGGTGTTGGTTTCGGCCCACGCTTTCCCATAACCCCTCACCTCCATTACCCCCCCACCTCAAAACGTGCCGAGAAAAACAGCGCGG
>Ga0180432_10003919_pt1 | contig 20851 bp, 12 predicted proteins | sample SS_ome_10_FD_132414 | JGI IMG/M metagenome (GOLD analysis project Ga0180432, IMG submission 132414) | Hypersaline lake sediment archaeal communities from the Salton Sea, California, USA - SS_1_MS_2 metaG | ecosystem: Environmental > Aquatic > Non-marine Saline and Alkaline > Hypersaline >...
CATACTTCTGCCTTCTGCCCCGCCGCAGGCGGGCAAGCTTCTGACTTCCCTCGCCGCACTGGACTCCGGCGTTGTGGCGTTGCCGATACTTCATACTTCATACTTCTGCCTTCTGCCTTCTTACTTCCCTCCCCGTTGCACGCCCGGGCCTTTGCGTTATAATCCCGCCGGAGGCCGGGGGCGTCCTGGCCGGACCACCGGGGGCTCTGACGAGGGCGCAAAGATGCTGGGTTGCGGCGACAGCGTTATCAGCATTCGGGACTTCGAGCGCGAAGAGATACTCCACGTCCTGTCAGCAGCCGCCCGCATGGAAGCCGGGGATCACTTTGGCCTGCTGGAAGGCAAGGTCCTGGGCACGATGTTCCTGGAGCCGTCCACGCGCACGCGGCTCAGCTTCACCTCGGCGATGCTGAAGCTCGGCGGGCAGGTGCTGGACTTCGGGGAGGCCGAGCACTCCTCCTTCAAGAAGGGAGAGTCGCTCAGCGACGCCGTGCGCATCGTGGCCGGCTACTGCGACGTGATAGCCCTCCGGCACCCGTGGGAGGGGGCCGCCCGGCTGGCGGCGCGAATCGCCGGCGTGCCCGTGATCAACGGAGGCGACGGCGCCAACCAACACCCGACCCAGACGTTCCTGGACCTCTACACCGTCCAGAAGGTGCAGGGGCGCATCGACGGCCTGAACGTGGGGTTCGTGGGCGACCTGAAGTACGGCAGGACGGTCCACTCATTGGTGACGGCGCTGAGCCGTTTCGAGTGCCGGCAGTTCTTCGTATCGCCGTCCACGCTGAGCGTGCCGGCGGGCCTGTTGCGGACGCTGGACGACGCCGGCGTGGAATACGAGGAATCCGAGGACCTCCAGGACGTGCTGCCGAGCCTGGACATCCTCTACTCCACGCGCATCCAGCAGGAACGGTTTGCCGACAGCCTCGAGTACGAGAGGGTCAAGGGGGCGTACCGGATCGGCCCCGAGGTCCTGGCGGCGGCGGGCGTCAAGGAGACGCTGCGCATCATGCACCCCCTGCCGCGCGTGGACGAACTGTCCACGGAGCTGGATGACACGCCCTACGCGGTTTACTTCGAGCAGGCCAGGAACGGCCTGCCCGTTCGCCAGGCCCTGTTGGCCCTCGTGCTCGGAAAGGCATGACCATGGCGCCCAAAGACAATTCCAGGCAGGAGATGAGCGTTTCGGCCATCCGCAACGGCACGGTCATCGACCACATCAGCAACGAGGCGACCTTCAAGGTGGCCGAGATACTGCGGCTGGACCAGGAAGAGCACGTGGTGCTGGTCGGCATGAACCTGTCCAGCGGCCAGGTGGGCAGGAAGGGCCTGATCAAGATCGAGAGCCGCGAGTTGACGCCGGAGGAGGTGAACAAGATCGCCCTCATCGCCCCCGACGCGACGCTGAACATCATCAAGGACTTCGGCGTCGCGGAGAAACGCAGGGTGGAACTGCCGCGCGCCGTCGAGGGCATCGTGCGCTGCGTCAACCCCAACTGCGTGACCAACAAGCAGGCCGTGACCACCGCCTTCGACGTTATCGGCTCGTCCCCGCCCGTCCTTCGCTGTGTCTATTGCGAGCGCGTCCTCAGCGGCGAAGACATCGTCCTGAAGTGACGCCCGCCCGCGTGGCTGCCGCGCTTCATTCCGCCGTGGCCTTCCCGTCCCGCGCACGCGGGATCGCGCGGAGCACCAGGTCCCGGATCTCCGCCATGCGTTCGGGCGTGTCGCCCTCGACGCGCACGGTCATGGCGGGCTCGGTGACGCTGGCCCGGCAGAGCGCCCAGCCGCCCTCGAACTCGATGCGGACCCCGTCCGTGTGATCCTGCGGCAGGTTGGCGAAGGCGTCGCGCAGGTGCTGCACGAGGCGCTCCGAGTCGCCGGCGGGTCGCGTGACGCGCACGTCCTCGCTGATGAAGTAGGGCGGTATGGTCCCGAGCAGCGCGCCGAGGTGGCGGCCGCCGCGGGCGATCAGCTCACCCATCCTCAGTGCGGCGTACGTGCCGTCGTCGCCGCCGAGCTCGCCGAAGAAGAAATGGCCGCTCGCCTCGCCGGCCAGCAGCGCGCCCTCCTCGACGAGGCGCCGCTTGATGAACGAGTGCCCCGAGCGTTCCATGAGGGGTTGGCCGCCCGCGCGCTCTATCTCGCGCGGGACCATGCGCGTACACTTCTGGTCGTAGATCACTGCCGCCCCGGGCGCCGTTCGCAGCGCGTCGCGGGCCAGCAGTATGAGGGCGTCCTCGGCGCTGACGGCGCGCCCCCGCTCGTCCAGGAACGCGACCCGGTCGCCGTCCCCGTCGAAGCACGCGGCGAAGTCCGCGCCGACCGCCCGCACCCGGGCTGACGCCGCCCCGAGCGCCTCCGCCGACGGGTTGGGTGAGCGATTGGGGAACCGGCCGTCGGGCTCGCAGAACAGCTCCTCCACCTGGTATCCCGCCGCGCGGAAGGCCGGCGGCGCCCAGAGGGAGGCCGTCCCGCTGCCGGCGTCAACGAGCGCCTTCATCCCCGCACCGGTGCCCTCGAACCGCTCGGCGAGCCAGGCGAGGTACTCGTCCCTGACGTCGCGGCTGCTCAGCCTGCCCCGGCCGGAGTGGAAGTCCCCCTGCTCCGCGCGCACCCGCACGCGCTCGATGTCCTCGGGCGTGACAGCCAGCGGGCCGAGCATGAACTTGACGCCGTTGTGCTCGGGCGGGTTATGGGAGGCGGTGACGATGACGGCGCCGCGAATCCCCATCCGCCGCCTCGCCCAGTAGGCCACCGGCGTCGGCACGATGCCCAGGTCAACGACGTCGGCGCCCGCGCCGAGCAGTCCGCGCTGGACGGCGCTCTTCAGGGGCGGCGTGCTGAGGCGGACGTCCCCCGCCAGGACGCAGCCCGCACGGTCGAGCTCCGTCCCGACGGCGCGGCCGATGGCCTCGGCCGCCCGCTCGTCTATCTCGTCGGGGTAGACGCCCCGTATGTCACACGCCTTGAAGATGCTCATGGTCGATCCTGTAAGTTCGTCCGGCGGCAGACCGGAGAATACAATCACCGTCTGGCAGAATCAACCGCGCCATGCCCCGGACGCGGCGAATACGGTGAACATCGCCCGCGCTGGAGCGACTAATGGGCCGGAGTGAGGGCATCGTGTGCCTCGGGTGGATTCGATCCTGGACGGCGAACCCCGCTTTCCAGAGACGCGGGCGGGGGAGGCGTCAGTTATCAGGGAGGTGCGTGCTATGACGGGACGAAGGGCGTGCGTGTTGGGGCTGGTTGTCTTGCTGGTCGTTGTGTCTGTTGCGGCTGCGGCTGAGCCGCGCCCGGTCACGGGGGAGGTGAGCGCGGTCACCCTGTACAGGGGGCAGGCGCTGGTCACGCGTGTCGTCGCCGTCAAGTGCGACCAGGGCATGACGCAGGTCGTCGTCGGCGACCTGCCGCAGCACATCGTCCCTGACAGCCTGTTCGCCGACGCCGACCAGGGCGTTCAGGTCCGCGCCGTGCGCTACCGCACGCGGGCCTTGAGGGAGGAGCCCCGCGATGAGGTCAGAAGGATCGAGCAGCAGATCGAAGACATCGAGGAGGAACTGCGGGCCAATCAGCGCTCGCAGGAGGTAGTGAAGCACCGTGCCGCGTACCTGGACAAGCTGGAGCAGTTCACCGCCCCCACGGCCCAGACGGAGCTGAGCAAGGGGGTCCTGAACGCCGGGACGCTGAAGGAACTCACGCTGTTCGCGTTCGACCAGAGGGAAAGCGCGGCGACGGACCTGCTCAAGCTCGAGGAGAAGGAAAGGGAACTCAAGAGTGCCGTCGAGCTCGCCCGCCGAAGGCACTCGGAGTTGACGGCGGGCTCGTCGCGGACGCTGCGCGAGGCGGTCGTCGAGCTCTCCGCCGAGAGGGCGGCGCAGGCCGACGTGCGGCTGAACTACCTGGTGACTGAGGCGGGTTGGGAGCCCCTCTACAACGTGCGCGCCACGGGGCAGAATGCCGCCGTGACCGTCGAGTACAACGCCACGGTCCACCAGATGAGCGGCGAGGACTGGCCCAACGTGCAGTTGACGCTCTCGACGGCCTCGCCCGCGCTGACCTCTCAAGGGCCGGAGCTGGGACCGTTCTGGGTGAGCCTGGCCGGTCAGCCGCTCGTCTCCCAGGTGGTGGAGGTGCAGGACGAGATGTCGGAGAGCCTGCGGCGGAGCCTGGCGTCCAATGCCATGAGGCAGCGCCAGGCAGCGCATTGGGAGGAGAACGAGGACGCGATGTGGCTGATGAACGCGGCCGCCGGGGGCTTGCAGAACCTGGAGCTGGCCGCCGACAAGGACGTGCTGCGACGGCTCCGTGAGCCGTCCGTCAGCGAGGGCCTCAGCGTCACCTACGCATTGCCCGGCGGCACCACTGTCCCGAGCCGCAGGGAACAGCAGATGGTGCAGATCGTCTCGCTCGACCTTGCCAGCGACCTCTACTTCGTGGCAGTGCCGCTGCTGACCGGCTACGTGTACCGGGAGGCCGAACTGCTCAACGACAGCGAGCTTGCGCTGCTGGAGGGGCAGGCGACGGTCTATCTGAACGGGGGCTTCGTCGGCCGCACCGACGTCCCGATGGTCGCCGTGGGCCAGAAGTTCACGGTCGGCCTGGGCATGGATTCCCAGCTCCGCGCCGCGCGCCGGATGGTCGAGAGGACCGAGCGCGTCCTCGGCGCCAACAAGGAGGTGGTCGCCAGCTACGGCCTGACGCTGGAGAACTTCAAGGAGCGGCCCGTCAACGTGCGAGTCTACGACCGCATCCCCCACACGACGAAGGGCGCGGAGATTCGCGTCACGCTGGGGGAGATGAGCGATGAGCTCAGTGACGACCGGCTCTACCTCCAGGACGAGCGGCCCAAGGGCATACTGCGCTGGGACATCGAGGTGCCGGCCGGTTCAGCCGGTCCCGACGCGCGCAGGGTGGATTACGGCTACAGCCTGGAGTTCGACCGCAAGCTCTACGTCGTCAGCCCGCTGGGAGGCGGACAGGCAGAGAAGGGCGGCGCGCCCGAGCAACTGAGGCAGGAGTTCGAGCAGTTCTTCAAGGGGCAGCGCAAGGCGCACTGATCCGCGCTCAGGGGCGCGCGGAGAGGCAGACGGTGTTGCCGTCCTTGTCCTTGCAGAAGATGAGGCCGTTGGACAGGACGACGTGCGGATAGCAGGTCGCCGGGACGACCCCGTCGAGGCGGGCGAACTCCTTGTACTGGTTGGCGGAAGGCGAGGCGTCTATCAGGGCCAGGCGCCCGTTGCCGAAGGCGATCAGCTTGTCGTCGCCGGCCGTGACCAGGCACGAGCCCTCGCCGAAGGAGCCGCCTCCTTGCCAGAGCCGCTTCCCCGTCGCCATGTCCAGGCAGCGAACCGGTCCCTCGACCAGGTACACGCGCCCCTTGTGAACCACGGGGCTGCACACGGTCGCGTGGTCCCTTGTGGACCATTTCTCGGTCGCTCCGCCGGGCGATGTCTCGATGAGGCTGGTCTTCTTGCTGTTGTAGGAGGACGTCAGGACGAGGCGTCCGCCGGCCGCCGTCGGCGTCGGGATGTTGCAGCCGAAATCGGTCTGCCACTTGAGCTCGGCGACCGTCTGTCCCTCCCGGCCTTTGTCCACCCGCAGCAGGATCAGCGCACTCAGGGCCAGGTTCGCGACGCACGGCACGCCCCCGACCGTGAGCGGCACGGGGCCGCCCGTGTGCCCGGCCGGGCCGGCGTAGGCCGAGGTCCACCGGAATTGCCCGGTCCGTTTGTCGAACGCCATCACGGTGCCCCGGGCGCCGCCGACCTCCAGGATCAGCACGTCCCCCTGCACCAGGGGAGAACTGGTAAACCCGAAGTCGCGCACGCCCCCGCCCACGTTCGGGCGCTGCCGGACGCCGTATTCGTCTGCCAGCTTCAGCGACCAGACGGGCCGGCCGTCCCGGGCTGCATCCCAGCAGTGCAGGTCGCCGTCGATGCCCAGCGTGTATATGAACTGCGATTCGGCGTCGAAGGTGGGCGTGGATGAAGGGCCGCCGTACTGGTGCAGGTCGCCGTTCCTGAACCGCCCCTGGTAATGCGAGTTGTAGCTCTGGCTCCACAGCACGGAGCCGCTCAGCGGGTCGAGGCACCAGAGAGTGTCCTGGCCGACAGGGTTTGCGCGACGGTTGCCTTCCCCGTGCCAGCCCATCACGTACATGCGGCCCGCGACGACGGTCGGGGAGGTGCAGCCGTAGCCGACGTTCTTGCTCCACAGGTTCTTGGGCGGCCATCCGTCCGGCCAGCCCGAACTCTCGATGGAAATGTCATTGCGCTCGGGCCCGCGCCAGTGCGGCCAGTCCGCGCCCGAGGCGAGGACGGCGACCGCGACGAGGGCAAGGGCCTTGCCGATCCTTACTGCCGGCCTTGCAGCCCCGAACGTGGCCGAATGCAGTGTCCACCTGCTTCCCCTCCATCCCGGCATGGCAGCTCCGGCTTGTGGGGCGGGGTTCCTTACGAGACGGGCCGGAACACGTTCCTTCCCCCGGTGTTCCGGCTTCGCACGCCCGGGCTTCTCAGGATCATGCCGCCCGGCGGACGGGCGATTATACGACAGACCGTCGCTTCGGGGAAGCGGAGGGCGAGGTGCCCGCGCCGCGCCGCCCGGGGTTTTGGTTGTCACCGTTGCGCGGGTGCGATAGACTTCTGGGACCGCGTGACCCGCGCGTCGCCTCCGTGGCAAGCCAGGGCAGGGGGCGGGACGGGCCGCGCCCGAGGCCCTGTTATTCGGCGGTTTTCCCATGACGACAAGGACCCCGTGCACGCGCCGTGCCGGCGACTTCGGACCCGCCCTCTGGTTGGCCGGCTGGGCCGTCGTGCTGTGCCTGTGCGGGATACCGGGCGGCTCTGCTGTCCGTGAGGCCGAGGGCGCGGCGATGAGCCAGGCATCGGGACTCGATTCCGGCGTCCTGCCCGAGAAGGGCGGGCGCTGGCGGCTCGACCTGACCGCAGAGGACGGCGGCCGCCTTGTGGGGTTGTTCCTCGATTCGCTGCGGGAGGTCCGCGAGGGCCGCACGGTGCCGTCCCGGACGCAGGCCGCCGAACCCTCGGGCCCGCCGGTCTTCGTCACCGTTTACCAGGACCCGCTGCCGGTGAGGCGTATCGGCGCCCGGGAGGAGACGCTGGAGGCCGGCGTGCAGCAGGCGGCGGGGAGCGTCATCGAGGCGTTGGGCACTCGCGTCGCGCCGGAGCGCGTGCGCGTGCGGGTTGACGTGGTGAGCAAAATGCGGCCGTTCGGCGTGGACGAGAGGGTTGCCTTCGCCCGTGAGACGATGGGCAAGCCGTGTGGCCTGGCGCTGAAGACCAGGGGAGGGCAGTGGCGCCTTCTGCTGCCGGCGGACATGCTGCGCTCGGACATCGAGACGAACCTGGACATGCTGCACGCGATGTGTCGGCGGGCGGGGCTGCCCCGCGACGCGTGGCAGAGCCCGGAAGTCGAGCTCTGGCGCCTGGACGTGACCGGTTTCGTCAACGACGCGCCGGGGGGCCGCCGCGCCCTGGCAAGCGAGCGCGGCCTGGCGTCCCTGGGTGAACCGGACGTGGCCATGATCGAGCGCTCGTGTCGGATGGCGGCGGGGTACCTGTTGACCACGCAGGAGGAGGACGGTTCGTTCCCGATGTTCTGGGACCCGGCGACGGGGCTTCAGGGGGGCTGCGAGAGCCTGGTGCTGGATCTGGCCGCCGTGGGCGCGCTGTCGGCGTTCTGCGAGTTCCGCCCCGACGCTTCGAGTCTCAAGGCGTGCCACAGGGCCCTGTCGTACGGTCTGCGTTTCACGAACATGGACGAGCGGCGCCCCAGGATGGGCTTCACCAGCGCGGAAGAGGTCTGTCACAAGGCGTGGGAGCTGGAAGAGACGGCGCAGTTGCTGGAGGGCATCTGCCGGTACCGGCACGCGGGCGGCCGGCAGGAAACGGAGGGCTGGTTGGGGGCGCTGGCGGAGTTCCTGCTGCACATGCAGCGGGAGGACGGCCGGTTCGAGGTGCGCTACGACCCGAAGAGCGGCGAACGGAGCACCCCGCCGCGAGGGTTCGACCCGGTCGTCGCCCAGGCCCGGGCCGCGACCGCGCTGGCGCTCGCCCGCCGCGAACTGCAAGAGGACCGTTTCCTGGCCGGAGCGCACCGGGCCCTGGAGGCGCTGAGCGGGGAGCGCGCGCCGCTCTCGGCCGAACGGGCGCGCTGGGTGATGACCGCCATGGCCGAGCTGGACGCCGTGCTGGGCGAGAACCCGTACAGTGATTGGGCGGCCGACGTCGCCGGGCAGCGCCGGGAGGCCCAGATAGGCGAGGGGCAGGCGCTGGCCGCCGACCTGGTGGGGGGGACGCTCGCCAGCTATCCGCCCACGGCGGCCGAGACCGCGGACGACCTGATTGTCTTCGCCACGGCGGCCGCGATGGGGCTGGGAGAGGAGAACCTGGCCGCCGCCGAACGCGCCGCCCGGTTCCTGGTGGAGTCGCAGTTCCTGCCGGAGAACAGCTACTATCTCCCCCAGCCGGAAGGGCCGGCGGGAGGGTTCCGCAACGGGCCGGCCTCGAACGTGATCCGAATCCAGAGCATGGACTCCGCACTGCGCGGCATGGTCCTGCTGACACGCCTCATGCTCCGGGAACAGACGGATGATTGAGAAAGCCCGCGTTGACGATGCTCGCAGCATTGCCGCGCTCGTCAATCACTATGCGGACCAGGAACTCATGCTCCCGCGCTCGCAGAACGACGTGTGCGAGAAACTGCGGGACTTCTTCGTGTGGCGCGAGGCGGGCGAGGTCCTCGGCTGCGTGGCCCTGCACGTTGGTTGGGGCGGACTGGCCGAGATACGCAGCCTCTGCGTGGCCGAGGACGCGCAGGGCAGGGGCGTGGGCAGGGTGCTGGTCGAGACCTGCGTGAGCGAGGCCGGACAGCTCGGGGTAACCCGCCTGTTCGTGCTGACCTACGTCGTGGATTTCTTCAAGAAGCTCGGCTTCACCCCGTGCGCCAAGGAGAGCCTGCCGCACAAGATATGGGCCGACTGTCTGAACTGCCCGAAGTTCCCGGACTGCGACGAGGTCGCCCTCATACGGGACCTCCAACCCGCCTCACGCGATGAAAACGCCGGCTGAGGAAGCGCTCAATGCGCGACCGTGCGACCCGCGACCGGATTGTTGAATCGACCGACAGGTCCCTCCTCGTGGAGGCCGCCGCGGGCACCGGGAAGACGACGCTCGTCATTGACAGGATCCTGCGCGGCATCCGCGACGACAACCTGCGCCTGGCCGACACGGTGGCCATCACCTTCACGGAGAAGGCGGCGGGGGAACTGGAGGAGCGCCTGCGCACGGAACTCGGGCGGACGCTGCAACTTCCCGACCTGCCTTCGGACGTGCGCCGGCGCTTCCGCGAGGCGGCCGAGGAACTCGACCGCGCGCACATCTCGACGATCCACTCCTTCTGCGCGCGCATCCTGCGCGAGAAACCCGCCGAGGCCGGCGTGGACCCGGACTTCGAGGTGCTCGACGAGACCCCTGCGCTGCTCCTGAAGGAGGCGTGCTGGCGCGAATGGATGGAGGGCCAGGTGGCCGAGGGGCCGACCGCGCTGGTCGAGGCCCTGCGCGCAGGCGTGAACGGCGAGACGCTCAAGAAGCTCGCCTATGCGCTGGCCGCCGCGCCCGAACTGCTGGAGCTGCCGGGGTTCTCGCTGCCGGAGCCCTCGGCCGACGCAGGGCCTCTGGTGGAGGAAGCCCTCCGGGCGGCGAGAGACGCGGCTGAGGTATGCCGCGGGTTCATGCGAGGGCGGGGCAACAAGGACTCGCGCGCCCTGCGCGAGGCGGCCGAGGGCATCCTCGCCGCCGGGTCGCAGAGGCCCGAGGCGGTCAGGCGACTCGCCTATCGGATGGCCGGCGCCGACCCGGCCGAGGCGCTGCGGAGCTTCGGCAAGTCGAAGGACGAGGCGCGCGGTCCGCTGGACGCCTTCCACCTGGCGGCCCGGCGGCTCGGGGCGGACCTGGCCGCCGGCGTGTTCCAATGGGTCCGGGGATTCGTCGAGCACTACCAGCGGGCGAAGGCGGCGCGTTCCGCGCTGGACTTCCAGGACCTCCTGCTGCTGTCGGCCCGGCTGGTGCGCCGGGACAGGGACGCCCGGCGCTACTTCCAGCGCCGCTTCGGCGCGTTCTTCGTGGACGAGTTCCAGGACACCGACCCGCTCCAGGCGGAACTGATCGCCTACCTGTGCGAGGACCCGTCCGGGCCGGCCGCCGACCGGTTCGAGCAGGTGCGGCTCAGGCAGGGCGCGCTGGTCGCCGTGGGCGACCCGAAGCAGTCCATCTACCGGTTCCGGCGCGCGGACGTGCAGACCTACGAGCAGTTCAAAGGGCTGTTCGGCGGGGGCGGCGTCGAGCGCGTCCACTGCAACTTCCGGTCCCGCGCCCCGCTCCTGGAGTGGTTCAACGACCTGTTCGGGCGCGTCTTCGAGCCGCCGGCGGACGGGCGCGTTTACCAGGCGGAGCACGTGCCGCTGGAGCCCGGCCTGGAGAGGCAGCAGGGCAGGGGACCGGCCGTCGTGGCCGTCTGCCCGGGCAGCGAGGTGGAGGCGGAGGGATGGAAGGCCGACGCCGCCCGCGCCCGCGAGGCGCAGTGCCTGGCCCGCGTGGTGAGCGACGCGGTCGAAGGGCGGCTCCGCCTGCCCGGCGCGGAGGGCCTGTCCTACGGCGACTTCGCCTTCCTGTTTCGGGCGATGACAAGCGTGGACATCTACGAGGAGGCGCTGGAGGCGCGCGCCGTGCCGTTCCGCGTCATAGGCGGCAAGCACTTCTACCGGCGCTCCCAGACGGACGAGACGCTGACGCTGCTGCGCGCCGTGGACGACCCGCTCGACGAGGCGGCCGTTGTGGGCGCGCTGCGCAGTTCGTACTTTGGCATCAGCGACGAGGAGTTGCTCCGCCACCGCCTGGGAGGGGGGGAGTGGGACTACCTCCAGCCGGGCGGGCCGCCCGGACCGGTGCGAGAGGCGATGGACCGGCTGGTCGACTGGCACGGCCGGCGCAACCGGGTGCCGCCGCACGCGCTGCTGGCCGATATCTTCGACGTGACCAAGGCGCCGCAGGCGTACATGCTCAAGCCGGCCGGGCCGCAGCGGGCGGCGACCCTCGAACAACTGCGCCGCCGCTTGCGCGGGCTCGGCAGGGCCACCCGCACGTTCGGCGCGCTCGTGCGGCACTTGAGTTCCATGGCGCAGGAGGACCTGCCGGAAGAGGAATCGGCGGTGGTGGAGCCCGGCGACGACTTCGTCCAGTTGCTCTCCATGCACAAAGCCAAGGGGCTGGAGTTCCCCGTCGTCGTGCTGCCCGACCTCGGCAGGGATTCGCCGGGCGGCGGGCGGGCCGGCGCGTTGCTGTTCAGTCGCCGGGACGGCCGGGTCGGCCTGCGCGTGCAGAAGGGGATCGAGACCGACGGGTACGGCGAACTGGAAGAGGTGGAACTCGGCAACGACCTGGCCGAGGACCGGCGGCTCCTCTACGTGGCCTGCACGCGCGCGAAGCGCTGGCTCGTCCTGCCGCTCGGCTGGTGGACGGGCCGGGGAGATGAGAACTTCCACGGGCTCCTCCAGCGGTCGGGGCTGTTCGCGCCGCAAGGTGAAGTCCCGTACGGGGCTGAGCTGAACGGGGTCTTCTACCTGGACACCAACGGCTGGAGTGACGAGAGCGCCCTTTCCGTCCGGCAGCGGCCCATTGACGAGGAAGACCGCGCCGCCGTCGAGCCGCAGTTGGCGGCGAGGCAGAGCTGGGAAGAGGGGCACCGGCGGCTGGTGGAGCGGGTCTCGGCCGGGGAGCGGTTCGTCCTGCCCAGCGCGCTGGCCGGCGAGCCGGAGCCGTCGGACCTGGACGAGGCCCCCGGCGGGGCGGCGGCCCGGGACGTGGGCACGCTCTTCCATTCCATCATGCGTGCCGTGCCGCTGGAGCCGGGAACCGGCGTCGAGGACGCGGCGCGCGGGCTGGCCGCCGTCGAGGCGGACGCGCTCGGGCTGGGCGAGGACGCAGTCGAGGAGGCCGTGACGCTCGTGGCCTCCGCCCTCGCGAATGAGGAGTTCAGGGCCGTCCTGGACGGCGCCGCGCGGGTCGGGCGGGAGGTGCCGTTCTGCGTCCCCCTGGCGAGCCTCGATGGGTTCGCGGACGATGCGACGGGCTATGTCGAGGGCTGGATCGACCTGGTCGTGAGCCGGCCCGGGAGCACGCTCGTGCTGGATTACAAGACGGACCGCAGCGTTGAAGAGGGCCGCTACTGGCCGCAACTGGCGCTTTACGCCCTGGCCGCGCGGGCCTGCGGGGGGGCCGAGGGAGAGCTCGACCTGGCGCTGTTCTTCGTGCGGCAGGGCGTGATTCTGCGCCGCTCGCTGGACGACGGCCTCGTCGCGGAGGTGGCGGCCCGGGTCGCGGCTGACCCCTTGCGGCCCAGGGGGCCCGCGCAGTAGAATGGACATTCCGGGGAATGGGTCACTTGTTGGGGAAGGGAGGAAACGATGAAGAAGTCGCTCATGGTGCTCTCGCTTGTCCTCGCCGTCGCCATTGCGGGCTGCGCGAGCGAGCCGCGGCAGGTGATAGTGCAGCAGGGCTACGACTTCGGGGGCCTGCGCAGGGTCGCCGTCGTTGACGTGAAGGGGCCCCTGCCTTCCGAGGGGGCCAAGGACGCGATAGCAACGTATTTCGAGATGCAGTTCATGGCGAAGGGCTACACGGCTGTCGAACGCAGCCAGGTCAAGAAGCTGCTCGAGGAGCAGAAGTTCCAGGCGTCTGACGTGACCGCCGCGGACGGCGCGGCCAGGGCCGGACAGATACTCAACGTGGACGGTGTGTTGATGGTGAGCGTGACGGAGTTCACCGACGAAAAGGTGGGCATGACGGCCAAGCTCGTCGACGCCGAGGACGGCACGGTAGTCTGGGCTGATTCGTCGGGCGGTTCGACGGGGAAGATGGCCAGGACGATCGTCGGCGCGACCCTCGGCGCTGGCGCCGGGATGCTTGCCGGCGGCAGCAGGAGCGGCAAGGTCGCCGCCGGCGCGGTCGGCGGAGTCCTCGGCGGCGTGGCCGGCAGTGCGCTCAGCCCGCGACAGGACAAGAAGGTGCGGGAGGTCGTCACAGAACTCTGCGCGACACTCCCCGCCAGGACCGGCTGACGCGCGGCGGACAGACCGAGTAGATTCTGAATGGGGCGTTGGCGCTTCGCCGGCGCCCCTTTCATCTATCCCGCCAGCTCGTCCAAGTCCACCGTCATCCCGTCCGAGGCGGCGAGCACGTCGAGCCCGAGTTCCTCGCTCATGGCCTGCGCCAGCTCCCAGGGCTTCGCCTTCAGCATGGTCATGCCGAAGTGGGTGAGGACGGCCTTGCGCGGGCCGATCTCGGCGATCAGCTCGCGGGCGTCGTCCAGGCAGAGGTGCTGCACCTTGCCGCTCGGGTGCGGCTCCCTGCGCACGACGTTGACGACCAGCAGGTCCACGCCCCGGTAGGCGGCCGCGAGTCCCTCGAAGGGCTCGGTGTCCACCAGGAAGCCCACGACCGGCCCGCCCTGCGGGCGGAACGTCACGCCGTAAGTGTCCAGCGGATGCCTGTGGCGCGGCGACGTGGAGAACCTGAGCGGACCGATTGAATACCCGTGCTCAGGTTCGAGCCGGACTACCTCCTCCAGCCCTTTCTGGACGTAGTCGAGCACAACCGCGTCCGGGCCTTCCAGGCATTGGGCGGGCGCGAACAGCCTGCCCCGGGGATCGAACCCGCCGGCGGTCATGGCGTCCAGCAGGGCAGTGGCGTCGCCCGAGTGGTCTATGTGCGCGTGCGTCAGGACGACGGCGTCCAGCTCGGTCACGTCGATGGAGGGCCGCGACTTCGCGCAGCGCAGCAGCGTGCCCGGGCCGGGGTCCAGCATGATCCGCTGGCCCTGCAGCGACAGGAAGGTCCCGGCCGAGTAGCGAAGCTGCCTGGCCATCACGAACCGCGCCCCGGCCGTGCCGAGGAACTTGACGAAGTCTGCCGCCATCTCGACTCCCGTTGCCTGCGGGCCGGAAGCTCCCCGCCAGGCAGGCCGGGGGCTACCCGATAGTGTGCTTGGTACGGAGCGACATTAGAGCAGAAGCCTCCCGGTTTTCCAAACGCACGCGCAGGCCCGCCTCGCGCTCGATGGCGACAGGGTTTGCTGCCACGGGACTCATCCTCCACCTACCGCGCCAGCGCGGGGCGAACTAGTGGCCTGTTGAAGTGATAGCCTTGCATTGCCTTCCCCCGGCGAGACGCCGGGGGCTACCCGCAAGGTTAGAGCTGCTTCGTCAACTCGCCGCGCACAGCGCGGAGGCGGTCATCCCGAGGCGGCTTCTTAACAGCCGCCGAGGGATCTCCATATTCCGGAAGGACCCCACGTCGTCTGAATGGAGATTCCCGCCGTACGGCGGGCAAGCCTCGTCCGGCCTGAGCGGACTCGGAATGACGGTTGCTCGGCACACGCCGGCATCCCGATGTGTTCCCACACGTGTTCAGCGAAGTCGCCAAACCAGCTTCAAGTGGGGCGTCTCGCCCCGCTGCCTGCTTCAAACGCAGGCCGGAAATCCCAAGGTCACTTCCTCAACAGCCCACTAGTCTCCCCCGAATTGCTTAGCTAAGGCATATTTCTCATCTACCCCGATGAGTTTGTTGAATTCGGCAAACGACATTTGACGTTCTTCCGCACCCATCGTGCTGCCACTTGCCTCCAATCTGCGATACGTCTGCTGAATCGCTTTGGCCGCTGAGAATAGCCCGGCGAGCGGATGCACGATCAACTGAAAACCCAATTCGGCAAGCTCGTCTCTCGATAAGAACGGTGTGCGGCCCCCTAGGATCATGTTAGCCACGTTTGGCGCTGCTGATCGCCGACCAATCTCAGCCATTTCGTCCAACGAAGTTGGAGCTTCCACGAAACTGGCGTCGGCGCCAGCTTCACGTGCGGCTTCAACCCGAGCGATCACGTCGTCCATACCAAGAACGGCCAATGCGTCTGTTCTAGCGACAATGAAGAAGTCACGACCATCCCGGGCTGCGTTGGCCGCACGAATCTTGTCGATATAGTCGTTTGCGTCGATCACTTTCTTGCCGGACATGTGTCCGCATTTCTTGGGCCATACTTGGTCTTCCAGGAAGCAACCTGCTGCGCCTGCTGCGATCAATTCGTTGATGGTCCGGTACACGTTCAGTGGATTCCCATATCCGGTATCAGCATCCACGATGATCGGTATGTTTACTGACATGCAGATCCGCCGTGCGCGATCAGCCATCTCGGTTTGTGTGAGCAACCCGAAGTCGGGTTCACCGATCGAAGTCGCGGCCACGCAGTACCCGGATACAGCCGCCATGGGAGCTCCTGTCTGAGCAGCAATGCACGCCGAGAGCGTGTCATACACGCCAGGAATAGCCAGCGAACCAGTGTTCTCGAGTATTTGGTGAACACGAGTCTGAGACATGGCGCTCTCCAATTGCCTCTTAGAATGAGTGATCCTGACCCCTGCGCGGTTCTTGTGCCAGTTGTGCTGTGTTGAAAAGATCCTTATGCCGTTAGTCAGAGGATCATGAGGTTGTGCGTCAGCACGCGCAGCAGGCACTCGCGGGCTTGAGTGTCGTGGCCGATCGCCCGCACGGCGGCCCCAGGAGGCGTTTGTTCTGGCTGATGGCGCTCTCCACCTGGCACCGCTGGCCGCAGATGCGCCGGTGAAATCGACGCACCATCTGCGCCCGGTAATGGCCCGACGGCGGCGCGTTCGCCCGCCACTCCAACTGAGGCCCTCCCGACGCCTACTCGCCTTCCCCTTCAATCATCACTTCGAGGCCGGAAAGGATGGGCGTCGTCGCCGGAGTCAGGTCGTCGGACCTGGGAACCAGCTCAACGGTCAGCGCGTTCTCGGCCAAGACGCCCTTGAACTCCTTCACCAGCGCCCTGAAGCGTCCGTCGGCTTCCTTGACGACGTCGAGGCCCTCCAGCACCGTCCTGCCTTGCAGCTTCACGTCGAAGACGCGCCGCCCCGGCCCGACGTCGTCCGGTTCGGCAAAATGCAGCCTTACCGTGTAGGGCTTCACCGATGTCTCTGGCGCCGTAAGATCCAGAGGAGGGAGGTACTCGCCTTTGGCCTCCTGAATGCTCTGCGCCACTATTCCGGTCTTGTCGAACTTCACCCTCAGTGCATCCCTTTCCAACCCGACCGCAGCCAGAGTAGCCCACGGAATAGCCACTTCAGTAGTCAAGGAACCGCGATCCATCCTGACCGCGCCGGACCAGGTCCCATTCCAACCGGCGTCTTCCTCAACGAGCAGTGAAGCTGGCACTCCCGGGTCACCCAGCTCGGCCGGCGGGCTCGGCCGCTCGGCCAGGCGAAGATGCACCTTGTAGTTCAGGTCATGGGCAACATTCCGCATGTGGCGCTGATCCACCCCCGCAACAGGGATGCAGGCCACGGCAAAGCCGATCTCCTTACCCATTGCAGGCCCGACGTTCAGGGCCTCCCAGGGGAACAGCGCCTCGACGACGCAGCCGCCGTCTGTCCGCCTGACGGTCGGTTGAACGCGCGACTCTTCCACGCGTCCGCCGGCATAGTGCTCCATCAGGCATGTCCCCTCTTCTGGGGCGACAAAGAGCTGGAGTGAATCGCCGGAGGCGGCGTCGACGGCCATGAACACCACGTTCGGATAGCGCCTGTCCCCGGCGAAGAAACCCTCGGCGAGTTCCCCCAGCAGGAGCAGTCCGCGGTCGCTCCAGCCAACCCGGCATTGCCCCTTGTCGAACAGGTTGACGCGGAAGCCCCCGTCGTCCCAATCGCCTCGCCCGCCGTCGATCGCGACGTCATCGAGACGCGGGACATCGAAAACGCCGTTCCACAACCCGTCATACCGCGCGCCCGATGCGGCGAGGCCCAGGTGGACGAACTTCGGGACCCCGTCGGCCGTGATGTACATCTCGAGCGAATCGTCTTGCCAGACGGGTGCGTCCTGGCCCTGCGTCCGCGCAGTCCAGGGGATGGCGCGCCCGTCATCGTCAACCTTCGCCGAGCGCGCGCAAGCGATGTAAAGGTTCCGCTCGTCGTGACGCAGATAGACCGTGGAGTCAGGTCGGACCAAGAGTTCCGGTGCATTCGGTTGCCAGCAGTAGATATAGGCGTTCTGCTTGGGGAAGCAGACGCGGCCGCTGCCGTCCCAGCACCCGTCGCCCAGGTCCCCATCTATCCTCGGAGCGCGTTCGCACTGGAGAGACGGGTGGGCGAGAACCGGCTCGTAGAATGACAGATCGAGAACGGCGCTCTTCAGCCCTCGGTAGCCGGAACTGTAGACCCACGGGCTCTCCGTCGCCCCGATGGCCACTCGATCCGCGCTTGCCCGATAGACATCGAGGCCACCGTAACCTTCCTGGTGCAGAGGCACGGTGAGCGTGATGCTGTCCTTACCCCTGTCACGCCTGGCGGCCCACGGGCGTGGAAACCCCAACCACAGAACGCCCTTACCGTCACGCCGGTCCCCCGGCGCCCCGAAGTTCAGGGCCGTGGATTGCAGCAGCGATCCTATCTCACTCTCACTGTAGTGAATGGCCCAGTCTTCGTCGCTGCGCCTTACGGCGGGCGCCAACGCCAGCGAGCACTTGAGGTTGTAAGAACACGTGCATCCACTGCTTGCTTCGTTCGAGATGAGCAGCCCCAGCGCCGGGAGCAGGCCGCACGAAGCCCCGCAACCGGGTCTCATGCCGCCGAAGTTCCGTATGCCGCTGTCGTCCTGGAAGTCGAAGAACCCCAGTGTCCCCGATCGGAAGAAGTCCATCGCCGCAGATGAGATCGTCCCCCCGCACCCGTAGGCCTTGATGTAGGACCTCGCCTGCGTCTGACCCGTGAACGCATGAATCCGGGAGAGTTTGTCAGGCTGAGTCTCATCTCGGGGCCGGGCAGGCAGTCGCCCCCCTTGACGCGCCAGCGCCGGCAACTCGCTCGACCCCGCCACGGGCACGGGCGTGGCGCCGGACGGAGGCGCAACCTTCCCGCTTGAATCCAGCACAAAGGTCGGCCAACCGTTGTTGAGAACGTAAGCGTAGGTGTCCCCAAAAACGCTGGTCTTGCGCATCCCCTGCGGGTCATCGGAGACCAGCACGGCTGCGAAAGCGAAATCCGCCGGCTTGAACCCCGCGATCTTGCTGATCTCGTCCCAGGGCAGCAGCAGGTTGATCTCGCTGCCGTTGGCCGACGACCTCGGAGTCACGCTCACTTCCGGGTGCTGAGGGCCGACGCCGGGCTGGCAGGTGCCGGACTCCAGTTGGACCACTTCCTGGAAAACGCCCGGCCCGTAGAGCTCGGCCCGCCTGGACGGTGCGCGGAAGTCGAAGAACAGCTCCCACCCATCCCAACGCGTTAAGGCAGGATCCACGGTTCTCAGGGCCACCAGCAGTCCCGCAGAGGAGTTCTTGAGGCCGACGGTCCCGGAATGACTCTCGTCGACCTTGAAGTTGAAGACCCGGGACTGGGCGAGCGAGTAACTCTCTGACGGCTTGAAATCCCCGTACACCTTCACCTGCCGCCCCGTCTGCGCGTCGAGCTGGTAGGACGTGTGGCCGAAGCTCAGGTACACGTTCTCGTCGTCTGCGGCCAGGCCCGTAAGCAGTCGAAGCGGCCGGCTCAATGCGTTCGGGACGGGGCGCGCCCACAACTCGCAGCCGTTATACGCATCCACGGCGATGACGTGATGTTCTCCGATGGCAAAGTACCGCCCGTTGGCCGCCACCGGAGTCGGCGAGCCCCAGTGCCGGTCGCTCATCCTGGCGGGCCCTGGGCCCCCGAACCAGAGGAGTTCGAGCGGCCATCTGACGCGCTGATCACAGGTCACCTCGGAATCCCAATCGAACGCGCCGGGCAGCTTGCCCCGGACGACGGTCACCGAATCGGCCCACGGTCGAATCTCCTCAGCCGGCACGTCGCCCTCCCTGAGCAGTTCTTCCGCCCTCGCACGGCCAGCCGACGTAAAGCACATAACTCCGCCGCATGGCCTCAAGACGCGGTACAGCTCCTCTCCCGACAGCTCTTCCGCTTCGCCGCAGACAACCACGAGGTTGGCGAAATACGACGTATACGGCAGGTCCGAGCCGCCCGCCAGATACTGCACGGCGATCCGAGAGCCGCAGAGATCGGTGCCCGTCAGGAGTCGTTCCCGCTCGGCGGAGACTTCCGCCCTGTCCCCGAGGGCAGAGACCACGTGGAGCGCGGTCTGAGAGGCAAGCGCTTCGCCGAGACGAGCGTCCGGCGACCCGATAACGAGGGCATATCCCCTGGTCACGTTGGAGTCTTTGAGCAGCGCGACGACCCGCCGGACGGCGGCGGTGCCCCCCTGAATTGGCGCGCTCTTCCGTACCCCGCCCATCTGCGTCGGCTCAGCGCCGGCGCTCAAGCCCGGCTGAAAGCAGTAAACGGCCCCTTCACTCGTCGAGGCGACCAGGCATCCGTCCGCCACAGCGATGCCCCGCACCTCTCCTTCCACCTCGGCCTGCCAGGTGACTTCCCCCGTTGCCGCCTCGTACGCCGTGATGCTGCCCGCGCCGCCCGCCAGCAGTGTCCCGCCGGCCAGTGCCAGCGAGTGAACCCGACCGGGGGGATGAGCCTTCCGCCATCCCGGACCTTGCAGGGAGTTGCCGACTGCCACGTACTGCCCATCGGGCCCGATCACCAACTGGTCACCGGCTCGGCCCCTCGCTCCGTCGCCCGACGCGAGCGAATACGTGACCATCCGTGACCCGACGCTGCGGTTGAAAAACTGCCCCCGCCGCTCGTCAATGCATGCCCATACGCCGCCCAGCGCCTTGTTGTTTGCCTGTTTGTAGTAGAGGAGCCGGCCCGTGTCTCGATCGTATCCCGCCGGCACGGACCTGCCCGTGGGGACGAGAAGGACGTCCTTCGAGGCGAGGAGGTATCCCTGAGGAACGACGCCCGTGAGCGCGTACGCCCCACCGTGGGGTTGGTCCATCCACATCGCGTTGCTGGTGTCGTTGCACCAAAGGACATTGCCGGTCTCCGCATCGAGCGCGTACACAAAGACGCCCTCGGCCGGCCACATGCCCGCCGTGATGTAGGCGACGCCGTCCCTGACCAGCACGCCGCTCCGGAGGGGCCAGCGGGAGATCATGCGTCCGTTGCCGATGATCTGATTGCCCTTTGGCGCGGCGCTGAAGCTCCAGACCGGCTCGCCGGTCGCGGCGTCCAGGCAATACAGCCTCCCGTCATCGGATGCCACGTAGGCCCTGCCGGCGTCAATCGCCGGGGCGAACCGAACGGGGCCGCCGGCAGTGAACCGCCAGACGAGTCGCCCCGTGGACAACTCTACTGCGCGGACCGTGTCGTCCGTGGTCGAGCCGAAATAGACCATCCCCCCGGCCACGACGGGCTGGGGGGCGTAGTCGAAGTCCACGCGGTCCACCTGGTAATCGGCGGCCAGGGGATCCGGGTTGAGTGATTGGGCGTAATCCCCCCGCCGGTGGATGTCCCACACGTTGTCCGCAGCCTCCGGCCATGCCGGCACCGGTGGGCGCGGCGGGACATACACCCAGGCCGGGTTCAGGGGGAACTCCAGCTGTTCACCCGTCGCGCCGGACCGGGCCGCGTCCGCCCTGTAAGCCGGCCACTCGCCACAGAAACCCGACTCCGACAGAACCATCGCAACTGCCGCCACACACACCACGCTGCGCCGAATCACAGGTCCACCTCCCAGAGGGCTGACTACCTTAGCAGCCCGTTGAAAAATGTAGCTCAGCCGCCCCCGGCTGAGAACGCCACAGGCGAGGGCGCCTGTGCTACACCGACACGGCCCCTCGCGCAGGCACTCTCCGGGGAATCCTCCTTCTTCAA